>Ga0299907_10000180_pt1 | contig 27066 bp, 28 predicted proteins | sample RVTome_16_FD_198680 | JGI IMG/M metagenome (GOLD analysis project Ga0299907, IMG submission 198680) | Soil microbial communities from uranium-contaminated site in the Upper Colorado River Basin, Wyoming, United States - RVT152D67 (version 2) ...
ATGGCCGAAGTAGACATCAAGCGGTTCGACGAAGCGGACGAGACACGAAGGTTCGAGCACGGAACGTTGCGGCTCGTCACGATCGGCGGCGTCACCGTCGGACGCGCGCGATACGAGCCGGGCTGGGTGTGGTCGGAGCACGTCGGGAAGGCGATGGGCGAATCGCTCTGCCAGGTCGAGCACGTCGGGCTCGTCGTGTCGGGGCGATGCGCGGTGAAGATGACCGGCGGGACCGAGTACGAACTCACGCTGGGCGATCTGTTCCACGTCGCAGCGGGTCACGACTCCTGGGTGATCGGCGACGAGCCGTATGTGTCGCTCCACTTCCTCGGCGCGGCCGAGTACGCGAAGCGATAGCGCCAGACGTGGTCCGTTGAGTCCCATCGAGCCGCGGGTTCCGAGGAAATGTCGGAGGGGGGTTCTACGATCGCATCGTGGGTCAGGTCATCGAGCTTTCGGACTGGCGGGAGGCACGTGAGCGCGACCCAGTGGCGCGCCTGGAGCGGGCGATCGCCCGCCTGGAGGCCCAGCTCGAGCGCGGGAGCGGCCGCATCGGGCGCCGCGTCGAGGCCGAGCTCCTGGCCATCACCGGCGCGATGACCGCCGGCCTGCAGGACGAGGCGGCCGAGCGCGCCGAGCGTCTGACCGAGCGCCTCGACCACCCCTCTGCCCGCCTCTCGAGCTAGGCACGGCCGGAACAAACCGGCCGAACCCCCGGTCCTACGGGCGGACCGAGAGATGGAAGAGGAGGCCCGCCCGCGTCGCGACGCCGTCCCCGCAGGTCAGCGGGGTATTCGGGCGTGCTCCGCGGGGCTACGCTTGCGTGGCCGGCCGGACCGAGAGGGACGACGTGCAGGACCCCGACCCGCGCACGATCGCGCGCGCCCGCGAGGGCGACCTCGACGCGTTCGAGGACCTCGTGCGGCGGTACCAGGGCGACCTGTGGCGCTTCGCCTTCCACTTCACGCGGGACCGCGCGCTGGCCGAGGACGTCACGCAGGAGGCGTTCCTCCGAGCCTTCCGGTTCCTGAAGGGCTTCCGCGGCGACTCCAAGTTCACGAGCTGGTTGTTCCGGATCGCGAGGAACTGCGCGATGGACGCCATCAAGGCCCGAAAGGCGCACTTCGAGAAGGAGCCGGCCGCGCCCCTCGCCTCGACGGACCCGCAGACCCGAGTCGAGCTGCAGGCAGCGCTCTCGGCCGTGGGCGAGGAGCACCGCGAGCCGTTCCTGTTGATCGAGGTCTTCGGCCTGTCCTATCAGGAGGCCGCGGACGTCCTGGGGGTGCGCGTCGGGACCGTGAAGAGTCGAATGCATCGAGCCCGCAAGGCCATGATGGGCGCGCTCGCCCTGGAGGAGGACGCCGGTGGATCATGAACGTGCCGAGCGCCTGATCTCCGAGCGCCTCGACGGCGAACGGCTCTCGTCGCGCGACACCGTCGGGCTCGAACGCCATCTCGAGACGTGTGCCGAGTGTCGCGCGTTCGAACGTGGCGCGTACCGGCTGCGCGATGCCGCGCGGTTCGAGATCGCGCCCGCGGTACCCGACCTCGTCGAGCAGATCATGACGTCGGTCGAGAACAAGTCACAGTCGCGGCCGGCCGGCATCCGAGTGGTTCGCCCGATGCGCCTGCCGCAACGACGATCGTTGCTTCCGCGACTGGCACCCGCGATCGCGGCGCTCCTGGTCGGGTTGCTCGCCGGAAGCCTCGTCGTCGGCGGTCCGTGGCGAGATCCGGATCGCCGGTTCATGGCGGCGCTGGCCGCGGAGGACGTGACCGACGGCGTCGCCGGCGCCGCGCCGTCGCTCGACTCGTACGCGGCGCGTTTCTCCATCGTCGAACGCAACCTCGGGGCAGACGTTCCCGTCCGCGAGATGGGGATGCGCGTGTGGTTCAACGCGCCCGAGCAGTTCCGCATGGATGTCGTGGACCGCACCGAGTACACGGAGCGCGCGACGCCGACCGATCTGAAGCTGGTCGTGAACGGCGACCGCTGGTACTCCTCCGCGCCGACGCCGTGCCCGGTTCCGCGGTGCCCGCAGCGCAAGACGAGCATTCGCAACCGCGCGCCGTTCTCGTCGCACGCGCCGGCGCCGACCGACCTCGTGCTACCGCTCGTTGCGCTCGCCGAACCGGAGTCCTTCGAGGTGCTGCGCATCGGGCGCGCGCTCGACCGCGAGGCCGTCGTCGTCGAGGTGCCGTGGGACCGTGCGTCTTCGCTGTTCCCGTTCCTGTCGATGGGCGGCCGGTGGCGCCCGTTCTTCCCGAACGACCACGTTCGGATCTGGCTGGACGCGTCGAGCTGGTTCCCCCTTCGCTGGCGCGTGTTCCCCGCACGGGGCCCCGCGCGCGATCAGTGGCAGCTCCGGTTCGGGCTCGAGGAAGAGCGCCCGAGGCGGTGGATCTTCGACGTCGTCGCGAGCTCCGTCCGCCTGTCAGCGCCGCCGGCCGACGTGTTCGAGATCCCCTCGACGGCGCGAACGGAGGACCTCGGCGCGCGAGCCGTCGCGCTCGACGAGGTCCCGCGCGAGACCGGCTTCGAACCCGTGGCGCCCCCGTCCGAGCTCGGCGGGCTCGGGCTGTACCGGGTCGTGATCCCCGACGCGACGTCGGACGAGGAGACGCTCGTGACGTACGCCGACGGCCTGTCGTTCGTGAAGCTCGGCGAGACGCGTTCGTGGACCGCGGACTCGCCGTTCGGGCTCACGGACGTGCGCGCCGAAGAGGTCGTGCTCGGCGGTGGAAGCGTCGGCTACTACGAACCGGCGACCGAGACGCAAGGGCGACGGCTGTCGATCCACGCAGCGGGAACCGACCTGTACGTCGAAACCAACCTGCCGCGAGAGCGCCTGCTCGACGTGGGGGCGTCGCTCCCGGTGACGGGTCTCGAGATGCCCGACGAGTGGAGCGTGCACGGAACGAATGGCGCGCTCGTCGAACGCGTCAGCCTCGAAGAGGCCCAGGCTGCCGTCCCCTTCGAGATCGCGATGCCCCAACGGCTGCCCGCCGGTTTCACGCTGGCCAGCGCCGAGATCGTCGAGGTCGAAGGCGACGTCGGCGTGAACCTGTACTTCCGCGATGCGGAGGTGGACGTCGGCGTCGGGACGGTCCGCCTGCACCTCGAGGCGGGAAGGGAGCTTCCACCGGCAAGTGCCGCTCGACAGTCGGCGGTCGAGGTCGGCGACGCCCAAGGGCGGTGGACGTCCGGACGCACGCAGCTCGAGTGGATCGATGCCGGCGTGTACCACTCGCTCGACGTGCCGGAGGGGAGCGATCTGCGCCTCGAGGATCTGCTCGCGATCGCGAATTCGATGGCCGGCGATGATGCCGGCCAGGGCTTCCTGCCGGGAGTTCGGTGAACGCACGTCGTGCGGGCGGCGTCGCCGCCGCGCTGGTCGTGGGGCTCGTCGTCGGAGCGGTGCTGACGCTCTCGATACAGGGGACGGCGATCATCCCGGAAGAGCGCGACGCCCCGTCGATGCCGGAACCGATCCTCACGCCTGAGTTGCCCGACACGTTCCTCGCGTGGTCCCCGGGCGGGATGCCCGCCCGCTTCGCCGATGCCGTCGCCGAGATGCCTCAGATTCGCCGGGCGGTCGTCGTCGCCAGCGACAACACGTGGCTCACCAAGTCGTACTCGGCCGACGGCGAGGTCGTCGACGACCCGCCGCCGACGTTCTCGATCCCGCTCGAGGTCGCCGCGGTCGACCCGCGCGCGTACGCGCCGTTTCTGCCGCCGGCCGACCGTTCGGTAACCGTGGCACTCGCACAAGGCAAGGGAGTGCTCGGCGAGTCGAGCGCGCGACTGCGCGGCCTCGGATCGGGCGCGGTGCTGCGGTTCGGCGGCGAACGCATCGAGATCGCGGCGATCCTCGCCGACGAGCTCCTCGGCGCTCACGAGCTCCTGGTCTCTCGAGACGTGGGCCTGCGGATCGGGGTCACCCGCAACCGGTATGCGCTCCTCGTCCCCGAGGGCGAGCCGACGGCTCGTCAGGTGACGGTCGCCGTCCGGAGTGTTCTGCCTAGGGGGACCCTCGTGCGAGTTCGCGCCCCGGGCGACACACCGTACTTCCGCCAGGGCGATGCCGTGTTGCCGCCCGTCAAGATCAAGGAGCTGTTCGGCGAGTTCGCCGCGAAGCCCCGCGAAGGCTGGCCCGCGGGGTTCCTCACAGCCGATCCCGAGTGGGTACGCACGTACATCGACACGCAGCGGGTGCCGCTCCTGGGAACGGTGACCTGCCACATCGCGCTGTTTCCGCAGATCCGCGGGGCGATCCGCGAGCTGATCCGTCGCGGTCTCGAGGACACGATCACGAGCTATTCGGGCTGCTGGGCGCCGCGGCACATCCTCGGCGACCCCAACTCGGGGCTTTCACATCACGCGTGGGGCATCGCGATCGACGTCAACGTCCCGCAGAACCCGTTCGGCGCTCCGCCGAACCAGGACCCGCGTCTGGTCGAGGTGTTCGAGGAGTGGGGGTTCATCTGGGGCGGCCGGTTCCTCGTGCCGGACGGGATGCACTTCGAATTCCACCGCCCGCCCAGGGACGGGTCGTAGGCCACTTCGGCGCGAGCGGTGCGCGAAGGGAGCAGCGAACATGCGCAGTCTGCACGTGCCCGGGCACCGGCGACTTGGCCGCCGGGCCTCGGGCATGCCTCCCGCGGCACGACGCGCGTGGGTTTCTGCTCCCTTCGCGGTCACCCGAAGGTGACGTTGCGACCCTACAACGAGCGCGCTCGCTGGCGCGACTCGGTCGACCCGGGGGATCTATGCCGCTTCGCGCGCCGCCGTCCGCGACCGGATGACGAGATAGCCGAGGATCGCCGCGGCGGCGACGGCGGCCGCGACGCCGGCGGCGACCCGCGTCTTGGGCTGCGTCGCCGTTCGGACGATCCGCGTTCGCAACCGCACCGGTCTGCGGAAGTCGCGAAGCTTCCACCCGCGAGCCTCGGCCTGGCGCCGTAGATCCCGATCCGGGTTCACGGCGATCGGATGGCCGACGGCCTCGAGCATCGGCAGATCGGTGATCGAGTCGGAGTACGCGTACGAGCCGGTGAGATCGATCTTCCTGCGCTTGGCGATCGCCCGGATCTCGTCGGCCTTGGCCTGCCCGTAGCAGTAGAACTCGAGCTCGCCCGTGTACTTGCCGTCCACGATCCTCGCGCGCGTGGCGATCACGTCCGTCACGCCGAAGTGGCTCGCGAGGGGTCGGACGACCTCTTCCGGCGAGCTGCTCACGATGTACAGGAGACGCCCCTCGGCTCGATGCAGCGCCATGAGGTCGAGCGCTTCCTGATACACGAACGGATCGATGACCTCGATGATCACGTCGCGCACGAGGTTCTCGACCTCGGAATGCTCCCATCCCCTCGTCAGCGCGAGCATGCCGTGCTTGAGACGGTCCATCCGTTTCTCGTCCGCACCGACGAGCGCGTACACGAGCTGCGCGTACGCGCCTCGAACGAGCTGACCGCGCGTGACCATGCCCGCGCGGTACATCGGACGCGACAGCGCAAGCGACGACGAGCGCGAGATGATCGTCTTGTCGAGGTCGAAGAACGCTGCCTCCATCACGCATAAGGGTACGGGAGCCTGCCGACCGATCTCGGCAGGCTCCACGAGCAGGCTCCGCGACGAGGCTCGCTAGAACGAGGCGCTTCCCGCGCACACCTCGTCGGTCGAGAGGTTCCGCGCCCGGGCGCGGAAGTTGTCCGCGCCGGCGTTGTTCGGCTCGACGATCCGAAGCTCGAACGAGCCGCTGGCGCCGCGTGTCGTGCGGGTTCCGCGGAACGCGATCTCTCCGTCGTGATGGATGCGCACGCGCCACTCGTCACCGACGACGTTCTGGTCGACCTCGAACTCGACCTCGATGCGGCCGTCCTCCGGCTGAGCTTGAGCTTCCAGTCGCTCCTGCCGCTGCACGGACCCTCGCGGATCACGTCGCGGTCGCCCGCGGACGCAACCGCCGGTACGGCTAGGACGAACAGCGCGACGAGCGAGACTGCCACGGCCTTGCGCATCCTCGACCTCCTCCATCCGATACCACTCGAACCGAAGGGGCTTCGAGGAAACCGCCGGTTAAGGGGCACGCAAGGGCGGATGAAGGCTGCCGTCTCGGCTGCCGCATGCTCATGCGACCGAGCGGCGGAACGACCTCTCCAGCTCGGCGAACCGACGCGCGGCGACGGCGTTCGGCAGATGGAGGGCGCGGCCGACGGCCCTTGGGATCGAGAGCCGCAGCGTCGCAAGGCCCAGGGGTCGTTGATGCGGTGACACGGTGAGCGACAGATGTTGCAGGTTGCCGACCGGCATCACGAGCGTCCGCCTGACGAACACGCCGGAACGGACGACCGCGGTCCCGGCTTCGAACGTCGCGCCGAGCGTCCGCCATGACACGACGGCGAGGGCGACCGCGATCGGGATCGCCGCGAACGCGACACTGCCGGGGCGACCGTACGCGGCGACGGAGAGAACGCCGAACGCGGACCCGACCGCGACGCCCCCGAGAACACGCGGGACCAGAGCCCGCATCGGTGGACGCTCCAGGCCGGCGAGGAGCTCCTCCGCCGGCGCGCCGAGCAGCGATCCGATGAGCGCGACGGCGATGCGCCGGTTGCCGACTGGCAGAAGCAGGCTCGTCTCCTGCTCGTCCTGCGCTTGACGAGGACGGCCGGCGCTGACGGCTCGGAGCGAGGCCAGCCCGAGCAACCATCGGAGAAGGTTCTCCTCCATTCGGATCGCCTGAAGGCGGCCGAGCGGAACCACGGCTCGACGCTTCTCGACCAGCCCGCGGGTGATCGTCAACCGCTCGCCGTCTCGCGTGATCGTGAATTCCCAGTACACGAGTAACGTCGCGACGATCGAGATGGCGACGGCAACGGCGACGAACGCAGCCCCGATCAGGACGATCCGACCGATCCCCGCGCTTCCCAAGCGGCTCAACAACCGGAAGGCCGTCTCCTCCGAGACCGCGTCGAGCCCATAGCCCAGCAACACCGCCAGGACCGCGACACGGCCGCCCGTTACTCCGGCGAGCAGCAACATCCGCGGATGAAGCTTGACCAGCGGAGGAACCACAACGTCTGGACGCGGTGGCGCGCCGGTGTGCGCGAGCAGTTGCGTTCGGATCCGTGCAGCTTCCTCGGGCTTGAGCGCGACGAGCGCGGCTTCTGTCTCGCGCCCACCTGCCGCTTCGATCCGAAGCTCGACGACGCCGAACAAGCGGTGACGCAGCTTCTCCACGACGTCGACGCTCTGGATCCGAGCGTACGGGATCACACGACGCCACGTCCCGAGCACGCCGCCCTCGACAACCAACGCGTTCTGCTCGAGCCGGTAGCCGAACCTGAAGTAGCGCACAACCGACGCGCCGATGCCGATCGCCAAGATGACGTAGAAGATGCGCAGCGACTCGCCGCCGAACAGCAACACGGCGATGATCGGGACCGCGAAGCGACCGACGGTCTCCGCGATCCAAACGCCGACGGCCGCCGGGTCGAGCCGCCTGAGGGCGCTCGGATCCTTAGACGGTGTCTGCGCCTGCAACCCTCGACAACTCCTCGCGAACGCCGTCTGCCTCGGCCACGTCGAGTCCGGGCACCAGCCCCGCACGTCCCGCGGCCGTGTAGACAACCAGCCGTGTCAGGTGGAACAGGCGATCGAGCGGTCCTTGCCTTGTCTCGACGAACTGGATCCGATCGAAGGGGATCAGCGTGGTGATCTGGAACAGCGCCCCGCGCGCGATCAGAACGTCGCGCGTCCTGATCTCGTATCGCCATCGCCGGTACCGGAGGTACGGGATCAGCACCGCGCCGAGCACGACGATCCCGGCGATCGCTACCGCGATCGGCAGCGGGACCTCTCCCTCGCCCGTATTCAGACCCAGGGCGATCGCGGCGACGAACGCGATAGCGCCCGCGATCGCCCACCACAACAGAAGGACACGTCGATCAAGCCTGCGTGCCGGGCGCTCCACGCATCCGACGCTAACGCCCGAGACGCACCGAGTCAGCGAACCTGTATTCGAACGGCGACGTTATCCTCGAGGCTGGAGGCGTCAGGGCGCCTGGTGGGCCCCCCGGTCTTCAAAACCGGTGTGCGGGCGAGAGCTCGCAGGCGGGTTCGATTCCCGTCCGCCTCCGCTGAGGGAACAGCGGTCGAACCGCGGGCAAGCTGTAGTACGGAGTGATGCGCTCGCGAGACTCCACGACGATCTCGTCGACGACGCACGCGAGGAGTTCCTTCAGCTTCTGCGTCGCGTCTTCTTCCGCGGCGCCCCGGATGGATCGTTCGAGGCCGGCGAGCAGGCCGGCGGTGGGCATGCTTGTCCGCCGGCGCCCAGAGGGTCGCCTCGAAGCCAAGCCTCGCCCGTTGTTCTCGTCTGCGTGGCCTTGCTCATGCTCGGAGTATGCATGGGGAGGCGGGCCCCTTCCCATCTGGCAATCGTTCACAACACGGTGAAGAGCTGCTTGCCTAGGGTCCCCAGTCAGCCTTAGCGTTCTGACATGATTCCACGTCAGAAGCTCGCGGTGGACTCGCGTCCTGCGTGTTTGGTAGGGGATATTAACCTACTTCGACGTCGGTGCGATATACTGAACGCGCGATGGAAGAGCAGCTTACCCTCCGCACGGCCGCGGGCCGCCTCGCCGCCGATGGCGTGGACTTCTTCACCCCTGCGGACCTCGAACTCCACCTCGGCATCAGCCGACGCAAGGCGTACGACCTCGCGCAACGCATGACACGCGCCAACCTTGCCCGGCGGCTCAAGAAGGGCTTCTACGCACTGCTGCCGCCGGCGGACTGGGTGGATCCCGAAGGGTTCGCCGTCAACAGGTACTGGACCGCCGCCAACTTGACACGGGGCAGGCCCTACTTCATCGCCTACTACACCGCGATGGACCTCCACCAGATGACGCAGCATCCGATCCGGACCGTCTTCGTCGTCGTCACGCGGCAACAGAAGAACTTGACCGTCGGACCCGTCCGGTTCCGATTCGTGACGCTGACGGAGGCGAGGTTCTTCGGGGCCGAGACGAGGAAGCTCGAGGGCAACCCGGTCGAGGTAGCCGACCTCGAGAGGACGTTCCTGGACTGCGCCGATCGGATGGAGCTGTGTGGGGGACTCGAGGAAGTGATCCGGGGGTTCGACCGGCGGCATCGCGACCTGGACCGAGAGAAGCTTCTCCGATACACGCTGCAGTTCGACGGCCCTGTGGCCGCCAAGCGTCTGGGGTTCCTCCTCGAGCTCGTGGGGCACGGGGACGTGCGTCTGATCCGCGAGCTGGAACGGATCACGCCGAGGTTGGGCTACTACGCTCCGCTCGACCCCGGGGCGGAGCGGCAAGCAATGGAGCGAAACCGTCGCTGGGAGCTCGACGTGAACGCCGATGTAGACAAGCTCCTGCACACCTTGAGGACCTGATGATCCGCGACGTCGAGATCCGCAACCGAGCCCGACGGCTAGGCGTCGACATCGAGCTCATCCGCAAGGACTACGTGCTCAATCACGTCTTGGCGGCGCTTGCCGAGTCGGCAGACGACATCGTGTTTCGGGGCGGGACTGCCCTCGCCCGCGCGTACTGGCCGGACTTCAGAATCTCGGAGGACCTCGACTTCCTCGTCGAAGGCAGGCTGGCTCAGGCCACCGAGTTCTTGGAACGGGCCGCGAGAGTGGCGGCAGAGCGGACCGGCGTCGATCTGGCGGTCGAGGTCACACGGCCCGACTCGGACATGGTTCGCGCGCTGGTCGGGTGGGGGGAGGTGCAACTTGCGGTTGACCTGAACAGAGCCGAACAACCCGCGTTGTCTCTCGAACGACGGGGGCTGGATCTCCCCTACTCGGACCTCTCCCCGGAACCTCGCGGGATACGCGTCGTCGCGCTCGAGGAGATCCTCGCGAACAAGTGGTACATGCTCGACGAGCGCAAGGAACCTCGCGATCTCTTCGACCTCTGGTTCGGGATCTGCGTCCGTGAGGTAGCGCTCGTTTCGGTGGCCGAGGCCTTCAGGACGAAGTACCGGGCGGAGCCGAGCATGTGGCGAATCGAACGCGCACGGAAGTTGGAGGCAGCGTGGGACGAGCGACTCGCTCACCAGATCAACGACCTCCCGCCGTTCCGGGACGTGTTTGGCGAGGTCTATGCGAGAGTTCGAGCGTGGGATGAGGCCAGCTGAGCTGCGTGCAAGCGCCTGAGCGCGCAAGCGGCGATGGGCCATGAACTACCAGTTCGGCGCATCCGTGTACCCCAAGCGCATGGCCTCTTCCACAATGCTCTGGATGTCGGCGGGATCGGCTTGGCCAGCCCGGAGCCGTGGAACCAATTCGGCGAGGTAGTGGCCACCCCAGAACGGCGGAGACGTCCCGCGGAGCAGATGGGCGACAAGTCTGGCGAAGGATGCTGCGGCGCGGTTGAGTCGCTCGCTCTGCAGCTGGTGCAGCAGATCGCCGTGCTCCTCAATCGCAGCCGTGTGAGCCATCGCCAGGCCGACAGCGTCCTCGACCGACTCGGTGAGGTAGACCACCCATTCAGCCATGGCTGAGGACTCTTCGACCGTCATCTGGCTCGGAATGCTGGCGAGCCGATCAGTCCAGTACTTCTGCATCCACCGGCTCCACTGATGCTCGACCGCCTCCGACGGAAGCCTGTCCAGTAGCCAGGCGGTCTGATGGATCCATTCCGTTCGGTCTCCGAGCTGCGCCTCGCCAGTGAACTTGCGGACCCAGGGCAACGGGTCCATCTCGCTCGTGAGCGCCACGCCGGCAAGATGCGCTGCCAATTGTCGTCGGGGCTCATCCGGGAAGTCCGCCATCTGCCGAACTGCTTCGAGATAGTGCTCGAGTAAGCCTGCGGCCAGGAGACGATCACTCCACCGTCCCCAAATCAGAAACCCGCCCCAGGCTCTGCGCGCCCGCGGAGGGTCAACCCAATCGAGCAGCGGCAGAATATGCGACTGACACCAATCTTGATCGGCACCGAAGAAGAACAGGGCCTGGCTGGCGAACACGACTTCTGCCATGGCCGTACGGTTTCCCTGGCCTGCAAGAATCGCCTCAAGAGGGGTGCGGATCTCCCGCGAGAGGCCAGTCCAGTCTTCGCCGGCTTCGCGCCAATCCGCCGAGATTGCGTGTACCCAGAAGAGGGCGATACGTCCCGCGGCGCTGTTGATTGCGCGGCCTAACGGATCTGCCTCCTTTTCGTCGACATGTCCTTCGGGCAACGCCTCCCATAGACGCGTAGCGATTTCGCGCGCAAGGGGCAGCCGATGCCACACGCTGATGCCCTTCTCATCGCGCCCGCTATCGGACAGCAGCCGACTTAGCTCGTCGGCGACGCCTCCCAGATCGACTTCGGTCAGGGCGTCCAAAGTCCTCTCTGCGAGGTCGGGCTCGAGGGCGGCGTCGGACCATCCACGAATTACGGCACCGGCGATATCTCGGTGCGCAGCACTCTCGACACCCATGACGGCTATCCCATCCAGGGGATTCTCACGGACGTCCTGGGACAGGAGAGAGAGCACATCATGCCAGCTAGGTTCTTGAAACGGCGACGTCGCGCCCTCATATCGATGCAGCTCCCGAATCGCGCCCGCGACGTCCGACTGGATCTTCTTGTGGATCTCCTCAACGGTCATGGGGAGCTCCCGCTTCGCCAAGCCTTCTTCTGTCCACGACATCAGGTCTGGATAGGGCCTCTCTTGGAAGTCCGGGTGACTGGTCTTCAGCTTGTCAAGAGCTTCCCGAGCCGAAGCTAGATCAGGCGCGTGGTGTGTCATCCAAACGAGCGTGTTGAATCGCTCGTACGAGCGATCCTTCTCATCGTCGACATCTTGCGGACCCGCCACCGCGGCGGCGACGAGCTCGTCAGCAACCTTACGATCGGCTCCGGAGAGGGTAACGGCGATCAGGCGAAAGACCTCATGTCGAAGCTGATGGTCGAGCAGCCAGCCTCGATGCAGTAGCCACGCCAACTTGCGGGTTGCATCGAGGTCCTTTCGGTGTCCCCAACCGTGCAGAGCCAACCGCCGAAGCAAGGGGACTTCGGAGTCGCTCCAGGTCTCCAGGTACGCAGCAGCAAGGTCGTTACCAGCATCCAGAAGAGCTTCGAGACAGTCGCGGGCCGCGTCGACCAGAACATCGATCGGCTGTTCGATTCGATCCTGCGGGTGCGGTTCAATCGCCGAGCGCCCAAACGAGAGCGGATCCCATCCCTCGCGAGCGGCGCTGGCGGCAGCCAACAGCTCGTGCGCCCGCCTCAGGTGATGGTCCGCAATGACCAGCACGTCTGATGCGACGTCGCTCAGGTTCGGCACGAACAGCTTCTGCCACGCCTCTCGCACCCAATGCGTGTCGCCGCGAAGCCGGATGTCGAACCTCGGAGCCTCGCTGAGACCAAACGAAGGCTCGAGGTCGATCCTCGGCTCTGTTAGGTGATCGAAGAGCCGCAGGGCGATTGGTCGGTCCCCTGTCAATGGCGATGCCATGAGCGCGTACTCAAGCCAGTCCTGTCGGATGTCCGGGTCTTTATGCGTCAGAAGCACCAGCCATCGCCCGAGGAATGCCGGCCGCGGCTTCTTGGCCCTATGGAGCTCGTGTCCCATTGCCGACCAGAGAGCGGCTCCGAGCCGACCGCCAACATCTCGTAGCAGGTCAAGCGCCAAGTCTGTCAATTCCTCCACCATGACGAAGTGTTCAGCGAACCAATACGCGAGAGGACCCGTACATGCGCTCGGAGATGCCGCCGGGTCGAAGAGGCGGCGGAATTCAGGCTGGGCCGCTGCCCATGTGAGCCATTCCTTACCGCGGGCGAATTCCGTGAACAGGCGGACTTTCTCTTGATCGGCAAGTAGCGCCTCGAGGTATGAGGCTTCCTCGGGGACCTGCGAGGGCGGCGCGGACAGAAGCTCAGCTACGCGCTGACGATGCTCGAGCAGGCCCATAGACGCCCAAGACGCCCAACCCTCGATGGCCACGACGAGAGCTTCGTGAGACTCACCTTCGAGCGGATACCGAATCGGCTGGATGTTGAGCCGCCGCCAGTCAGGTGTTTCAGGCGAGGAGGTCAGAACGAAACGCGGAGCGGCGGATCGGCCGAGCGCGCGGCCCAGATACTGCATGACGACGTCCCTATGGCTGTAGCCCACGAAGACGACCGTGTACCTAGCGAACATGCGCTCGAGAAATCGTGTGGCCCACGCATCAAGCAGGTAGGCCCGCCCAAAGTCCCTGTCTGTCACCACGAGATGGCGCACGTCATGCCGAACGCTGCCGTGAAGATGCACGAGTCCGCTGAAATCGTCCCCCATCGGAAGGGCCGGCCCCACGTACTCCGGTGTGAGTATGTCCAGGTCAGTCAGCACGGATGAGAAGTGAGCGTCGTAGTTCGTCGTCACAACCCGGACGGGAGGCCGCGACGCGCTCAGTCCGACCAGAGCCCGATGCAAACGATTCGGCTTCGAGGACGGGTTACCGAGCACGGCTGCTACGCGGCTGTGAACGTCCACGTGTCTGTCGTCGGCGAGATGACCCAAGAACACGTCCGGCCGGTCAAGATCGTGATCGCCCGTGTCTCCGACTTGAGCGTCGGCCGCGATGCCAGCTGCCAGCGCGCGGAAGTCCGGCAAGCCTGACGGCGGATCCAACGAAGCCCCAGCACCGGCGAAGATCACGAGCTCGCCTGCGCGGTGCGCCTCGAGTAGTGGCTCAGGAAAGTCAACATCCCGGATCCACATTTGAGGCGAGCGTACCCAACCCCCCTGAGCCGCCTTGCGTCGTTCGGCGAAATTGGGAGGATTCCTCGCGGGTCGATACTTGGGCGCCGCGCGACGGCCGGTGCTGCTGGGCGGCGCGCCGCCCCCTCGCGTTGCGCTACGCCACTCGACCCATTCGCGAGTCTTCACCCACAAAGCATGACCTGCGGCTTTGTGGTGCGTGCGCTGTCCCCGCTGCCTCCGCGACGCTATAACCTCCGGACACGCGAGTGCGGAGGGAGCAGTGACACGCTCCATGAAGCTCGAGGCGGATTTCCACGCGGCCGCCGCGGCGCTGATCTCCGTCATCGAACCGATCGAGCCCGGGCTCTGGATGCACGTCCCCGGTCCGTCCGTCTGGTCGGCCGGCAAGGATGCCGCGCACGTGGCTGAGGCCGCCGTGTATCACCAGTGGATCGTCCGCCTCACGATCGGACAGAAGGTGTCGACGCGGCGGCCATCGCTCGAGCGGCAGGAACTGACGACCACGATGACGGTACAGCAGACGGTGGAGCTCATTCGCCAGCTCACCGAGGATGGCACAGCGCTCATCTCGAGCCTGAACGAGGAGCAGCTGGCGCTGCCAACGCGGCCCCCTCGGGCTCGAGCGCAGAGGCTCGCCGACACCATCGAGCTCGTGTTGATCGGCCATTACGACTCGCATCGCCGCGACATCGTGCGGAAGCTCGGCGACGTGACCTGACATCCGAAGGGCTCTCGCGAGACCTCTGGACTGAAGCAAGAGCTCCAAAGGCTTGACCGCTTCTGCAGGGCGCCGTGGAAACCGAGCAGGGATCACCCGCCCCGGCCCCACGTTCGCACAGTCACCGTGGAGGCAAAGCGCGACGACGCGGCAGTTCTTACAGTGTGTGTTCCCTCCGCCTCCGCGTGGAGAGGAACGGAGAATGATCGTGGAGACGGCCGAGACTCACATCCTCTCCGTGATGCGACTCAACTGAAGGTGGAACGAATGCGCGCGGTCAGGCTCCACGGCGAGGGAGTCGACAACCTCTCACTCGACGAGATCGACGTACCGACACCCGGCGCGGGCGAGACGCTCGTGCGCGTGCACGCGGCCGGGCTCACCCGGGAGGAGCTCACGTGGCCGACGGACCGTCTGCCTGCGATCCCCTCCCACGAGCTCTCCGGCGTCGTGGTCGAGGCGCCGAAGGAGAGCGATCTCGCGGCCGGCGACCCGGTCGTCGCGCTGACCCCGTTCGACGCGGACGGCGTCGCCGCCGAGCTCGCGATCGTGCCGTCGGGGATCCCCGCGCCGAAGCCGACGGAGCTCTCCCATGTCGAAGCCGCGTCGCTCCCGCTGGCCGGGTTGAGCGCGTGGCAGGCGTTGTTCGACCACGGACGACTCGAAGCGGGCGAGCGTGTGCTCGTGACCGGGGCGGTCGGCGGCGTCGGGCATCTCGGAACCCAGCTGGCTCGCTGGTGCGGCGCGCGCGTGGTCGCCGCGGTCGCACCCGGAGCGGACAGGCTCGCTCTCGAGCTCGGGGCGCACGAGATCCTCGGCGAAACGGTCTCCGAGCCGTTCGATCTGGTCTTCGACACAGCAGGCGGGCAAGCGGCCGCCGACGGCGTGGGGCGCCTGCGCAACGGTGGGCGGTTCGTTTCGCTGGCGGAGGAGCCGGCCGACGTCCCAGGCGGCGTCGCGGCGACGTACTTCGTCGTCGAGCCGAACCGGGAGCAGCTCGGGCGGATCCTCGAGCTCGCGGGGAGAGGGGAGATCCGGCCGCTCGTCGATTCCGCGTTCGCACTCGCCGACGCGCGCGCAGCCTTCGAGCGGACCGAGGCTCGCGGCAAGCGTGGCAAGGTGGTGCTCCGCGTCGCGGAGGAGGACTGAGATGCCGACCCAAAGCGAGAAGGCGATCGCGTTCCGAGCCCTCCACGAGGGCGCCTCGTTCGTGATCCCGAACGCGTGGGACGCGGGTTCGGCGTGCGTGCTCGAGGGTCTCGGGTTCGTCGCGCTCGCCACCACCAGCTCGGGGTTCGCGTTCACGCTCGGCCGTCGCGACGGAGGTGCGGGCCTCAACGAGGTCGCTGACCACGCGTCGGCACTCGACGACGCGACGGAGCTTCCGGTCTCCGTAGACCTCGAGAACGGGTACGGCCCCGACCCTGATGACGCTGCGCGGGCGATCGAGCGTATCGCTGAGGCAGGCGCGGTCGGTGGGTCGATCGAGGACTACGATCCCGCCGGCCACCTCTACGAACGCTCGCACGCCGTCGAACGGATCGCAGCTGCCGTCGGGGCGGCGCGCGCGTTGCCGTTCCCATTCACGCTCACGGCGCGGGCGGAGAACCACATCCGGGGTAACCCCGACCTCGAGGACACGATCGAGCGGTTGCTCGCGTTCGAACGGGCTGGGCGGACGTCCTCTACGCGCCCGGTCTGCAGACCTTCGAGGAGATTCGGACGGTACGCGAGGCGGTCACGCGGCCGATCAACGTCCTGGCGCTTCCGGTGCTCGGCACGGTTGCGGAGGTCGCCGAGGCCGGCGCGCAGCGGATCAGCGTCGGCGGGCAGCTCACGTGGGTCGCCGTACAGGCGCTCGTCGACGCCGCGACGACGATCCGCTCGACGGGTCACCTCGACGTGCTGACAACGTCGCTCGATCTCGACCGCTGGCTCGGGTGAGCCTTCGCTTGTTCGCGAGGCCCGGTGTGATGCTGGCCGGAGCGTTGCGATGACCGAGCATGCGGTGGTGATTGCAGGTGGAGGTCCGACCGGGCTGATGCTGGCGGGCGAGTTGGCGTTGGCGGGGGTCGACGTTGCCGTCGTCGAGCGGCGCGCCAGCCAGGAGCTCGTCGGCTCGCGCGCCGGTGGTCTGCACGCACGAACCATCGAGGTTCCTCCGCGAGGCCGGCGTCTTCGACATCACACCGTGGACCGATCGGTTTCAGGTGATCGATGCCGAATCCGCTGGTCCGTACGCGCGAGGCCTTCGAAAGCCTGTTCAAGCGATGCGAGCCGCCGTCGATGACGATCCATTCCCGAAGTGGGAGGACACCTCACCCGAGGTGTACCTCTTCGAAGACGTCTAATCGTCAAACGTTCCTTGCGGGGCTCCGGCACCCGCGCCATAGACCGCAGGCTCCACCGCGTCGCTCGCTCGCCGGTGCGGATCGAGGGAGTCCTCCATCGAGAAGACCTCGACGCGGTTGCGGCCGTCGGCTTGGCTCGGTACAGAGCGCGGTCGGCGTTGCGGATCAGCCGCGTCGGGTCCGGCGCGTCCTCGGGGAACACGGCGATGCCGAAGCTCGAACAACGCATCGACCGGCGCCGGTTGGCCCTTGAAGAGGCCCTGGGCTGCGGCGACGAGGTCAGCTACCCGCCGACCGCAACCAACGAGATGGCGAGGAGGACACGATGATGATTGCGCATAATCAAGGCGTGACCAGAGCGGCGGGTCGAGCGACACTCGTCCTTACCTAGCCGCGAGCGCGGCTCTGCGCTCGCGGCACCTCGGCTGTCTCCTGGCGAGCCACCATCCTCCAGTCTCGCTAAAGGCAGTTCGCATCCTGTGTCGGGCACAAGCTGGTCATCCAAAGGACGAGGCGAATTCCTTATGTCGACACCGCCAGAGGATCGGGGGTACGACCCCTCCGCGATCGAGGCGCGATGGCAGAAGCGCTGGGCCGCGGATCGCTTGGGAGAGATCGACGTCGATCACGTCGCGCCAGATCGCAAGTTCTACAACCTCGTCGAGTTTCCGTATCCCTCGGCCGAGGGCCTTCACGTTGGGCATGCGTACACATACGCGGGCGCCGACACCTACGGCCGCTACCTGAGGATGCGGGGCAGTGAGGTCTTTCAGCCGATCGGGTTCGACTCCTTCGGGATCCACACCGAGAATTACGCGCTGAGGGTCGGCGAGCACCCTCGCACCCTGACTCAGCGCACGATCACCAACTACCGGCGCCAGCTCACATCGCTCGGTGCCGCGTGGGACTGGAGCCGAGCAATCGCCACCAGCGATCCCACCTACTACCGATGGACGCAGTGGATCTTCGTCAAGCTGTACCGAGCGGGGCTGGCGGTCCGACAGGAGGCCCCGGTCGTGTGGTGTCCCTCGTGTTTGACGGTGCTGGCGAACGAACAACTCGAGGGCGACCGCTGCGAACGGTGCGGTACCCGCGTCACACAACGAGCGATGCACCAGTGGTTCCTGAGGATGACCGCCTACGCGGAAGAGCTCCTCCGAGGCCTCGACGACCTCGACTGGCCAGACTCGGCGAAGAGGGCGCAGCGCGAGTGGATCGGGCGGTCCGAAGGTGTCGAGATCGACTTCGAGGTGCCGGACCACGGGATCTCCCTTCGCGCCTTCACGACCAGACCGGACACGTTGTTCGGCGTGACCTTCCTCGCGGTCCCCCCTGAGCACCCGGACGTTGACGCGCTGACAACAGGAACGGGTATGTCCGCCGCTGTTCGCACGTATACGGATGAGGCCTCGCGGGACCGCGTTGCGGCCCCGAGGCACAGCGCGGCTGGGTCGAATTCACTGCGAGGGGTGTTCACCGGGTCGTACGCCATCCATCCCGCCACTCGAGAGCGAGTGCCGATCTACGTCGCGGACTACGTCGTCGCGACCTACGGCACGGGTGCGGTGATGGGTGTGCCGGCGCACGACGAGCGGGACTTCCGATTCGCGGAGACGAACGCCCTTCCGATGATGGGTGTGATCCGGCCGCCCAAAAGCGCGGAGCATCCCGAGGACGGCCCCTGGACCGGTGAGGGTGTGCTGATCCACTCAGGTGACTTCTCGGGACTTCCCTCGGAGCGAGCTCGAGATGCCATCTCGGAATGGTTGGAAGCACGCAGCTCCGGCCGGCGCACCGTTCGATACCGGCTCAGGGACTGGCTGATCTCCCGGCAACGCTACTGGGGCCCTCCGATCCCTATCGTGTACTGCACCGACTGCGGCACGCTTCCGGTTCCCGAGGAAGACCTCCCTGTACTCCTGCCCGACGTGGCCAACTTCCGGCCCACGGGCACCAACGTGTCACCGCTCGCGTCCGACGAGTCCTTCGTCCACATCTCCTGTCCTTCCTGCGGAGGATCCGCGCGCCGGGAGACGGACGTCTCCGACACCTTCCTGGACTCCGCGTGGTACTTCCTGCGGTACCCATCGAGCGAACTCCAGGACGAGCCTTGGGACCTCGAGCGGACCGAGCGAATACTCCCCGTGGACTCGTACGCCGGCGGGCCCGAGCACGTCACGCGACATCACCTGTACGCCCGGTTCCTCACCCGAGCCCTTCACGACCTGGGGCTCCTGTCGTTCGAAGAGCCGTTCCCTCGCCTTCGGCTCCACGGCATGCTCACCAGGGACGGCGCGAAGATGAGCAAGAGCCGGGGGAACGTCGTGAACCCCGATCGCTACATCTCTGAGCATGGCGCCGACGTCACCCGGATGTATCTGCTGTTCATCGGACCGTGGGGCGAGGGCGGCGATTTCTCGGACTCCAGCATCGCCGGGATCGAGCGATTCCTTCGTCGCGCCTGGCGCCTGGTGACTCAAGCCCACGGGCGTGGCCCCGGCGGCGTTGATCTGCGCCCGGTTGACCGAGCCATCGCGGCGATCGGCACGGACCTCGGGGAGATGAAGTTCAACACCGCGATCGCCTCGCTCATGGAGATGGAACGATTTGCTCGGCGAGAGCGCGACAAGATGTCGATCGAGGAGTGGACCAAGGTGTCGAGCACACTCGTACTGATGCTTGCGCCACTCGCCCCCTACCTGGCGGAGGAGCTCTGGTCGAGAATCGGCGGAGAATACTCGGTCCACCAACAGCGATGGCCTTCATTCGAGCAGAGCTCGCTCGTCGACCAGAACGTGACGTTGGTGATCCAGGTCGACGGCAAAACCCGCGACAGGATCCAGGTGCCCGCCGGCCTCGACGAGGAGCAGGCGCTCGAGCGAGCGAAGGGCCGGGAGAGGGTTCGCCGCCACCTCATGGGTCGCGAACCGACGAAGGTCATCCACGTTCCCGACCGGCTGATCAACATGGTGACGAAGCCGCGCCGATGAGTCTCGGGGCTTGGACGAGTCATGGTGTTCGGGAAAGGAGGGAAGCGATATGAGCAAGCTGAAAGCGACCATGGCGATATCGCTCGACGGGTTCGGGGCCGGACCCAGCCAGAGCGAGAATGATCCCCTCGGCGTCGGCGGCGAGCGCCTTCACGAGTGGATGGTCTCGCTGGCCGTTTTCCGTGAGATGCAGGGTGAGGAAGATAGCGGCGGCGACGTGACCGCGAGCACCGACGTGGTTCGGAGCTGGTGGGACAACGTCGGCGCCATCGTCATGGGCAGGAATATGTTCGGCGGTGGCCCCGGTCCCTGGCGAGGTGACTGGCGCGGCTGGTGGGGTGAGAACCCTCCGTATCACGTGCCCGTCTTCGTGCTCACCCACCATCCCCGCGACCCACTCGAGATGCAGGGCGGGACGACCTTCCACTTCGTCACCGAGGGCATCGAGGCCGGTCTGAAGCTGGCCACGGAGGCTGCGGGTGGGAAGGACGTGTGGCTCACCGGCGGGGCGAGCGTGATCCGGCAATACCTGCGGGCAGGCCTGCTCGATCAGATCGAGATCTCGTTGGCGCCCGTGCTCCTCGGCGCGGGCGAGCGGCTGTTCGCCGATTTCGACGGATCAGAGATCGAACTCGAGCAGGTCCGGGCGATCGAGGCGCCCGGCGTCACCCACATCATGTACCGCGTCAAACGGAACTCATGATGACGACGTGACCAGATCAGTCGGTCGACTGTTCGGTTTCGCGAAGAGCGTTTGCCAACCTCAGGAGCGCTTCATCGATCGCTGATGCCCGGTCCGCGGAGGTGATCTCTCCGGTCTCGAGGGCCTCGGACACCTTCTCCAGCAACCTTTCGATCTCCTCGAGGGACTCGTCGATTTCCTCACCCTTGTCGGTTTCGCGGAGGATCTCGTCGATCGCGTGACGGATGTCGTGGTCGATGTGGCCGTTGACCTCGCCCGTCTCGATGCCCTCACCAACCATAGCGAGCACCACCGCTGCGGCTTCCTCGGGCGACGGTTCCGACGGTGTTTCCGGCACCGGCGAGCTCGTCTCCACGGGCGAAGGCTCCTGTCCCGCCGGCGAGCCGCTGGCGTGCGGCGAGTTGGTCTCCACGGGCGAAGGCTGTGGCATCGCCGGCGAGCTGCTGAGCTGCGGGGACGGCCGTGACGCGCTCGTTCGGCTCTCCGGTGCACCCCCAGCCAGCAGCGCCATAAAGAAAAGCACGGCGAGGCCGCACACCGCGATGACAGCCGTCGGCCACGCCTTCGATCCGGGTCTCCGACGTCCGTCTGCGGGCCGGCGAGGGATGAGGGCGGGTGTCGGCTCCGCCCGCTCCAACACCGCGGTCGGCACGAGGGCCTCATGCCTCCTCGCGGAGACGAGAAAACCTTGAACCGCCTCTCCGGTCTGGGGGCGGTGCGCGGGATCCTTCTCGAGCATCGAGGCAACAAGCTCGTCCATCGCGGCCGGGACGTCGGGGTTGATCGAGCGAACGCGAGGTGAGGGGGTGTTGACATGCGCAAACGAAAGCGCCACGGGACTGCCCTCGAACGGCGTTCGGCCGGTGAGCATCTCGAAGAGCACACAACCCAACGAGTACACGTCGGATCGACCGTCGAGACGGTCACCTCGCGCGTTCTCGGGAGACAAATAGCGGGCGGTACCGAGCACCGTTAGCGTTAGGGTGAGCGCCTCCTGAGAACGGAGTCGCGCAATCCCCATGTCCACGAGCTTCACGCCGCCGTCGTGAGGGAGCATGACATTCGACGGTTTGATGTCTCGATGAACGATCCCTCGGTCGTGAGCCAACGCGAGCGCCGAGGCCAGTTTGCTCGTGATATCCGACGCTCGTTCGAGCGAAAGCGGACCGTCGTTGTCGAGGACGTCGCGGAGCGTGGGTCCCTCGATGAACTCCATCACGATGAACCGGTCTTCGCCGTCGATCCCCGTATCGAACACGACGACGATGTTCGGATGATGGAGGCTGGCGAGGATCTGCGCCTCCCGCTCGAACCGCGCCACCGAGCGGGGATCCCCGTCGTCACGAAGCAGCTTGATCGCTACGGTCCGCTTGAGGCGCAGGTCCTCGCCGCGGCGGACCTCGGACATCAGACTCCGTCCGATCACGTCCCCGAGGCGGTAGCGCGCTCCGATGAGCCGCTGCCTGTCGACGGAGTCTCTCTCGATGGGACGATTCATGACGACGTGCCGTCGGGGGTCGGTGACTGGAGCGCGCATTGAGTCATACGACCTCCGTTCGACGTTCCCTCTCGTGGACCGAGGAGTCATGCCGGAGGTGGTGAGCGAGACTTCCACGTTGAACTCGTTGAAGCACAGACGGTCCCATACACGTAGTTCTCGACCCGGTCGGTGAACGGGTTAACGGCGCCTCTCACCAAGAAGTCGCCCATCAGACACGGCAATGTCCCCCAGGCCGGTGTCGCGAGCTGTGCCTGGTGGCATCCAGCCTGGCTGACCCTCGGTCCCTACTTGTCTTACCGGCGGGTAAAGGTGGGGCTGGCCTTCCCCGATTCAATATCGACGCGCGAGAGGGCTCGCGAGAGAGGGAGGCTGAAGATGGTGGAAGTCGAGTGGGCTGATGAATTGGTGAACGCGGCGTCCCGTCGTGTGCACGGCCTCGATCGCTTCTCACGGTCCGCGCCCATCGGAAGGGCCGAGCTTGCCACCATCGTGCTTCAGGGACTCGCGGAGCTTGGTGCACACGCTGATTGGACGGTCATGCCGGGCATTACGGGCTCGATACTTCACCTTCTGAACGAAGATGAACGAACGAGGTATGGAGAGTTTCAGGAGTCGGTTCGGCGAGCGGCCGAGAACGGTGGATCCGGCGAGGAGCACCAGTCCTTCAATGGTGCCGTCTCCACGCCCGCCGCACTGGAGATCGATCCAGCACCGCGAGGCGATTCGCGCACGGCGACGCTTGAAGAGGTCCTCACAGATGAGCAGCTGGCAACGAGGGCGGCCGAAGCCATCGTGTATCAGCTCTACTACGAGATCGTCGACCGGGCTGCGCTGCTTGTTGAGCATTCGCCGGCCGCACGGGAACGCCTGTGGCCGCTCGTGTGGGCGGTTGCCGCTCTGATTCCCCCGCCCGATACGTCATTGCGCCATCTCGACGCCAAAGCGAAATAGGAAGGTCTCCTTGCCAACGGTTGTGGTCAAGACCGGATCGGAGGCCGGCCGGCGGTTGGAACTGGGGGGCGCCGTGGCCATCGGCCGCCAGGATGGCGATCTCGTGTTGGAGGATCCCGAGGTGTCGCGCCGCCACGCGGTGCTGAGGCGCGAGGGCGAATCCATCGTTGTAGAGGACCTCGATTCGACCAACGGCACGTTCGTCAACGGGGAAAGGATCCGAAGCCCCATTCCGATCCGTCCAGGTGACCTGGTCAGGGTCGGACGGACCACGCTCGAGATCGAGCCGGATTTGCGAGCGGACGACACGATCGTGTCGGCACCCCTACGGGCAGACGACACGATCGTGGCGAGACCCGTACGGCCGGATCAGATCCCATCAGAGGCGCAACCGTCCGACGATCCCGTCGCGGAGGACGACGCGACTCAGCCCTTGCCCAACCGATTTCTCGACAGCGGTTCGCGACCGTCGCGCTCGAACAGGAAATGGCTCGGCGTCGCGGCCGCAGTCCTGGCTGTATTCGTAGGGGTGGTGATCGCGTACGCGGCAGGAATTGACCGATCAGCCGAGAGCGACTTCATCACACGCGCCAACGAAGCGTGCGTGGCAAGGCAGCGATCGGACGGCGGGGTGGATTTGAGCCGCATCCCGACGCGCGGCGCACTCCAGCACGCTCGAGATATCCGGCTCCAGGCGCTCGGCGCGATTCGCGCCCTCGAGCGATCCCAACAAGACGCCGCCGCAGTGAGCAGGTTCCTTTCCGCGTTCGGGAAGACGAACGCGTCGATCACGCGCCTCGCGAGCGTGATCGGCGCTGACAACTCCAAGGTCGCCAACGCCCTACGAAGTCTTCGAGGGGACGTCAGAGACGAACGTGGCCTGGCGGCAAAGGCCGGCATCGCAGGATGTGGCGGTCTCGCGATCGGTTAGTGGGAGGCAACCGATCCTCCACCGACCGGTCCCCGACGCCACGGACGGCTCGAGAGATCGCACAAGCCCGGCGATGTGTGATCTGTTGCTCGCCGACTCGCCGGCCGAAACGGGAGTGCGGCAGCACGCCCGTCCATCCATCGACCGAGAGGAGGAGAGCCTCCGGCGAGGCGTTCCTCCTCCCTCGGACGTGGCGGTTCCTTGCACGTGATCGGTTGCTCAGCCGACTGTGATCGATCCCTGCATCCACGGGTGGATCGCGCAGACGTAGGACAGGGTGGTTCCGGCGGCAGCAGAGACCTCGGCGCTGATCGACTCCCCGGGGAAGAGCAGGAGGGAGTCACCAGGCTGATCGAGTCCCGTCCCGCCGACGTTCACAATCGGGTTGAGCCCACTGGCGAAGTGGGCGTCGAGCGCCGAGAGACAGGCAGGGCACTCAAACACCTCGTCGATGCTCGTCGGCAGGTCGGCCTCATCGACAATCGTGACCGTGTGGGGTGCCGTCGTCTGGTCGGCATGGGTCCAGGTAAGGGTCTGTCCCATCGAGGCGCTCACCTTGCCGGGTGAAAACCGAAGCGTGGACTGGATCATGGCGTTTGGCACGAACTTCTCATCGCCTCGCGTGAACACCGTCCCAGAGCTTGCGCTCGCGGAGAGCGCGACGGTCGCAGTGAGCGCGACGAGAACGACCACTGTCAGGAGCTTTCGCATCTGGCCCCCCTCATCTGACATCGAAGATCCGGCAGAGCTCCGTTGCTACTCGATGTGGAGCGCGCGGTGTCGGGGGAGCGCGTGCCGTGACGAGCGACCGCATAGCCTCACCCCCTTGACGAGAGCTTGGAAGGTCCGCGACCCCACAACTCGCGGGTCGCGCACTATTTACCGCGGACGGGGGCGCGCACGTCAATGACGGCGAGCTCCCTAGTTCTTGCAGTGTTTTCCTCGTTCCGCGAACCGAGGCACGCTAGCTGCGCTGGGCAACTCCCGGGCGACGTGACACGATTTCGCTGGTGAGCAGGTCCGCCGAAGCGCAGCACCTCCGCGACCTCGCGCGGCTGCGCCGCGTCCGCGACCGGATCGACCGGGACTACGCGCAGCCCCTGGACGTCGAGGCGCTCGCCCGCGGCGTGCACATGTCGGCCGGACATCTCAGTCGCCAGTTCCGGCTCGCCTTCGGCGAGTCGCCGTACAGCTACCTCATGACCCGGCGCATCGAGCGCGCGATGGCTCTGTTGCGTCGGGGCGATCGCAGCGTCACCGAGGTCTGTTTCGAGGTCGGTTGCTCGTCGCTGGGAACCTTCAGCACGCGCTTCACCGAGCTGGTCGGGGTTCCGCCCAGCGTCTACCGGCACCACGCGAGCGGCGCGATGGCGGGCATCCCACCATGCGTGGCCAAACAGGTGACCAGGCCGATCAGGAATCGAGAAGCGCCGGTAGCGGAGCCGCAGCTAGCCTGACCGCGATGGATATCACCATTCACTCGAGCTTCCTCCCGCAGGACGACCCTAACGCCGCCGTAGCCTTCTACCGCGACACGCTCGGCTTCGAGGTTCGCAACGACGTCGAATACGCGGGGATGCATTGGATCACGGTGGGCCCGGCGGACCAGCCGGACACCGCGATCGTCCTGCACCCCCCGGCCGCCAACCCCGGCATCACCGACGACGAGCGCCGCACCATCGCCGAGATGATGGCCAAGGGCACGTACGCGGGCATCAACCTCGCAACGAAGGACCTGGATGGCACGTTCGAACGGCTGCAGGCGCGCGACGCCGACATCGTCCAAGAGCCGATGGACCAGCCGTACGGGGTTCGCGACTGCGCCGTCCGGGATCCCGCTGGCAACCTGATCCGCATCCAGGAACTCCGCTAGAGCCGACGGGCGACGCAAGCTCGCCCGGGGGAACCGCGGACTAGCGATCAGGAATCGAGAAGCGCGGACCACCGATTCGTAACTAGCCTGACAACGACAAACATCACCCCAAGAAAGGAGCGACGATGAGCGGGTCTTCCACGCAGGGCGCCAAGACCCTGTTGCATCCCGTGTCCGACCTGGAGTCGGCCAAGGCCGTATACACCGCTCTGCTCGGCGTACCGCCACAGACGGACAGTGACTACTACGTTGGCTTCGACGCCGAGGGCCAACACATCGGGCTGGTGCCGGGCGGCGGCCCGCAGGGCATGACTTCGCCAGTGGCCTACTGGCACGTGCCGGACATGGAGGCGAAACTGGCCGAGGTGACCGCCGCGGGCGCCACCCTGAAGGACCCGGCCCGCGACGTCGGGGGCGGTCGCTTGGTCGCCACAGTCACCGACCCCGACGGGAACGTCCTCGGGCTGCTTCAGGACACAGAGGGACCGAACATCCGACACGAGGAGGTGCTCCGAGATGGCTGAGCGGAAGGCCGCCACGAAGAGCAAGAAGACGTCGGCCAAGCGCACGACCGGCACGGCGTACACGGGTTTCTCGGCCGAGGAACGAGCCGCGATGAAGGAGCGCGCCAGAGAGCTCAAGGCCGAAGAGCGGGCGAGCAAGGACCGGGCGGAGGGGGAACGCGACGTGCTCGCGAAGATCGCCGAGATGCCGGAACCGGATCGCGTCATGGCCAAGCGGCTCCATGCGATCGTCAAGGCCAACGCGCCGGTCCTCTCGCCGAAGACCTGGTACGGGATGCCCGCTTATGCCAAGGACGGCAAGATCGTCTGTTTCTTCACGCCCGCGGCGAAGTTCAAGACGAGGTACGCAACGTTCGGCTTCAACGAGGACGCGAACCTCGACGAAGGCAAAATGTGGCCGACCTCCTTCGCGCTGACGAAGTTGACCGCCGCCGAAGAGAAGAAGATCGCCGCGCTCGTGAAGAAGGCGGTTCGCTAGGCCCGGCGGGCCTGACATTCATGGCCACGAAGACGAACGCGCCGTCGCGTGCACCCCAGGTTGCGGACACACACGGAATGATCCGCGTGCAGGGCGCGCGCGAGAACAACCTCAAGGACGTCAGCGTCGAGATCCCCAAACGCCGCCTGACGGTGTTCACCGGCGTCTCCGGCTCGGGCAAGAGCTCGCTCGTGTTCGACACGATCGCCGCCGAGTCGCAGCGGATGATCAACGAGACCTACAGCGCGTTCGTGCAGGGCTTCATGCCGACGCTGTCGCGGCCGGAGGTCGACGCCTTGGAAGGACTGACGACG
>Ga0299907_10000181_pt1 | contig 27061 bp, 32 predicted proteins | sample RVTome_16_FD_198680 | JGI IMG/M metagenome (GOLD analysis project Ga0299907, IMG submission 198680) | Soil microbial communities from uranium-contaminated site in the Upper Colorado River Basin, Wyoming, United States - RVT152D67 (version 2) ...
CGTAGTCGAGGTCAATCCGAGGCTCACCACCGCCTATGTCGGGCTCACCGAGGCCTTGGATATCAACGTCGCCGCGGCGGTCCTCGGGGCCTTCGACCAGGTTCTCGCACCGGCACCGTGGGCGATCGGGACCGGGAGGAAGACGGTGGAGGTGTCCACGGCCCATCGCCCGTTTCCGCCGAATGGATACCGGAGGCTCCGCTAGCTAGCGAGCGGCTTCCGCATCACGCATCGTTCCTTGCCTCACGGCGGGCCGTGATGTATATCTATGATGCATATCCACGTGAGAGAGCCGTCATGGCTGAAACCGCTGTCGCGAAGATCTTCATGCATGGGCGCAGCCAGGCTGTGCGCTTGCCGTTGGCCTTTCGCCTGCCCGGGGACCGTGTGCGCGTGCGCCGCGTGGAAACCGGTATCCTGCTCGAACCGATGATGACGGATATCAATGCCTGGTTCGCCGAGCTGGATCGCTTCGCCGACGTGCCCTTCATGGAGGACGGCCGGCGTCAACCGCCGGTACTGGAGCCGGAGGATCCGTTCGCGTGATCTACCTCCTCGACACGAACGCCGTCATCGCGGTGCTAAAAAACCAGCCCTCCGCCGTTCGCAGGCGACTGCGTCGGGCGGCTGCCAAGGGCGCCGCCGTCGCGATCTCATCGGTCGTGCTGTTCGAGCTTTGGTATGGGGTCGCGCGTAGCGAATGCCCCCGCGAAAATGCCAAACGCCTGCGAGCCTTCCTCTCGGGTTCCATCGGCGTCGTTCCATTCGATGAAGAGGACGCGGCAACCGCCGGTGATCTTGGCGCCACCCTGGAAGCGGCGGGCACGCCCATTGGTCCTTACGATCTGTTGATCGCCGCCCAGGCGCTCAGGACCGGGGCGACACTGGTTACCGCGAACCTCTCAGAGTTCGCCCGCGTGCGAAGTCTCGCGTGGCAGGACTGGACCGCCAAAGCCGGATAGCGGCGCGATGACTCGCGCACGTTCCTGCTTCCGTAATGGCACAACGGGCGCCGGTCTTTTCGGGCTGCCGGCGCTGTTTCTGACGGCGATGCTGGCTGCCTACGCCGCTCCGGAGGCACAGAAGCTGGTGTTGACCGGCTCCAGCACCATCGCCCCGCTCGCCGCGGAGCTCGGGCAGCGTTTCGAGGCGCTGCGACCCGGGGTCGAGGTCGATGTCCAATCTGGGGGATCGAGCCGCGGTATCCACGACGCCCGCGAGGGCCTCGCCGATCTCGGCATGGTCTCGCGTGCCTTGACGGCCGAGGAGGCGGATCTCCATGTCTACACCATCGCACTCGACGGCGTCGCGCTGATCACCCATCGCTCGAACCCGGTCGCGGCCCTGAACCGGGCGGAGATCATCGCCATCTACACGGATCGCATCAACCGATGGTCCGGGGTCGGTGGACCGGACCGGCCGATCACGGTCGTGAACAAGGCGGAGGGCCGCTCGACCCTGGAGCTGTTCCTTGCGCATTTCGGGCTGCGCAATTCCGAGGTCAAACCGGATGTCGTGATCGGGGACAACGCCCAGGGCCTGAAGACGGTGGCGGGCAACCCCTGGTCGATAGGCTATGTGTCGATCGGCAGCGCCGAATATGAAGCGACCCATGGCCACCCGATCCGCCTCCTGTCGCTCGACGGCGTGGAGGCATCGATGGCCACGGTGCGGAACGGCACCTACCCCCTGACCAGGCCGCTCAATCTCGTGGCGCGAGGCCCCGCGCGCGGGCTGGCCTTGGCGTTCATCGAGTTCGCTCGTTCGGAGGCCGCGCGCGCGATCGTGGAGAAGCAGTTCTTCGTCCCCATCGATCCGCCCGTCGATGCCCGGCCTGTCCATGCCCGGCCCGTCGATGGCCAGCCTGCCGATGGCCAGCCCGTCGATGCCCTGCCTGTCGATGCAAGGTGATCGCGTCCTGATCGGGGCGCTCGGCGCTTGCGCGCTCCTCTCGGGCGGGGTCCTGGTCTTGATCCTCGTGTTCCTCGTGCTCGAGACCGGGCCGCTCCTAGCCGGCGGCCATGTCGCCCGAGCGCTCCTCGGCGCCGAATGGCATCCCGCGGAGCACACCTTCGGATTACGCGCGATGGTCGCCGGCAGCCTGGCCGTGAGCGGGCTCGCGCTCTCCTGGGCCGCGCCCGCGGGGATCGTTGTGGCCGTGTGGGGACGGCTCTATGCGCCGCCGGTGCTCGGGCGCCTGTACCGCGGGGTCATCGATATCCTGGCGGGCATCCCCTCCGTGGTCTATGGCTTCTGGGGGCTCCTGGTCATCGTGCCCGCCATCAACCGCGTGCGCCCGCCGGGCACGAGCCTCCTGGCCGGCGGGTTGGTGCTCGGGCTCATGATCCTGCCGCTGTGCGCGCTCAGCACCGATGCGGGCCTGGCGCGGGTGCCGCAGAGCTACGTGCGCGCCGCGGCCGCGCTCGGCCTGTCGCGCTTCGGCACGCTCACGCGCATCCTCTTGCCAGAGGCCTTGCCCGCGATCGTCGCGGGATGCGTACTGCAACTCGGCCGGGCACTCGGGGAGACCATGGCGGTCGTCATGGTGTGCGGCAATGTGGTCGAGGTGCCGGATTCGCTCTTCGCCCCGGTGCGCACCTTGACCGCCAACATCGCGTTGGAGATGGCCTATGCGAGCGGTTGGCACCAGAGGGCGTTGTTCATGAGCGGGCTCTGCTTGCTCACGGTCACTATGGTCCTCGTCGGCCTCACGCAAGGGCTCAGGAAACGGGCATGAGGATCGAGGGAGCGCGCGACCGCTGGGCCGCGGCGCTTTTCGGCGGCGCGTCGCTCATGATCATGGCCCTGCCGTTCCTCATGCTCGTCGAGGTCGTCGGCGCCGGGCTGCCGCGGCTGTCGTGGGAGTTTCTCTACGCGCCACCGCTGGATGCCGGACGCGCCGGCGGCATCGGTCCGATGATCGTGTCCACGCTCGCCATCCTGGCCGTATGCCTTTGCGCCGCACTGCCCATCGGGCTCGGTTGCGCGCTCTACCTCGCCGAGTGCGTATCCGCGGGGGGCCGCGCCGCCCGCGCGCTGGGATACAGCCTCGATGTGCTCGGGGGGGTGCCGTCCATCGTCTTCGGTCTCTTCGGCTACCGCTTGTTCGCCATCGAATTGGGCCTCGGCTTTTCGATCCTCTCCGGTGGGCTCACACTCGCCTGCATGGTGCTGCCGCTCCTCATCCGCGTCAGCGAAGAAGCGTTGCGGGCGACGCCGCCCTCCTACCGCCAGGCGGCGGCGGCCCTGGGCCTGTCGCAGGGCGGATTCCTGCGCCGGGTGTTGGTGCCCGCTGCCGCCCCGGGGATCGCCGCGGCCCTGATCCTCTCGGTCGGCCGCGCGCTCGCGGAGAGCGCCGCGCTCCTCTTCACCGCCGGCTACGTCACCCGCCTGCCGGATTCCGTGTTCGATTCCGGCCGGGCTCTGGCGGTACACATCTACGATCTCAGCATGAACGTCGCGGGCGGCGAGGGCGGCGCCGCGGCCACCGCCGTAGTGCTGGTCGGGCTCCTCACGCTCATCAACGTCTGCGCACGCAGGCTGGGCCAGACGGTGCACAGGATGCAGCGCGCATGAAGGTGTGCGAACCGGCGGCGCCGGCGGGGATCACGCTCGATGAGGTCACCGTCCGTTACGGCGCACGCCTCGCCATCGAGCGCGCCTCCTTTGCGGTCCGGCCGGGAGAGCTGATGGCCTTGGTCGGGCCGAGCGGATGTGGCAAGACGAGCCTCTTGAACGCCATCAATCGTCTCTCCGATCTGATCCCCGGCTGCACGGTCACGGGCCGCATAGCGGTCGGCGGTCGCGACGTGCGCGCGCCCGACATCAACCTGACCGCGCTGCGCCGCAAGGTCGGCATGGTGTTCCAGCAACCCAACCCCTTCCCGCTGTCCATCGCCGAAAACCTCCGCTTTCCCCTGCGTGAGCACGGCGTCTCGAACCGCGACGAGCGCGAGCGGCGCACCGAAGAGGCGCTCCGCGCCGTCGGTCTCTGGGAGGAGGTGAAAGGCCGGCTGGGTCAACCGGCGCAGGCGCTCTCGGGCGGCCAGCAACAGCGCCTGTGCCTCGCGCGAACGCTCGTGCTAGGCCCCGAGGTGCTGCTCTTCGATGAGCCCTGCAGCGCCCTCGACCCCCTCTCCGCCGGTGTCATCGAGGCGCTCATCGGCGGTCTCAAGGGCCGCTACACGATCCTGCTCGTGACCCACAACCTCCCGCAGGCACGGCGCCTGGCGGACACCGTCGCGGTCTGCTGGGTGAGCGAAGGGTGCGGCTGCGTGGTCGAATCCGGACCGTGCGGCGTGCTCTTCGAACGTGCCGCGCACCCCATCACGCGGGCCTACTGCGGGGGAGAGGTGGGGTGATCGCAGCGGGGAAAGTCTCAGGCAGCGATCGCCTCGCGTACGGCACCAACGAAGCGTTCCATGTCGGCGACGGCGATGGCGCCCATAGCGGACACGCGAAACAAGGTCGTGGCCAGATCACCTTGTCCGGCGTAGATGATGAAGCCCCGGTCCTTCAAGCGATCGTGCAACTCGGTGTAGGCGATCCCGTGCGGCAGTTGAAAAGCGTTCAGGACCACCGAGCAGTCCTCGCAAGGGAACAGCAGGTCGATGCCGAGGGCGCGGAGGCCGTCGCGGGCGATGCCGAGGAGGTGCCGGTAACGCTCGTTTCGGGCCCGCCATCCGCCTTCTTCTACCAGCTCCGCGAGCGCCTCGCGCACGGCATAGAAGACCTGTACCGATGGGGTATAGGGCGTGCTGCGGCGGTCCTGGGACTCGCAGTAGCTCCGGAGATCGAGGTATAGGCTGCGGCGCGGACCGTCTGGGTGAGACAGCGCCGCCCGCGACACGACGACGAAGGACACGCCCGGCACGCCGTGCAGGCACTTGTTCGCGGTGGCGGCACAGGCGCTCAGGCCCAAACCCTCGAAGTCCAGGGCTTCCGCGCCGAAGCTCGATACCGCATCGAGGAGGACCCCGAGGCCATGCGCCCGGCACAGCGAACCGATGTCCGCGAGGGCGTTCAGGCGCCCGGTCGTGGTCTCGTGGTGGACCATGGCGATATGGCTGAGGCCCGAATGTCGCTCGATGGCCTCCGCGATCCGAGGCAGATCGAGTGGGGCCTGCCAGGCGTGTTGGACGCGGACATGGGGAATGCGGTGGACCTCCGCGATCCGGGTGAGGCGCTCGCCGTAGACGCCGTTCTCGATCACCAGCAACTCGCCGGTCTGCGGGATCAGGCTCGTCAGCATCGCCTCGACCGCCGCGGTCCCGGAGCCGGTGAGCAGGACGGCGGCGTAGTCCTCCGGCGCAAGGCCATAGACGCCGAGGAGCCGCGCTCGGATATCGTCCTGTAGATCCGCAAACTCGGGCTCGCGGTGGCACAGATCGGGGTTCGTGAGCGCCGCACGCACGCGGGGGCTCAGGGTCACGGGACCGGGATTCAACAGGATCATGGGGAGCGTGTCTCGATGTGCCGAGAAAGGCGCGCACGGTCGTGCCCGTCTACCAGCGGGGTCGAGAGGATCATGAAAAGGCCGTCCCGATGTGGGCCATGAGGCGATCGAGGACCTGGGCCGGCGAGAGGGCGGGCCGGGGCAGGTCTTCCCGGGTGCCGGTGCGGATCTTGATCTGGGCGAGGCGTGCCCGGCCGTGCGCTTCCACCGCGAACAGCGCCTCGATCACCCCGAGGTGATCGCCGGCGGTCGCGACGCCATAGCCGCAACTCCCTGCGATCCCGGCGAAGTCGATGCCGGCGCTGACCGTGGACTGCGCCCCGGTCGAGTCGTGGGCCTCGTTGTCGAGGATCAGATGGGTGAGGTTGGCGCCGCCGTAGGCCCCGAGGATCGCGAGGTTGCCCATGCGCATGAGTGCCGCGCCGTCCCCGTCGAGGACCACGACGTGCAGGTCCGGTCTGGCGAGGGCGAGGCCGAGGCCCAGCGAGGAGGCGCAGCCCATGGAGCCCACCATATAGAAGTGGTTGGGCCGATCGGCGAGGGCGTACAGCTCCCGACCCGTGTAGCCCGTGGTCGCGATGAGCACGGCGTTTCCGGGCGCATGCGCGAGGACGTGCGAGAGCACCTCGCTGCGCGAGGGGCGTTCCCGCCCGCGATAGTCGTATATGGGACCCGATTTCGAATTCGCCACCCGCGGCCTCCATCCCCGGCGTAGCGCATGGGGCGCCACGGTGCCCTTCTGCATCACCAATCCATAAGGCCGCCGCGCGCGCGCCATGTGCCGGGCGGCACGATCGAGCACCGGTGCGATCGCATCGGGTGTGCTCGGGAACGATTCCCATGGCAGCTCCATGGTGTCGAGCATGCGGCCGGTGATGCGCCCCATCAGCTCGTGCTGCGGCTCGTCCTTCACGCCCGGCGCGCCGCGATGCGTGCAGATGAGGAGCAGCGGGATCCGAAAGACATAGGTCAGAGAGGTCAGCGGGCTCACCGCATTGCCGAGCCCGGAGTTCTGGATCATGACCGCTGCTCGGTGGCCGCCGATCGTCGCACCGGCCGCCGTGGCCACGGCATCGCCTTCGTTTGTCGAGGAGATATAGGTGAGCCGCTCGTCATTGATGACGTAGTTGATGAAGGGCGTGAGGAACGAACAGGGGACGCCCGCATACCATTCGATCCCTCGATCCCGCGCGGCTTCGACGAAGCCGTGTGCTTCGATCACCTTGGTGGGCCCTAATAGTCGATCAACAGGCAGACGACCTCATCTACGGCGAAACCGTCCGGTACCAACTGCCGTATGCCCCGGTCCAGGGTCGCCAAACAGCCGTCCCGGCTCAGTGCGAGCGCCAGTAGGTGGGCATCGCCGACCTGACGGTGGCCCTGGATCCTCGAAGCGGCAATGAGGTGAGAATCCGTGAGTGCGAAGTCGTCGGTCCAGAATACGTGATGGGGCAACGCCGTGATACGACGCAACAGCAGATTCCTCGGGTGAGCGCGCATCGGGGAAAACCCGGCGGTTGGACGATACGCGCACAAAACCTGTCTGTGTCGATGAACAGGTGGCCCAGCCGCTGGGCTGCTGCGCTTTGAACCACCGCAGGCTCGAACTGGTGATGCACGTGGTTCGGCCAAGCGAGTGCAATCAGGACATTGACGTCCAGAAGCGCGGCCTTCAATCGCCTTCCTCGGCCTCTTGGACCATCTCGAAGGTGATCGGTTTTGCCTCGGGAGGCACGTCGAAAACCGGGAAGCCCGAACTTTCCGCGTCCTGGCGTCGAGGTCGCAGGCCCTTCCTCGCCAACTCGGAGATCACCTGACCCACGGTTTTGTTTTCCGCCTGGGCCAGGCTGCGCGCCGCCCTCAGCACATCGTTGTCGATCTGTAGAGTGGTACGCATGGGACGAGATTAACGGGGTGTGAGCAGATGTCAAGATGTGTCGATGCGCGGATGAAGACCATGAACCCACTACTGCGCCCCCCTGAGTCTCTCCATCCGCACGGCGTCCCGGTGCCGGAAAAACCGCCAGCAGTTACTGGAGGTCCGGGTAGAGGCCGACGAGACCTTCCACCAGTTCGCGCGTGATCTCGCGGAGGGCGGCCTCGCCGGTCTCGCGGGTCGCGAGCGAGGGATCGCCGCGCGCACCGATCCGGCTCCAGTCGGGGCTGGAGCCCGGATCGGCATCGAAGACGACCGGCTGGTAGAAGACGGTCGCGGGGGCGTCCGGCGCATGGCCGTAGTCGGGCTCCGCCCGCTCCATCCGCACGGCGTCCGGCTCGATGGCGAGGACGAGCGAGGTCTCGTGTTCGTCCGCATGGCCGCCGAGCTTCTGGCGGAGCCGTGACCGGACGGCTCGCCCGAGCGTTGCCAGATCGGCGACCGCGACCCGCACGCCGTGGACCGCGTAGAAGTCCCGCACGACGATCCGGATCGGCTCCTCGGTCGAGACCCCGGTGTTGATGATCGCCAGCCGGCGCGCCCCTTGGCCGACAAAGCCCGTCAGGACATCCGTCACGAGCGCCATGAACGTCTCTGCCCGGAGGTGCTGGCTCCCCGGGTAGCGGACGAAGGCCGGGTAGTAGCCGAACGAGATGACCGGCGCGACGAGCACCGGCAGCGTCTCCGCAACACGCCGCCCGAGCTCCCGGGCGACCAGGTAGTCGGTCCTGAGCGGCAGGTGTGGACCGTGCTCCTTGGCCGCCGCCCCTACCGGCACCACGACGACCGCCCCCGCGGCGATGCGCGCCCCGGCCTCCGGCCAGCTCAGATCCTCCAGGAACGCGCCCCGCATCATCGTCACCTCTCCTGGAGCCGCTCCATGGTGCCGAACAACGATGGCGATGGCCGACTCACGCCTTAGCTGCCCGGACCGCACTCCAGGTCTTGAGGCCGCTCCGGGGGCATGGTGTTGAGCTCCGAGCATAGCGCCCGGATCGCGCTGCGGATCCCTTCTTCCAGGACCGGATGGTAGAAGGGTAGATCGAGGACATCTGCGGCAGTAAGCTTTCCTTGTATCGCCCAGGCGAGCAAGTGTGCCATGTGCTCGACACGCGGGGCAACCATCTCGGCACCGATCAAGGTTCCGGTCTCACGCCCGGCATAGATGCGGATCAAGCCGGCATTTTTTCCGATAACGCGAGCGCGACCCTGATCGCGATAGTCGATGCTTCCGATTGCGACATTGCCCTCGAGACCCGTAAAACCCGTGCCCACAACAGCGAGCTGAGGATCGGTAAAGACAATGGCCAAAGGGGTTCGGCGCGCCTTGGGCTCGACCGCGGGCCAGGAAGCCGCGTTGATCCCCGCGATGCGGCCTTCATCCGCGGCCTCGTGCAACAGAGGACGATCCCCGTTGACATCACCGGCGATGAAGATAGGGCTATCTCCGCATTGCATCGTTCGGGGATCGAAACGCGGTGATCCGCGCTCATCCAACTCGAGCCCTGTCCTCTCAAGGCCAAGTCGCCCAAGGTTGGGCGGCCGGCCAGTCGCCGACAGGATCCGTTGGAAGCTTTCTTCACCTTCGCCTCCCTTGGTACGCCAACGCACGCGCACGCTATCGCCGTTTTTATCAAACTCGGTTTCCGCTTTCAACAACAGGGGCAACTCTTGTGCAATGATGTTTCTGGCGGCGTCGTTGACAACTGGGTCGCGCAACGGGCCCATGCGATCCCCTTGGCTGAATAAGCATGTGCGTACGCCCAGCCGATGCAGGGCTTGGCCTAGCTCCAAACCGACCGAGCCGGTACCGATGACCCCGATGGAGGCTGACAGGTCTTGCCACTCGAATAAATCGTCGCTTACCAGCACGTGCTCTCGTACGGGCTCTAATGAACGCGGGATCGATGGATGCGAACCGGTCGCGATCACGATCGCCCTCGCTTCGATCCGTGTACCGTCGTCGATCTCCAGCGTGTTAGGGCCTACGAACCGGGCGTGGCCTCGCAGACGTTGCTTATCTGGGATTTCCCTTATGGAATCGAGCACGCCACTGACAAAGCGGTCTCGCTCGCGCTGCACCCGTTGCATCACGGCTCGCCCATCGACGCGCGCCCCGCCTGGGATATCTATGCCAAACTCACCCGCCCCCGCCACTGCGTGCGCTGCCTCCGCTGCGGCGATGAAAAGCTTTGAGGGCATGCATCCGACACGCGCGCAAGTGGTCCCGTAAGGCCCCGATTCAATCAGTACGACACGAGCGCCTGCCTTTGCGGCCTCGCGGCGGGCCGATAAACCTGCAGTACCTGCCCCTATGATGGCAACATCGACCGCGCGTGTCGTCATAATCCCATTAGAATGCAAAAAATTGGCATTAAACAGTATTGAGCATCCTATTTGCGTAGTCCTTGCCGGAACCTCGGCATGGATGAGATAGCAGCGGCACGGGCAGTAGAAAAAAACTTGAGTGCGCAGACGGGGATCCGATCGTCCACAGCGTCTTCACTTCAAGGGCTTGGCCGCCATTCGCCTGAGGCTGCGCGATACCGGGTCCACACCGATGCCTGTATTCTCCAAGGCCACCGTGCCAAGGATCGGCTCGCATCCCTCCGGGCCGAAGATGATCTGCGCTACGGTTTCGCTACCCATGAAGCTGACACGCGCGAAGCCGAAAGGATATTCCACGACCTCGCCGTTCGCGAGCTCATAGACATCTCGCCCTTCGACCTCGATTCCCGCCGCCGTCAAGGATGAGGCCGGCGCCAAGCAATCGATCGCGCCGGTATCGACCAGGAAGTCTGCCTCGTAGGGAGGCTGATCCTGTTTCAAGTTCGCGACGCTCACCGTGACGTGCAGGATGCCCATGTGTTCTCTCCGCGAGGTGATAAGGGCAGATAGATTGATCCATGCCTATCGGGTTCGCGCCGCCTACTCGTCTCTGGCACAATCATTGGCATAATTTATTTCGAAGGTCGCACGATATTCGCTTCGCGCGAAGTGCCAAGGTGGCCGGGGTGGCGTCAACCAGATAGGCATGGTTGAGGGCAGAAATGAGGAAGCTCGACAGAGACATGCCCGAATAGGCTGCTGCCCGCGACAGCAAGGTCTTGAGGTCGCCGGACACGCGTAAATCGATGCGCTCGTCCCTTTGGCTCATATTGGCTCGCATGGGAAGCACCTCTCAGGCCCATAGTCTAACACGTACGGACAACGTACGGCATGGCTCGCTGGGCGCGCGGATCCCTGCAACCGGGGGATATACTGACCGCCTACAGGAGAATGCCGCCATCACTCGAGGCTAGCATCTCTCCCACCGAGAATACCGACGAGTTGCTGTGCCCCGTGAGGCCGTCGACGAGAATCGGGACGTGGCCAAGCGCGCGCCGGGCGCACGAGTCAGTCCTGTGCCATGCGCACGGTGCATGCTACGATGTTGCGGGTGTGGCTCAGGGTGATAGACCATTCCACATCGTGTCAACGTTGATCTTGGAGGACGAGGTTTGGGCGACCCACTGCTCGCGTCCATCCCGCCGCGCGGCGGGCCCACGGCAGCATGCGCGCGCCGACCACGCCTGGAATCCGATCGCAGGTCACGCAACCGTACTGTTGGATTGCGCGCTTGCCGCGTTCGACGTCGCCCCGGCCGGAAGCCTGGCCGCGTCCTGGTCTACCGGCTACCTTGGCCGCACGATCACCGCCGTCCCCCGCGAGCGCCTGATACTGAGCGGGGGAGAGGAGCGAAAGCGGCACGGCGTAGAATTGGCGGGCCCGATACAGCAACATCGACAAAGAGATGAGTTCGCGGCCGATCCCCGACAACGTTCTGCAGTTCGTGTCTGAAAGAATCGATACGGTGCCTCAGATGGAAGCGCTGTTGCTGCTGTGGGAGAACCAGACGCGCGCCTGGGACGAGGACGAGATCGGCGCCCGAATCTACGTTACGCCAGACGTTGCTGCGGAGATCATGCGCACGCTGCAGCGGCGCCAGCTCATCCATGCGGACGGAGTGAATCGATATCGGTACAACCCCGCTTGGGACAGGACGGGAGTTCTCATGGCTCAGGTCGCAACCGAGTATCGAAGGCATCTGGTGGCGATGGCGACCCTCATCCACAGCAAGGCGCCGTCTTCCGTACGCGAATTTGCACGTGCCTTCGACCTGAAGAAGGAGCGTTGACGATGGAATCGATCGTAAACATTCTGGGCGCTCTGACCGTCGGGCTGTGCGCGATCCTGTTGCTACGCGCGTATGCCAGTGTGAAGAAGCGTCTGCTGCTATGGAGTGGACTGTGCTTTACGGGACTCACGATAGCGAACGCACTGCTGTTCATCGATCTGGCCACCTTTCCGAGCGAGGTGAGTCTCTACAGCTGGCGTCTGGGAGTGGCGGCCGTGTCCATGCTGCTGCTGTTGTACGGTCTCGTATTCGAGAGCGACTGACATGATCGATGGTTTCCTGCTCGGCGTGATCGTGACCGCGTCGCTGACGGCGGCGGCGTTCTTTCTGAAATTCTGGAAGCAGACGCGCGACAAGCTGTTTCTCGGCTTCGGCGCCGCCTTTGCCATCGAAGGGATCAACCGGCTGGCGTTCCTGTTCTTGGAAACGCCTAATGAAGGTCACCCGGTGATTTACATGGTGCGTTTGTTTTCGTACCTGCTGATCCTCGTAGCGATCATCAACAAGAATCGCACCTGACCCGAGCCGATCTCGAAGGGCGCACACCGCCATGCCGAATCCATACGCCGATGTCTTGAATCGTTACCGTCATGGACCTGCAAGGGTTCCACGGTCGATAGCGCTCGCCCGAGTCTAGGGTCCATCGAAGTGCAAGCGTTCGGACTGGAACACGAAGCTGCGATCCGCCTCGCGTTCTTCGCGGGCGTGTTCGTGGTCATGGGCGTATGGGAAGTGGCGGCTCCCAAGCGCGCGCTCGCGCTTCCGAGGTCCGGGCGCTGCCCCGGAAAGTTGGCGCTCGTCGTTTTCGACGCGTTCGCACTTCGCATCGTCTTCCCGGGCGCCGCGGTCGGCATGGCGGTGTTTTACTGGTTCCCAAGCTCGGGCTTGGGAACCCGGTCGGGAAGCTCCAGCTTCCCGGAACTCATCCCCACGTTGGAACTTGGAAGCGCATAAATCAACCGCCAATAGGGTCACCCGAGCACCCCCTGCCTGAATTCCGCCCTTCGATAACTCGCCATGCCTCGAAGCCGTTACCGTGTTCGCCAGGAACCGTGCCCGCGCTTCCTGACCGCGACGGTAAACCACTGGCTGCCACATCGAGGTGATGCGAGCCTGGTGATGCAGACGTGAAGCGGGATCTCACTGGATTCCCAAGCCGGAGCTTGGGAATCAGCAACCAGCAACCATCGCTTGCAGTTACGGTATCAGGGAACAGACGACCGTATTCGCGGCGTAATCGTCCGGCACCAGGTGTCGTACGCCTCGATCGAGGGTCGCCAAACACCCATCTCGGCTCAATGCGAGCGCTAGTAGGTGGGCATCGCTCACCTGACGGTGCCCTTGGATCTTCGGCGGCGCTATTAGATGAGAATCCGCAAAGGCGATATCGTCGGTCCAGAATTCGTGATAGGGCAAGGCCGTGATGCGGCGCAAGAGGAGTAGCGCTTCCTCGGGCGATCGGGCGTTTGGCAGGATCTGCCGGTTGGATGATACACGCACGAACCCGGTCTGTGTCGCCGGACAGGTGGCCCATCCGCTCGGCTGCCGATCCTTAAACCACCGCAAGCTCAACTCGTGATGCACGTGGTTCGGCCAGGCGAGCGCAATCAGGACATTGACGTCCAAGAGTGCAACCTTCACTCACCTTCCTCGGCTTGTTTGACCATCTCGAACGTGATCGGGGTGGCGTCGGCGGGTACCTCGAACACAGGGAACCCCGAGATCTCCGCTTCTTGGGGCTGAGGAAGCAGTCCCTTTCTCGCCAACTCGGAGATCACCTGACCCAGCTTCTTGCGCTCTGCACGCGCCAGGCTGCGCGCCGCTCTTAGCACATCGTCGTCGATCTGAACGGTCGTTCTCATGACACATAGCATAAGGGAGTGTCGCCAGATGTCAAGATGCTGTGATGTCCTGATGAGAATATGGAGGGGATCGGCCTTTGAGCCTCTACAGTGATATCCTGATTTCGATACCAGTCGACGGAAACTCATGGACCTGCAAACGGTCGCTCTGGAACACGAAGCCGCGATCCGCCTTGCCTTCTTCGCGGGCGTGTTCGCCGTCATGGGCGTATGGGAAGTGGCGGCGCCCAAGCGCGCGTTCCCACTCCCGAGGTCCGAGCGGTGGCCCGGAAACGTAGCGCTCGTCGTTTTCGACGCGTTCGCACTGCGTATCGTCTTCCCGGGCGCCGCGGTCGGCATGGCGGTGTTGGCGGAGGAGCGGGGCTGGGGTCTATTGCGCTATTTCGAATGCCCCGAGCCGCTCGCGTTCCTGCTGTCCGTGCTGACGCTCGATCTGGTCATCTATTTACAGCACGTGATGTTTCACGCCGTGCCGCTCCTGTGGCGGCTGCACCGCGTGCACCACGCCGATCTCGGCTTCGACGTGACCACGGGAACGCGCTTCCATCCCTTGGAGATCCTGCTCTCCATGGGACTGAAGGGTTTCGTGATCGCCGCGCTCGGCCCCCCGCCCGTCGCGGTGCTCGTGTTCGAGGTGCTCCTGAACGCGACCTCGATGTTCAATCACGGTAACGTGCGCATCCCGGAGCGAATCGACCGCGTCCTGCGCCGGGTCGTGGTGACGCCCGACATGCACCGCGTGCATCACTCGATCGAGGTGGACGAGGCCAATTCCAACTTCGGCTTCAATCTGCCCTGGTGGGATCGCCTGTTCGGCACCTATCGGGAGGCGCCGCGCGCCCCGCACGAGGATCTGGCCATCGGGATCCGGGGCTTGCGCGAGCCCGCCGAGGTGGCTCGTTTCTCTGCAATGCTACGCTTACCGTTCGTCGGGAAGCCGAGCGACTACGTCATCAATCGTCGCCGGGATGTGTGAGGCGCACGCCCCTTGCGACGGGCCCTCCGCACCGCATAGCTTCCATGCGGTCCCGGCGTGCTGTTCTCGAGCGGACGCAACCGGGTCCCGCCCTCTTGAGCCTTCGCGCCCCTCGTCCATTCTTCGGCACCTCCTTGTTCCCCTCGCCGGTTTTTAGCATATTCATACAACGCCGTAAGCAAGCATTGCATCGGCTACCTTCTTGAAGCCGGCGATATTCGCGCCCTTCACATAGTCGACATAACCGCCCTTCTCTGCGCCATATTCGACGCAACTGTTATGGATCCCCTCCATGATATCGAGCAGTAGCTGCTGGAGCTCCGCTTCTTTCCACGAACGCCGCTCCGAATTCTGGCTCATCTCGAGGCCGGACACCGCGACGCCGCCGGCGTTGGCAGCCTTGCCGGGCGCGTAGAGGGTTTTCGCATCTTTGAAGACGTGCACGCCTTCCAGATCGGTCGGCATGTTCGCCCCTTCCGAGACCGCGATGCAGCCATTTTTGACTAGCGTGCGCGCATCCTCGCCGAGCAGTTCGTTCTGGGTCGCGCAAGGCAGCGCTACGTCGCAGGGCACGCCCCAGGGCGTCTTCCCCTCATGGAAGGTCGCGCTTTTGAACTCCTTGGCATAGTCGGAAATGCGGCCGCGACGCTTGGTCTTGTGCGCCTTCACCCAGTTGATTCGCTGCTGATCAATCCCGTCGGGGTCGTGGATGAAGCCGCCGCTGTCTGACAGGGTCAGCACCTTGCCGCCAAGCTGGGTTACCTTCTCCGCCGCGTGCGTCGCGACGTTGCCCGAGCCGGAGATGACGGCGTTCTTGCCGGTCAGGTCCTGGCCCTTGGTCTTGAGCATATTGCGGAGAAAATAGACCGCGCCATAGCCGGTCGCCTCGGGCCGGATCAGAGAGCCGCCATATTCGATGCCCTTGCCGGTGAGCACACCGGTGAACTGGTTGGTGATCCGCTTGTACTGGCCGAACATATAGCCGATCTCGCGCGCGCCGACGCCGATATCGCCCGCCGGCACGTCGACGTCGGCGCCGACATGGCGATAGAGCTCGGTCATGAAGCTCTGGCAGAAGCGCATCACTTCATGGTCGCTCTTGCCCTTGGGATTGAAATTCGCCCCGCCCTTGCCCCCCCCCATTGGAAGGCCGGTCAAAGCATTCTTGAAGGTCTGCTCGAAGGCGAGGAACTTGAGAACGCTCTCCGTCACCGTAGGATGGAAACGGATGCCGCCCTTATAGGGCCCGATCGCGTTGTTGTTCTGAACGCGCCATCCGCGCTGGACGCGGATATTGCTATTATCGTCCTCCCAGCAGACGCGGAAGGAGATCACCCGGTCCGGCTCGGCGATTCGCCGAAGGATCTGGTAATGGTGATATGGTTCCTTGTCGGCGATGAAGTCGAAAATATCCTCGGCGACTTCCTGCACCGCCTGAACAAATTCAGTTTGTCCCGGATTACGTTTCTTCACCCCCTCGATGAACGTCGGCAGATCGACATGATCGGTAACGGCCATTGCTTCACCCCCTGCGTATCAGACAGTAACCAGGCGACCCCATTGGGCGGTTCCTTTTCGACCCTTTTCATCAAGAGGCATCGTACGGCTGGCCTCGTGAGCTGTCAAACATGCGAGTCCTCGGCCTGGAATCGGGGACGGTTTCTCAAGCGGACGCAAAGCGGGCCCCACCCCGCATTGATCCCTTCGCGCCCCTCGGTCATACTTCGGTAGCATCGCAATCTCTGGATCCGAACGGGACGATCACGCCATGAGCAACGCCACCCCACCACCGCGCGACCGCCCCGTTCCACGCCGGGCGATCCCCAAGGCCCACCGCTTGGATAGCGGGGCCCGCGGCCGGCTGATCTTGTCCGCGAGGCGACGGTGTGGCGGCTGAGATCCGATGCCATGGACTTATCGCCGGAGAGCGGTGTGTGAGCTTCACCACGGCCGATCTCTGCGACCGCCACGAGGCCGGGGTCCGGGTTGTCGCACCCGGTTTTCGCGATTATGGCGGACTCCCATGCTTTTCGGGACCGATCGCTACCGTCAAGGTACACGAGGACAACAGCCAAGTGCGGGCGGCTCTCGAGACGCCCGGCGACGGGCGGGTCTTGGTCGTCGATGGCGGTGGATCGCTCTGCTGTGCGCTGGTAGGGGATGTCCTGGCGTGCCTGGCACACCGGAATGGCTGGGCCGGGCTCCTCGTGTATGGCTGTATCCGTGACTCGGAGGCGATCGCTTGTGTCGCCATCGGACTCAAGGCCTTGGGCACCCATCCCCGCAAGGGCGTCAAGAAGGGGGCTGGCGACCGCGACCTCCCGGTGACCTTCTCCGGCGTCACCTTTGCGCCCGGTGATCACCTCTATGCCGATCGGGACGGTATCGTGGTAGCGAGCGAACGCCTGCTCTGAGGCCTCGCATTGCGGGAGCGCCTGGCAGGTTCCATGCTGTCGACACGCCCCGATCGAGAGCCACCTTCCATGAGCGCCGCATTTAAAGTCGCCTGCATCCAGAACTGCGCGGACGACGATCTGACACACAACCTCGCCGAGACCGAAGCCCTGGTTCGCGCCGCGCGCGCCGCCGGGGCCGAGCTCATCTGCCTGCCGGAGAACTTTTCCCTCATTCAGGTCAACGACGCCATGCTCCTCGCGGAGGCCAGGCCCGAGGAAACCCACCCGGCGATCCCTCGATTTCGCACCCTCGCGCGCGAGCTGCGGGCCTGGATCCTCCTCGGATCGCTGTCCATCAAGGTCGAGAGCGGCAAGCTCAACAACCGTTCTTACCTGATCGATTCCGACGGGCACATCACGGCCGTGTACGACAAGATCCACCTCTTCGATGTCAACCTCAAGGCCGGTGAGAGCTACCGTGAGACGGCCACCGTGGAGGCCGGGGGCAGGGCGGTCACCGCCAGGACGCCGTGGGGCATGCTTGGGCTCTCGGTCTGCTATGACCTGCGCTTTCCGTATCTCTACCGGGCCCTGGCCCAGGCCGGGGCGCGCTATCTGGCGATCCCCGCGGCCTTCACGCGCACCACCGGCCAGGCGCACTGGCACCTCCTGGTGCGCGCCCGCGCCGTCGAGACCGGCAGCTACGTGTTCGCACCCGGCCAGTGCGGCGTGCGCAGGAGCGGGCGGGCCACCTATGGCCATTCCTTGATCGTGGACCCCTGGGGACGGGTCCTGGCCGACGGCGGAGACGCGCCTGGCTTCATCGTTGCCGACATCGACCCCGGGAAGGTCGATGAGGTGCGGCGCATGATCCCGGCGCTGCAGCACGACCGCGTGTTCACCGGACCCGAACCCCAGCGATCTGTAACAAGGGCTGAGAGTTCGTGAAAAAACCGACTGCGCGCGGGATCCCTTAGCTTTTAGAAAGATGGGCTCGCGATGATTTTTTCACAAACGCTGAGCGGGCGGCGGTTCATGCGCTGGGATAAACCGAGCGCGATCGCGGTCTCAAGAAGGGCCGTGAACCTGCCTCTGATCCAGTCTCTTGCCCGTCTGGCACTGGCCTGCCTCCTGGTCGTGCCGTTGTGCGCACAGCCCCAGGGCCGGCGCCAGAACGATCCGCCGGACGGCGGACAGGGAGCGTCCTCCGATCGCGACCGGGCCGCATCCATCGCGCGCCGGGCCACGGGGGGCCGGGTGCTCGGGGTGAAACCCAAGAGCGGTTCCCAGCGCGTCAAGATCCTCTCCCGCGACGGGCGCGTCCGCGTCTTGGAGGTGGACCCCCGCACCGGCGCGGTCCGGCCCTGAGGCACGTGCCACGCGGGCACCCATGCGCGCCCTGGTCGTAGAGGACGAGGCGCCGTTGCGGGAGCAGCTCGCGGAGCGCTTGCGCGTCGCAGGCTATGTGGTGGACCTCGCGGCGGACGGGGAGGAAGGGGCGTTTATCGGCCGTGATTACCCCGTGGATCTGGCCATCGTAGACCTGGGCCTACCCAAGCTGCCGGGAATCGAGGTGATCCGGCGGTGGCGGGAGGCTGGGCTCTGCTTCCCGGTCTTGATCCTGACCGCGCGCGGGCGCTGGCAGGACAAGGTCGAGGGTCTCGGGGCGGGCGCGGATGACTATCTCGTCAAGCCCTTCGAGATGGAGGAATTGCTGGCGCGCCTCAGGGCGCTCGTGCGGCGCGCGGCGGGGTTCGCGAACCCGGTGCTCACCTTCGGATCGCTCGCCCTCGACACCCGGGCCGAGTGCGTCCGCGTGGAGGGTGCCGCGGTAGAGCTGACGGCCTTCGAATATCGGATCCTCGAATATCTGATGTTGCACGCGGGTGAGGTCATCTCGAAGACCGAGCTCGCCGAACACCTCTACCACGAGGACCAGGACCACGACAGCAACGTGCTGGAGGTCATGTTGGCGCGCTTGAGGCGCAAGCTCGATCCCGAGCGCCTGCGGAACCCCATCGAGACCCTGCGGGGCCGCGGCTACCGGTTCCGGCTCCCCCAGTCGTCCGGCCCAACGGTTTGACGCCCATCGGTTTGACGGCCATGGGTTTGACCGTTGGCGCTGGGCTGTCGCTCAACGCGCGGCTCCTGATCGCCGCGAGCGTGGTGCTCATCGCCTTTCTCGGCCTCACCGGACTGACCTTGGACCGTGCCTTCCGCGACAGCGCCCTGGTCCAGGTACGCGCGGCGCTCCAGGCCCACGTCTACGCCCTGCTCGGTGCGGCCGATCTCGACCGGGCCGAGCGCCTCGTGGTCCCAAAGCGACTCCCCGAGGCCCGTTTCCGGACACCGGGCTCGGGCCTCTATGCCCAGGTCAACGCCGCGAGCGGCGCGCTGGTGTGGCGCTCGCCATCGATGCTGGGCCTCAGTCTGCCCTTCGAGCCGGTCTACCGCACCGGGGTCGCGGCGTTCCAGGACCTCACGGGCGCAGACGGCGCGCGCTACTTTGCCCTGGGGCTGGCGGTCGAGTGGGAAGCGAGTCCGAAGAAGAGCTACGGCTACACCTTCTATGTGGCGGAGCAGAGCGACGCCTTCGACGCCCTGGTGCGCGGGTTCAGGCAAAGCCTGTGGGGCTGGCTTGTCGGGGCCGCGGTAGTGCTCTTGGCCGTGCAGGGGCTGATCTGGCGCTGGGGGCTCGCACCCTTGCGGCGGGTGGCCCTCGAGGTGGCTGAGATCGAGGCCGGCCGGCAGTCCGAGCTGCGCTCCAGCTACCCGAGTGAGCTCTGCCTCCTGACCGAGAGGCTCAACGCGCTGTTGCGCAATCGCGGCGCCCACCTCGAACGATATCGTCACGCCCTGGCGGACCTCGCCCACAGCTTCAAGACGCCGCTCGCGGTGATCCGCAGCGCCATCGACGATAAAGACACGCCCGCGCCGCTGCAAGCGCTATTGCGTGAACAGGTGGAGGGCCTGAACAGGACCGTCGAGTACCGACTGCAGCGCGCCGCGGCCTCGGGCCGCACGGTGCTCGCTAAGCCCATCGAGGTCGAACCGGCGGTGCGTAAGCTCGAGAGGACGCTGGCCAAGGTCCACGCGGACAAAGGCGTGCAGTTCGATCTCCAAGTGACGCCCGGGCTTCGGTTCCACGGCGACGAGGGGGACCTCGTCGAGATCCTGGGCAACCTGCTCGACAACGCCTGCAAGTGGGCGCGGCGGGAGGTGGTGCTGCGCGCCCGCCCGGAGGGCGCGGGCACAGGCTTGCTGATCGAGGTCGAGGACGACGGTCCCGGGATCCCGGAGGATGTAAAGCCGGCGATCGGCAGGCGCGGGGTGCGTGCCGATCCGAAGGTTGGCGGGCACGGCATCGGGCTGGCCGTGGTGCGCGAGATCGTCGAAGGGGTCTACGGCGGCCGGCTGGAGTTCGGGCGCGGGGCGCTGGGTGGCGCGCTCGTGCGGGTGTGGTTGTGAAGGGTGGGCGATGGTCATGGAAGGCCCGACTCCCTCAGTTCGCCAGGTTTTCCAGATCAGCCAGGTCTTGATGCCGCCCTGACGCTTTCTTGTTCCTCTTCAAATTATCGAGGTCGATAAAGCATACTTCAACGCCGTCGATTTCTATTTTCAAGCGCGATGGATAGCATTGGCTGAATTCCACGCCATCTACTCCTGTAATTACATCGATTCGGTTCGGGGGATGGCCAAGTTGAATGATCCGATCCTGCTCCATGAAATCATTTTGAGTCAATCCCAACGATGCAAAGCCGAAGTCCGCCAGAGCCTTAATCATGCGCGCTGCGTTGTCTGTAGATACTTGAATCCATATATCGAGGTCTTTGGTATATCGTGGGTACCCATGAAATGCGACGGCGTATCCTCCAATAATCAGGTATTCGACCCCGTTATCGTTTAACGATCCTATAAATTCTTTGAAATCTTGGCTCAGCACCGTACTTCCACCGATGATACTCGCGACGAATCTCTTCCAGCGCGGCTAAACGAGCCTCGTAGGACTGGGTTTGCCAGTACGCCAAATCAGACTGTCCTTGCTTGAGGGGCGCTTTCCGCACCACTTGCACCACACGTGACGTTTTCATGTCCTAAGCATAGGCATGGTTCTTCCCCGCCGTCTTGCGCGCGCCCACACTTCTTGCGCGTTCTCTAATGAAAGGATAATGGAGTCAATGCGGTTTCGCAAGGCCACCTCGCGGCCGATAGCGGTGACGAGCCGCCTGCGAGGTCCGGCGCGGGTAGGAGATTGCTCAGTCGGTGCCCTCACGCGCATGCCCAATCTCAAGCGCTCATCGCGGTGCGGCGCTTCTCGTCTTCCTGGAGCTGGCGGCCAGAGGATCTTGCCGCTCGCGGTCTTCGGCAGCTCCGCTGCGAACCCGACGATACGCGGCACCTTGTAGGCCGCCATGCGCCCGCGCGTCCAAGGTGATGTCCTCGCCTCGCAGATGCCCCGACGCCTCTGGCCTTCGGGGCGATCACGGCCTTGATAGTCTCGCGGCGATAGGGGTCGCGAGAGGCGACCACGCACGCCTCCTGCGTGTCGCAATGTGCGTAGAGCAGGGGCACAGCGTGCCATCGGCACCCGCACACCCCACTGTCGCGTCTCCGCCGCCGCACGCTCATCGAGGTGCACCCCTCATGAGTTCCGTGCCCTCGCACGAGATCAATCCTTCCACTTCGCCATGTTCCATCCCCAACACCGCCACGCCACTGCCACTTGCTGAAGGCCGAAATCTATGCTACTGAAGGATTCATCGATGCGGGCGAGAGCCATCAGCCATAGAGCGGTTTGCACTCGGGGTGGATTGCTCTTGTCGTGCTTCGCGCTGCTTGCGCCGACGCGTTTAGGCACGACACATTACGGTGTAACCCAGAATTCGGGCCAAAATCATGGCGATAGCTGTTGAGTTACTGGTCATCTTGCTGCTGGTCATGCTGAACGGCATTCTTGCCATGTCCGAGCTGGCCGTCGTGTCTTCACGAAAATCGAGGCTGAAGGTGCTCGCCGACGCCGGACACAGGGGTGCCGCCGTCGCACTCGACCTCGTGGAAAACCCCGGGCGTTTTCTCTCCACGGTTCAGATCGGAATCACCCTCGTTGGGATCTCGGCCGGGGCATTCGGCGGTGCGACCATCAGCGAGCAGCTTGCGGCTAACCTCGACAGCTACCCGCAAATCGTGCCTTTTGGCGAGCCCATCGCCATCGGCGTGGTCGTCATGGGGATTACGTACCTCTCACTCATCCTGGGGGAGCTTGTCCCCAAGCAACTGGCCTTGAAAAACCCCGAACGTCTGGCCTCAGCCATGGCGCGACCCATGATATTTCTGGGCAAGATTGCAGCGCCTATGGTGTACTTTCTGGAGCTGTCTTCGAGACTGGTCTTACGTCTATTGGGTGCCCAAAGGACGTCCGACCAAACCCTGACCGAGGAGGAGATCAAGGCTGTCGTCGCCGAGGGAGTTTCGGCCGGGACGCTCAAACCCGAGGAAAAAGAGATGATCTCGGGCGTTATGCGTCTGGCGGATTGGCGTGTGCTAGCGATCATGACTCCACGATCGGAGGTTGTTTATCTCGACCTCGATGAGGGAGAGGATGCGATTCGTCGCACGCTTCAGGAGTCGCACTTCTCCCGTCTGCTCGTGGCCAGGGGCGGGATCAACCGGGTGCTCGGCATCGTCCAAGCCAAGGATCTGTTGAATCAGACCATGGCCGGCGGCGCATTGGATATCGAAAGCGCTCTGTGCCAACCCATCATTGTTCACCGGGATATGTTGGCGCTACAGGTACTCGAGATATTCAGAGTGTCGCCCATCCGTCTGGCACTGGTTCTCGACGACTCGGGTGCCGTTGACGGCATCGTGACTGCCGCAGACTTCTTGAAGGCCATCGTCGGCGGCCTTGCGGAAGCCGATGGAAGCGGTGATCGAGAAGCTATCCAAAGGGAGGATGGCTCCTGGCTGATCGATGGTGACTTGAATATCGACATTCTCAAGGATCTACTGGGCTTGCGGGAGGTCCCGGCAGAACGCGATTTCCACACGGTGGCAGGACTCATCCTGTGGCAGATCGAGCGGGTCCCCGCCGTTGGGGAGCACATCGACTACGGCGGATATCGATTCGAGGTCGTGGACATGGACGGTCGCAAGATCGATAAGGTGCTCGCCGCGCCGCTTACCCAACCCTGCAACGAATCAGAAGAGTCCGCGGGTGGTTAGGGCGTCAGTCGCCGGTTCTCGTCTTCCTGGAGCTGGCGCCACAGGATCTTGCCGCTCGCGGTCTTGGGCAGCTCCGCTACGAACTCGACGATACGCGGCACCTTGTAGGCCGCCATGCGCCCGCGCGCCCAGGTGGTGATGTCCTCGCCTCGCAGGTGCCCGGACGCCTCGGGCCTCGGGACGATCACGGCCTTGACCGTCTCGCCGCGATAGGGGTCGCGAGAGGCGATCACGCACGCCTCCTGGATGTCGGGATGTGCGTACAGCAGGGCCTCGACCTCCGCGGGCCAGACCTTGAAACCGGCGGCGTTGATCATGCGCTTCAAGCGATCGGTGATGAAAAAATACCCGTCCTCATCGTAATAGCCGAGATCGCCGGTGCGGAAGAAGCGCTTGCCGTCGTGCTGGAGGAAGGCCTCTTCCGTGGCGGCGGGGTTCTTCCAGTATCCCTGGAAGAGCTGCGGGCCGTGGAGCACGATCTCGCCGATCTCCATCGGGCCGCGCTCGCCGAAGGTCTCGGGGTCCAGAACACGCGCATCGACATCGAACATCGGGATCCCGGCGCACTGTCTCTTGGGCCTTTGGGTCGGATTGAAATGCGTGGGCGCCATGGTCTCCGAGAGCCCATAGCCTTCGATATAGGGCAGACCGATCCTGGCCTCCAGTAGGCGCGCCACCGCCTCGGGCATGGCCGCGCCGCCGCCGCCCACCCACGAGAGTGAGGAGAGGTCGTAACGGTCGAGGTCGGGGTTGGCGAGGAAATCCACCATCATGGTCGTGATCGCGGTGAGCGTCGTGACGCGCGTGCGCTCCACCAGGCGCGCGGCGCAATCGCGGTCCCAGCGGGTCATGAGGACGATGGTGCTGCCGAGTTGCAACGGGGTGTTCATTCCCGACTGCATGCCGGTCACGTGGAACAGGGGCAAGACGGCGAGCACGACGCTTTGGCGCGCATCCCCGCGCCACGCGCCGATCGCGCTCGCCGTGGCCTGCACGGACAGGTGGGTGTGTATGCAGCCCTTGGCCCTGCCGGTGGTGCCGGAGGTATAGGGCATGACGGCGAGGTCATGGTCTCGGGCGAGGTGCTCCCGCGGCACCAGCCCGGCGGCGACCGCCTCCGCAAACGCGGTCACCCCCGGTACGGAGATCGCTTGCCGGGGCGCCCGCACGAATTCCGGCACCGGCAACCCGCTCGGGCCCGGGCCACGGTCCGCCGAGCCTTGGTCCGCCGCGAGGTGATCCGCCGAGAGATAATCTGAATACGCCCCCAGGATGACGTGCGTGAGCCCACTCGTTCCCAGAAGCGGCGCGATCTCTCCCCAAAGCTCTTGGGTCGCGATCATGACCCGTGCCCCAGCATCCTCGAGGTAATGGCGGATCTCCTCGGTGCGGTTCATGGGGTTGACGGGCACGACCACGGCATCGGCGCGCAGGATGGCGTAATAGCCGATCACGTATTGAGGGCTGTTCTGGGTGTAGAGCAGGACGCGGTCGCCGCGCTCGATGCCCAGGCGCCCCTGGAGGAACCCGGCCAGCGCATCCACCTGGCGCCGCAACTCGGCGTAGGGGATGCGGTTGCCGTAGTAGTCGAGCGCGCAATCCCCGGGTTCGCGCCGGGCCGAGGCCTCGAGGTTGGCATAGACGCTCGTCCTCGGCAGCGACAGCGACCTCGGCCGGGCCGGCGGCCAGTGGGGGTAATGGCGGGTGAACGTGGGCTTCATGATGTCGCATTTATCGACGGCCGACCGCCGGCGCTCAAGGGCGAGACAGGCCTCATGCCGGTGAACGATAACCGAGTGTCGTGCCGTTTGTACACCGGGCGCGCTCCGTGTTGCCGCGCAGCAGAGAAGGGCTACAGCCCCTGGGATCCCATCGATGACAAGGGCCGCGAAGGTCTCCGCTCGCCAATAATATAAGCATGATTTCTACCGGTGCTTTGCGGCCTTCTCGTCGAGCTGCGCCCACCGCTCGAACCTTTCCACCAGTTGTCGCTCGATCTCTTCGGTCCGCTTGCGATCGGCCCTGATCCGTTCGGCGCCCTGCTTGTGGTAGTCGCCACGACTCATACCCGCGGTGAGCTCGTGCTGCTCGCGCTCGAGCGCTTCGATCTCGGCGGGGAGCTGTTCGAGCTCGCGGGATTCTTTATAACTCAGCTTGACGCGGGCGGCATTCGCCCTCGCACCGGCTCTCTCCCGCCCTTCTCCCACCAAGGTCGGAGCGGGAACAGAGGACACGGGCCGCTGGCTCTGCCAATCGCTGTAGCCGCCCGCGTATTCCTGCCATTTGCCGTTGTGCTCGGCCACGAGCGTCTGCGTGACCACGTTGTCGAGAAAGGTGCGGTCGTGACTCACAAGGAGCAGCGTTCCGGGATAGCCCTGCAAGGTGTCTTCCAGCAACTCGAGCGATTCGATGTCGAGGTCGTTGGTCGGTTCGTCGAGCACCAGCACGTTGGCGGGACGCACGAAGAGGCGCGCGAGCAGCAAGCGGTTGCGCTCACCACCGGAGAGCATTTTCACGGGCGCCTTGGCGCGTTGCGGCGGAAACAGAAAGTCGGCGAGGTAAGTCATCACATGCTTGCGTTCGGCGCCGATCTGGACCCAGTCGGAGCTGGGGCTGATGGTGTCGAGCAGCGTGTGTTCGGGGTCGAGCTGCTCGCGCATCTGGTCGAAGTAGGCCACCTGTAGATTGGTGCCGAGTCTCACCTCGCCTGCGTCCGGCGCCAATTGGCCGAGGATGAGCTTGAGCAACGTGGATTTGCCGGCGCCGTTCGGGCCGATGAGTCCCAGGCGATCTCCGCGCTGGATGCCTAGCGACAGGTCCTGAACGATCGTTCTCTCGCCAAAGCGTTTGCTGACGCCACAGAGTTCCGCCACCAGCTTGCCCGAGCGTTCGCCCGCATCGAGTGTGAGTTTGACGTTCCCGAGACGCTCGCGCCGGGCCGCACGCTCGCGCCGCAGTTGTTCGAGCCGACGCACGCGGCCTTCGTTGCGGGTGCGGCGTGCCTTGATCCCCCTGCGGATCCACACTTCTTCTTGCGCCCAGAACTTGTCGAACTTCCGATGGGCGACGCCTTCGGTTGCAAGCTGATCGGCCTTGCGGCGCTCGTACGCCGCAAAGTTGCCGGGGTAGGAGCGCAGGAGCCCGCGGTCGAGCTCCACGATGCGATTGACCACACGATCGAGAAACGCGCGGTCGTGCGTGATGACGATGGCGGCCGGACCCTTCAGCAGCAGGTCTTCAAGCAAGGTGATGCCGTCCATATCGAGATGATTGGTCGGCTCATCGAGCAGCAGCAGATCAGGTTGGCGCGCGAGTGCGAGCGCAAGGGCCGCCCGCTTCCGTTCGCCGCCCGAAGCGGTGTCCGGGGCCTGCGCCGGATCGAGGCCAAAGCGATGCAGATACTCCACGAGCCGGGCTTCCAGGCGCCAACGCTCCCGCTCGTCATGGATGTGGTCAATCTCGCCGCGGATGGCGAGACTTTCGCGCAGAGTCGAGGCGAGTGGCAGTTCAAGCTCCTGCTCGACGAGCACCACACGCAGGCCGTCCCGGCGCTTGAGGTCGCCGTCATCCAGCGCCGCGCGTCCGGCGATTACCTTCAGGAGCGACGTCTTACCGGTGCCGTTGCGGCCGATGAGTCCGACCCGCTCGCCTTCCATCACCGTGAGGCCGGCGCGATCGAGCAAGGGATGCAGTCCGTAAGCGAGCTCCGCGTCGAGGAGGGTGAGGAGCGCCACGAGCGGAGGCCGACTAGCGGAATCGGGAGTCAGGCTCTCGAATCGAGCGGAGGACCCTTGCGGGCACGCCCACCGCGATGACGTGATCGGGGATGTCCCGGGTGACGACGGCCCCGGCGCCGATGATCGCCGATGCCCCTACCCGGACCCCGGGCAGGAGCACGCCGCCGAGCCCGAGGTGGGCGTAGGCGCCGAGCTCGGAACCACCCCCGAGCGCGGCGCCCGACGAGACGTGGGCGTAGGCGCCGACAACGACGTCGTGCTCGACCACGGCCCCGGTATTGACGATCACGCCCTCGCCTA
>Ga0299907_10000182_pt1 | contig 27032 bp, 23 predicted proteins | sample RVTome_16_FD_198680 | JGI IMG/M metagenome (GOLD analysis project Ga0299907, IMG submission 198680) | Soil microbial communities from uranium-contaminated site in the Upper Colorado River Basin, Wyoming, United States - RVT152D67 (version 2) ...
GCGTTCGATCCTGATACGGGGCGCTGGCGGCGGCTCGCCGAGGGGCCTCTCGAGGAACGTGCCCCGTTCTCTGTGTGGACAGGTGAGGAACTGATCGTGTGGGGGAGTACCGGTCGACAGCTGTACTCGCGAGATGGCGCTGCCTACGACCCCTCCAGTGATTCCTGGCGAGCGATCGCGGAGGCTCCGCTCGAGCTGTCGGATGCAACGACCGTTTGGACCGGTGCGGAGATGATCGTTTTCGGGTCGTCGCTCGACGGCAACAACCGTTCCGAGACGGAGACAGCGATCGGCATCGCGTACGACCCCGAGACCGACACCTGGCGCGAGCTCGCGCCCTCGCCGCTTTCACCCCAGGCGCACACGGCTGGGTGGCCGGCAAGCGGCGAGATGATCGCGTGGGATTACGAGCACGGAACCGCTGCGTACGACCCCAGGACCGATGCCTGGCGGCAGCTAGGCGACGTCCCGCTGCGGTTCTACGAGTGTTATCCGCGGAGCGCCACAGTGCCGGGGGCCATCTTCGGAACCTTCTGCGGGCAGCTGGCGTTGTATTCGGCGGCCGAGGACGCCTGGACCGAGATCTCGCGGAAGGATCTCCGGGGCTGGTTGATCGAGCCGGTCTCGGCTGGGAACGCGTTCCTGGTGTTAGCTCATTCGCTCGAGCTGAGCGAGCAACCGAACGTGACCTTCGACACGAGGATGCTCGCATGGGTCCCACCGTCGGACCCGGTGGGGGAGATCGAGCCGAGCCCGTTCGTTCCCGAAGCGGTGATCGACGGTGGGGTCGCCCGAGTAGCGTTGACGTTCCCGAACGGAGCCACCGCCACGCTGGTCTATCCAGCACCATTGGATCTCGCTGGCTTCGGCGTACAGCCGGACAACACCTACACCAGCGGGGCTGACACTAGCGTCGGCGGAGGGACCGGGCTGCTGCCGATCGTCTTCATCCACGGCCCGATCGGCGCCGAACACGACTACGTGGCCGGGTCCGAACCGATCCGATCGATCACGGGTGCGGGCGGGACGCGGCTGGAGCTTTGGGAGGCGATTCCGCAAGGCGCGTCGAGCATCGAAGCGGACCATTGGCTGCTCCATCGGGTCGACGCCTGGACCGTGCTGATCGGCGTCGCCGGTGCCGTTACGGCCGATGACGCGGCGACATCCTTGCTCGTCCACGCAGGCACCACGGGCATGCCCTGGATCGAGGCGCGGAACGGCTTCGAGCTCTCACCGTTCGCGGGGGAGCTCGGAGGGACAAACCTGACGATCGGGGACATCGAGCCGGCGCCGAACCTGACGAGCTTCGACGATCCCGACTTCCCCTTCATCGAGGTCCACCTCTTCGAGTGCCGGGACGGGTCGCGCGAAGTGTCGGCGGATGGCGAGCACGCCACGCTCTGCACGGGCGGGGGCCATGTGGCCGTCACGTTGTCGGGGGAGCGAAACCGAGTGCAGCCGCTCCTCGACGGCATCCGCATCGAGGACTTCCGGCCGGCCTGACGGGAACGGGACATCAACGAGACATCGGGTGTGACGCATCTCACGGCGCGCGCCACGAGCCGCGCCTAGCGTTCCCGGCATGTCGTTTCGGGAACGCCTGGACATGCTCTCGCGCGGGGAGATCACCGGGCTGATCGTCGTGCTGGTGGCGGTGCTGGGCGGCGCGGGACTCTGGTACGCCCGCTCGTTGCCCAAGCCGGTGACGATCGCGGAATCGGGACCCGGGATTGCCCAGCAGGTTTCGTCCTCGCCGAGCCCGGCGGTGACCCTCATCGTGGACGTCGCGGGTGCGGTCCGCGAGCCGGGTGTGTACGAGTTCGCCGAGGGCGACCGGGTGATCGACGCGATCGATCGCGCGGGTGGATCGATGCCGAAGGCGGATCTGAGCCTCCTGAACCTCGCGGCACCGCTGACCGATGGGAGCCAGATCCTCGTCCCGAAGGCCGGCCCACCGGGAGCGGTGGTACCCGGAGGAACGGCGCCAGGTTCGACGGGCGGCCTGATCAACATCAACTCGGCGTCGGCTACGGAGTTGGAGTCGTTGTCGGGTATCGGCGAGGTCCTGGCCGCCACCATCGTCGAGTACCGGGAGCAGAACGGGCCGTTCGCGTCGATCGAGGAGTTGATGGACGTGAGCGGGATCGGCCCGGCCACCCTCGACGAGATCCGCGACCAGGTCACGGTCTGAGGAGCGCCGTTGGGCGCGTGGATGCTGCCCTCCGCGGCGGCGGCGTTCGCCGTCGGACTCCTCGGCTGGACCTGGATGCCCGCGTGGGTAGAGCCGTGGATGTCTTTCCTGCTCGGGCTCGTCGCCCTGGTCACCGGATGGTTCGTCGCGGGCCGCGAGCGCCACTGGCCCGGGCCGCTCGCCCGCGCTCATCTCCTTCCTCGCGATCCCCCGACCGTCGAGGCGGTCGCGGGCGGCCGTGTCACCTCGGTAGCTCCAGCGGCCGCGGCGATCCTCTCCGTCGCGGGGGTTCTCACGCTCGGCATCGGGTGGAGTGGCTTCCACCATGGGGGACTCGACGCGGCCCTCCTCGCGACCCTCGCCCCCGAGCGCGTGGTGATCGAGGGGACGCTCAAGACCGATCCTCGGAGGACCACGCTCGGCTGGTCCGCCACGGCACAGGTGAGCCGGGTGGAGTGGCCGGACGGCGCTGCGACCCTCCGTTCGTCGGTGTGGGTGAGCGGGAGCGAGGAGATTCCCCTAGCCCGCCGCGGCGACCTGATCCGGCTCGAGGGCGTGCTCCGCGTGCCCGACGACGAAGAGTTCGCCGAAGCGCTCCGACACAAGGGGATCCCGGCGCAGCTCCAGCTGCAGACGCTCACGCGGATCGGCTCGTCGCCGAGCGCCTTCGTCCGTGCGACGCAGGGCGCTCGCAACGTCGTGGGCCGCTCGATCGAGCGTGTATTCCCCTCGAAGGAGGCGGGGCTGCTGCTCGGACTGCTGTTGGGCGACGACTCGCAGCTCGATCCCGGGGTCGAACGCGACTTCCGGGCCGCAGGCCTCAGCCATCTTCTGGTCGTTTCGGGCGGGAACGTCGCGATGGTGCTGGCTCCGGTCATCGCGGCGGCCGCGCTGCTCCGACTCTCCCGGTGGCCGAGGTTCGTGGTCGGCTTCGGCGCGGTGGCGTTCTTCACGATCCTCACCGGGGCGGAGCCGTCCGTGCTTCGCGCCGGCGTGATGGCCTGCATCGCGCTCCTCGGGGTGCTCGCCGGCAGGCCTCGCACGACGGCCTCGATCCTCTCCGCCGCCGTGCTCGGCCTCCTGGTCCTCGATCCCTGGCTCGTGTGGTCGGTGGGGTTCCAGTTGAGCGTGACCGCGACCGCCGGGATGGTGGCGCTCGCGTCGCCGCTGGCCGAGCGGTTCGGACGCCTCGTGCCGAGCCCGGTCGCGACGGCCGCCGGCGCGACCATCTCGGCGCAGCTCGGCGTCACGCCGATCCTGCTGTACCACTTCCACGAGGTCCCGCTCGTCACGCTGCCGGCGAATCTGGCCGCGTTCCCACTCGTCGCGCCGTCGCTCCTCCTCGGCGCGGTGGCAGCCGGCACCGGACTGGCGTGGTTCCCGCTCGGGAAGGTCCTCGGCGCCCTCGCGATCCTTCCGATGCGCTGGCTGGAGCTCGTCGCGGACCATCTGGGCAAGGCCCCGGTCGGCTACCTCACCTCTGAGGGCGGACCGCTCGTGCTCGTCGGAGGGACCGCGGTCGTCGCGGCGATCGTCGTCTGGATCCGCACGGGCTGGAAGCCGCCCCGGACGGCGACAGCGATCGCGGTCGCCGTCCTCCCTGTCGTCGTGTGGGTCTCCGCGCTTGGCAGTGGACCGCCCGAGGGCTTCACCGTCCGGTTCTTCGACGTCGGACAGGGAGACGCCGCGCTGCTGACGACCCCGGAAGGCGCCAGTGTGCTCGTCGACGGCGGACCGGAGCGGGACCAGGTGGCCACCGAGATCTCGGCGCTCGGGATCAAGCGGTTGGACATCGTGGTAGCCAGCCACCCGCACGCCGATCACATCGTCGGGCTGCCGTCGGTCCTCGCTCGGATGCCCGTAGGACTCCTCCTTCAGCCCGGCTGCGAGAGGGAGCAGCCCTCTCCGCTCCAGGCCGATCTCGATCGTGCGATAGACGACGAAGGGGTTGAGGTTCGGAACCCGCGAGCGGGGGACACGTTCTGGCTCGGCACGCTCCGACTCGATGTGCTGTCCCCGGACCGCTGCTGGACCGGCACCGAGTCCGATTCGAACAACGACGCGATCGTCATCAGGGCCACCTACGAGGAGCACATCGTGCTGATCGCCACCGAGCCGGAGGAACCCGCACAGGAATGGCTGTTGGAGTCGGGCGTCGACCTGCGAGCCGACGTCCTGAAGGTCCCGCACCACGGCGCCGCGACCTCGGTTCCGAAGTTCTTCGAGGCCGTCAAGGCAAACATCGCCGTCGTGTCGGTCGGGGAGAACGACTACGGGCATCCCACAGCGTTCACGCTCGACGCTCTCGTGGCATCCGGGGCGCAGGTCTGGCGCACAGACAGGCACGGCACGATCACGGTCCTCCTCGACGGTCCCTCTCTGTCGGTAGAGTCCGAGCGATGGCTGTGAAGACGGCTCCCGTGACCTTGTTATGGGGCGAGGACGTGTACCTGGTCCGTGAGGCGGCCCTCGCCGTCCTCGGCGGGACCAAGGCGACCGAGGTCGATGCGGCCGAGTGGCAGGGCGATGAGCTCCAGGGACTGGCGACACCCTCGCTCTTCGGGGAGCCTCGCGCTCTCCTGGTCAACGACGCCAAGTCACTCCGGAAAGAGACCCTCGAGGAGATCTCGCGGTACCTCGAGGCTCCCGACCCCGACGCCACCCTGGTCCTCGCGTGCGTCGTCGCCGAGCGCGGGAAGGTGCCCGCGGCGCTTCAGAAGCTCGCCGCATCGATCGGGGAGGTCCGCAAGGTCGACATCGCCCGCAGGGAGCTGGAGCCGTGGCTCGTCGCACGAGCCAAACAGGGAGGGCTGGACCTGGCGATCCCGGGAGCGCGGGCGCTCGTCGAGACGCTCGGTCCCGAGCCCGGTCAGCTGGTCGCGGCGCTCGAGCAGCTCCAGGACGTGTTCGCCGGACAGCGCGTCGGTGCGCGCGAGATCGCGCAGCAGTTCCGCGGGCTCGGCGAGCAGAAGACGTGGGACCTCTGCGACCGGGCGTTCGGTAAGGACCTGCCCGGCGCGATCCGCTCGCTCCGCGCGATCGAGGAGGGAGGAGACGATCCCCTGATGGTCCTCGGGGGGATCGCCGCGCGCCTCCGTGATCTCCTGAAGGTGCGGTCGCTCCCGGAGCGGATGCCGCCGGCTGAGGTGGCCAAGGAAGCCGGCCTCCGGTTCGACTGGCAGGCTCGCCGGTATCAGCAACAGGCGAGGAACTTCTCGATGCCGCAACTGGTGGCCCTGCACGATCGCGTAACGGAAGCCGATCGCGCGCTCAAGTCAGGCGCGACCGGTGACGTCGTGATGCCGACCCTCGTGACCTCGATCGCCGGCTAGCGTCGAGACTCGACCAACACGAACCAACGACCCGCGAACAGTGCGTGTCCGTCGCCCAGCTCGTCTGCGAGCTGCGATGCCGTGAAGTAGCGCTTGAAGACTCGATGGGAGAATCCGTCGTTCAGGATGCGTTCCTGGAGCTGCTCCGGCTCGACGCCGTCACGGAGCGCCGCATCGAGGACCACAAGCCCCGGGGCGATCCGCCGGCTCTCCACAAGGAACCGGGTTCGCCGCTCCGGGCCCAGGTGCCCATAGAAGTGGCCGGTGAAGACGCGGTCGAAGCTGTCACTCCGGAACGGCAGCGCGAACGCATCCGCTCGCACGAGCGGGTGATCGTGGCGCCGTCGCGACTCCGACAACATCCCGGGGCTGGCATCGGTTGCGACGACGTGACCGGGCAGGTCTCTCGTGATGAATCCGGTTCCACACGCGACGTCCAGCGTCCGTGCGGGCGGGAGTGAGGAGACCACGTCTCGGACCGCTCGGAGCTCATCCTCCCACCCGGGACGCTCCCGCTCGGCGAAGAGGCCGGCGCCCAGGTACCAGTCGTCGTATTCGGCCGCCCGACGGTCGTAGTACGCCTCCATCGGTCGGCTCGAGGGATAGTCGGGCATGGTGGATCGAGTGTAGGGACGGGCAGAGAAGGTTTGAGGTGCTACTCGGAAGCGACCGAGCTCGCTGCCTTGGCCAGCCGGCTCTTGCGCCGCGCGGCGGTCCGCTTGTGCACGATGCCCTTCGCGACCGCCTTGTCGAGTGCACGGGCGGCCTCTCGCTGCTGGCTCGTCGCCGCGTCGGCGTCGCCGGCCGTGACCGCGAGCCGGACCTTCTTCGTGGACGTCTTGAGGGCGGTACGGACGGTCTTGTTCCGCTCTCCGCGCTTCTCGTTCTGTTTGTTCCGCTTGATCTGCGACTTGATGTTCGCCATGGATCGGGCAGTCTACCAGCGGGTTCTCGTGCGCCGTCACCGTCCCGTTGGCCCGCCTTCAGCGGGCGAAGATCTCGTAGATGGCCCCGTCGCTGATCGACACAACGAAGAGGTTGCCACCTGGGCCCGTCTCGATGTCTGTGACGACCCCGAAGCCGGTACCGATCAGCAAGCTCTCGCTCTCGGTCATGTCATGGAACGTGAGGTTGTCCGCCACCCGGTCCTCCAACCGGGGGTCGTCCACCGCGATCTTCCGCCGGTTGCCGGTGAGGTTGAACCGGAAGAGCGGGCCGCCGAGCGGCTCAGGAACCGAGAACCCGACGAACAGGTCGCCGGAGAAGGCGTGCCCGAGGCCCTCGCCGTCCACGAAACCCATCCCGGCCGGCGCGAGGACGTGCTTCCAACTGAACTCTGGGTCGCTGTACCGAGAGCCCGGGATCGCGAACAAGCGCGAACGGGCCTCCTGCTCCGTGTCGGCGATCCGCTCCGGCCCCCACCGGAACTGCTGGAGGTTCGGGAAGTCGTCGTGATGGAGCGAGGTGGTTTCGATCCCCTTGTACTCGCCGATCCGGCTCAGCGGTCCCATGACCTGGATCCAGCCGCTGTTCGTGCCGGGCTCGACCAGGTTCAACTCGTCGAACGCGTCCTCGCCGTTCTCCTGCGTCCAGAGGTTCCCGGAGACGGGATCGAATGCCATGCCGAAGCTGTTGCGGATCCCATACGCGAAGGTCCTCTGGACGTTCGGTCCGACCTCGCCACCCATGTCCGTTCCCACCTGGAAGAAGGGGTTGTCGGTCGGCACGGTGCCGTCGTCGTTCAGCCGGACGATCAGGCCGGCGAAGTGGCCGTCGTCGGGCTCCGGTCCGCCGAACTGGTCGTCGGGCACCGTGGGTCCGAGTCCGGTCAGGGTGGGTCCCGACGGGAGGTTCTGCAGCTGCCCCCTCCGGCCGACGTCTCCGATGATGACGTAGAGCTTCCCGTCCGGCCCGAACGCGATCACGCCGGCGTCGTGGTTCCCTCGTTCGATCTGGCCCTCGTCCCCCTGGCCCGGGGGCTCCGCCGCACCGTCCTGCTGGATCGCGCGGATCCTGATGAGGTTCCGGTCGAAGGCTAGTCCCGAGCCGTTCCACGTGAACCGATCCACCCGGTTCCCCAAGAACGGAGTCTCCGAGAGGACATCGGTATCGGCCCCGGTCGTGCTCTCGGTCCAGTACAGGTAGACGAACTTGGTCTCCAGGAAGTCGGGATGCAGGGCGATCCCCAGGAGCCCTCGTTCGGAGCCGAAGTTCACGGCCAGGTCGAGGACCGTAGAGGAGACGGCGCCGTCGATCACCCGGACGACCTTGCCCGTGTCCTTCTCCAGGACCAAGAGGTCTTCCCCACCGAGGAACGCGATGCTGGTGGGCGTGACCAGACCGGTGACCACCGTCCGAAGGTCCAAGCGAGGGTGGAGGATCTCGGGACCCGCCGTCTGCGCCTCGGCGGTCCGTGAGGCGAACAGGGCAGGCGATGTGCCGACGGCCGCTGCCAAACTCAGCAAGAGAACCCTCATCACGATCTGGCGCGTCATGGAGTTGCCACCTCCTTCAACGAACCCCCTCGATGGCTCTACGGACGAGCCTTCACCCGGGTTCGGACGGGTGCTCAGCGCGTATCCCGATCGTTTCCTCCTGCCGAGTCCGTACGATGGCCTCGTGGACGTCTCTCACATCCGGAACTTCTGCATCGTGGCCCATATCGACCACGGCAAGTCGACACTGGCCGACCGTCTGCTGGAGCTCACGCACGCCGTCGCGGACCGCGACATGCGGGCCCAGTACCTGGACCGGATGGACCTGGAGCGCGAGCGCGGGATCACGATCAAGGCCCAGGCGGTCCGGCTCACCCACGACGGCTACGAACTGAACCTGATCGACACGCCCGGCCACGTCGACTTCACCTACGAGGTCTCGCGTTCGCTCGAGGCCTGCGAGGGTGCGATCCTCCTCGTCGACGCGGCCCAGGGTCTCGAGGCTCAGACGCTCGCGAACTTCCACCTGGCGCGGGACGCGGGTCTCGTGATCGTGCCGGCCCTGAACAAGATCGACCTGCCGGCGGCCGAGCCCGATCAGCGGGCGAAGGAGCTGGCGGATCTCCTCGACCGCGATCCCGACGACATCCTCCGGATCTCCGCGAAGACCGGCGAAGGGGTCGAGGAGCTCCTCAAGGCGGTGATCGAACAGGTGCCCCCGCCTGCCGGCGATCCCGAGGCGGCGCTCCGAGCCCTCGTCTTCGACTCGATGTTCGACCCCTATCGCGGAGTCATCACCTACGTCCGCGTGAAGGACGGCGAGCTGCCCAGCCGCGCGAGGATCCGCCTGATGGCGACCGGCGCCGAGTCCGAGGCGGAGGAGGCCGGCGTGATGGCCCCCGAGCCCCTCCCCATCGATCGACTCGGTCCCGGCGAGGTGGGTTACCTCGTCACCGGGCTGAAGGACGTCCATCTGGCCAAGGTCGGCGACACGATCACGATGGCGGGCAAGGACGGCGCGAAAGAGGCCCTGCCCGGCTACCGAGAGCCGAAGCCGATGGTGTGGTCGGGACTGTTCCCGAACGAAGGGGGCGACTACTCCGAGCTTCGTGAGGCGCTGGACCGCCTGAAACTCTCCGACTCGGCGCTCAGTTACGAGCCCGAGGTCTCGCAGGCCCTCGGCTTCGGATTCCGGGCCGGGTTCCTCGGCCTGCTGCACATGGACATCGTGAAAGAGCGATTGGAGCGGGAGTTCGACCTGGAGCTCATCGCCACGGCGCCCAACGTCGAGTTCCATGTGATCCGAGGGGACGAAACGACCGTCGTCCACAACCCGGCGGAGATGCCGGTACCCGGGACCTACGACCGCGTCGAGGAGCCGATCGTGTTCGCCACGGTCATCACCCCGAAGGAGTACCTCGGAGCGGTGCTCGACCTCTGCCAGTCGCGCCGGGGCGAGCTGGTGGACACCACCTTCCTCACGCCGGAGCGTGCCGAGGTGCACTACATGCTGCCGCTCGCCGAGATCGTCTTCGACTTCTTCGATCAGTTGAAGTCGAGCACGCGCGGCTACGCGTCGCTCGACTACGAGCCCTGGGGCTATCAGGAGTCCGACGTCGTCCGTGTCGACGTGCTCCTGCACGGCGAGCCGGTCGATGCCTTCAGCACGATCGTGCATAGGTCGAAGGCCTACGCGTATGGGAAGAAGATGACGGAGCGGCTCCGCGAGCTGATCCCGAGGCAGATGTTCGACGTCGCGATCCAGGCGGCGATCGGCTCCAAGATCATCGCCCGAGAGACCGTCAAGGCGAAGCGCAAGGACGTGCTTGCCAAGTGCTACGGCGGCGACATCACGCGCAAGCGGAAGCTACTGGAGGAGCAGAAGAAGGGGAAGGCGCGACTCCGGAAGGTGGGTCGCGTGGACGTGCCGCAGGAGGCGTTCATCGCGGCGCTGCGCGCGGATCAGGGGGCGAGGAAGAAGTGACCGCATCCATGGACGCTGCCGGCATCTACCTCCACGTTCCGTTCTGCCTGACCCGCTGCGGGTACTGCGACTTCAACGCGTACGCCGGGCTCGATCATCTGGCGTCCCGCTACGTGGCCGCGTTGCTGCGCGAGACTGAGCTGGCCGCGGGGGCGTGGGAGGGCGTGGAGGTCGTCAGCGTCTTCCTGGGCGGCGGCACTCCGACCACGCTGGAGGTGGCGGATCTGAAGGCGTTGCTCGCCCGGCTGCGGTCGTCGTACTCCGTGACGGTCGATGCAGAGGTCACGATAGAGGCGAACCCCGAGACCGTCGACGAGCAGAAGCTCTCCGGGCTTCGGGAGGCCGGCTACGGACGGCTCTCGATGGGCGCGCAGTCCTTCGACCGTTCGGTCCTGGCGGCCCTGGAGCGCGTGCACCAACCGGAGTCGGTCGTGAAGGCGTTCCGGGCGGCCCGCGCCGCGGGCTACGACAACGTGAACCTCGACCTGATCTACGGCGCGGGGGGGGAGATCGTCGAGTCGTGGGAACGAACGCTCGAGGAGGCGATCGCGCTGTCGCCGGAGCACGTGAGCGCGTATGCGCTCACGATCGAGCCGGCGACAGCGCTCGGCCGCCGGGTGGCACGAGGCGACACACCGGCACCGGACCCGGATCTCCAGGCGGAGATGTTCGAGATGACATGCGGGCTGCTCGGCGACGCGGGCTACGGCCACTACGAGGTCTCGAACTGGGCGAAGCCGGGCTATGAGTGCCGCCACAACCTCGGGTACTGGGAGCGCCGACCGTACGTCGGGCTGGGCGCGGGGGCGCACGGGTACCGGGACGGCCGGCGCTGGTGGAACGTGCGGCCACCCGAGGAGTACCTGTCGACGGTCGAACGCGGCGAGCTGCCCGTCGGCGGGTCCGAGGAGCTCGAACCCGCCGACGCCTATCTCGAGGAGGTGTTCCTCCGACTCCGGATCCTCCAGGGCATCCCCGCGAGCTGGGTCGAGGACGGTCGCGCAGACCCGTATCTGCAGAGCGGTCTCCTGCTCGACGACGACGGCAACCTGGTCCCGACGGAGCGGGGGATGCTGCTGCTCAACGAGCTCGTCCTCGGCCTGACGTCTTCCTGAGCGATCAGTCCAAGATCTGCCAGTCCACACCGCAGGCGGGCTCGTCCGAGACTCCTGGGATCGGTTCGCCGACCGCCGTCGAGTAGTCGTTCCCCCCCACGACGTGGAACATGCCGTCGCCCTCCAGGACGAGCCGCGTCTCGTGGACTTCCATCGTGTCGCCCTCGATCGGATGGTCTCGCCAGGTGATCACGAGCACGGGCGCGGCGGGGAAGTCGTCGCACCGCACCCAGCCTGCGTAGCCCTCGTCACCTCCTGTCGAGAAGCTGATCGGTTCCCCTGCGTCCTCACCGGCTTCCCGGTGCCCGGGCTCCGCGACGAGTACCGGCTCAATCCGCCGGGAACCGTCGATACCCCGCACGTCGTAGACCATGAACGTCGGCGTGGTGCCCTCCGAAGCCATGACCACGAGTTCGTCCTCGCCATCCGCATCGAAGTCGACGGTCTCGAACGGCCGGCAGAAGAAGCAGAACTCGACCGTCCGTGATGACGCGTCCGCGACACCGTCGCCGTCGAAGTCGGCAACGACGAGGTACGTGTGTCCGAGGGATGGTTCGGGGCACGTGCCGTTGTCTTTCACCTCGGCAGCGGTCCACGCCTGACCACGCGCGCCGTCACCGAGGAAGTCGATCCCACCCAACCGCTCGAGGTTGCATACGTTGAAGCCGAGGCCGATATCGCGGCCGGCGGGTTCGGCGCTCGGTGACACGGTGGGTTCGGAGGTCGATGATGGTTCAGGTTCGGATCCGGCCGGCAGCGGCTGCCAGGCGAGCCCCGAAGCACCCTCGGTGGTGAGGTTCCTGAGGTCGCTCCCGTCCGGACGGACTGCCCAGAGATCGAGGTCTCCGTCCGTGTCGGAATCGGTCAGAGCGAGATCGCTCAGGAACGCGATGAAACGCCCGTCCGGCGACCAGTCGAGCTCGCCGAGAGCAACCCCATCGTCGATTCCGGGTAGCGGCTCGGCGGCGTTTCCGCCGGGGGTGACCAACTCGATCGTTCCCTCGGCCGTTCCAACTGGACGCGCGATGAACGCGATAAGCGATCCGTCCGGCGACCAGGCCGCTGCGTGCTCCTCGACATCGGGAGTCTTCGTGAGGTTGGTTGGCTCCGATCCATCGAGCGCGATGCTGTAAAGATCCGGCTGCGTCACGCCATCGTTCCACCCTGTGAACACGATCCGAGATCCGTCGGGAGACCAATCAGGCGAGAGCACATCGAAGGAATCGGAGCCGGCGATCAGCCGGATCTCCGAGCCGTCGGCGTTCATCACGTGGATCCCAAACCGACCACTTCCTGGCACTGAACCCGCGAAGGCGATCTTCGTCCCGTCGGGCGACCATTCGGGATCCTGGACGATGCCAACTGGTTCCGTGAGCCATGAAGTCGTCCCTCCTTCGATCGGGACCGTGGCGATGACCGAGGCGATACCCTTACCCTCGAAGCTCGGGATCGAATGCGAGACCACGATCGTCTGTCCATCCGGCGAGATCGAGGGCTCCCTGTAGGTCGCGTGTCCGACCTGCGTGATCCTTCGCTCGCCCTCTTGCCCTCGCGTCACGGCGAAGAGGTGCTCCGATCCATCAGGGAGTGGTCGCGAGAAGACGATCTCGCCGTTCGCGGCGAGTGCAGGTGGATCGCCAACATCGCGACCGCCCTCGCCGAAGGCCTCTCGGAGCGCGACGAAGCCGCCTGCGGTTCCGGCGAGCACCGCGAACGCCAGCAGCCCTGCTTGCACACGCCGAACCCGTTCGCGGTGCGAACGCCGACGCGCCAACCCCTCGAACAAGTCGTCGCCGTGTACCGGCCGCTCGGCCCGGCGGAGCCGGCGGGTCAGCTCGTCATCGACTTTCGACATCGTTCGTCACCTCGGTGTCATGCACGGCGAGCACATCCACGAGATGCGCTCTCGCTCGCGCGAGCGAGCTCTTCACGGTGCCTTCCGCGATCCCGAGTGCGGCTGCGACCTCGGCGGTGCTCATCTCGAGCAGATACCGGAGGACGGCCACCTCGCGCTGCCGTCGGGGGAGCGCTTCGAGCGCCCTCGCGACGTCGATGTGCTCCTCGCTCGGGCCGGCAGCCGAGACCGAGCGATCGGGCGACCGTCCGCGGGCTCGCCGCTCGGCGAGAGACCGCCGCCACCCGCTCCGTGTCAAGTTGAGCGCCACGGCCGCTACCCACGCGGGCAGGGACTCCACACGTTCGCCTCGCTCCGATCGTATCCACGCTCGAATCAGTGCCTCCTGCACGGCGTCCTCGGCAGCGGGGTAGCTCCCGGACGCAAGGGCCACGGCGTTCACCAAGCGCGGATAGTCGCGCGCGAGGAACCCGCGGATCTCTGCTTCGTCCAGTCGCGCTTCCCTTCTCGGGAACATTGAACGTCACCGATCGTAGGACGCGTGGGAGCCCGGATCGGTTGTCACGGCTCTGTTTCCTCTCCGCGAACCCGGGGCGGTACGCTCCGCGCGCGATGCAGTCTCGCTTCGTCTTCGTGTGCCTAGCCGCCTTCGCCCTGTCCGTGTCTCTCGCTCCACGGGCGATAGCCCAGGACGGGCAAGCAGACCCGCCCTCGATCCTGCTGATCGTCACGGACGACCAACGGTGGGACACGCTGTGGGCGATGCCCGAGGTGCAGGGGTCCCTGGTGGAGCCGGGCGTCAACTTCGAGGAGTCGTTCACCACGAGCTCGCTCTGCTGTCCGAGCAGGGCATCGATCCTGACCGGGGCCTACCCGCACACCACAGGGGTGTATCGGCAGGGCGGTCGCTTCGGAGGCTTCAGGTCCTTCGAGGACTCGACGACGATCGCGACCGAGCTGGACGAGGCCGGGTATCGCACCGGCTTCTTCGGGAAGTACCTCGACTCCTATCAGCACGACGCGCTGACCGGGTACGTTCCGCCGGGGTGGGATCGCTGGGTCGCGTTCGTGCACTCGCAGTTCTTCGACTTCGGCCTCACGATCGACGGCGCCGTGGAGCGCTACGGCTCCGAGCCCGACGACTATTCGACCGACGTCCTCGCCTCCCACACGGAGGACTTCATCCGCGGGACCGAAGGCCCCGTGTTCGCCCTCTTCGCCCCCGCGGCACCTCATGCGCCGGCGCTCCCGGCGCCGACCGATGCGGGAGGGTTCGCCGATCTGCCTCCATGGAGTCCTCCTTCCTTCGACGAGGCGGACCGGTCCGACAAGCCGGCGCACATGCAGATCCTGAAACCGGTCGGGCCTGAGCGGACCGAGAACCTCGAGATCTTGAGGCAGAACCAATACCGGTCGCTGCAGGCCGTCGACCGGGCGGTCGGCCGCTTGCTGGACGCGCTCGAGGACACGGGTCGCCTGGACGATGCCCTCGTGATCTTCACCTCCGACAACGGGCTCCTGTGGGGCGAGCATCGATGGCTCAAGAAGGAGGTGCCGTACGAAGAAGCCATCCGGGTCCCGCTCGTCGTTCGGGCGGACGCGGTCGTGGGCGAGGGCGCGCGGACGGACGACAATCTGGTCGCCAATATCGACCTGGCACCGACCATCGCGGCAGCGGCCGGCGTGGAGCTCCCCGACGCCGACGGCAGGAGCCTGCTTCCGTTGCTCGCCGGCCGCTCGGAGGCGTGGCGTCAGGCCTTGTTGATCGAACACATGCGCGGGACCAATCCGATCCCTACCTACTGCGCGGTGCGGACCTCTCGTTACCTCTTCGCGTCCTACGAGACGGGGGAACGCGAGCTGTACGACCTGGAGGCGGACCCGTTCCAGCTACGTGATCTCGCGGGCACCGAGCCCGGTCTCGAGGGACGCTTGGACGTCACGCTCCGGAGCCTCTGCGACCCGCCGCCGCCCGGGTTCCGCACCCAGATGGGCATGGGTGCAACGCTCCTCGGGATCGTCGCGGTGATTTCGTTCGCCGTGGCCACTCGGCTGTTGCTCGTTCGGCCCAGCGAGCGCCGACAGGTACCATGAGCGACCCATGGCCGAGGTCACCTGTCCCCAGTGCCATACGCGCCAGGAGATCGATGCCGATGCGGACGGCTATCGATGCATCGTTTGCGCAGGGACGTGGAGCTTCGTGCGGTGCACGGTGTGCGGCGAGCGGTTCCACACTCGGCCAGGCACGCGGGCGTGGACCTGCCCGAACTGCGGGACACCGCACGGGAGGAACCGCCGCGGGATCTCGCGCGCGGGCATCCCGCTGCCGCTCCTCGTCGGCGCGAGCATCGCGCTCGTCGCCGGCGTCGTGATCCTCGCGCAAGCGCTCGGAGGCGACGACGGACCCACCCCGGTGCCTACGCCCTCGTCGCCCTCACCGATCGCCGATCCCGCCAACAAGGTCTGCCGGGATCTGGTCGAGGTCCAGCTCCTGCGGGTGGACGCCCTGGGGCGGGCCGTCGAGGCCCTCACCGATGATGCCGACGCCCTGAGGCGGATAAGGGAGGAAGAACGCGCCGTCCTGGTGGAGGAAGCCGTGGCCGCGATCGAGTCCTACGTGCAGGTGGCGGAGGGTGGCGGGGACACGCAGGCGGCCACGACCCAGCTCCTGGATGCTCTGGACGCCGTCGATTGGTGTTGACAGGTCCCGCCTAGCACTCGAGGACCGAGAGTGCCAGTAGCATGAAGCCATGGTGGAACAGCGCCACGAGCTCGGAGCCCGGAAGGGCGCGGTCCTGAACGCGGTCGTGGAGGAATACGTCCGATCGGGCGAGCCCGTGGGCTCCGAGACGATCGCCGAGAGCTCGGGCCTCGGCGTCTCGAGCGCCACGATCCGAAACGAGATGGCCGCGCTCGAGGAGCTGGGGTTCCTGACGCATCCGCACACGAGCGCGGGGCGCATCCCCACGGACACGGGATACCGCCACTACGTGGACACGCTGCCGCACGGCGTCCGTCTCCGAGAGACGCATCGCCGAGCGATCGCCGGGTACTTCGCCGAGGCGATCTTGGACCTGGAAGAGGTCCTCAAGGGGTCCGTGCAACTGCTCAGCCGGCTCACGCAGTACGCGGGCCTCGCCGTCCCCCCCGGGGCGGCCGAGGAGCCGATCGTCCGTCTCGAGCTGATCGACATGGGCCCGACCGTGATGATCCTGGCCGTCGGCCAGCACGGGCGCGTCGACAAGCGCGTGATCGATCGACCTGAGGCTGCCGACGTCGATGTGCTCCGGTCGGTGGAGGATCGCCTCCAGTCGCTCCGAGGACTGACCTATCTCGATGCCCAGGCCCGTCTGTTGAAGCTCGCGGCCGAGTCGTCGGTGACCCACCACGATCTGCTCCTGCACGTCGCCGAGACGCTCCGTACCGCGACGCAAGGAGAGGGCGCCGCGCACGTCGTGGTCGGCGGTGTATCCAACCTCACGGGCGAGGCGCAGGTCTGGCGACGTCAGACGCTCCGTCGCCTCTTCGAGACCCTCGAGCGCGAACAGGAGATGCTCCAGGTGCTCCAGGACGTGACCGCGGACCACGAGGACGTGTGGGTCACGATCGGGGCCGAGCATCCGACCACGGGTGATTGGGAGGCCTCCATCGTGACGGCGCCGTTCAAGGCCGGCGACGCCACCGTCGGCACGATCGGCGTGGTCGGTCCGACCAGGATGGACTACCTGTCGGCGATGGCGTCCGTCCGTGCAGTGGCCAAGCGGCTCAGCGAGATCGCAACAGAGCACGAGGCGTAGGCGATGGCGACGGTCCGAGACCTGTACGAGATCCTCGGGATACGGCGCGACGCGTCTCCGCCCGAGATCAAGGCTGCCTACCGGAAGCTCGCGCGGACGCTGCACCCGGATGTGAACGGCGACCCCGCGGACCAGGAGCGGTTCAAGGAGATCACGGGTGCCTACGAGATCCTGTCCGATCCCGCCAAGCGACGGCGCTACGACGAGTTCGGCTCCGCCGGCCCTCAGGGCGCGCCGTTCACCGACATCCAGGACCTGTTCGACATGTTCTTCGGCGGCGGGTTCGGCGTACGGTCCCGAGGACCTCGATCGAGGTCGCGTCGCGGTGAGGACCTTCGTACGCACGTCCCACTCTCCTTCGTGGGATCGGTCTTCGGGGAGCAGAAGGAGATCGAGGTCGAACGCCTCGCGACATGCACGCGCTGCGAAGGCATCGGTGCGGAACCGGGGACCTCACCCATCAGCTGCCGGGGTTGCGGTGGCACCGGTGAGGTGCAGAGCGTCCGCCGGAGCATCTTCGGGACCGTGATGACGGCGTCGGCCTGCCCCACGTGCGGCGGGTCGGGCGAGGAGATCCCCGATCGATGCGAGAACTGCGTGGGGGAAGGTCGGGTGCGCGCGCCTGGCACAGTCACGTTCGATGTGCCCGCAGGCGTCCTGGAAGGCATGGACCTCCGCGTGGCGGGGCAGGGCAACGCGGGCGTGGCAGGTGGTCCACCCGGCGATCTGATCGTCGGCGTGGACGTCGAGCAGTCGAACGCGTTCGAACGTCAGGGACAGGACCTCTACGGCGTCCTCGACGTCACGATCACGCAGGCCTCGCTCGGCGGGGAGATCGAGATCGACACCCTCGATGGGCCGGAGCGTCTCCGGATCGAGCCCGGGACCGAATCGGGGTCGGTCCTCCGCCTGAACGGCAAGGGGGTGCCCCACCTGCAGCGGCGTGGACGGGGCGACCTCTTCGTGACGGTCCACGTCGTGACGCCACGCGACCTCTCGAAGGAGGAACGATCGTTGCTCGAGCGGCTCGCAGAGCTCCAGGGCGAGTCCGCCGGCGGGAACGGCGCCGCTCCGCGCGAGCTGCGTCGTCCACAGTTCCGATCCTGATCGGCGCCGGGCGGTAGGCTCGGGGACCGTGACCGACAACTCGTGCCTCTTCTGCAAGATCGCGGCGCGCGAGATCCCTTCGGACATCGTGCGGGAATCCGATCGGCTGGTCGCCTTCCGCGACACCAACCCCCAGGCGCCGACGCACATCCTGATCATCCCGAAGGAGCACGTGCGGTCGATCGCGGACATCGAGGAGAGCCACGGCGAGATGCTGGCGGACGTGGCGCAGGCGGCGGCGCAGCTCGCCCACGCCGAGGGGATCGACGATTCCGGATGGCGGCTGGTCACGAACGTGGGCCCCGACGCGGGGCAGAGCGTCTTCCACCTGCATTTCCACCTCCTCGGGGGCAGGCCGATGGCGTGGCCGCCGGGGTAACGCGGCCAAGGAAAGCGATAGGATGCTGCCACGGGACCCGAGGGGTCCCGTTCTCGACTAGAGGAGGAACGGGGTCACCCCCCGAGAGCGCGACACGTGGCAGCCGCCACCACGCAGGTCAAGATCCTCGTCCCCGGTCACCAGTCGATGGTGGGCCTCCTCGGTCAGCAGGACGCGTTCCTGAAGCTGATCGAGGCGGCGTTCTCCTCCGACATCCTGGTTCGTGGCAACGAGATCACGATCAAGGGACCCGATCACGAAGCCGAGCAGCTCGCGCGATTGTTCGAAGAGCTGCTGGCGCTCCTCGAGAAGGGACTGCAGCTCTCCGATTCCTCGGTGGGACAGACGATCGAGCTGATCAAGGGTGGCGGCGACGAGGGGGCGGGAGCCGGAGACGGGACCGCCACGATGAGGCCGAGCGAGGTGCTCGGCGATACCCTCCTCACCGCGCGAGGCACGTCGGTAGCACCGAAGACCGTTGGACAGAAGCGGTTCGTCGACGCGATGCGGAGTTCGACCGTGACCTTCGCGATCGGGCCGGCGGGCACGGGCAAGACCTACCTCGCCGTCGCCACCGCGGTGCGCGCCCTACAGGATCGTCAGGTCTCGAGGTTGATCCTCACGAGACCGGCCGTGGAGGCGGGGGAGCGACTCGGGTTCCTGCCCGGCACCCTCTACGAGAAGATCGATCCGTACATGCGCCCGCTCTACGACGCCCTGTTCGAGATGACCGGGGGCGAGAGCCTCTCGCGGCTGATGGAGAGAGGCACGGTGGAGGTGGCGCCACTCGCGTTCATGCGTGGCAGAGCGCAGCCCCTCGACCGGAAGGTGCTCACCCCCGATGGGTTCCGGCCTATCAGCGAGCTCGAGGTGGGCGATCTCGTGATCGGGTCGGATGGTCTGCCGACGCCGGTCCTGGGCGTCTTCCCGCAGGGCCGGAAGGAGATCTTCCGTCTGGTCGCGCAGGACGGGGCGGCGACGCTGTGTTGCGGAGAGCACCTCTGGGCGGTGTCGACCCCCGCGGACAAACGGCGGGGGCGTGGACCGCGGGTGCTCGAGACGCGGGAGATGTTCGGCCGGTTGCGCGCGGCACACACACATCGGTTCGAGCTGCCACTCATCACCCAGCCCGCGGAGTTCCTCCCGCGGGAGGTGCCCCTCGACGCATACGCGCTCGGCCTGCTCCTCGGGGACGGGTGCGTAACGACGTCGACGACGCCGTCGTTCACGACCGCCGATACCGAGCTGGCCCTGGCGCTCGAGATGGCGCTCCCTGGTATCCATCTCGTGCAGAAGGGCCGATACGACTTCGTGTTACGCCACGGTGGACGGGGCGGCGTGATCGTGGCGAACCCGGTGACGGCGGCGCTCCGTGACCTCGGGCTGGCCGGCGCGGTCTCGAGCACGAAGTTCGTTCCCGGGATCTACCGGCACAATTCTCCGGCCGTCCGGCTCGCCGTGCTTCAGGGACTGCTCGACACCGATGGCGGCCCGGTCACGCAGCCGGGTCGTACGTGCCGGATCCAGTACTCGACGACGTCGCCCCAGCTCCGCGACGACGTAGTGTTCCTCGTGCGATCGCTCGGAGGCGTCGCGTACGTTCGCACCAGAGAAGCGGCCGGGCGGCGGCCGGGGCGAGCTCTCGGCCGCGGGGTTCACTTCCGCAACGACGCATTCGTGCTCGACATCCGGCTTCCGGAGGACGTCACACCGTTCCGGCTCACACGCAAGGCGGCAACGTACCGTGCGTTCGGAGGCGGTGGCCGGCCGATGCGCTTCGTCGATCGCATCGAGCCCGCAGGCGAAGCGGACACCATCTGCATCCAGGTCGGATCTCAGGACTCCCTTTACATCACCGACGACTTCCTGGTGACGCACAACACGCTGAACGACGCGTTCATCATCCTCGACGAGGCGCAGAACACGACCCCCGAGCAGATGAAGATGTTCCTCACGAGGATCGGGTTCGGCTCGAAGGCCGTCGTGAACGGCGACGACACGCAGGTCGATCTCGCCAACGGGCAGCGGTCCGGCCTCCTCGTGATCGAGGAGATCCTCTCGGGTATCTCGGGCATCACGTTCTGCCGGTTGGGAGGGCGCGACGTCGTCCGGCACAAGATCGTCCAGCAGATCGTCGAGGCGTACGACCGGTACGGTCAGCAGCGCCTCGGGATGGCCGACGATGGATGACGGCGAGCAACCCAGGGTCCTGATCTCCAACCGACAGGTCGAGGCGGTCGACGAGGAGGCGCTCCGCGCACTCGCTCGTGACACGTTGCGGGGCGAGGGGATCGAGCGCGCGGAGCTCTCGGTGTCCTTCGTCGATCAGGACGAGATCGCGGGACTCCACGAGCGGTTCATGGATGAGCCCGGCCCCACCGACGTGCTCTCGTTCCCGTTGGACGACGTGGACGAGGCCAAGGAACGAGAAGGCGTTCGCCTCCTGGGCGACGTCGTCGTGGCGCCCACGGAGGCGGCGCGGAACAACCCGAGCGATCCTGCGGCGGAGCTGCGGCTCCTGCTGGTCCACGGGATCTTGCATCTGCTCGGCTACGACCATGAGGACGACGGCGAGCGCACCCGGATGTGGGAGCGCCAGGAGCGTTACAGCGGGGTGCGTGCGCCGTGACGTGGTGGTGGGTGCTCGCCGCCGGGCTCGTGCTCTTCGGATCCGTACTTGCCGCTGCTGAGGCTTCCCTGACCAGGACGTCCCGCGTCCGCGCGCTCGCGCTCCAGGAGGAAGGGAGGAGGAACGCGGAGACGCTGGTCAAGATCGAATCGGACCCTCCCCGGTACCTGAACGCCGTCTACCTCACGGTGATGTTCGTGCAGAACGGGTCGGCGATCCTCGTGGCGATCCTCGCGGAGCGGGAGTTCGGGAGCACGTGGGTCACGATCACTTCATTCGTGTTCACGCTCCTGTACTTCCTTTTCGTCGAGGCCATGGCCAAGACGTTCGCGGTCCTGCACGCGGACCGGGTCGCGCTCGCGCTCTCCCCGATCGTCTGGTTCCTCGGCCGCCTCCTGGCCGCGCCGACCCGGATCCTGATCGGTCTCGCCAACGTGCTCCTTCCCGGCAAGGGGCTGAAGCAGGGCCCGTTCGTGTCCGAGGAGGAGATCCGCTCCATGGCCGAGGTCGGCTCCGAGGAAGGTTCGATCGACGAGGGCGAGAAGGAGCTGATCCATTCGATCTTCGAGTTCGGCGACACCATCGTGCGCGAGGTCATGGTGCCCCGCCCGGACATCGTTGCCATCGAGGACGACAAGACGCTCCGCGACGTCCAGGCGTTAGTCCTCTCGCACGGCTACTCGCGGATACCCGTCTTCCACGAGTCGCTCGACGACGTGAAGGGGGTTGTCTTCGCGAAGGATGTTCTGAAGGCCCTCCATCAGGGCATGCAGGACATGCCGCTGTCGGAGATCATGCGGCCGGCGCACTTCGTGCCCGAGACCAAGCGGGTGGCCGAGCTCCTGAAGGAGATGCAACGCGAGAAGTTCCACCAAGCCCTCGTCTACGACGAGCACGGCTCGGTGACCGGCATCGTGTCGCTCGAGGACCTGCTCGAGGAGCTGGTCGGAGAGATCGCCGACGAGTACGACCGCGAGGAACCCGAAGTACTGGAGCTCGGCGACGGCCTCTACCGCGTCTCCGGGAAGGCGTCGATCGACGATGTGAACGAGCTACTCAGGACGGAGCTGCCGGACGGAGAGTGGGACACGGTGGCCGGGCTGATGCTCGATCTTCTCGGGCGGATGCCCGAGACGGGGGAGGAGGTCTCCTTCCGGGGGCTGAGCCTCAAAGCCGACAAGGTGCAGGGACGGCGGATCGCGAGCGTGCTGATCACCCGAGCCGATCAGAACGGCGAGGGCCCTGGAGCTATCGATGCCTGAGATCGAGGGCCCCATGATCGAGGGCCCCAGAGAGATCGAGGACGCCACGCTCGACCAGATGGTGGGCGCAGCTCGCGCGATCATGTCGAGCGCCTACGTCCCCTACAGCGGGTTCCACGTCGGAGCCGCGATCCTGAACGAGGACGGCACGATCCGGACGGCCGTGAACGTCGAGAACGCCAGCTACCCGCTCTCCGTCTGCGCCGAGCGGAACGCGGCGGCCGCGATGGTCGCGTCCGGACACGGGAAGATCCTCGCGGTCGCGGTGGCCACGGATGCGAAGACGCCGACGCCGCCGTGTGGCGGCTGCCGCCAAGTGCTGTGGGAGTTCGGCGACGCCGATACGCCGGTGATGGCGGAGGGAGCCAACGGCGTCCGCGCGCGGTGGCGTCTCGGGGAGCTGCTGCCCCACGCCTTCGGGCCGGACGACCTGCGGTGATCTCCCGCTCCGGGATGGTCGCCGTGGTCGGCCGCCCCAACGTCGGCAAGTCGACGCTGGTGAACGCGCTCGTCGGGCAGAAGGTCTCGATCGTCTCGGACAAGCCGCAGACGACCCGCCGTGGCCTGCATGCGGTCCTCACGACCGAGGAGGCGCAGGCCGTTTTCACCGACACGCCCGGCTTCCACAAGCCTCGGACGGAGCTGGGGGTGCGGCTGAACGACGTGGTCGGTGATGCCGTCGAGGGCGTGGACGTGATCCTGCACGTGCTCGACGCGGCGTCCGGCATCGGACGAGGTGATGCGTTCGTCTTCGAGCGCCGGGTCCGACCGCACCGGTCTCCGAAGATCGCGGTGGTGAACAAGATCGACCTCACCGGACAGCGCGACGTCGTGCCGCAGCTCGCCGCGGCAGCAGAGATCGGTGACTACGACGAGATCGTGCCGGTGTCGGCAAAGGCGGGCAAGGGTGTCGGGATGCTCCGGGACATGGTCCTCGCGCTGCTTCCCGAGGGACCGGCGCTCTACCCGGAGGAGACGATCAGCGACCAACCGTTCGAGATCAGGCTCGCGGAGATGATCCGGGAGAAGGCGCTCCACGTCACGCGGCAGGAGCTGCCGCACTCCATCACCGTGACGCTCGACGAGATGGAGACGGGCGAGGGCCTCACGAAGATCTACGCGTCGTTGATCGTCGAGCGCGACTCCCAGAAGGGGATCGTCATCGGCAAGGGCGGGCAGACGCTCCGCACGATCGGCTCGCGCGCCCGCGAAGAGATGGAGCTGGTGCTCGGCACCAAGGTGTTCCTCGATCTCAGGGTGAAGGTCGTCAAGGAGTGGCAGAAGGACCCGAAGGCGCTGGAGCGTCTGGGGTTCTAGCGGTTGATCTCGAGGGTCGCGGTCATCTGCGGGTGGTAGATGCACGTCACCTCGTAGCGGCCGGGCGTGACACCGGACAGGGTCCCTTCGGCCGAGTCTCCTGCCGGCACGTCGAAGCTCACGTCAGTTCCTTCGACCGTGAACGTGTGCGGGGCGTCTCCGGTGTTGTCGAGTGTGATCGTCGCTTCCGCCTCTGCGGACAGGCAATCGGGTCGGAACGCGAAGTCCGCGAGCTCTACCGTCGTGGCGGCGACCGGATCGGTGCAGTCCTCGGGTGGGTTCGCCCCGTCGCCACCGCATGCCGAGAGGAGCAGCAGAGCGCCGAGGGCGAGCACACGTGCGATCGTCACGGGGCGGGAGCCTAGCGGCCGGTTCCGCAACCGACCGGCTGGGCTACCATCGAGGCATGGCGCACGCAGCGCAGATCGAGCCGAGCCGCCCTCTGGCGCCGTTGCCCGTCGCGGTCGGCGAGGCGGTGCGGATGGCCGTCCGTACGACCGCCGTCGATGCGGTCGGTCTCGAGGAACGGGCCGCGTCGCTCGCGAAGCGTTCGATCAAGCGTGACGCGAAGCTCTGGGCTCTCGACCTCGCGATCCGGTCGATGGACCTCACCACCTTGGAGGGGGGCGACACGGTCGGAAAGATCGTCGCGATCTGCGCGAAGGCGGTCCGTCCGGACCCGCGCGATCCCTCGATCCCGTCCGTGGGGGCCGTCTGCCTCTACCCGCAGCTCGTCTCGGTCGCCCTCGAGCAGCTCGAAGGTACCGGCGTGAAGGTGGCGAGTGTCGCGGGCGGGTTCCCGAGCGGCCTCGGACCGCTCGATGCGAGGCTGCAGGAGATCCGTGCGGTCGCCGAGGCCGGCGCCGACGAGATCGACATCGTGTTGAACCGGTCGCTGTTCCTCGGCGGGCGGTACGCGCAAGCCTTCGAGGAGTTGGTGGCGGCGCGTGAGGCGGCCGGGTCCTCGCATCTGAAGGTGATCCTCGAAACGGGGGAGCTCGGGTCCTACGACCGCGTCCGGCAGGCGAGCATGCTCGCGATGGCGGCGGGTGCGGACTTCATCAAGACCTCGACCGGCAAGATCGCCGTCAACGCCACGCTCCCGGTTGGGCTCTGCATGATGGAGGCGGCACGGGACTTCCACCGTGACACCGGCCGCACCGTGGGGATCAAGGTGGCGGGAGGGGTCCGCACCGCGAAGCAGGCGATCCAGAACCTCGTCCTGCTGCACGAGACGCTGGGGTCGGTGTGGATGACGCCCGACCTGTTCCGGATCGGGGCGTCGTCGCTCCTGAACGACGTGCTGATGCAGATCGAGAAGGAGCGAACAGGCCGCTACGCCGGCCCGGACTATTTCACGATCGACTGACGTTGGTCGTTGTTCAAGAGATGGGTGCTCGGGTTCTGTCCACCAGGCACGGGACGCACCGCGGCGCGTTCGCGGGCGTCGACTGGCTGCTGTTCCTCGTCGTCGGCACTATCTGGGGCTCGTCGTTCGTCCTCATGGCGATCGGCCTGGAGGCGTTCCGCCCGGGTCTGGTCACGTGGGTCCGGATCCTCTTCGGAGCGTCGGCGCTCTGGCTCGTCCCCGGCGTGCGAGCACCTATCGACCGGGCCGACCGGGGTCGCCTGCTGCTCCTCTCGATCACGTGGGTGGTGATCCCGTTCACGCTCTTCCCGCTGGCGCAGGGGTCGGTGAACTCGGCGATCACAGGCATGCTCAACGGCGCGGCGCCGATCTTCACCGCAGTGATCGCGACGATCCTGCTTCGCCGGCCTCCCGGCTCGCGCCAGCTCGTCGGGATCCCGCTGGGGTTCGTCGGGGTCGCGGCGATCGCCCTCGCGGCCGCCGGAGAGGGCTCCAGCCAGGTCGTCGGCGTGGTCCTCATCCTCGTGGCGACGATCTGCTACGGGATCGCGTTCAACGTCGCGACGCCGCTCCAGCAGCGATACGGGTCGTTGCCGGTGATGGCTCGGATCCTGACGATCGGCGCCGTCTTCACGGCTCCGCTCGGTATCGCGTCGATCCCGGGGTCGACATCCTCGTGGCCGGCGGTGCTCGCGGTCGGCGCGGTGGGCATCCTCGGCACCGGCGTGGCGTTCGTCCTTATGGGAAGGCTCGTCGGCCGGGTCGGCCCGACCCGGGCCTCGATCGTGGGGTACCTGATCCCGGTGGTTGCGCTGCTGCTGGGGGTGCTGCTCCGGAGCGATGAGGTGGGGCCATGGGCGACGGCGGGCGTAGCGCTTGTCATCATGGGTGCCTACCTGACATCCCGGCGCGAGACCGCCCCGGTTTGATCAGCGGCTGATCACCTGGCCGGAAGTGGGCTACCGTTCCTGGGTGAGGAGCGGCAGATGACCGAGCTCGACACGACCCAGGAGCGCACGCCCGCCGTTCCCGCGTGGGAGTACGCGGACGCACCGGAGTCCAAGGAAGTCGTCCGGCTGCAGGACCGCTACGGGTTGTTCATCGGCGGGGAATTCGTCGAGCCGAAGAGCGGGAAGTACATGGCGACGATCGACCCTTCGACCGAGGAGGTCCTGGCCGAGGTCCCCGAGGCAGGTCCCGAGGACGTCGAGCTCGCGGTCGCCGCGGCGCGCGACGCCTTCGACTCCGGCTGGAGGAACCTCGCGGGGAAGGAGCGCGCGAAGTACCTCTACCGGATCGCGCGGGCCCTCCAGGAGCGCGCACGCGAGTTCGCCGTCCTCGAGTCGATGAACGGCGGCAAGCCGATCAAGGAGTCGCGCGACATCGACCTGCCGCTCGCCGCTGCCCACTTCTTCTACTACGCCGGGTGGGCGGACAAGCTCGACTACGCGTTCCCCGGTCGCGATGCGAAGCCCATAGGCGTGGCGGGACAGGTCATCCCGTGGAACTTCCCGATGCTGATGGCAGCGTGGAAGCTCGCGCCGGCGCTCGCCACCGGCAACACGACGGTACTCAAACCGGCCGAGACCACGCCACTCACGGCCCTGCTGCTCGCCGAGGTGATCCAGCAAGCCGAGCTGCCGCCGGGGGTGGTCAACGTGATCACCGGAGCGGGGGAGACGGGCGCCGCGCTCGTCGCCGCCGACGTCGACAAGGTCGCGTTCACCGGCTCGACCGAGGTCGGCAAGCAGATCCGGCGGACGATCGCCGGCTCGGGCAAGCGGCTGACTCTCGAGCTCGGGGGCAAGGCGGCCAACATCGTGTTCGAGGACAGCCCGCTCGATCAGGCCGTCGAGGGCGTGGTGAACGGGATCTTCTTCAACCAGGGCCACGTCTGTTGCGCGGGTTCTCGTCTCCTCGTGCAGGAGCCGATCTTCGAGCCCCTCCTCGAGAAGCTGAAGGCGCGCCTGCAGACGCTCCGGGTCGGCGACCCGCTCGACAAGAACACCGACATCGGTGCGATCAACTCGCGGGCGCAGCTCTCGAAGATCGAGGAGCTGGTGGCCGCGGGGGTCGAGGAGGGCGCGGAGATCTATCAGCCCGCGTGCGACCTACCGGAGCGCGGCTTCTGGTTCCGCCCCACGCTGTTCACGGGGGTCAGCCAGTCGCACCGGATCGCGCGCGAGGAGATCTTCGGACCGGTCCTGTCGATCCTCACGTTCCGGACGCCTGAGGAAGCCGTCGAGAAGGCGAACAACAC
>Ga0299907_10000184_pt1 | contig 26921 bp, 36 predicted proteins | sample RVTome_16_FD_198680 | JGI IMG/M metagenome (GOLD analysis project Ga0299907, IMG submission 198680) | Soil microbial communities from uranium-contaminated site in the Upper Colorado River Basin, Wyoming, United States - RVT152D67 (version 2) ...
TTCCAGATGGCAACTCTAGATAAGCTTTGTGACGCGGTTCACTGTAACGGGTTCCCATCCTGCGTTAGTCTCTGACAACATCTGCTCATACAAATCAGCGAGCTCACGCAGCTTCGCAGGTGCATCAGGGTCCAGCTGAGCTGCCCTATAATCCCTGCGGATTCGCGTCATCTGCTGCGGCGACAGCCCCACCTCACGCGCCAGCTGACGCGCAACCAGAGTTTTACCAGCGCGCTCCATGAGCCACCCCTGGACGAGCCCAGGAATATTTCTGAGGCTGCCCTTCATTTCCTGTATCCATGCGAATTGTTCTTTAGTCATGTTTATTCCTCGTTATCGTCTAGTAGTTCGGCTTCAGCGAGACCCTGCTCAATGATGTCTCGAGCTTTCTCGTGTGCTTGCAACTCGGTTTCTTCTGTGAATTTTTCGTTAGGGGTTGACTCGCAAATTATGGTTGCGAGTACGTAGCTGAGTTTTGACATAATGCATTCATAGGCGTGGATTTCTGCGGAGTTATTTTCATCATTGTTATCCAGTTTTTGCAACATTGCGTATGCGTCGTTATAGGCGTCCTGGATAACGCCGTTGACCAGGGATTCTGAGTAATTCATGGTGTCTCCTATTGGTTGTGTTGTGGGCCAGAACAGATTTGAACTGTTAACCTCCGCTAGAGCTGCTCTGCCAATTGAGCTACCCGCTGGGCGGGGTGGGAGTCGAACCCACATTTTTCTACTTTTCCGGCGCTCTTTCCGCTTGAGCTACTGGCCCCAGGTGGGGAGGGTTTCCCCTCCCCCTGGTTGGTTAGTCAGATCCATATACAGCGGAGGTAATGCGGGCTAGGTGGCTGTCTATGGCGTTGTACGAGGTGGTGGGGAGTTCCGTCCAGGTGGGACCGTTCTCGGTGTGGGTGACTAGCGATAGGGAGCTGGTGTTGCCATCGGCGTCCACGTACCGCTCTAGAAGGAGGATGTTGTTTGCTTCTGGGGTGAGGTAGCGCAGGCGGGTGAGGGTGTGGCGGATTTCTTCGGCCGAGTTGGTCACGGAGGGTCCTTTGTCATCTGGGGTTTCAGTGATGATGATGGCGTCGCGTCCGTGAGTGGTGGTGATGGTGTGGGCGGTGCGGGTGGTGGCGTAGCTGCCAGCGGTTTTGTTGGCCGTGTAGGTGATGGGGAAAGTAGTGTTTTGCATTTTCTTTGTCCTTTGTTTGTGTTTTCCTCTTGTAGCTTAAGCTTACCTCATCTTCATGCCGAATGCAAACTTTAGATAAGCTTTGTGACGAGCGTTACAAAAATAAAGGGGAAGCTCTCCGGCTCCCCCTCATTCACCCTGTCTCTGCCCTAACCAAAAAGACCACTGTTCTTAGCAACCATGGTTCCTACCAGTCCATCTAGTGCGTCATCCCAGATACTCATTCGAGCGTTAGGATTATAAATATCCGGCCCAACAGGGAAACCTTTATAAAATTCGCAGTCAGTCAGGAAATCTTGCGTCAACGGACGCAGATGATGCCACGTACCAGCGAAAACTTGCCGAACTTCCGTCAATGGTGGCAACTGCGGCATAATGAGATGCCGCGCAGCATTGACAGTCTCTATCCAGGTAATCCCACCGGCGTACGCAAGATCTTTATCTTCACGTGCCTTCCCCTGGTAGATAACTTGGCAGGAACTGCACTGATCCCAAGCCGCAGCGAGCGCGCTACCGAGTGTTTCATTATGGTTGGTGTGTTTTTTCAGGGTGGGGGTGAGTAGTCCCTGGTCTAGGGTGTGTTTGCGGTGTGTTTTGCATTTTGACATTAGTTTCCCTCCTTCATTCCTTGGGCGATAACTACCAGGTCAATGATTGCCGCTAGTGAAGTCAACCCGTATTTTGTGCCTTGATCTGCGTCAATAGCCAATTGGTTATGTATGGCGGCAGATAGGTCTTTGGATACGCTTGGTTTAAGTAGCTTTAGGAGCATCATGAGATAGCTAACCGCTTCTTCAGGGTCAGCCCCTTTTTTCACAGCTTTGGTCATGATGACAGTAGCGGAGGATGCGAAAAGTTCCGCGATGTCGTTTAGGTCGTTTTTTTCCATGGTGTGACTCTCTGGGTAGGGGGGTCCCACCTGTGTAGGTGGGACCCCCGGAGGTTGTTTAGTTGTCGGTGTGGGCGGCGATGAGTGCTTTGATATCACGGTGGGTGGTGGGGGTTTGTTCCATGATCACTGCGTCATCGTGTTCTATAGCTGCGGTGAGTGGCGAACTGGTGTGACCGGGTTTCGTTGGCAACCATTTGGCGAGCGCGCGGACCAGGGTTTTACGTCGCATGATGTCCCTGTGTTGGTTCCATGGGCAACGGCAGGACTCATGGTTGTTTTTCGCGTCCCTGCATTGGGAGTGTTTGCGGCCTATGGCGTCAACGTCCTCAATGGGCATGTATTCTGCGGCGATGGTTGACCCGCTGAGGCCAGTCGCAACGGCGTACGCGAAGTCAGGTTTGCGGTCTTTGCTGGCGCGTAGTGCGGGTTTGTGGGTGATTTTAAGGTTTGATCCCAGGTCAACATCGAATTTGTCATCACTGTAGGCGATGTGGGACTGGATGGAAGATACTAGGCAGCTGCGGTAGGCGAGCGCGATGTAACCCCTGTAGCCGACTATGAGCTGTGCGTTATATTCCTTGGTTTTCCAGTCTTTAAATGGGACCAGGTAGGCCTGTCCCTCTACGTGGGGGCGCAGTCCCAGCTGTGCTGCGGTGACCACAGCGGCGAAAACAGATGACCGGTTGCATTTGGACAAGAACGGGTTGTGCCGAACGGCTTCCATCGCGTCACGGATTACCTGGTCAACGGTGATATCAGACCAGGACGGTATCGCTGCGGTAACGCTGGGAACGATGATTGACAGTTCCTCATGGAGCGGGACGAGTTTCTTTTGTTCGGCTACGTGCTCTTTGAGAACTGCTAGACTGTTGGTTGTAATCTCACTGTTCATTGTGTATCTTTCTTTCATCATTGCCCCTGGTGGCTGCCAGGGGCTTTTGCTTGTCGTCTTACTGGTTTGGTACTCGGAGTGTTCCGCGTTTATCAATTGATGCGGCGGTGTACCCGGCGGCGTCTACTAGGCGATCGGCTCCGTTCATGGCGGTACGGATATGTAGCCCGGCAAGTTTTTTCTTCTCGTTTGCTTTGCGTTCTTCTTCCCGGTGGTGGCGGTAGGACCCGGCTAGGGCGTTGGCGGCGGTGTGGGTGGTGGAGGTTCCTAGGCGTGTGATCGCGGGTGGTGGGTCGCCTATGGTCAACGCGGGTGTTTGGCCTTCTTCGATGTGTTTTTTCCACCATAGGGCAGCGATAATGGATAGCTCATAATTCCATTCATCATCTGCCTCTATAACCCGGTGGATAAGCCCTAGTCCGCCAACGAGCGCGACAACATGCGCGCGCGGTGCTCCGGTGACCAATAGTTGCCACCGGACTTGTACCTCTACCGCTAGTGGTAGCCCGTTAGCCCATTCATGGGTGAGGGTGGGTTTTGAGGTCAGGCCGTGAGTTTTGAATTCGACAATGTCGCCTTCTTGTGTCCAGCCGTCAATGGTGGCGGCCCATGTGTCGTTATCGGGGTGGGTTTGTAGGTTGTACCCTACGAGGTCAATAGGACCTAGCCCTAGTTCTGTTTCAGCGAGCGCTGCGAGGGTGGGTTCCATGGCGGTTCCTAGGCGGGCAGCGATACCAACGGTGTTGTCATATTCAACGCTGGTTTTCTCGGCCCAAACTTTCCAGGGGGAGGACCAGGGGGTGAGCCTGAGGATGTTCACCATGTCGGTTGCGGTCAGATGTGCGCGGCGTTGTTGCAGCCATTCTTCTTTGGTAGTCATAATGTGGTCCTTTCGGTAGCCCCCGCCATATGGCGGGGGCTGTGGTTGTTAGTCCTCGGTGAGGCGTTTCGGATACCTGCCGAGTTGCGCATACTGACTGGCTCCGGTGAAGCCGGACATGAAGTAGTCAGCTGGTTCGTTGGTGCCAGTTGCATAATCTGGTGTGTCAATTTTGTTGTATTCGTGGTTCGCACATGTGCAGGTGCATTTTTCTTCGTTTTCTGTCATGGGTTTAATTGTAGCTGGTTTACCCACAAAAAACGGTAAATGTGATCTATTTCACTTTCACTACCTGCAAATGAGTGCTATTGGTTCTCATTGTGATAGAGTTACGCCATGATCAAAACACATGAAAAATTCGCCCAGATGACCGCACTAGCAACCGCACGAATCCCACAATGGGAAGCTAAGCCAAGTTTCGCCGATGAGGAATTCACGGCTGGACATTTCGAGTTCATTTACGACGTAGAAATCGGTTTCAACGCAGCTGACAAACTCTCTACCAAGGACAAGGAACACCTAGCCTCTATGGCGTGGACCTGCGCGCACGCGAAACTGGACCCCATCACAGCCGGGTCAGCTGACATGATTTACGCGATCTCCACAGAAGTCGCCCACCGCATCTGGGCATAAAAAAGTCCCAGGCTGCAACCCTGGGACACAATACGAATCTATAAGCACTGCAAACACTAATGGCCTGCTAACACGATGTTAGCAGGCCATTGAACGGAGAGAAGGAAACACTATGACACCTGAATATTTTATGCGCCACCCCGACCATATAGACCCTATACGTGTAGGGCTTAACCTGCAATTTCGCCCTTTTCTTACTGCGTGTGTGGTGAGCGCGGGCGCGTATACGCGGTGGATGCATGAGGGGGGCGGGATACGCGCACAAGCGGCAACCAGTGTATCCGAACATATTAATGAGGCGGTAGCTGATAGGCACAGGTTCTACGAAGCCGCGTTTGAGTACCAGGATTTTATGCGGGCACGTGCTGAGCTGCGGTATGAGTGGCATCCTGACACGCTCAGAGCATGGTGGGGGCAATCGCTGATTTTTGAGGCTAGGCGGCCAACGCGTTAGTCCTCTAGGCGGGTTCCTGCCACATCGAAAACCTGTCCCATTGCTGCCACTATTTCCACTGGTGGGATACCCGCCTCTAGGAGGACCCTTTGCATTTCAGCGGTTCTCTGTACAAAGCTGGGGCGGTGTTCCGCCCAGGTGCGGCCTTTGGGTGGGTGGGTGGCTAGGTCCCACATCATTAGCGCGTAGTCGGCTGTTTCGCGATCAAATTTGTTCATGGTGGAGAGGTTATCATGTTTTTTTGGCCGACGCTGTGACCTGGGTAAAGGCAGGTTCGCCCACCGGCGGGACACCCGGAAAATTAAGGGGGTACCCCCTCGAATTGAGTTTAAACCATTATGGTATAATTGTGTTATCAACAATTGAAGAGAGGGGGTGTGTATGCCCGACATGATGGCAGTCCTAGAGACTCTCGCTCAAGTCCTCGAACGGCGAGGACTTAAAGTCGAGATTGATGAGAAAAAATTTCTCATCATGAACCACTACGGCGATGAAATCGAAAGTTTTGATAAGCCTCTAGCAAAGGAAATAATCAAAGCGATCATTGACGCCTATCTCTAGAGTACAGGGCCCCAGAAACTTCTGGGGCCCGCCATTACAAATCTGGCATATCACAGTCATGGAATACACCATTACAGCAACATTTGACAACTGGCCTACAGAATTTTGGAATACCAAACGGCCCCACCTGCCACAATCCGCAGTCCGGCGTACTGACACTGGCGCGATGGTGTCACTCCGGATCACTGCCGATAGGTTCCGTGGTGCTCTACACGCAGCGATGCCCGCCATTGACCAGGCGCTAGAAACCTGGGGGATCACTCCGGAGCCGCACCTCACCAAATACCAGGTGGGAATAGCAGACGACAGCGAGCCGGAATGGAAGAAAATAGGTTTGATTAGCGTCAAAGCTATGGCTGATGAGCTGGGAATTACTGATATCGCGTTGGGGCGGAAAATCAATCGGACGACTAATTTCCCGCGTCCGATTGAGGATGTGTCTTATGGCCGGTTGTGGCGGGTGGAGGATGTCCAGCCGTGGATGACCGTATGGGGAAAATAGCGTAGCCAGATGCTTGCAGTAAGTGAAATGTGAGTGATGGTAAGCTAATCTAGACAAAAAATAAGGCCGGAAAGATTACCCGTCTTCCGGCCTTGATGCTTTTACCTTGCAGGGAATAAAGCTAACCCAATCATAACACATTTGAGGTTAGCTCATAAATTCCCTGCATGGTAGACCTACCTAAGGATTTTATGAAGTGAGTAACCGTAAAATAGATGATTCCAAAGTTCTAACCTATGCACCAGGTAAAAGAATGCCCTCCCGTATGGGAGCGGTTGAATGGGCGCGTGATGCCGTCAACTGGGAAGGGGCAAAAGGCCCCCACGTTTTGCTAGCTATGGCTATAGCTCTGAGAATTGATGACACTCTGGTGTGCTGGCCGCGTCAACAGCTTCTTGCTGCGGATACCTGTCTAGGTGTGGCAACCGTTCGCAGATCGCTACGTGAGCTAGAAGCACATAAAATCGCTGTAGCTCTCTACCTATGGCGAGAAAATGAAACATCCGGGTGCGTATACGCCTTGAACGTTGACGGGTGGCTAGATGATGTTATAGATAGTCCTGATGATCTCCTAAAACGAGTGGTTTACGCGCGCAATAAGGGTTTTGAACTCGAACGTAATATTAGAAGTTTGCCCAAAGGAACGACTCTTTCCGCGAGGAAACCTTCTAACGGTAAATAGATTTCGCAAATAGTTACCCTCTTGGCCTGTTGGTTGAGAGGGTTTTTTGTTTTGCCTGGTCATAACCGATAGGTGGAAACCCATCAGGCGGTGTGAGCTGCATGTTTAGCGGACCCCTTAGTATTGTTGGTGATACTAGGGGGTCCGCTCATTCTGATCGGAGGGGGTCCGCTCATTCTGATCGGAGGGGGTCCGCTCATTCTGATCGGAGGGGGTCCGCTCATTCTGATCGGCATAACCATTACATCTCTGAACTTCCGCAAATCTGAACAGCCGGGGCTCCTCTGCTCGCTTCGCTCACATCGTCGTCTCGTCACGGTCGCTACGCTCCCTGCGAGGTCCCAGCCGTGGGGGACCCGGACCCCCCCCACGGCTGGCTGAAGACCAGGTTAAACTTTCATACGTACCCAGGCATAGAAATGATTTGATAGGTAACCAACAGTACGCGCGCGCAAGGCTGGGGACGGGCGGCAAACCCAGCTGGTGCCCTCAGTTCGCGTGTGAGGTCCGTGGGTGGGTGAATGTGCGCAAGAGACTTCCAAAGCCGCCTACGGGCGCGCTGGGCGGGTCAAAGCGGGGGATCTAACGAGGTTGCTGGCGGAGGAATTAAACCCAAAAGCGCAGCGAAGATGAACGAATATCGTTACCGTAAGGCCATGGATGACTACACAGATGAGCAACACGCACCGCCAGTTCCGGCGAGCGCGGGAATGTGCAGCGTGGCGATAGTCAAAGACGGGCGCGAGATTTACAGCCTGGTGTGTGAGGATTGGGAGCTGGTGCTGCGGGCCATGCGGACGGTGGCGGATAATCCGGTGGTGTCTGGGCAGGTGGAATATGTTCCAGCTAAGCGGGGGAAGTGGCGTGACCGTTTATCCATAAATGTCTACCATTTTGGTAGAGAAAGGCAGCCATCGCGTGTGGGTGGTTGCCTTTTTGCTGCTCAGTGGCCTATCATGAGTGCAACATCCCCAAGGAGGAACGCTCATGATACGTCACCCGCACGCTACGGAATACCAGGTCAAAGACCTTGACAGGCGTTATGTTGGCGCTAACTGTACTTTTGGCGGGGTCGCACACCATCCCGTGATCCGTCTCAATCTTGACATGCGTCCGGTGATCACTCCGGCGTGTGGTCAAGGTGCGCTCATGAGTGAGACAGCGCTGAGGCCGTCCAGGCGTCCGGCAACCTGCCGCAAATGCGTGTCATGGGTGAAAAGGCACGGGGGGGCTTCTGTGCCGTCCCTGGAGCCGCTAGCGGGATTTGATGACCTGCTGGCTATGGCGGCATTACCGTAGGTGCTATGGATATTTCTCTGTCATGCCCGTTCGCCCAGTTCCGGCGAGACGCCCAGGCTGCCCAGGAGGTCGCCGAGGTGTGGGGCGGTATCGGTCTGACCTGGGTGTACGTTGAGTTCGATGATGATATTGAAACCGGGGACACTGACGGCGAGAATTGATAATGCGAAAAAAGCGGGGTGAACAGGGGCGAGCCTAGGACACCCCGCTTTTTTCATGCCCTAGATGCGGCTAGGGCGTGCGCTATCTGGCCGTCCCAGGCAGACCAGGAAGCGCACGGGTAAGGCATTTTACATGTTTTACAGGTCGGACGTTCGCCGGTGGTGGGGCGTGAATGGCGGTCCCAGTGGCGGCGTTGGACAGACCACAGGGACGGTGCAGGAATCCCAGGCGGCGGGGTTCGCGGGGGTGGGTTCGCGACAGTGTAGGGGGATTTCATTTGATGCCTAGGGCTGCGCGGAGGGAAACAACAATATCGCGGTCAGTGTGGAAATCTGGGGATATCTGCAACGCAATCAGGCCATATGACCTCACTACCAGTAGTTTTCTGGTGAGGGTGACCGCTAGGTCATGATGGGTAGATTTCCAGGTGATGTAGGTTCCGGCTTCGCGGTTGCGGGTGTTTAGGTGGTTTCCGGCGTAGCTGTAGAGGGAATCATCAAGGGCGGCAACGAGCTCTTGCCTAACAATTTCTTCTAGTAGATCCGGGTTATGTTTTGTGTACAATGTCATTTTTGCATCTCCATTTTGCATGTGCATGTGTCTCTATCAAGTGTGTCACTATCCGGCAACGAGGAACGGGATGTGTCGCCTATGCGACGCAGGCCGCGTGTCAGCGGCGCGGGGTGTGCCCATGCGCAGGGATTCCGGCCGAATGGAACGAAAAATGACACGCAAATGGAACGAAAAATGACACGATAAACCGGATATTAGATCACATTTCGGGAATCGTTCCACGGCAAATGGAACGATAAATCACCCGAATGGAACGAAAAAGGGGGCCCCTGAAACGATTCCAGGGACCCCCACACTTCAAAGTTTTCAGGCGGTTAGAACAAGTTCCGGCTCCGGCAGAGCGTATTTTGTGGCGCGGCCTTTGCCCTCGCGAGTGATCCGGTCAAGCCGAAGTAGCGCATTAATCCGGCGGACAGCGGACGCTTTGGAGGAAGCAAAGCCGGCAGTTTCTAGTAGATCCATGACCTGCGGCAACGTCAGAGAATCCTCTGCGAGCGCCTCTAGAATGATGGCGTCAGCGCCGTCATCCTCTGGATCATCCACTATTGGCCGCTCTAGTTCCACCCCGGCGAAATCAGGGCGGGGGGCTTCCTGTGCTGGGGTCCAGGCGTAGGCAGCGTCTCTGCGGTCGTTCATTTGCTGGGTAAGTGCGGCGATGGTGTCGCGGTCGCTCATGTGTTTAGGTGCGGTTTCGTTCATGTCTGGCATCCTATCGTCAATGGTGGTGGTAGCGGTACCCTCAATGCTTTCCACAGCAGGCCAGCCAACCATCCTCAGTTCCTCCGGAGTGAGGTGTGGACGATACGGCCCGTAGGTTGCCGCAATAACTTGGCAGGTTTTCGGTGCGGACAGGTTGTAGGCACGTTGCAGGATGGGTGTGCCGTCCGGCGCACCCACGAAAGCGGAGCCTTTGACGGCAGCTAGCGGGCCTACGGGGTCAATATCGTGGGATGACCACTGCCCCATGAGGTCCTTTTTGGATTTCAATTTGTGGCAGATGATCTGGGAAATCTGGCTCCGGAGTGCAGTCGAGATCTGGGTGAAATCGGGGCGTTGAGTGACAATGGCTAGGTGGATACCGGCAGACCTAGCGATCTGGGAGAGGGCATCTAGGGCAGATTGGATAGCCATTTTCAAAGGCGCGTCAACGGCAGCGATCTGGTTCAAAGTGCTGGACAATTCCTCTATAACGTAGACAATGTTAGGGTTTTCGCTGGTCGCAGGCCATTTGGCGACCATGTCGCCTTCCTCGTCCCGGATATCTCCATTAGCCATGAGCTCATTGCGGCGAGCGCACAGCCGTGTCAGTCCCTCTAGTTCTGCTAGCCAGGCGTTGCCAGAGTTGATTAGGTTGTCAGGGTCCAGGGCGGACCCGGTGAGAAGGTGCTCTAGGACCGGAGTGAACACTTTGAATGTGACACCTGATTTCACGATGTCCACCCCGGCGATGACGGCGTTATGGCAGGCGGCGACAGCGGTAATAATGTTGGCAACGGACACGGATTTACCACCACCGGTGAGACCCACCAGGAGGACATGTAGCACATCATTGTCTTGGGACAGTAGGACATTAACCTGTTCTCCGTCTGCGCGGGCAACACCAAAGGGTAGGGGGTCATGGATGGAACGGGAGCCGGGAGCCCACGGGCCGCCAGGAGCCATAGCGTTAACCGCTAGGGCGGGGTGGACAGCTGGGGCGGTTTGTTCTGGGTTTTGGTTGAGGATTTTGATTTGTAGGCGGCGTGGGCTGTCAGCGTCTGGGGAGATCATCACACGGGTCTTGTTCAAATTGAGCAAATGGGCGACGCGTGCGGCTTTGACCACTGAGGCATCCGCGTTATCGCCTAGGTGGAGGTCCCAGGTGCGGGACCCGTCCGTGTTTTTCGCGGCGGACAAAATACGGGTGTCATCTCCTAGACTGAGTTTGCGTATAAGCGTGTCACCCTTGCGCTGTAGGCGCGCCTCCGCTTTCAGCGATGGCAGGTAACTACCCAACCACCACCAGGCGCTGAGGACAGATGAGGCTGCCCAAGTACCAAGGTGCGTAGCTGGTGAGGTGGGGTCAAGTCCGATAGCAATAGCGGCACTAGCTCCGGCGATAGTGGCGGCGGTGGCGATGGGGCGGAGTGCGGGGTCAAGGCGGACAATAGCGGCTGCGGCAGTGAGTGCTGCGGTACTTCCTGCGGCAGCCAAATACAGCGGGTCCACTTCTAGCTCTATGGCGGCGTACAGAAGCCCACCTGCGGCGAGGGTGACACCAGTGCCCAGGATGGGGGCCAAGGGGGCGCGTTTACGCCAGATGAGACGTGACAGGCTGGTGGTGGTGTGTGCTGCGGTTTTAGCGGTAGGAAGTTTGGTACGGTTGCGTTTCATAGAAGTTGTTCCTTATCGCACAAGGTAAATGAATAATTTTAATGAGGTGGGGCGCTAATGGATTACCGCTAGCGCCCCACTGCTATGTGGTCTGGTTACGGCGCGCCGAAAAACACGGAGCCGGTAGTGGCTTCCTGCTCCAATTGGTTAGAGTAGTAGCTGGTAATCGCGCTGGTGGCGTCCTGTGCAGCGGTGGAGGAATCACCAACCGCGTTCGCCAATTGCAGGATAGTAATCAACACTTTGGTGTCTAGGCCGTGGCCTAGGAGGTGGTGGGACTGGTCCCCAATAGCGCCGGAGATGATCTCCAGGGCGATTGCAATGTCACGGATGAAATCGTCAACATTGGTAATTGTTTTTATTTCAGTGTCAGCGATAGCATTCGCCATGTTCAATCCGTGCCCACCGATAGCGCTGGTAGTGGCTGCGGCGCGCATGTGTTTGTGTTTCGAGCTCATGGTGATATTTCCATTCTGGTTGGTAGCGGGTTTCTTCGGTTTTGCCTGGAATTGTTTCTTTTTCGGGGGTGTCTTTTTGGTGGGCATTTTGGCACCAAGCTTGTTGACGTTGCCCGCGCACACCATCGCATGGGCGGTATCAGACGGCGGCACCCACTGTTTGCAGGCATGGCAGTGTTGCTGACCTGGTGTTGTTTTAGTTTTCCTGTTGCGGGTTTTCGCGGGCGCTGCGGCACTGGCATTTGTCATGATGGTTCCGGTGGGAGTGGACCGGCCAGAAATTTTGCGGCCTACCCACCGACCAGCGCGAATTGTCCTGAGAGTGCGGGGGTGGTTAGTCCACCAAATGGTCCTAGCCGCCTTCCGTTTTTGTTTGTGGCGCTTGGTAGCGTCATCAATGATTCCCATTGTCAGCCCCTCCCAACATTATTAGGCAATGATTCATAGCTAGGAAAATACTCTTCCTCTGCGTCATTCGTTGCAGGGCTAGATTTTCCGGTCAGTAGCAGGCTGGACGCGAGATCCCAAGCGGTCGCACAATCACGCCGCGTTTTGGCAAGGCGCTTTTGCACGTTAGGCCAGTGAGGTGCGTACAGCGTGGTAATCCATACCAGGCCTAGCCCTGTTTTAGCGTTGCAGTATTGCCCTATCGCGTCAAAAAACTCGGGTTCTATTTCGGTGCGCGCGTTGGGATTTGTCCTGAAATAGTTCTTAGTTTGTTGCATGGCAGCAGCGTAGGAATCGCCAGCTTTTTTGCTGGTAGCCACATAAGCGGGGTCAGGGTCGCTTCGTACGGTGACGAAATTAGGTGTTTGGCGTTGCACACTGGTAAGCCAAATCAGATGCCCTACAGCATCCCAGGCCTCTATTATTTCGAGTTGATCTGACATGGTTTTATATCCCTTCTGTTCGAGTGTCAAGCCACGGTGCGAGTGCGGCGGATGCGATGTGGTGGGGTGCGGTAATAATAATGGGGATGGTCAGGTGTTTCAGGGGCACGTGGATAGTGATAGTGATTGTTTTCCCGTCAATGCTGGTGTGCCAAGTGGTGCCGTTGGTGCCTACGATGTGCAGAAGCGCAGCGACAGCTGACAGGCGGCGCGCTGAATAGGCCCCAGCAATTCTGGTTTCCCACCCGGTAGTCATGCCCCACTGGGGGGCGGGAATGCCTTTATAAGTGGCTTCCCATGCGGCAGTTAGCCCGCCTACTAGGGTGGTGCGGCTTTGGAGGTGGCTAGTGGAGGTGGCGGTCATGGTCATTTGGTGTCTCCTGTGGAGGTGGTGGCTAGGTGGTAGCCATTGAGTTCTGGGGTGGCTAGGTGGGGTGGCATGGGTGGGTAAACGGCGTAGTAAGCATCAATGAGAGTGGAGCGCCAGCGTCCACCCGTTCCGCTGTTTTTTGTTTTGCCTGCACGAGTGTTGATTGCCCATGCTGATAGTGGTTGACCTGCATGAATACTGTCTAGGATCTCTATTGCGATGTTGCGAGGGATATGTGAGAACTGGTTAAGGTCCATACTGAGGGACACAGTAGATGTTTTGGCTAGTGGTTTTTCCTGGTTAATGGGTGATTCGGTGGGTGGCGTTAGGGTTGTGGGGGAAATAGTGGCTATGTTTTTTCCCTGCGTAACGTCATCTGTGCGTTCCGTAGTGGCTATTTGACTATCTGTGGTTGTGTTAGTGGCTTCTTCCAGCTCTGCAACCCGGTCCCGTAGCTCCTGCACCTCCACTGAGGCAACCAACACGTCATCATGAGACTGCTCCAGAGCGGTCTCTAGCCGTGCCACCGTTGCGCTCAACTCCGTCTCAGCCGGGGTGGCTAGGTCACGGTGAATGGAAAGAATACGGTCAACGTCGTAGTCAATGTCGTCAGCGGCGTACCGGCTGGCGAGCTTCGTCTGGATGTCTGCGAGGATCTCATCCGCTGTGTGCTCAGTGGATGCGTACAGGCGCGACTGGTGTTTGTTGCGTTTGCGTTTTAGTTTCACAGCACGTTTCTCGGATGGGTCAAGTTCTCGCAGCTCACAGATAACATTAACGAGTTTATTAGTGGTAATGTTTTTCACGTCAAAGTGGCGGCGGAGCGCAGTTTTCCAACCGGTTAGCGTTCCCTGGATGTCAATAGTGTTCGCTTTGGCCTCAGCACGGAGAATGCACTCATAGAACACATACGCCATAATGGGGGCGATAGCTAGCAGGTGCTCATAATCCCAGCACACCTTGGTCATAACAGCGGTAATAGCGAGCGCATACACCCGGTATTTTCCGGCTGCGTCTGGGCTATGGCGCACTGCCCACCACCGCCACAACCCGAAAATGAGTAGCCCCATCTCAGCCAGTGTGAACCCGGCTAGGGCGTGGTACCACTGGTCTAGCCCCACGCTAGCTAGCTTGGCTTTAAAAGCGGTAAAGCTGAAAAGAGTGGCAGCTAGCGCGCCCATGCCGGAGAGGATTTGCAGGCGTTGCCGGACCGCTTCCCCTGGTGTGGTGTTGCGGGTGGCATGGCCTAGGCGGCGAGCTATTTTCGCCGCTGAGTGGATGATGAGGCGGAGGACTAGCCACATGATTAGAAGAGCAGCAATCGCGGCAACAGAAATGGTTGCTAGGGTCAGAGCGTCCCCCCCAGCGATGTAGTCGGTTATATCGGTATAAGTCATTTTTCCCCCGCCCAGATTCGGCTCCAATTAGAAATCCACCTGTTACCCCAGCAAGCACCGAGATAAACGAGATAATTGCACCTCCAGTAGGGTTTTCAAGGACTACTGCGCCAATGAAAAGTACGGCAGAGAAACCAAGAAATATGCATCCCATTGTTTCCCATCGTGTTTGTTTTAGCATGTCAGACCTTCTTTTTTGTTTCGTAGGCATCGTATCCTAGAGCTTCAGCTAGGTTATGGCGCGCGAGGATGCCCAGGGCTTCATATAGTTCGTCTGTCAGTTCGCGCATACCATCACGCAACAGGATGAATCCCAGGCGGTTGATTTCGCCTGTCAGTCGTTCCTCAGTGTCGTCATATCCCTCATGTGCGGGGATGCGGCGCGCTTGCACCTCCACCGGTTGGGTTTCGGTGATCACCCGGATGGTGTTAACGAGTTTGAAAATAGTGGGGCCGTCTCCTGTGATCCGGAGTTGCACGCCGGGTGATAGGTCAGGCATTTCTAGGTCAGTCATGATGTGCTCCAAAGCATTGGTTGTGTGAGTGTGAGTATCAATCGCGCGGCTTCGGCTTCTGGGAGGTTGCCCCACCGGCCTTCAGACCAGGTGGCGAGCGCGTCAATGATGTCGTCTAGGGCATGACCGGTTTGGGCTATGGCGAGTTGGATGTCATCTACTGTGGCGCGGTGGGAACAGACAAGGACGGCGATCGCTTCCATGTCCAAAGCGGCTACGGCGTCAATGCACATGTCACGGCGGTCTAGGACATCGCGCGGGGTGGGAACATGCCCATGGATGAAGCGGCTAATCATTGGTCTCACCGCCTACTCCGGTGACAATAGCGGCAGCTATGAGCGCTAGTCCGGAGGAGCCCAAGGATACGAGCGGGTTTCCGGTGAGGATTCCGGCGATTGTTCCCACCACGGCAATAGCGATGAGCGCGATGGCGATTTTTTGTATGAGCGGCCTAGGTTGGTTTTTGTGTGTTTCGCCTGGTAGTGTTTGTTTTGTCATTTTTTCACCTTTTGTTTTGGTTAGCCCTACAGTGTTGTGTCGCTGTAGGGTTATTTTTTTGTCAAGATTTGGATATAATTGACCTTAGGCCACTGGTTAGGCCATGTCAATAGGGAATCGAGAAATTATGGGAACAAAAATTATTCACACTGAGATCACAGAACATTTCCGCACGTTGATTAGGGGAGGGACACTATCGCCAAATGACCGGCTACCTTCAATTCGTACTGTGATGAGTGAATGGAATGTTGCTAGAGCCACTGTTGACCGGGCATATAAAACCCTCCGCGAGGAAGGGTTCATTCAAACTAATGGAGCAGCCGGTACCATTGTTGCCCCCTGGGCCAGTGATAACACTGCCGCACGTGTTGCCTCCTATGCAGCGACAGGAAGAGCACTTGCCAAAAATGAGACTTCCCAGATATTGGAGGTTGGTACGGTTGGTGCCTCCGAAATGGTGGCATCCCGCTTGGATATAGAGCCAGGAACACAGGTGCATATGCGGCGACGCCTGGTCTCACGTGATGGCGCTGCATCCCATATTTCTACGTCCTACTACACTCCGTGGGTTATTGAGGCTGTGCCGGAGCTGGCGCAAACAGTATCAACGGGTGGCAGTCGGGAGCTGGCTAGTAAACGTTTGAGAGTTCCGCAGGGGCATGTTATTGAGGAGGTCACCAGCAGGCACGCAACTGAGATCGAAAGTCGTTTGTTGGGCCTCATTGGAAACGTGGTAGTGACGCAGGTGCTGCGTGTCGTTCGTTTGGCAGATTCACGGATTTTGGAGGTAGCGGTCAAAGTGGTGCATGGATCTACCATTATGCGGTGGTCTACATCCTTGCTTTAAAGCCCACATTTCCCCTCACGCGAACCCCTCTCTTTTTTGGTGAACGCTCATGAGAGCAGATCCCCCCCTGTGGACAAAACACAAAATGTTCTGACCAAAAAGGAAGGAAAGAAAGATGAACTCTTTTTCGGAGCCACGACAATCGATTGATCACGTCAGCATTACCTGTACGTTAGGGCGGGATACGTTTAGAACTATGCCAGAATCCACTACTGATTAGCTGGCTATGTTTTTGGAACCTCAGACGTTCGGCCTACCTTGATGCGTCATGTTCTAAACACGGGGAGAAGTCCCCATCTAACGGCTCAATCACCGGCTATTAACCGGGCTCTGATTTTATATTGCGCTTCTCAGTTTGTGGCGCACGCCCTCTGGGGCGGTTGATGTCCAGAGTAATACTCTGGTACGATTACCTTATTCATTTTTTTGTAGTAAAAAAATTGTATACCATGGTCCGCCATGGTTGATAAGGGCCCCAAGCTTACGCCTTGGGGCCCTTCTTAGTTTAAGGGGACCAATATGCATGGAGGAAGTACTGGGGCATCAATGTCCTGGACAACTCGCACACGGAAACGTAAGCAGCCACAAAAATCTAAATTCATTTGCCCTGTATGCAGTGCTGTTTCTGGCGATCCATGTTGGAAAAGGAAAATATTTCCTGATGGTACGGTTGCGGTTCTTCAAGGTCAGTGGGAGTGGAAAGTTCACCCAGAGCGCCGACAAAAGGCACAAAAGTAGCCAGCGCGAACCCCCTCGCACTGGCTACTTTGCCCACCTACCAGGTGGAACTGTGCCCCTTGTGGGTCATGAGCCACGCACCGATACCGGATATCACTATGAGGACCGCGCAGAGCGCTAGTGTGCCTACGAGTAGGATGTCCGCGCCATCGGTGGTGGGTAGTTGTGAGGCAGGTTCTCCAGGTTCTGGGACCATGACGGCAGGCTCTCCGGGTTCGTCTGTCTCAGGCGGTTCTGGCTCCGCGATACCGGGTTCTGTGGGGAATGGTTCGGTCGGCTCCGGCTCAGATGGTTCTACAGTTGGGCAGCCGTCCGGTACCGGCTCAGTTTCGCAGTCGCCCTGGTCTAGCCCGCTGCCTTCTGGTATGGGCATAATCCACGGCAGCAATCTGTTGTACCACAACCGGTTTCGATTATTTCTATGATTTCTACGGGGGTGATGGTTGGCTCTGGGCATGGCGCGGGGAAGCATTCTTTGCGTGCCACCTCTGGCGATTCCTCACTGTCTGTGTTGTCTATATTGCTCATGGTATGAGTGTAATGCCGGAATCTCCCACATCTGACTACCCCTGCTCAGTGTCAGGCGCGTAACCATCCGCTACATTAGGCCTACCAAATTTACGTATGTGCAAATTTTGACAAAAACCCCAAATGTCACTATCACTCATATCAGTGATCGACACTTCCTTCTTCACCAAACGGTGACACCTAGTTAGATCCCCTGGTGTTCCCCATCGTATTTTCGCCGCACCAGCACCAGAGAGCCAGTACTGTTTGAGCTGTTCAGCATTATTAGTCACAATATTTTCCTCTCTAAATGTAAATTTCTACAATGACGATTCCTTGTGCCCCAGATCCCCCAGTTTTCACTTCCGTTTCGGCGGTGTCGTTGAATCCTCCTGACCCGCCGCCACCATAGGGATGACCAACAAATCCACTATTGCCCCCTACTGACGATGATGAGTTCTGCACTCCGCCAAGGGGAGCGCCGCCGCCGTATGGAAATGAGAGGATCATACTCGGGTCGCTAGTCCCACAATGAACACCGTCAGAGCCGCTAAAAATCACATCCCCGACACCTGTAAACGAACCGCCACCGCCAGCAGCAGCGCCTTGAACCGATGAGGCAGCCCTAAACGCCCCTCCCAGCCCGCCGTTGCCACGGCAATGAGCACCGAATGTGGATCCGCCACCACCGGAACCCGCCGCCGCAGTACCACCATCGCCACCAGAACCTACCTGGATTGAGATACTGGTGCCCATGTCAGCGCGCGGGACCCACGCTTTCGCACATGACCCACCACCTCCACCGCCCCCACCGGACCATTGCGTAGCTGTAGTAGTTGTCGCACCACCACCACCTCCACCCGCGCCTTGACAGGTCACCTGGACAGCACGCATCAGCGGGAAATCAGTGGGAACAAAAGTGGTACTTGACGTGATATATAGGGTTTGGAAGAACCGGAAACCCGCTGTGAGCTGCGCCTTAACCTCCTGAATCGCAGCCTCAACCTGAAAAGCCAGCAAATCTTGCGGGTCTGAGGATGATGACAAAGCCGTTGACAAACCCGGCAGATCATCAGGCGCGTCATAAGAAAAATTCTCTATAGGTGTACGTGGCATTAGATGCTCTCCTCCGTTGCGACCAGTGAATAAATAACAACCGCGCCATCAGAACCGGAACCACCAGCACGGGCAGCAGCCACCACCCCGCGCGCAAACGCCCCACCACCACCAGACCCGGTACCAGTGGCGTCAAAACCAGCCTCAGCGCTATTACCGGAAGACGTATTCACCAGGGACCCACCACCACCACCATTGGCCGCGTTCGCTCCGGAGCCAGTGATAATGACAGGAATGGTGGCGCTAATGAGTGTTCCCCATCCACCAAACGCTCCGGTAGAGGCCAGTGTTGGCATACCAACATCAATGGTTGGTTCTGCGCCGCCTGTACCGCCACCTACAGCGGTAGACGTAGCAGACTGCACAGTGATAGTGGTTCCACCTTGAGCCCCTGGGGCGGTGAGGATACCAGCAATAATGGTGTCACCCCCGGCTTCGCCTACGCCGCCGTCCACACCAACCCCACCAGTGCCAACTGTGATCGCATAGGAAGCCTCTGTCAGATCATCTGGATACAGAATGACCTCTGCTGCGCTACCGGAGCCACCACCTGCACCCACCGCATAATCGGTGCCGCTCTGCTGGGCTGGTGACCCACCACCTCCACCACCGCCACCAAACACAATTACGCGCGCCATAATAAGCGATGGCGATGGCGTCCACGTGCCCCCAGCTGAGTCAAACACCTCCACCACCATGTCAGTACCTGGTGGGGTAGCTTCCTCCAGAGCAGTAACCCGAACATCCAGGGCTGCAATGTCCTGCGTGTTCGTGGTGACCCTGCCGTCAAGGTCGCTGATATCTCCCGTGTTCGTACCAATGTCACTGGTATTAGTGGCGATATCCGCTGTGTTCGTAGCAATGTTTCCCGTGTTGGTGGAAATATTGGCTGTGTTCGCCGCGATGTCTGTTTCATTTGTTCCTACCCGGTCATCAAGGGCAGCAATGTCACTGGTGTTCTGGTCAATCTGTTCCTGTTGTGTCGCGTCAGTTCCCTCAGTGGCAGTGACCCTGTTAGCCAGTGTTTGAATGTCCGCATCCAGGACCTCAGCGAGAATAGGGTTAGTCCGGTCTTCTCCTCCAGTAAGGGTGATACCAGGTTGATTAGATGGGTCCTCGTACGGGTAACCCCTTGCGGTGCTAGGCATTCGGTTCCTCTTCGGCTTCGGTGGTGGGTTGTGTAGTCGGATCATCTAGGCGATCCGGTATGCGTGTTGTGGTGGTAGGTGCGGGTGTCACCCCGGCTAGTTGTTCCAGCGTTTCCAAACGCTGAGACACTTCTGCAAGCGCGGTCAGCGCAGCAACGGCGAGACGGTCATACGCAATAGATTCCGGTTCCCCCGCAGCGTTGAAATCCACGAACCCGCGTAGTGGCGTGGTGGCAAGCTCATCCGCGATCAGCCCAATATGACGGCGTTTGGTGGCGGGGTTGTGTGTTTTTTCCCCTGTATCCACCCAGGTAGACGGCTTAACCGTGCTGAGATCTTTCAGGGAGACGCTATAGGGTTCAATGTCAGTTTTGTAGCGGCGCGCGGAGGTAGAACGGGATATCGTACCAATATTTCCACCGGTGGTTATAAACATATTGGCGGCTGCGGTGGTGGTGTTCTGGTTAGGGATTCCAACCGAGTTGGAATCAATAATAAAAAATCCGTTAGATTGCAGCCGGATAGAGCCACCTGCGGAATTCAACGTCATAGCGTTGGTGGCGGTAAATGTTGCAGACGTTCCGGCGTTGATAGTGGTAGCAGAACCGGAGTTGATTGCCGTGGTTGTTCCAGCAGTGATCCTGACAAGTTCCGTTGCGGCAATAACAGCGGAGTTGGAAAGGCGCACTTGGGCCCCAGGGTCACCCTCACCGGCGTCAATACCTCCGGTGGTCATCCGTGCAAACCCGCTGCCGTTAGCTGTGCTGGAAGAGAAAACGGAATACCACGCGTTGCGGGCTAGCCCTCTTGGGGCTGGTCCGGTCATCTGGAGATAGGGCTCGTTTTCGTCTGCTGTTTCGATACGTATAAAACCAGGGGAAACATTTGCCAGTCCGGAAACCGTGTTGAACCAGATGGCGCCTTCGGTTAGTTGTATCCACCGGTTATCCGTGTCAGACCTGATAATGAGGTCTGACCCATCGCCTAGGGTCACAGTGCCCTGTGTGAGCTCCACAGAGTCATTAACTTTGTCGGTTCCGACTATTTGCCCGACAATCCACCAGGAGCCCATGCCGGAGGACGGAGCCCAGCCTAGGACCCCCACAACATCCCCAACTTTAATAGTGAATATGTCAATGCCTGATACTACTGGGACGTTGCGTAGGGTGATACCGCGCCAGTCAATAGCCGTCCCACCAGGCACACTAAGGTCCCATTCAAGGACAATGGCTTGACCGAAGGTGATTTTTTTGTCAGGTGGGGGTTGTAGGATCATCCCCAAATCACGCGGCGACAACATAACTAGCCCTCCTCCTCTGATAGGTCCAGCGAGGAAATGAGCGCCAAATTACCTGCGGTCATAGTGATCTGCATAGGCGCTGTCACCTCTAGCGGGATAGTTACTGACGTGACCGTGTGGGTGGTGACAGTAGAGTCAGGCCAATGCATAACCACTACATGACCAGGAGAAACGGCGGGGTTAACGATGGCTTCGACTTGGATGTCCTGCTGTGTGGAAAGTTTGCGGATGAGCACGCTGGTAGCGGCTTTAGTGCATTGTTCCACAGTGGTCATCAGTGGGGAGGAGAAAAATTGCACAACTTTGCCGAAAGGCCCCCCCCATTTAGTGGGTGAATCATCATCATTATCAACGACCAGGGATTGCACCGGCGGGATATCGTCCGTTCCTTCGCCGCGTGCCATGACGCCATTAACTAGCCCAGCGCGGGTGAGGGTGCGTGGTGCACCAATCAGTGTTCCAGTGGACCCGTACCGTATGTGCAGGTCAGGGACGGTAGAGACAGGCTCCGCGATGATGAGTGTGCCTAGACGTGTCCAAAATGCGATCCCACCCAGAGCGGTAGCGACAGTTTCCAAACCCGCGTACCGCTCTTCTTCTACCACGACTTGACGCGCAAGATTAGTGGCGGTTATACCGGGTCCATATTCCACAGTGACGCCTTCGTACAGGTCACCCGTGGTCGTGACCAACTCTGTGACAATTTCTGTAGTGGACGTACCAGCGGACCAGGCCATAGGGACAGGGAGCCGGGAATCAACAATGGTCGCCATCCGGTCATGCAATGTCAGTGTGAGAGTGGATAGACCTTCACCCCTAGTGGGCTGGTTCTGGGACAGCGTGGTGATCCGGTAGTACCCCAGGGGTGACCATAGGACCCCGTTTTGCCCCTGGTCAATGCCACGGGCAAGAAAGATTTCTGTTTTTCCGAATGGGGCGAGGTCCAGGTCAGACCGGGAGGTCGGGAAAACGTCCGCTATGGTCAGTGTGGCTGTTGCCCTAATGGATGCGGAGATATCTAGGGTCACGGATCCAGCAATAACAATGAGGTCTTCTCCGGTGGGGTCACCCCCGGTCTGCCCCCTATCTGTCAACAAAAGCGCACGGAAGCGTGCTATGTGCGTGCCTTCTGTGAGCGTGGCAAATCCTGCCGGGGTGGGCTGTAGCTCAACCATTCAGAACCCACCACCTGGTGGGGAAATCGCCTGTGAGGTCTGCTCTGGGGTGACCTCATGTGACCACAGTTCTGCCCACGTATCCCACAGCGCCCACACCTCAGTCCAGGTGTCCACCATGGACCACAACACACGCCAGGTCATCTGACGTGGGACAACACCCGCATAATCAGCCGCAGCAACACGGGTAAATGGGATCTGCCAATACCAGCCACGCGACCCACGCAACGCATGTGTTTGTACAGAGTCGCCGGGGATCACGAAACCGGACGGTGTGCCCGCGATGCGTCCGCATTCCTCGTCAGTCTCCCCCGGAGGTTGCAAATACAGTGGTTGACCCCAGGTCAACAGCAACTCAATCTGTTTGTTCTCTTCCAAACTCCGGGAAACAAACGTGATAGTGAATGTCTCAGTAGAGCCGACATCCACCACACCAACCGGCTCAGGCCGTCCGATCACATCAAAAATGCCTGCGCGGGAGCGCCTTCCACGTGCGGAGGTATCTACACAGGTCACCGGAATATTCAAGGACGGGAACGCCACGGATTTTATCCACATGGTGTCTTGTTCAGGGGTAACACAGGATTGCGGCCATACGTCACCTATCTCTGTAGCGGATAGGCCCCACCAGTAGGAAATCCATGGCTGTAGGTCTACTCCTTCCGCTTGGTGTAGGCGGACATCAATATTACCTGAGCTGTAGTCCTCATCAATGACGGAGAGCATCCATGAGGACGGCTCCGGAGTGTCCCATACCCACACTTTCGCGGAGAGGACGTTAGCGCGGGCGCGGAGCCGGATTTGCATCCACTGTCCAGGGACAATAGGCGTTATGGTGATGCGCGGCGTTAGGATTACCCAGTTCCCTGCACCGTCCCATTTTCCTATACGCGCTTCCCAGTTACCACTAGAAATAATACCTATTAGGGTGAGGTCATAGGCGGCAAGGGTTTCTTCTGTTGTTCCGCTGCAACGCACTGCGAGGTTAGTTTCAAAATTTTGATCTGGGATTGTCGTTGGCACCATAACAGTGATGGTGGAATCAATGTCAGTGATGGTCTGGTTTAGGCGTATCCGCTCGTCTTTGGCTATGGTGTGGGCGGGCATGGTAATAACACCGATCCCATCGTCAACACTGAATGACTCCAGATCATCAAAAAGTGGGGTCCAGTCTTGCCCTGTGGTGGCGGTACCCCAACCACCAGGGGCAACGGTTCGGTTGAAATCGTCATACGCAATAGGGGAGATAACCCGGTAGCAGTTTTCAACGTTGGGGGTGTATTCCCAATCAAAAATGAGGATAGCTGGGCTGGTGACATTGTTGTAACCGCGTACCAGCTCCCATGTGTCGCCGTCGTTAGCTGTGCGCTCAATACGATGCGGGACGCCTTCTATCATGTCTGACAGCGTTATTTTGACGCGTCCCTCATCAGGCTGCCATTCTGTCGTTATTCCTACCATTAAATGACACGTCCTGTACCTGCGTAAACGGAGTTGTAAACGGTTTCTAGGCGACCGTCAACAATAGTAGTTGTGAGATCGCGTAGCTCTTGGTCGCCAATAAATACCCGCACTTGTACAGGCATTTGATTACCATTCCCATTGCTCAAACCTGTGGCTTCCAATGCTGCGGCAATGGCGTCAACGGAGCGTTGCGATTGTGGGTTAATAACTGTTTCGCCTGCGTGCCCGAAAAATGGGCTATCCATGGCAAATGTCCCACCTGTTTCCAAATAGGGAATGTTGGGTATCAGGTCACCGGATGACCAGGAGTTGCCGCCAACGAGCGGTACCCAGCTAGGGATGCTAATTGGCCCTATGGACACGTTAATTGAGTTCCAGCCGCTAGCGAAACCGTTGTAGGCACCCTTAAGCCCGGACCAGATAGCATCAATAACACTTTTTATTGAATCTTTTACAGTTGTTACTTTTGTTTTTAGCCCATCGAATCCAGTTTTTATTGCATCAATACCAGTTGTGATACTAGTTTTAACAGTATCGAAAGTAGTTTTCATAGGAGTGAAAACATTATTTTTAATCCAGGTCCACACTGTACTAATACCAGTTTTTAGACCATTCCACGAGTCGGTTATTCCTGTTTTCAGCGTGTCACCCCAGCCGGGAATTGTTTCAGTAAAGAATTTTTTGATCGGGGTGAGGACTTTATCTTTAATCCAGGTCCACACTGTACTAATAGCCGTTTTAATACCATTCCAAACGGTAACAAATGCTTCTTTTAGGCTTTTCAACCATCCCGGGATTGTCTCGGTAAAAAATGTTTCCATGGGGTCCAGGACTTTATCTTTAATCCAGGTCCACACAGTATCAATACCGGTTTCGATCAACTCCCAATAATGATCCCACACGGCGGAAAGGATTTCTAGCCATAGAGGTATTGTCTCGGTGAAGAATGTTCCGAGAGGCTCGAATATGTTGTCTCGAATAAATTCCCACACCGTAGTAATAACTGCCATGATGATATCGAAATTTGTTGTCCACATTTCAACTAGGAATTCTATAGCGCCTACGAGGATGACCCCCAGCCATTCGGCAAGCGTGGTGAGGATAGGCAGCAAATAAGGAATTATTATCTCATTGACAACCCAGGTGATGATATCTGCAATCATTTTAAAAGCGGGCATGAGCGCTATTATTAGCTCACTCGCAACGGTTGCAATAACCTGAATTATTGGCATGAGCGCGGTCAAAAGTGGACCAAGTGCGTTAACGACAAGATCCAGGATGACAGTCACGATTGGCATGAGCGCGGTCAATAGAGTTTGAATAACTGCTACTAGGGGGGGGAGTAGCGACGAGATTAGCTCAGCAATTGGGGGCAAAAATGGTGCTAGAGCGTCTACTACCTCAGTGACAATATCGGCTAGCAAAGGAAATAGTGTCGCGGCGAGGTTGACAATGATGGGGATTAGTGGTTTGAGTGCGGACATGAGCGAGCTGGTGACGTCAGCCATCGCGCCGAAAATCTCTGACAATGCGCCTTGACCTGCGGGGGAGTTAAAGATTTCGTTGAGCGCTTCTGCGATGCCTTGGAATAGGGTTAGGGCACCTTCGCCCGCGCCCGCGTCAGCCAGTGAGCTAATGATGCCGCCAATAGCCCCACCGAGGTTGCCCACGATGTCCCACAGCTGGCTAAATACGTCTAGTGCCCCCTGGACCCAGGCGACGGCTTCGCCAGATCCGGCTGCGGCAGAGAGGAATTCGCCAAATTTGGTGAGACCTGCGCCTAGGGATTGTCCCATGGTGGGACCGAATGCGGTGCTGATGGCGGCACCGATATCAAATAGTCCAGTGAGGATTGTTTGCATGGGCGCGGACAAATTGTCCATGAGCGACCCGAACGCCTCAAAACTGGTGGACAGGAACGCGACACCAGATTCAGAGGCGGCAACGTCAAGCAAGCCTTTGGTGAGGTCACCGGCAGAGGCGGCAGCTGTTTCTAGGCCAGTGGATAGCGGGCCTGTTAGGGACGCGGCAGCGGCGGTAATGGAGTCATCGAATCCGTCAAAGAACGCGTCTTGCGTGGCGGTTTGCATCGCAGTGAGTGCGGGGGCGATGTCGCGGAAGGCGGTTGCTGCGTCCTGAGCTGCGGGCGCGAGTCCTTCTAGGGCTGCCTCAAATTCCTCAGTGTCACCGAAAGCCGCGCCCATGGCTTCGCCCATGCCCCGTGTGGCAACGGTAAATGTTGCCATTCCAGCAGCGGCAACACCCAAGGCGGAGGGTAGAGCGGCAATAATTCCCACGGCGGGTGCGAGGGATACAGCAAGGGAGGACACAGCGATAGCGCCGTTAGCGATGCCGGTCATTCCTACGGACAATTTCGTAAAGTTGCCTAGGGTTGAGCCTACGACTTTACCGAGTGTGCCCATGGTGGAAGCGAGTTTGCTACCTGCGCGGTCGGTATCGCCCAGCTTTTTATCTACGTTTGATTTGTTGGCGTCGTCGCCAACTTTTTTGAACCCGTCGCCTATTTTTTTCATGGAGGCGTCAAATTGTTTGGTATCGGCAACAATTTTAATGACGGCTTCGCCTGTAGTTGCGATGGTTCACCCCCTCCCAGATTATGACTCACCGTTATTGTACGTGTCCGCAGTGTAATAGGTTGGTTTCTTCCATGGGTGGCGCGAGCAATGTTGACTCTGTCAAATGCCGGTCCTTTGCATCCGTGGACATGAGGATGGAACGCCAGGTCAGAGCCAGCCAACGCCCCAGCGGCACATTTTCGGGCTGGACACCCCATTGAGCCAGCTCACCACCAACACCTACCCAGATCCAGGACCGCGCCATGAGCCGCCACGCCACCCACCAATCGAGACCAGACTCAGCAGCCAACAGCTCCCGCGAATGCCGTACAGGTAGACCGGGGTCCTCAATAGCCAGGCGGGACCAGCGGTAACGCGGCGCTCCAGGCAGGTTAGCCACTATCCACTCATGGCCCTGTACAGCAGCGGCAGAGAGCCACACAGAGGCAGGAAAAGGCCCACCCTCCCAGGGTTTACCGCCAACATCCAAATGGTAGGTTCCCCCGGTGAGGCAACGCGCAGGATGAGGTATCACATGGGTGACGAAACCTTCGTCTTTATTTTTCACCGACGTTGTCGCCGTTGCGTTGAATGATGGTGAATGCTGAAGTCGCGACAGCGGCCAGCTCTAGCAGCCCGATTTTCCCTTTGCGGAGGGCAGTGTCGATAAGTTTGGCGTGCTTATCTTTTTCCATCATGGTGTTAATAAAATCCAGCAACAAATTACAAAAATGCGAGGCGTCATCGATGTCCATGCCACCATCGGAAAATGTCTCTAGGCCTAGCCGGATTTGCCCAAAAGTAGCGATCAACCAGACTTGTTGCCCGTCA
>Ga0299907_10000186_pt1 | contig 26896 bp, 26 predicted proteins | sample RVTome_16_FD_198680 | JGI IMG/M metagenome (GOLD analysis project Ga0299907, IMG submission 198680) | Soil microbial communities from uranium-contaminated site in the Upper Colorado River Basin, Wyoming, United States - RVT152D67 (version 2) ...
GTGCGAAGGCGGTTCGCTTCCGACTCTGATCCGGCCGAAGTGCCCGCCCTGGATTCGAACCTTAAGGCAGCAAGGGTGCATGCCTCGAGGCCAGGCTCACCCTGTGAACGTCTGCGGCCAGCCGAACAGCTTGCAGATCCGGTCGTAGGTGTCGAAGCTCGGCCACCGAGCGCCGGCCTCGAGCTCACGGTACTCGGAAGGTCGAACGCGGAAGCGAGCAGCTGCCTGTTCGACGGACCGGCCCCAGCGCTCTCGATCCCTCCGGAGGAGATGCGCGAACGCCGCCACGCGCTCGAGCCTACGTTAGCCGTCGGAGACGTGGACCCGCCAGGGTTCAATGCGCGAGGGGGCGGGGCCCCATGGGGAACCCGCCCCTCACGCCTCAGGTTGAACAGACCCCCGGATCGGGCTGGTCGATCCGGGCGACTCCGCTCGCCGGGATCCGGAACAGCGTGGCTCCGAACACGAGCGGCACGTCGCCCTCGTTGTTGGCCATGTGCACGATGGACCGGATCTCCACGAACCCTTCACCGGGCCCGAACGTGCGCCTGCGGCACTCGCCATTGACGCTGCGATACAGGGTCAGCTCGCCCGACTGGACCGCGACCAGCGCCTGCCCGGGATGGGTGTGCCATCCGGTCGTGCCTCCGGGGGCGATCGTGAAGCGGGCGATGAGGACCCCCTGACCGTCCCCCTGCAGGATCCTGAAGTCTCGTGCAACCCTGGCGGCGGCGACCGGCTCAACTGTCACGTCCACCAACGGTGTGGCCACGGCGACCGCTCCCACCAACGTCGCCAGGGACAGCGTGATCAGCGCTACCCCGGCAATCCTCCTTCGACGCATGGACCCCCTCCTTCCTCGTGTGGGCGGATCGAGAGACGACCTCTCGAGCTCGACCCCGGGGCGCAGTCATACCCCCGGGACACATGCAAGCGCAAGAGCTGCCTTCCGTCGAGGGACGTCCTGCAGCTTGACCAAATGACGCTCGGCGGCTACCGCTCGCTACCGGTAGCGGCTCATCGAAACGATCGCGGCCAGCCGAACAGCTTGCAGATCCGATCGTGGGTGTCGAAGCTCGGCCACCGGTCGCCAGCCTCAAGCTGACGGTACTCCGAGACTCGGACGCCGAAAGGCCCAGCCGCCTGCGCGACGGACAGGTGGAAGGTGCCCGATGCGGGCTCCAGGCTCCCATCGGAGATCCGACATGCCTTGCAACTGGAACCCCGACACCGGGTTCTTCGGCGGCCCTCGACCGCCGAACCGAGTGTAGCCCCTTCACTCTGACCGGTGCCGAGCGTGCTGAGCGTGCTGAGATTGGGACCGGCGACGTGCGTGCCGTTAGGGCACTGCCTGCGCTCCTGGTGGACGGAGTTTCCCCAACCTTGCCTCAAGCGCATTGAGTGCTGACCGTCCTCGATCTCCGTACGGGAAGCTGAACCATGTGTCCGTCTCGCTCTTTGGATCGGCTGGGTCTCGCCTGCTGAGCCGGAGCGTTTCACCGTCATAGGTCGCTCGCACGACATCGTCGTGACGCATGCTCATGGCTCCCGTCTTCGGCCGATTCAGATCGACCCAGATCAGGTGCTCATCCGTGACGGCGATCAGTACATCGCGCCACGCGACGGAGCGCCCATCATCGAGCAGGAAGACGGCGCTGTCCTCCAGTTCGATGATCTCTCTGGACCTCATCCTCTTCCGGATTGCACGCCGAGCATCTCGCATCCCTCAGCTGAACCTCCCGTGGTGGCAGCAACTCGAACGCTAGGCAGGTCGCATCTTGAGGATGACGAACGAGCGGCGATTCGTCAGGGTTTCTGGGATGCGGTCTCGTCAGCCACAGTTCCTAACGCAGCGACTCCCCCCTAGTCGTTTCTCCCGCTTGCTGCCAATCGTGCTGCCACTCTGGAGCGGATGAGGCAGGAAGAATTAGGACGAACCGGGACCACGGACCCTGCCTGACCTGCGGGAACCGTACGGACTCGGCCGAGGCGGGACGGGTCAGAACGCGAGAGATCGGACTCTTAATCCGCAGGTTCGGGGTTCGAGTCCCCGGGGGGCCCACCACCGACCGCACCGAAACGGTGTCGCGGGGGGTACGGTCCCGCGGGTCCCGTAAGCGTTGGGACGCAAGTTACTTGCCCGCCGCGTTACTCGGTCCCCTGGGCGCGGCAGATCAACGCCGAGCCTCGAGGTGACTCTCGGCGCCGGCCGTCTTCCCCGCCCGCTCGAGCCACGGCTTGGCTTGCAGGCGCTCGAACACCTCTCTCGCCTCATCGAGGAGCGGCGGCGCATCGTCGGTCCGGTCCGCTCGCGTGAGCCACTCCGCGTACTCCAGCTGCGTCACCGCCATGTAGAACGGGAAGGCGATCTCGCGGAACAGTCCTGCGGCTCCCTTGAAGAGCGCGTCGACCTCGGCGGGTTCTCCGCGGCGATCCGCCATCCGGGCCCGGAACCGCATCGCATGCGCTTGGAGGAACTGCGACTGCTCGCCCGGCGGGTACCCCTCGATCATGCCGAGGAGCTCGTCCACCGCCGTAAGATCTTCGATGCCGAACGCGGCCTCGATCCCGACGACGAAGGCCTCCTTCGCCTGCTCCGCACCCGGGCCGGTCTCGTCGATGAACGCGAGCGCCTCGCGCGCGGAAGCAAGCGCCTCGGCGTCGCGCCCTCGAGCATGGTTCATGATGGCGTGACCCGCGGCGTAGGTGGCGAGCTCCTGAATGTCCGCCGACGCGTCCACGCTCGGGAAGGCCGCGAGCGCGGACTCGGCCGCGTCCAGATCCCCCCGATGGACGTGGACCAGCGGCGCGAGCAACAGGAGGCCCCCTGCTGCCAGCCGGTGCTCCCCCACCTTGTCGAGAGGGATGTCGTCCACCAGCGCGAGCAGCTCGTCCCACTCCCCGAGCGCGAAGTGCGGATATACCTGGCCAAGGAACAACCACTCGTTCGACCGGTTCCCGAGGCGACGATTTAGCGCGAGACCCTGCTCGACGTAGTCGCGCGCTTCCTGATAGCGGTCGGCCTGCGCGGCGAGGTCGGCCAGGTTGAACATCGCGCGGTGCGTGGCGGATGGGAGATCGTTCTCCACCGCCACCTCGAGCGCGTACCGCAGCAGCGCGTACCCCTCATGCGGTCGACCCTTGGCCGAGTACAGGATGAGCCCCTTCGTGTTCATGGCCTGCGCCAGCACCTCGGGCAGCCTCAGGCTCTCGGCGATGTCGATCGCGACCTCGACCCGATCGACCGCAAGCTCGGTCCGCCCGGCGAAGAAGTCCAGTCGCGCGAGCTCGGCGGCGAGCTCGGCGAAGTCCTCGTCGGGCTCCTCGCTCGCAAGGATCTCGTACGAGCGTTCCAATCGGTCGACGGCCTCGGTGAGACGGCCACGATGCCACATCACGACACCCATCGCGGCCGAGACCCGAGCCGCCGGGTGGCTGAGCCCCTCCTCCTCGAACAGGCCGACCGCCCGCTCGAACCGCTCGATCGCGCCGTCGTTGTCACCGGCGGCCCGCGCGGCCGAGCCGGCACGTTCGATCAGCTCCGCACGCACTGAGGTCCCGTCGGCGAGCTCGGCCGCGCGCTCGAAGTAGTGGATGGCCTCCGAAGGCGCGGCCAGCGAGCTCGCTCGCTCTCCCGCGCGTTCCAGCATCCCTCGCGCCCTCGATCGGAGCACGGGCGCGTCCTCGGCATCGGGTGCGAGTCGATAGGCCTCGTCGAGGTGCGAGGCTACGACCTCGACGGACTCGTCTTCGTCGGCTCCCCAGGTCGACTCGACGTACGCCGCGGCCGCAACGTGACGAGACTTGCGCTCCTTCTTCGAGAGTGTCTCGTACGCGACGCGCTTCACGAGATCCTGCAGGAACGCGTACTGCCCGCGCTCGGGGGAGAGGGGATCCGCGAGCAACGACATGACCTCCTTGCGCACCAGGGAGGCGAGGAGCGGTTGGAGGTCGGTCTCCGACGTCCCCGTCACGGCTGCGATCCCCGCCTTCGTGAAGGTCTTGCCGAGCACGGCCGCGTCCTGGACCAACCTTCGCTCGTCGGCGGTCAGCCCGTCGAGCCTCGCCGCGATGAGCGCGTGCAGCGTCTCGGGGATCTCGAGCGTGTCGACGGCCCCCGCAGGTCGGTAGACCGACCCCTCCTGGACGAGGAGGCCGCGATCGAGCAGCATCCGCACGGTCTCCATCGCGTACAGCGGCACGCCCTCGGCCCGATCCAGGATCTGCTTGCGCAGGTCGTCCGGGAGCCCCGGCACGAGCCCAGTCAGCACGCCCTCCATCGATTCCCGCTGCAGCGGTTCCAGGTAGATGGAGGTGACGCCACGCCCCGCGCCCCAGGTGGACCGTCGCTCCAGGAGCTCGGGCCGGGAGAGCGTCACGATGAACAGCGGGTGCGCGCGCGACCACTCGAGCAGATACTCCACGAAGTCGAGCAAGGCGACGTCGGCCCACTGCATGTCTTCGAAGACCATGATCGTCGGCATCTCGTCGGCGAGCCGCTCGTAGAACAGTCGCCAGGCCGCGAAGAGCCCCTCCTGGTCCCTACCCCCACGCTCCTCGAGGCCGAGGAGGATCGCGAGTCGAGGCTCGACCCACCGCCGCTCTTCCCGATCGGCGATCGTCTCCTCGATGGCAGTCCGAAGCTTCGCGGTCGCCGACGCCGGGTCCTCACCCTCGACGATGCTGCATCGCGTTCTCACCATCTCGGCGAGTGCCCAGAAGCTCACGCCCTCGCCGTAGGGCAGGCACCGGCCTTGGTGCCATCGGAAGGTGTCGACGAGCCCGTCGACGTACTTGTCGAGCTCCCACGACAGTCGCGACTTGCCGACGCCCGCGGCGCCGATGACGTTCACCAGGTGCGCCTTGCGCTCCTCGACCGAGGCATGGAAGAGCTCCTTGATCAGCCGAAGCTCACGCTCGCGTCCCACGAACGGAGCCTCGAGCCCGGTCGACCTATGCGCTCCTCCGACCCCCGAGAGGACCCGGACGGCTCGCCACAGAGACACGGGTTCCGCCTTGCCCTTCAGCTCGTGCTCCCCCGCGTCCTCGAACGCGATCGACGCGTCGCTCGTACGCCTCGTTGAATCGCCGACGAACACGGCGCCCGGTGGCGCCGCAGATTGGATCCGCGATGCCGTGTTCACGAGATCGCCCGCCACCATCCCCTGGCCCTCGGCGCCGATGGTGACCGCTGCCTCGCCGGTGAGGATCCCCGCGCGGGCGCGGAGGTCCGGCGCCCCGATCTCCAGGCCCAGCGCCTCGACGGCCGCCGTGAGTTCCAACGCCGCCCGCACCGCGAGCTCGGCGTCGTTCTCTGTAGCGACCGGCGCGCCCCACACTGCCATCACCGCATCGCCGATGAACTTCTCGATGGTCCCGCCGTAGCGACCGATGATCTGCCGAGACGTCTCGAAGTAACGGGTGAGCAGCTCTCGAACCTCCTCCGAGTCCCGCGCCTCCGAGAACGTCGTGAAGCCGACCAGGTCGGCGAACAGGACGGAGACCAGCCGACGCTCTGCGGCCGAGGCGGTCGCTTCAGCCGTCCGAGTTTCCAGCCAGCCGGGGCTCGTGGACCCCATGGTGAGGGAGGCTCCGCACTCGCCGCAGAACTTGACGCGCGGCGGATTAGGCGTTCCGCAGTTCTCGCACGCAAGCGACAGTGACGCGCCACACTCGCCGCAGAACTTGCGGCCTGCTTCGTTCTCCGCCCCGCACGTGGAACAGCGCATCGATCCCCTCTTGGCTCCGGCGCGGGCAAGGGTACTCCCACGAGTCCTGTCCCGCGCCCTGCAGGCACCATGTGTCTCTGAAATGACAACGCCGACTGGCTGGCCGTCCCCGTCTCATCCCCGTGAACGAACGGAATCGACGGGAAACGATCGGAAAAGTGAAGAGACACGAACGCACAGCTCACAGGCCGTGCAAACCTCTGACCTGCACCTTTCGACCAGACTCTTAATCCGCAGGTTCGGAGTTCGAGTCCCCGGGGGCCACGATCTACCTGCTGGAACGCGCGGCGAGGGGGGCGACAGCCCGCCAAGAGGAATCGACATCAAAGCGCCGCGCCGGGAGGTCCTCTGGCCTTGAGGTCGGACGCGAGCACCTCTGAATCAGCCACTCGGGTTTCGGGTATTGATGGTTGTGCCACCACGGGAAGTGAGGCGGAATGGATTGGGCCGGCTGGCTCATCTTTGGGTTCATAGCGACGATCATCCTCACGGCCGTTATGACCGGCGCTCAGCTCGCTGGGATCTCGCGGATGGACCTGCCATTGATGCTCGGGACCATCCTCTTCGACAACCCTGACCGCGCCCGGGTCGTTGGCGTGTTGATCCATGTGGTGAACGGCCAGGTGTTCGCCCTGCTGTACGCAGCTGCCTTCGCTGCGATCGGTCGCTCGACATGGTGGATGGGCGCGCTCTTCGGAGCGATCCACGGGGTTGCGGCACTGACGCTGATTGTTCCGCTGCTTCCCGGGATTCACCCACGTATGGCCTCGGAGCGCAGTGGTCCTTCGATGCGCGCGGTCCTGGAACCGCCGGGATGGATGGCCCTCAACTATGGAGGGGCGACGCCGGCCGTGGCGCTCGTGGCGCACGTCATATATGGGACGATCTTGGGAACCTTTCTCTCTCCGCAGTGATCGCCGCGGCGGCCTGGAGCAGGGCTGCGTGTGAGAGGGCCTGGGGGAAGTTCCCCTGGTGTTCCCCCGTTGTGGGTTCGATCTGCTCGGCGTAAAGCCCGAGCGGCCCGGCGCGCCCGCACATCTCCTCGAACACCTTCGTGGCCTCATCGATCCGGTCGGTCTCGGCAAGGGCCTGGGCGAGCCAGAACGAGCACGCTACGAAAGCCGACTCCTGGGCCTGATCGGGCCCGCGCACGAACCGATACAGGAGGGCGCCGCCGGCACCCAGCTCCGCACGGATCGCATCGATCGTTCCACGTACCTGCGGCGACCGAACGTCGTCGAACCCCGACGTCGCGAGCGTGAGCAGCGAGGCATCCAGGTCAGACACCCCATACGCCCGCACGTAAGTCTGGCGATCGTGATCGAAGCCGTGGTCCCGGATCTGTGCCGTCAATGCATCTCTCTCTTGCCGCCAGTGGTCCTGCCTGGGACCTCGGGTGGGAAGCGTCCGGGACAAGCGGGCGGCGCGGTCGAGCGCCGTCCACGCCATCAGCTTCGAATGCACGTAGTGCCGACGCTCGTCGCGGGTCTCCCAGATTCCGCTGTCGGGCTCGCGCCAGTGGTCCGAGACGAAGTCGGCGAACGACGCGATCGCGCGCCACGTGGCACCGTCGAGCGGCTCGCCTGCTCGAGTCATCATCCAGGCCGCATCCACCAGCCATCCATAGACATCGAGCTGATGCTGATCGGCGGCGCCGTTGCCGAGGCGGACGATGCTGGTCGAGCCCCAATCATCGGCCGGTTCCACATACCCCGAGATCCCGTCCAGGATCCGCTCGCGTGGCCCGGGTCGCCCGTCCAGCGTGTAGAGCACGTTCACTCTGGGGCGCGTGTTCTTCGTGGCGTGCTCGAGCCAGCGGAGGAAGGCGCGCGGCTCCTCGGGATCGCGCAGGGCGAGGAATGCACCGATCCCGATGCTCGCGTCCCGCGGCCAGGAATAGCGATAGTCCCAGGCCCCGTCACTGCCCGGCGGCGCCGGTATCGATGTGGTGGGGGCGGCCACCGGTGCACCGGATGGGGCGTACGTGAGCAGCCGCAGGGTGATCAACGACCGTTCGACGGTCTCATGGTGGGGACCGTCGTAGCGGATGTCCGCGCACCAGCGCCGCCACCAGCGCTCACTCTCATCCAGCATGCGAATCGCATCCTGCGGTGGGACCAGGACGAGCGGCTGCCGGTCGGCGGCAGCCAGGATGGCCGTGAGGGTTTCGCCGGCGCGAAGGGTGATGTCGGCTGAGACGCCCGGCTGGATGTCTACGTGAGGGGTCATCTGCAACGAGAGGGCGATCGGGTCCGCGGTCGCAACCAATCCCTCGCGACTTGTCCGAAACCACATCGGTCGCCCCGGAAGGTCGCATTTGGGATCGAACAGCAGCCGAACCCGCATTTCTCCGTTCAAGCATCGGATCCTCCTGACGAGGGTGGTTTGGGGACGCAGGTTGCTGGACGCATCCAGGATCATGCCGTCGGTGAGGATCGCCGCCCCGGTCGCCGAGCGGAACGAGGTCTCGATCGTCGCGGTCCGATCCACGTACGCGCGTGCGGTAACCGGAGCATCAACGACACCAATCGCGAATCGCCCCCCGTGACCACGATCGACGAGGAACCCGAACACCGGCGAGCCGTCGAACCGGGGGAGACACAGCCAGTCGATCGACCCATCGGGCGACACGAGCGCCGCGGTTCTCGTGTCGCCAATCAGCCCGTACTGGCCGATCGGCGTGAAGCGACTAGCGACGGGCACGACTGGCCGGGACCGCGATGACGCCGAGGGAGATTCCGCCAGCGGCGATCGCGGCACGGTGCGTCGAAATTGTGGCCTGGATGCTTCGGTCGCGGGCCTCGGCCTCGAATGGCCCCGTTGCCCCTGGATCGCCGGGAAGCGGTTCGAACAGGTTATCTTCCTGCGTCGTCGCAGGGTCGACGGTCACCTGGGACCGGAATCCCGTCCACGCCAGGTACCGGTCCAACAGCCCGGGAGCGGCCTTCTGGGCCGCGATCGTCAGAGCCGTGCGTCCGCCCACGACGTACTCGCGCCGAGGTCGATCGGCAGCGCGCAGCACGGTCTTCGCAGCCAACTCGGGCGTGAAGACCGGAGCGACCGGACGAACCGCTCGCGGCATCCGGGATCGCACACGGGTGAAGTGGGGGGTGTTGAGTCCGGGTAGCTGGACCATCGTTATCCGCACACGGCTGCCCTCGTGCAGGAGCTCCGTTCGGGTCGCCTCGGTGAATGCACGAATCGCGTGCTTCGACGCGCAGTAGGGAGCCTGCAGGGGGATCGATCGGTAGGCGAGGCCGGAGCCGACCTGCACGATGGTGCCGGCGTCGCGGGCTCGCATCCGACGAAGCGCGGCCATCGTCCCGTACACCGTCCCCAGGTAGTTCACGGCGGTCACGCGGGCGACTTCGTCGGCGCGCAACGAGAAGACGGGCGAGTACACCGAAACCATCGCGTCATTCACCCACACGTCGATCGGGCCCAGCTCGTCCTCGATCTCGGTCGCCGCGTCCTCGACCTGCTGGGCGTGGCTCACATCCAGTGGCAGGACGAGCGCTCGGCGACCCAAGCGCTCGGCCTCCATCGCCGCCGACTTCAGGGCATCCGGGCTCCTCGCGATCAGGGCCACGTCGTCGCCGGTCGCCGCGAACGCGCGAGCGCATGCACGACCGACGCCGCTCGAGGCACCGGTGATCGCCACCACGCGTGGATGATGGTGGTTCCGTGCCGAACCAAGGTCAGGCCGCGCGCGGAACATCGGTGCGCTCCGTCCCCGCCTCAATCGACCCGCCAGTGGCCGCGAGCCGATTCAGCGCGAGGGCGCCGAGCATCAGGCCGAAGTCCCTTAGAGCGATGTCGTAGTACCTCGGTGGGTCGTACGTCAGCAGGTTGACGATGATCCCAGCCAACCACCCGGCCACGAGCAGGCCACCGATCTTCGGACTGATGAGTACGACGAGACCGGCGAGGATCTCGACCACGCCCACTGCGTACATGAACTCCTGTGCCGTCCCTGGCAGGAGTCGGTCAACCCATGGCGCCAGGTAGTCGGGCCAGTCGACCATGAAGTTGAAGAACTTGTCGATACCGAAGAGGATCGGCGCGACAACGAAGCCGGTCCGCAGGATGAGGTATGCCTGATCGGCGTGACCCCTAACATCGCCGCCTCGAACCGTCGTCGCAGCCATGCTGCTCACCTCCCGACCCCGCGACAGGGTCAAGATTTCCCTACCCGTATCCCACTGCAACGAACCCTTGCCTAGGGTTTCAACCGTGGCGTCGGCGCGTGAGCCTCGCCGACCACTCCCGAAGTGGATCCGCCCTCCAGCATCCCCGGCCAACGTGGCTGGGACCTCAGGAAAGCCTCCAGGCACCGTTCTGTGCCTACGTTTGGTGCGGAAGGCACGAGGCCGCCGAACAGCCAGCAGATCCGGTCGTGGACTCGAAGCTCCGACTACCCTTCAGAAACGTTGGTTCGGACAATCCCGCCAACTGGCTTGGATCTTACGCTGAGAGTCATGGGGTACCCGAGGGACATCCACGCCGAGGGTGGTGGGTGTCCCTCGCTGCTGCCGCGAGATGGAGATTCACACGGTGATGACGACCTTTCCCTGCGCCTGTCCCGATTCCAGATATCGGATCGCCTCGGGCACCTCGCTCAGCGGGAAGGTCCTGTCGATGACCGGCGTGATCTTCCCCGCTTCGATGAGCTGCTTCAGGACGACCAGGCGGTCTCCGGGGTCCTTGGCCCCGCGGAAGGGATGCAGGTGGCTCACGAACGGTGAGATCACCATCAGCTTGAAGAATCGACCCAGGCTTCCGAACCAACGATGGCCCGAACCTCCGTACTGATCGTGCCCGATCAGCACGTATGTCCCCTCGGAGGTGAGCGCGCGTCTGAGGTCCGACCACGGATGGTTTCCGGCGATGTCGAGGATGAGGTCGTAGCGCTCCCCACTCCGGGTGAAATCCTCCTGCGTGTAGTCGACGATCCGGTCCGCCCCGATCGACCGGAGCATATCGAGCTTCCCGGTGCTGTCGACGGCGGTCACGTCCGCTCCGTACGCCTTCGCGAGCTGCACTGCCGTGGTCCCCACACCCCCACCCGCGCCGTTGATCAAGACCTTCTGTCCCGGTTGGAGCCGCCCCTCATCGCGGAGACCCTGCACTGCGATGGGTCCGGAAGTGAGCACTGCCGCGGCCTGTTCGAACGTGAGGTTGGCCGGCTTCAGCTGGAGCCTGGTTTCTGGTACGGCCGCATACTCGGCATAGGTACCGCCGTTGCCCCAGAGATTGGCACCCACGCTCTGACCGAATACCTCATCGCTCGGATGGAACCGAATCACGTTCCTGCCCGCCGCTTCGACGGTCCCCGCCAGATCGGTACCGGGGACCGGGTTCTTCGGTCTGCGCAGCCCGGATCCCATGATGCGAAGGACGTATGGCTGGCCCCTCAAGGCGTGCCACACATCTGGATGGACGGAAGTCGCACGGACCCGGACCAGCACCTCGTCATCCTTGACGTTCGGCCTGTCGATCTCCCGGAGCTCGAGGACGTCAGGTGACCCGTACCTTTCCTGGACGATCGCCTTCATCGTGTTCTCATCCGCTGCTCGCATAGAGTGCGAAGCGCCAGTCGTTGCACCGCACGAGCCTCCCTTGCGCACAGGTTTCATGCAATCGACTCTATCGATGCCCGAAGCTCACGCGACTTGCGGCGGCGGCGATGCGGGTCAGAATGGATCATGGCCTCCTATTCCGTGAACAAGCGCGCTGTGACGCGGGCTCGGAAGCTCATCGACGCTCACCAGTACATGCTGGACAGCACGTGGGGCGACGTCCAACCGAGCGCCGACGACGAGAACAGCTTCCTGGAATCGCACTCGTGGGAAGAGTACGCCGAGTGGTTTCTCGGGCTCACCGACGGTGCGACCGATGAAACCAAGGCCAGGTACGCGTTCGTCTACGGGGACTTCCGTCGACTCCATCGAAGCGGCCTGATCGCGTGCCAGTACCGGGCTGCCGAGTGGCGACACAAGGACGTCGAACTGGCGGCTCATGCACTCTTGCAGCACCTCGACGGCACTCGGGCTTGAGCCGATGCGATTCATGATCCTGGTCAAAGCGAACGAGACATCCGAGGCGGGCGGCATGCCGACGGAAGAGATGCTGACCGAGGTGGTCGCGTACCACGAGGAGCTCGCGGAGGCAGGAGCCCTCTACGACGCCACGGGGTTGCAGCCGACATCGGAAGGGTGGCGCATCAGGCATTCCGGCGGCACGCGGACAGTCGTCGATGGCCCTTTCGCCGAGGCGAAGGACCAGATCGCCGGCTACACCATCATCCAGGTCGGTTCGAGAGAGGAGGCGATGGGGTGGGCCATGCGCTACCCCGCGACCACCGACGAAGGTGAGGAAGGAGTGATCGAGATCCGTCAGCTCTTCGAGCTGGAGGACTTCGTGCAGGGACCGGCGATCGCGCGCTTCCGCGAGCTCGGGCTCCTCGAAAGGATCGCCGTCGACGTGGAGCGAGCACGTCCCGATCTCACTCGCGCGACGGCTCCGAACGGCACCACGACGATCCTGTTCACGGACATCGAGGGATCGACGCAACTCACCGAGAGCCTGGGAGATCGAGCGTGGATGTCCCTGCTGCGCGAGCACAACACCATCGTGCGAGAGCAGGCGGCGAAGCATTCGGGATTCGAAGTGAAATCGCAGGGCGACGGATTCATGCTCGCCTTCGCTTCGGCCCGCGATGCCGTACGGTGCGCCATCGGTATCCAGTTCGCGCTGGCCGAAATGGAGTCCAACGCCCATGAGCTTCGGGTGCGGATCGGCCTGCACACGGGCGAACCGGTCCGAGAGGTAGACGACTTCTACGGCAAGGCGGTGATCCTTGCCGCGCGCATCGCGTCAGAGGCCCGTGGCTCGGAGATCCTCGTCTCCTCACTCGTGCGCGACCTCACGGAAAGCACGGGGGAATTCAGGTTCGAGGCGCCAACGGATGCCGAGCTGAAGGGGCTGTCCGGCATGTATCGTCTCTCGGCAGTGCGCTGGCGGGAAGAGACGCACGGAACCTAGACGGGGCGTCGCGCTTCGATCACGCGGTCGCCGCCGTCGGCGTCCCGATGCACGCGGATCTCCGTGAGGCCTTCGTCCGCCAGGGTTCTTGCCAACTCGCCGGCCTGGTCGCCGCCGAGCTCCATGAGCACGCCGCCGCCGGGGCGGAGCCAGCGCGCGGCTGCTTCGGCGGTCCGCGCCAGCACGCTGGTCCCGCGCGGTCCGCCGTCGAGCGCCCGACGGGGCTCGTTGGCGAGCACGTCCCTCGGCAAGAGATGGAGCTCCTCGGTGGGCACGTAGGGCACGACGGCCGTCATCACGTCGACGCGCTCCCGGAACGTCGGAGGCAGCGGCTCGTCGAGGCTGCCCACGAGCGCGCGAACGCCGTTCCGTCGCGCGCACGCGACGGCCACGGGGTCGACGTCCGTGGCGACCACGGTGGCCCGCGGACGCGCCGTGCCAAGGACGGTGGCCACCGCGCCGCTGCCGGTGCACAGGTCGACGGCGATCCCGGCGGCCGGCAGCAGTGACACGGCCCGGCGCGCCAGCGCCTCCGTGTGCGGCCTGGGGACGAACACACCGGGGTCGACGCGGACACGGACGCCGCAGAAGTGCACGGATCCGATGATCCAGGCGAGCGGTTCCCCGCGCAGCCGGCGAGCGATCAGCTCCTCGATGGGTCCGACGCCCTGGCTCGTTGCCCGGAACAGCGCGTCGGCCTCCGCGCCGGGAGCGATGCAGCCTCCTTCTGCCAACGCGCGCACGACCCACGCGCGTTCCTCCCTCCAGGTGCCAACGTCGCCCGCCGGGCTCGGGAAGTCCATCGGCTTCACCATCGGCGCCGGTCGGCACGGTCGGTCGCGACATTCACGAGCAGGAGGATAGGACGACGAGCTCCGGCACAGCCGTCCAGGTCACATCCGTCTTCACGGGCCGAGTTGCACTGCGCGGGATTCCAGGTAGCGCTGCTCAGGGACGCTCAGTGTGCGGCGTGCGGCCAGGCGATAATGAGCCTGTGCCGCTTCCCGGTCCCCCGCCATGTCCAACAGGTGTGCTCGGACAGCGTCGACGCGGTGGTGCCCCGCCAGCGCCGGATCGGCTTCCGCAGCGGTGAGCTGCTCCAGCCCCGCCCGCGAGCCGTGGATCATCGCGAAGGCCACGACGCGGTTGAGAGAGATCATCGGGCCGGGGGCCATCTTCTGCAGCAGGTCGTACAGTGCGAGGATCTGGGGCCAGTCGGTGTCCTCGAAGGTGGCCGCCTCGTCGTGCACGGCCGCGACCGCGGCCTGCAGCTGGTAGGGACCGATCGGCGCGGTGGCCAGCGTCTCGGTGATCAGAGCGACCCCCTCGGCGATCCCCTCACCGTCCCACCGACTGCGGTCCTGTTCCGCCAGCGGGACCAGGGCACCGTCCGGCCCCGTTCTCGCCGGACGGCGGGCGTCGGTGAGCAGCATGAGCGCGAGCAGCCCCGCGACCTCGCCGTCCTCGGGCAGGCGCTCGCGGAGCTGGCGGGTCAGGCGGATCGCCTCGCCCGTGAGCTCGACGCGATGCAGCCGGGACCCAGAGCTTGCCGTGTAGCCCTCGTTGAAGATCAGGTACAGCACGTGCAGCACGGCCGCGATCCGCTCGGGTCGTTCGGCTTCCGTCGGCATCCGGAACTCGGCGCCGCTGGCCTTGATCCGCTGCTTCGCCCGGCTGATGCGCTGTGCCACCGTCGCCTCGGGGACCAGGAGCGCGCGGGCGATCTCCTCCGTCGTCAGCCCGCCGACGGCGCGCAACGTCAACGCCACCTGCGAGACCGGCGTGAGCGACGGGTGGCAGCACAGCACCAGCAGGGTGAGCGTGTCGTCCATGGCAGCAGCCGGTTCGGGTTCCGGAGGCGCCTCCAAAGCGACGGTCTCCTCCCGGCGTCGGCGGGCCGAGTCCTGGCGCCACAGCTCGATCCGCCGACGGGAGGCGACCCGGATCAGCCACCCCTTCGGGTTCTCCGGCACGCCTTCCTTCGGCCACTGCACCGCGGCCGCCAGCAGCGCTTCCTGCACAGCTTCCTCGCACGTGTCGAAGCCTCCGTAGCGCCGCACGAGGGCGCCGAGGACCTCCGGCGCCAGCTCGCGCAGGAGGCCCTCGACCGCCAGGGCAGTGCTCACATGTCGTACCCGCTGAGGTCCATGATCGGCCGCACCTCGACCAGACCGAACTCGGCCTCCGGCACCCGCGCCGCGATCTCGATCGCGCGGTCCATGCTGTCGCATTCGATGAGGAAGAAGCCGGCCAGGAGCTCCTTCGCCTCGGCGAACGGCCCGTCGCTCGGGATCGTCCGCCCGTCGGTCACGGTGACGGTCTTGGTCAGCGACGCATCCGCCAGAGCCTCCGCCACGATCAGCTCCCCCGACGCAGCCAGGTCCTCGCCGAGGGCGGCGTACTCAGCGTAGCCCTCGGCGCGCTGAGCGTCGGAGAACCCCTCCCAGATCTCGCGGGACTGCGGGTTGCTGTGGATCAGGATCATGTATTTCATCGGACCTCCTCGTGGCCTCGGCATTCTCCTACCCGAGATGTCGAGACCGGTGCTGCAGTTTCGACATCATCGGTGAAAGGTTTCCACTGGGTCGGTCGAGCCGAGGGAGGTCGCCATGAGCGCAGGAGATCGCACGCAGCGTGGGTCAGCGGACGGCGTGCGACGCGGCACGGGTCGGGGTCGGCAGGAATGGTTCGCCCTGCTGGACGCGTGGGGGGCCGCCGGCCGCCCATATCGAGAGATCGCCGGATGGCTGAGGAACGAGCACGGCGTCAGCAACTGGTGGGCCCAGAAGCTCACGGTCGAGTACGAGCAGGCGCGCGGGCAACGCGCCCCCGGCGTCCGTCCTGACGGGACCTTCTCGGTCGGCGCGAGCAAGACGGTGGCCGTGCCCGTCGAGCGACTGTTCGCGGCCTTCGCCGACGCCAGGCTGCGGAAGCGCTGGCTGCCCGGCGTCGAGCTGCGCAAGCGCGCGTCGCAACCGGGACGCTCGGCGCGCTTCGACCGGGACGACGCCACGCGGATCGAGCTCTCCTTTGCCGCCAAAGGCAAGGACAAGAGCCAGGTGGCGGTGGAACACCAGCGGCTGCCGGATGCCCAAGCTGGCCAGGAGGCGAAGGCCTTCTGGCGCGAGCGCCTCGCGGGGCTCAAGGCCATGCTCGAGGGCTGAATGTCGCGGCGCCGACACGTGGAGGGAGGACCTGATATCGACGACCTGAACTACCCGGTCATCGCTGTGGCGGCCATCGCGGCGTTCGTTGTCTTCATTCAGGAGTTCTTTACGGGAATCCTCGTCCCGCTCTTCCGGGAGCGGGCTGGAAGCCACGCAACGTCGTTTCGGGGCGATGAACGCGGCGCTCGAGAGGAGACTGGAACAGCGGCCCTCCGGCTAGATCGGGTCGGGGCGAGGAGCGTCCATGGCCGTCGCCGCACCGGTTGCGCCAATCGTTCGAAGGGCTGCCGTCACCTCTCGACGCAGCCGTTGGTCGCGCTCCAGCTCCTCAAGGATCGGCCCCCAGGATCCTTTTCCAGGCCGCTCGCAGAAGGATCGAGCCACGCCCTCCCGTGTCGCGTCCGGTGCCTCCAGGACTCGGAGGAGTTCTCCGCGATCTTCGTCGCTCATCTGGGCCACGATCGCCTCCAACGAGTGGTCGACGCGAGCCTTCTCCGGTGTTTCGCGCAGCACCACCGCGAGCCCTCCGAGTGCGGCCGCCACGCCTCCTCCCAGACTCAGGAACAGTCCGCTCGCGGCACCGGCCTCGACCTCGAGCGTGCCTCGAAGGCTGGACTCCACGCGATCGAGCAGTGGCCCCGTGATAAGGCCGCGGAGCGGAACGCCGGGCAGTAGCGCCGCGAGCTGCCGGTCTGCTTCAGCGCGGACCTGCGCGATCAGCTCCTCCCGCACGAGTCCGCTCGTATCGGACCAGGCGGCACCGGCGAGTGCAACGGCGACGACGCCTGCCACCGCAGCGACCGCTCCACCGATCCGACGCATCCTGCCGTCCGGCATCCCGAGCGCTAGGACGGCTCCGACGACCGCAGCGAAGCCGCTCAGCGCGGCTCCCAACCCGAGGATGTCGACGCGGCCGGGCACGGGGACGCCCACGATCGGGTCCATCAGGGACTGCGCGCCGGCCGGGATCGGGAATGCAGTGGGATCCAGACCGAGGCCCGAGGTGAGGGAGTCGATGAACTCCTGAGTGTGGAGCGTCACACGCGACGGATCCGCCCACGGGAGGAACACACCGACCGCCGCGGCAACACCTCCGAGCAATGCGATAACTGCGATCGGCGACCAGGTTCGAGCCGGCACGAAGGGAACCCCCGGTTCAGGCTGCGTGTTCATACGGCGATGAGCATCCCCTCACGCGCGACCACGCACCGATCGCCGTCGACCCCCCAGAGCCGGCTCAACTGGTCGCCGAACTCGTCGAGTTGTTCGTCGGTTCGCATCGGATCGTGGTGGAAGAGCAAAAGGCGACCGATCCCCGCGCGCTCGGCGAGCACGGCCACCTGCCCGAGGCTCGAGTGCCCCCACCCCGTCCGCTCCGGATACTCCTCGTCCGTGTACTGGCAGTCATGGACCAGCAGGTCGGCACCTTCCGCGATCGAGAAACCGGAGATCCATGTGGGCGGCGCCTCCCTCACGTCGGACGCGAGCGCCGGCTCATGGTCGGTGAGGTACGCAAGGGTCCGACCATCTGCCTCGATCCGGTAACCCACGGTCGGACCCGGATGCAGGATCGGTTGTGAGTAGACTCGCGCGCTCCCGAGGAACCACTCGCCCTCCGGGGCGTCGTGATACTCCACCCTGGCCGCCATCTCGGACAGATGCACCGGGAAGAGCGGCGGAGAGAAGTACGTCTCGACTCGCTCCGCGAGCGACCGGATCGGCGACGAAGGTCCCCAGATGTGCATCTCGGTGTGGGGAGACCAGAGTGGTGGGAAGAACCCGAGCCCTTCCAGGTGATCCACGTGCAGGTGGGACAAAAGGAGATCGATCCGAGACAGATGCTCTCGCAGCAGCTCCAGTCCCAGCGCCCGGATCCCCGTTCCCGCGTCGAGGATGACCAGGCCGCCGTCGGCGAGCCGTACCTCGATGCACGAGGTGTTCCCTCCGTAACGCATGGATTCGGGACCTGGCGAGGCGATCGATCCTCTGCTGCCCCATACGCGGATCTCCACGTCAGGTTTCCTCGGCTCTGTCCCAGAAGATGGCGATCGCACCCACGAACTCCTCGGTGTGCGCGAACAGCGGAAACGCCGTGACCGCCACGCTTCGAATCGCTCCGTCGAGTCCTCGGATCTCGAAGCCTCGGTGAGCCGGCACCCGCCTGCCGAGGGCGATGCCGAGCGGCAGCTCGTCGAGCGGGATCGGCTCTCCACGCTCGTTCTGGGGAGCGAACTGCGTGGACCAGATCGCCGCCGGCATCCCGTGACCCTCGATGAACGGTCGCCCCAGAAGTCGCTCCGCCGCCTCGTTGAAGTAGATCGCGTTCCCGTCCGGGTCGACCAGGAAGACAGCGGTGGCGAGGCGCGACGCGAAGGCTCGGGCAACGATGAGGATCAGGTGGTTCTGCTCCTGCCCGGACACGGCGCAAAGAGTAGTGCCGGCGCAGCGGGCACGCTCGGGGACGCGCTATCGGTGGATCAGCACGGGCGTTCCCATCGGGACGCTCCACAGCCGATCGATCTCGGCGTTGTAGACGCGAACGCAGCCGAGCGACACGGCCTGACCGCGATCGGACGGATCGTTCGTGCCGTGGATCGCGAGTCGGCCGGGAGACGGCCCGAACCGTACCACCTCGGAGAAACCCGAGAGTCCGAGGGCGAGCTTCCCGTAGGGGCCCCCCGTCGTGGAGTAGCGCACGCGAGCCCACACGAAGTACCGGCCGGGCACCGTCGGCGTGTCCTCGTCGCCGATCGCCACCTTGAGCTTGGTGTGCACCTTGCCGTCGATGTAGCGGACGAGCCGCCGCTTCGAGAGATCGACGACGATCCGTTGGTCCACGGTGGCCAATCGGACATCTGCCGCCCGAACCCAAGCCTTCGCACCGTTCGGGTACTCACCGGTCCGGATCTGCACCCAGTCGGTGCCGTTCGGATCCCGCATCACATCCTGGACCAGGAACGACATCGACTGACCGAACGCGTTGCTCGTGGCGATGCGGTTCCCGGTGGAAGCGGCAGGTCCCGGGTCTCGCCAGGTCCACAGGAAGGGCTGATCGGAACGAGCCGTCAACCTTCCCGGGCCCGCAGGGCCGAGGGCCCGATCGAACGGGTCCGGCGGCGGTGCATCGGGACCGACAACCGATCCTGTGGGCTCGAACCCCGAACCAGCGAACTCGACGGAAGGCGCCCCCGGCTCCCGGGTGAGGGGAGGGGACATCGACGTCCCGCCAGCGTGTCGACCGGGTGAGTCACAGCCGACGAGCAGCATGACGGGCGCAACGACAACGGCGATGACTCGGCGCAGCACAGTCGGTACGGGGCCCCCTCAGCGACCGGTCCTCGAGACCCTATCGGTGAGGTGCGTCGGGGGCAAGCTCGCGATTCAGACGTCGCCCGTGGTTCGCTCTCGCCGTGCGTCGCGCTCGAGGTCAGAGAGGGCGTCAAGCAGCCGCCCCTCGACGTCGGCGTCCTCGAGGACCTCGGGACGGGACACGTCGGTGATCGTCTCGGTGACGGGAAGAACCTTCTCTTCCTCCGGTTGCTCCTCCGACACGATGACGTCCACCTCCTCCTCCACACCGGATGCCAGGGCGACCTCGCGCAGCTCCTCCATGGCGCGCAACTGCTCTGCGGCCTCGGCCTCTCGTTCGGCGAGCTGGGTTTGGAGCACCATCGCCTCACGCATCGGTGCGATCAGCAGGACCACCGCCGCGAACTCGCCGAATCGGCCGAGACCGTTCCAGTAGGTCACCGACGACTCCAGCGAGGTCACGCCTTGGAAGACCTCTACAGCAGCCCATGCCGCCGTAGCAGCTGCCGCGGCCAGCAGGCCCATGCTCCGCCCGCGTCCGAACGCCACGAGACCGATCGGCACCAGGTAGAGCACCTCGACCGCGAACCTCCCGGCTGCTACGTCGGCGATGCCGATCAGGGCGAGCACCAGGAGGCCGACGATGACGACGACGCCGGGAGAGCGCCGACCCAGGAAGCCTTCCAAGCGCAGCACCCATGAACGCTCGACCCGAGAGTGAAGCTCGGCGAGATGTCGTTCCTCTTCGATGGCCTCTCGGACCTCGTCCGGGACCCCCGCGTCCGGCATGGCGAACTCCTCCTTGAATAAGAGTCGGCCTTCGAAACCCCCAGCTTGAGTGAGCGAAAGTCCTAGGGAGCGGCGGACGCCAGCACCGGAACGATCCGCTCGAGGGCCCATTCGAGATCCTCGTGCGTTACCACCAACGGCGGCGCAATGCGGATGGTGGTCTCGTGGGTGTCCTTCACCAGGATCCCCTCGCCCATCAGTCGCTCGCATACCCACCGGGCGTCGCGACCCTCGGACGTCATCTCGATACCGATCCACAGACCCCGGCCCCGAACCTCGTGGACGTTGGGGATGCTTGCCGCCCAGAGCTCGTCGATCAGCCAGGTGCCGAGCTCCGCGGATCGGGTCTGGAACTCCCCGGTACGGAGCAACCTCAGCACCTCGAGCCCGACGGCACACGCCAGCGGGTTACCGCCGAACGTGCTGCCGTGCTGGCCCGGCCCGAACACGCCGAGCACGTCCTGGTCGGCAACGACGGCGGAGAGCGGCATGATCCCGCCTCCCAGGGCTTTGCCCAAGACGTAGACGTCAGGGACCACCAACTCGTGTTCGCAGGCGAACGTCGTGCCCGTTCGGCCGAGCCCTGTTTGGATCTCGTCGGCGATCAGCAGCGCGCCGCGTTCCGTGCAGAGCTCGCGTGCCGCGCTGAGATATCCCTCGGGTGGCACGATCACGCCGGCCTCGCCCTGGATCGGCTCGACCAGGAATCCAACGACGTCGCCCGTGAGGGCGTCGGCCAGCGCCTGAACGTCGCCGTAGGGAACGACCTGGAATCCTGGGGTGAACGGCTCGAACCCGTCGCGGGCCAAGGGGTCCGTGGAGAACCCCACGATCGTGGTAGTGCGTCCGTGGAAGTTTCCTTCAGCCACGAGGATCCGAGCTCGCTCCCGCGGCACGCCTTTCACCTCGTAGCCCCACTTGCGGGCGGTCTTGATCGCCGTCTCGATCGCCTCAGCTCCGGTATTCATGGGCAGGACCATGTCCTTGCCGCAAAGATCGGCGAGCCCGGCACACCAACGGGGAAGCAGATCGTTGTGGAACGCTCGGCTGGTGAGCGTGACGCGCTCGAGCTGTTCGATCGCGGCGCGGACGAGATCGGGGTGGCGGTGGCCGAAGTTGAGCGCCGAGTAGGCGGCGAGCATGTCGAGATAGCGCTTACCGTCGACGTCGGAGACCCAGGCGCCCTCTCCCTCGGCGATGACGACGGGCAGCGGATGGTAGTTGTGCGCGCTGTGGCGCTCCATCATCGCGATCAGCTGGGCAGCGCTGGTCGTGGATGGATCGGTCAGCGTCATCGGGTCCATCACTGTAGGCGATAGCGCACGGGGTAGCCTTGACCCACGCGAGAGTGGCGGAACCCGGCAGACGCGCCGGACTTAGGATCCGGTGCCCGAAAGGGCGTGGGAGTTCGAATCTCCCCTCTCGCACGATTCAGCTCGTCTCTCGGAGGGTTCGAAGCACGGCCGGCATGACGGGGTCGATGCTGGACGAATCCACTCCCAGGTGGTCGGTCCCTGGGATCGAAACGAACTCCGCGTTCGGAATCTCTTCCGCCGCGCGTTGTGCCTGGCCGAAGAAATCAACGTCGTCCTCGGCGACGCAGATGAGACATCGGATCTCCCACACGCCAAGGTCCTCGCTGACCGCTCCCTCAGCGATCGCAGATCGCCACGCGGCACGCATCGCTGCGGCGTCTGAAGCGAGGTACACCTCTCGCACGGCGTCGGGGTAGCGTCCCGCGATGGCCTCGAAGATGTTGACGAGGGCTTCCATGCCCTGCCCCGTCGAGCTGTCCAACCCCTCCCCGACGGCACGGGCGAGCGGGCCGTCGGGGTCCATCGCGTACGGCTGCTGGCCGATTGTCACGAGCGAGCGGATGCGCTCGGGTGCGTGTTCGCCAATCCCGAAGCAGAGTCTTCCACCCCAGGAGATGCCGATGAAGTGCGCTCGCTCGATCCGGAGATCATCGAGTACCGCCACGACGTCCCCGACCCGTAGCGGCATCGCATACGCGCTCGCATCGTGTGGCTTGTCGCTGCGACCGTGACCTCGGTGATCGATGTAGATGAGCCGGAACTCGTCGGTGTGCTCTTGCAACGCCCTGGCGATCGGAGCGTTTCGTACCAGTCCGACCGGATCCAGGAATCCTCCAAGGATCACGACCGGCGTTCCATCGCCGCCATCGTCCTCGAAGTAGACCCTGCTCGCGTCACGAGCGTTCGTCGCGAATGGCATCGGTGGAGCCTTTCCGGTCGCTGGCGCCCGATCATCGCATCGTGCGCCTACTCAGGTCCCAAGACGTTCATCGAGAAGGATCGCGATCGGCCAAGCTCCCTCGGACGTGTTCGAGATCACGGTGCAGGTGGTCGAAAACATCGGATCGTGCGTGCTGCTGAACGACACGCCCGCGTCGTACCCCTCCAGCATCACGACCTCACTCGACGCATGGAGGTGGAATCCGAGGCCATAGCGCTTCGACTCTTCCGGCCAATCGCTGCGAGGCCGCACCATCTCCGCCACCCAGTCCTTCGATACGATCCGTCCCGCGAATAACGCGCTCCACAACGAGCTGACGTCTGCCGCTGTGGAGTAGATGCCGCCGTCCCCGTTGCCGCGGACCGGCAAGTGGAACACGTTCGTCCTCGAGCCGTCGGCCGTGAGGTACCCGAGCGCGGCGCGGCCCGGCAGCTCGTCGGAGCGCAGGAACGCGGTGTCGCGCATACCCGCCGGCTCGCATACCCGCCGACCCACGAGGTCGTGGAACGGCTCGCCACTTGCGCGCTCGGCGATCAGCGCGAGCACGACATAGCCGCCGTTGTTGTATGCGAATCGGTCCCCCGGCGGGAAGACGGTGCGGTGGCCATCGAGCACCGCCAGGAACTGTTCGGTCGTGGCCAGCTCGTGGACGGAAACCGGCACCAGGTAGTCGGTGATCTCGTGGCCCGCCGACTCGTCGAGGTAGTCGCCGATGCCCGATCGGTGTGCGAGGAGATGCTCGATCGTGACGCCGTCGCCGACGAGCGGCAGATCGGAGCCGAGGACGGAGCGAGCCGTCGTCGTGAGATCCAGCGAGCCGTCTTCGATCAGACTCACCACCGCGAGCGCCGTCAGGCCCTTGGTGCCGCTCGCGATCGCGAACTGGGTGTCGACGGTATTGGGGATCTCGTGGCCACGATCCGCGGAACCGTACGCCCTCGCCAGCTCGATGCCGCCCGAGCGGTCGACGCGGACGACACCGGAGAACGACGAGTCGCGAGCCAGCGAGTCGACTGCCTCCGCCAACGGCTGCATCCGGTGGACCTACTGAGACCGCATCGATGCTCGGCGGGCCACGCACCACGTCCCTTGCCCGGCCTCCGACGCCACGATTTCCCAATCACCCAGCAGCGCCACGTCGACCTCTTCGGGGCTGAGGTAGATCGGCGTGAAGGATCCGACAGTGCTCACCCACACGAGGACACCATCCGTCCCGAGGACTCGATCGACCTCCGCGGGAAACAACAGCATGTTGACCAGAAGCAGTGTCGCGACCATCGCGTCCGCGAAGGGGAGATGCGCGCCGTCACCCCTGATGCGGGGGACGCGCTCCGGAGCGAATCGGAGCATCTCCATCGACAGGTCGACGGCGATCAGTCGCGGGAGCCGAGCCGCTATCGTCCCCGTGGCAATGCCGGTGCCGGAGCCGAGTTCGACCGCCAACCCATCCGTCGCGAAGTCGCCGCCTCGCTCGAGCGCGTCCACGACCGGCGCGAGGCGCCCGGGCCGATCGCGGGTGTGCCACTCGGCGGCGAGCTCATCGAAGAGGTGATTCACCTCCGTAGCCCGCTGCCGTGTCCATCGGCCGGCGCCGGATGCGACCTCACGCGTCACCACCCGCATGGGATGGTCGGGCCCGACCGGCTCCGGCTCCTCACCTTCGACCGGCATCACGCGCGGCAGCCATCGAACCGTCATCCGCCGAACCATCCCACGAGGCGCGGCCCAGCGGAAGGGCAACCCTCACCCTGGGGTCTACCCGGCAACGACCTCGTAATGAGCGACGGTGTCCTCTCGCTCGATGAGGTACCGGTCGTCATCGGGGTAGTAGACGGCCCTGTCGATCTCGTCCCCGGCGAACCCCTCAATCACCTCGCGCGATTCCCAGAACGAGAGGGTGACGAATTCCGCTCGGTCGCCGGTGACCCTCCACAGGACCCATGCCCCCAGGTTGCCGGCCGTCTGCCGATACTCCTTGAGACCCGTCTCCTGCAGGTACTCCACGTAGTCCTCGGCGTCACCCTGGCGGGTCGCGCCGTTCCATATCCTGGCGATCATCGCTCTCCTTCCGTCGACGACGTGACCGGAATCCCTCCCGGCACCGCGGTGTTGTCTGCATAGGATGAACCCGGCGCGAGTGATCCGCAGCTACCTCGTGATCAGCGGTCTGTTCACGCTGTCGGCATCGCTGATCTGGGGCATCAACACGCTGTTCCTCCTGGATGCCGGCCTCACGATCTTCGAGGTCTTCCTGGCGAACGCCGTGTTCACCGCCGCGATGGCCCTCTTCGAGGTTCCCACCGGGGTGGTGGCCGATACGCGGGGGCGCCGGGCCTCCTTCCTGCTCTCGGAGGCCGTTCTCGTCCTGGGAACGCTCGCGTACGTCGGCGTGGCGTCCATCGACGGCGGTCTCGTCCTCTTCAGCACGGCGAGCGCGATCCTCGGCCTGGGTTATGCCTTCTACTCGGGAGCGGTGGAGGCATGGCTCGTCGACGCGCTCATCGCCACGGGATACGAGCACGAGCTGGACGGCGTCTTCGCGCGAGCCTCGATCGTGGCCAACATCGCGATGATCGTCGGCACCGTGAGCGGTGGGGTGCTCGGCCAGCTCCACCTGTCCCTCCCCTATCTCGCTCGCGCCGGTCTCCTGCTGATCGCGTTCGCCGAGGGGTTCCGATCGATGCACGATCTCGGGTTCACCCCGAGAACGAGTCGTCTCGCCGGCATGATCGGGGAGATGCAGAAGGTGGCCAGGGCGGGCATTACGTACGGGTGGCAAGCGCCCGCGGTCCGCTTGCTCTTCGCCGAATCGTTCCTCATGTGGGGATTCTTCGCGTGGGCCTGGTACGCGTGGCAGCCATACTTCCTCGAGCTCTACGGGGAGGACGCGATCTGGTTGTCCGGCCTGATCGCTGCGTTGTTCGGCCTCGCCGGCATCGCAGGCAACTGGCTGGTGGGACGGCTCGCGGTCCCGGGCCGCAAGCGGACCACGATCCTGCTGGCGACGGCAACGACACTTACCGCCACGATGGTTGCCACGGGGGCGATCCGCTCGTTCTGGGTGACCGTTCCGGTGTTCCTTCTGGGAGCCCTCGCGTTCGGCGTGATGCAGCCGGTCCGCCAGACCTACCTCCACCATTCCATCCCGACGTCGGAGCGAGCCACGCTGGTGTCATTCGATTCGTTGGTCGGCGGTGTCGGCAGCGTCGGAGGACAAACGGGGCTCGGGTACCTCTCGCAGGAGCGGTCGATCCCCCTCGGCTTCGTCGTGGGAGGCCTGACCACGATCCTGTCGATCCCGATCTTCGGTCGGCTCCGAGCCCTGAACGAGCCCGCCGATCGGATCACCGCCGAGGCTACCGATCTCGGGGGTGGACCGAAAGCGGCACCCGTCGCGCACGATGCTCCGCTGAGGACCTGATCACGCAGCGATACTGGCGATCGTGAAGCGAGCGTTGATCCTGCCTGGGGGCACGGCCACCGAGCAACTCGAGCTGGCCGAGCTGGCGGAGGCGACGGGCTGGGAGGGTGTCTTCGTCTGGGAGGCAGCGTTCGGCATCGACGCCTGGACCCTTCTCGCCGCGACCCTCCTGCTCCGGATGCGGTGGGATGATCGCCCACGTGGGTGCCGATGATCCGATGCGTTGGGTCGCGGAGACGGCGTGATCGCGACAGCGGGACGATGACCTCCCGTGCTCCCGATCAACGTGGTGTCGGCCATCGTGGCGGTCACGTGGGGATGTCTCGCCCTGTTCTGGGCCGTGGTGCTGCACTGGGAGGACACCAACGTCACGGAGGCGAGGCGCCAAGAGCTCGCAACCGAACAGCCTGATCACGTCAAAGGCGTCGTGAAGATGGCGTGGCCCCTCCTTGCCCGTGTCGTCGTGTTCGGCTTGCCACTCATCTTCGTGCTCGATGGCTCGGTCTTCAGGATCGGGATCCTCTACTCGCCACACCTCTCGTTCCTTGTGGGGTTCGAGCTTCCGCTTCAAATCGCGGGCATGGCCATGTCCGCTCTGGGACTCGCGATCCTGATCGTCGTCGGCCGCACCCTAGCCGTCAGGGTCTACCGGCTGGCGGGCCACGAGCGGGCACTGATCACGGATGGTCTGCACAGCTACGTGAGGCACCCGTTCTACCTCCACTTCGTGCTGCTCCCCGTCGGGCTGTTCCTCCTGACCCTGAACGTCCTGGCCCTCCTGGTGCTGCTCTTCTACACCGAGTTCGATGAGCCGGTCTTGCTGACGAGGGAGATGCGCAAGGAGGAGGGCGAGTTGCAACGCCGCTTCGGGGCCGAATACGCGGCGTACGCCGAGCGAACCGGGCGATTCCTCCCGAGAGTCAGGCGGCGGAGGTGACGCCGTTCAACCTCGTGCTCGAGGTGCGCCCCTAAGAGGCGGACGCTGGTCTGGTCAGACGGCGCCAAGCTGCGGGAGCCTGATGTGGGGAACGGCTTCGGCGAGCACCTGGACATCGCCGGGGAGTGACACCACGAACCGGGCGCCGCCGCCGATGCGATCCTCGACGTGTGCCGCGCCTCCGTGCAGCTGCGCGAAACGGCGGACGAGCGACAGGCCGATCCCCACGCCCCGGCCGCTCGAT
>Ga0299907_10000187_pt1 | contig 26792 bp, 33 predicted proteins | sample RVTome_16_FD_198680 | JGI IMG/M metagenome (GOLD analysis project Ga0299907, IMG submission 198680) | Soil microbial communities from uranium-contaminated site in the Upper Colorado River Basin, Wyoming, United States - RVT152D67 (version 2) ...
GACCAGCCTCCAGCTCCCGATTTCACGCGCCCTTCGGGATAGGACCAGCATCTCGGCGTGGGCGGTGGGATCGTTGAGTGCCTCGCGCCGGTTGTGATCCGCGGCTACGATCGCACCGGACTTATCCAGCAGCACCGCGCCCACCGGAACGTCCCCGGCCTCGCCAGCCTGACGGGCCTGGTCGAGGGCGGCCTTCATCGCCTCTAGGTATGAGGAGTTGGAAATAGGCTCAGTCACCACGCCGCATTATCCTTATCTTTGCTGCCCGGGTGAAGTCCCGGGCGGTTCTTATGCCAAACCTGCCTACGGGGCGGTTCGGCACAAACCGCTGATCCGGAGGGATCGCATAGTCTGGCCTAGTGCGCGGCACTGGAAATGCCGTTGGGGGTTTACGCTCCCTCGGGGGTTCAAATCCCCCTCCCTCCGCGGGTGTTGGATGAAATCCAACTCCATTGAGTTTCCTCCGGAAACTCCCGAGCCGATGGAATCGGCCTTGGCGTTCCGATGTGATCGTCGACAACTGAATCTGGAGGGGTCGCATAGTCCGGTCTAGTGCGCGGCACTCGAAATGCCGTAAGGGGTTGACGCCTCTTCGTGGGTTCGAATCCCACCCCCTCCGCAATACCGATAACCTGTGCCACGGCGCCGGCGATTGGTGTCCCCGGAGGGGTGTCCGAGTGGTCTAAGGAGACGGTCTTGAAAACCGTTAGGCCCTGTTAGGGGTCTCGTGGGTTCAAATCCCACCCCCTCCGCCAGCCGACTGTTCTGTGAGTGTTCGCGCACGCTCTGTGTAGGTAGACACTCACAGAAGGGTCTTCCGGTTCGGGCTAGGGGTTCTGAAACCGGTATCTTGGGGGTACAACGCGTTTGCGTTCCGGAGAGGTGGCCGAGTGGTCGAAGGCGCTCGCCTGCTAAGCGAGTAAGGGGTGATTAACCTCTTCGAGGGTTCAAATCCCTCCCTCTCCGCTCCTTTCGAAGCCGCCTGCCACGCCACGAAACCTGGCTTTAACTCACCCCAGCGTCGCTATACCGTTCGGCTCCGTAAGCTCAGGAGTCAAGTGACAAAACGAATAATCGTGGCGGCGAACCGCCTGCCGGTCCGGCAGGTTGAGGGAGCGTGGGAGCGTAGCCCTGGTGGTCTGGTCAGCGCCCTCCTGCCAATCCTCGAAAAGAACAACGGTGTTTGGATCGGGTGGAGCGGGTCGGCCGATGAGACCATCGAGCCGTTCGAACACGACGGCATCCGGCTCATACCTTTGACCCTCGGCAGGCAAGAGGTAGACGAGTATTACCTCGGTTTCAGCAACGAGACAATCTGGCCGCTTTTTCATGGGGCGATCAGGACTCCCGCCTATCACCGACACTGGTGGCGGACCTATCAGGCGGTAAACAAGAGGTTCGCTGAGGCTATCGCCGACGCCTCCACCGGGGAGGAGCTCGTCTGGATACAGGACTACCAGCTGCTCCTTGTCCCCAAGTATCTCAAGGAGATGGCGCCAGGCCTCGACGTCCGCTCGTTCCTGCACATTCCGTTTCCTCCAGTGGAGCTTTACGCAAGGCTCCCGTGGCGCCAGGAGGTCCTGGAGGGGATGCTCGACGCCGACGTGATTGCCTTCCAGACCGAGCGCGGGGCGGGAAACTTCATCTCAGCGGCGACGACCTTCGCCGGTGCAGCGGCAACGGACCGTGGGCTGGTCTGGTCGGGCGAGACCCACCGTGTGGTGGCGTCGCCCATCTCGATTGACACCGCCGAGTACGAGCGGGTGGCAGGGCTCGACGAGACCCGACAGAAGGTCCTGAGTATCCGGGCTGATCTGGGGAACCCGGAGGTCATCTTTCTCGGAGCCGACCGCCTCGATTACACAAAGGGGATAGACGTCCGATTCCGCGCCTACGAGGCGATGCTGGAACGCCATCCCGATCTGGCGGCGAAGACCAAGTTCGTCCAGATTGGTGTGCCCTCCAGGTCGACCATCAAGGATTACGTTGAGGTCAAAGAGGACATCGAGCAGATAGCGGGACGTATCAACAGCACCCAGGGCTCGCGACACTATATGCCGATCCATTACCTGTACGAGTCCCTGACGATGGAGGATCTCGTCGCCTATTATTGTGCGGCGGACGTGATGGTGGTCACGCCATTTGCGGATGGGATGAACCTGGTGGCGAAGGAGTTTGTCGCCAGTCGAATCGAAGATGACGGCGTGTTGCTCCTCAGCGAGTTTGCCGGGGCCGCTCAGGAGCTGCGCGAAGCGATACTGCTGAACCCCTTTCACGTCGACGGAATTGCTAGCAAACTGCATCGTGCCATCGAGATGGACGGGGAGGAACGGCAAAGAAGGATGAAGGTCATGCGTCAGATTGTCAGGGAGCACGACGTCCACCGGTGGGCCAGATCTGCGTTGGGATCTGACCTCGATGTCGTGACGGCGTGATCACATGGAGGCGCTGAAGCCTGTCGGAATGCTGCCCTCAGCCACTGATCGGCTCGAACAAATCAAAGCCATGCTCAATGGACAGCCGGCAATCTTTCTCGACTACGACGGAACCCTGGCCCGGATTGTCGACGATCCATCGAAGGCCCGCATCCCTCAAAGCACCCGTACCGCCATACGGAGCCTGCTCCAGGACTCTCCAGTTGCGATCGTCAGTGGCAGGAGTGCCATCGATGTGAGGGATCTAGTTGGCCTGTCGGGAGTGGTCTACGCCGGAAGTCATGGCCAGGAGATCTCATTCCCGAATGACACGAGGTTCGAATACAGAGAATCGGTTGAGAGCCTGGGAGCGCTGGACAAGGCCGAAAGGCTACTGACAGAGGGTTTGTCCGGGCTTGAGGGAATTCACGTCGAGCGCAAGCCTTTTGCTATCGCCGTCCACACCCGGCGGGCGGGCTCGGAATCGGCCCGGGTGCAAGCCGGCGAAATGGCATACGAGGTTGCATCGAACCTGCAGCTTGCGGTCAGCACAGGCAAAGAAGTCCACGAACTCCGGCCCGACGTCGACTGGCACAAAGGCCGGGCCATCGAATACATGCTCGGCAACTTCGAGGGCTGTGTCCCGTTGTTCATCGGGGACGATGAAACCGACGAGGATGGCTTCACCTCAGTCGCGGCCCGTGGTGGGGTGGCCGTGATCGTATCTGACGATGACCAGAGGATGACCCGGGCCGATTTCAAGCTGAAGGACACCTACGCCACCACCATGTTTCTCGGTCGGCTCAAGGCATACATCTGACGTCAGGTGAGAGGGACCGGCTCCTTCTCGTTTTCACCGCCGGCGAGTTTTTCGATTTCGCCGGTCGGCTGCAAGAGCTGGGCGGCTGTCGCCGCTGCGTCCAGCTCCGACTCGGCGCCGGAGGTAACGAGGTGCCCCTCGGTGTCCGAGAGGTGTGCCCGGATGAACCAGTGGTTGAGGTCGAGTTTTGCCGTTTGGCCGATAAGGAGATCCTCAGTGATCGGATCATGTTTTGTCACAGCAGAAATCGCCTCGCGGTGTCCGACTATGACTCGTTCGTAAGCCTTGTCCAGCGCTCCGAGGTGCGCCATCACCGGTCCCCGGCCCAACGCGTAGTCCCCCTTCGCAGTGCGACCCTCGATCACCTGGGACGGGAGGCCGGCCGCAACCGCCCCCATCGTCGTGATCCTTTCGGCGACCTCATCGATCAGCCCCCGCACCGTCCCGGTCTGCTCATCCATCAGCTTGTGGATGGCGATGAACCCGAAACCGATCACATTCCAGTGGACGTGTTTCAGCGTTAGCGAGAGATCAATCAGATCGGCAAGGCGTTCCTGAAGAGACTGGGTTATCTCCTCGGCGGAGTCTCTACTCATACCAGCAGGTGCGTATTGATGCTCCATGCCATCCTTTCTGATCACGATTGGTCTTTCCCATGTTCGTCGGTTGCTAAACGCCTTCCGTTCTTGAACGCGACAGACCCTTCCGGATCCGGAAGGGTCTGTGTCGGTCGGAGAGCTGTTCTGTGATTACGCCCGCGAGTCGCGAAGATCGCGGACACGGTCGTGAGCTGCCTTGACCGCAGCGGCCTGCTGGTCGACCACTGCGCGAATCGCCGCGGGGAGATCCTCACTCAAGGTCCCTCGAAATTGTGCCACCGCATGATCTTCGCCGCGTTCGGCAGCAGAGAGGATGGCGTGGGGGTCGTCGCCCGTCAGGGCGTCCTTCATCGACATCCAACTGCGATGCAATGCCCCGGCGGCAGATCCCTCCCCGGTTTCGATTGTGAGACCGTGATCGGCCGCAGTCTTGACCAGTTCGCGAGAAAGCTGGTCACGCTGTGACGAGAATTCTCGCATTTCGGTTGCTAGCTGGTCGTGCCCATCCTCAGCGAGCTTGTCGGCTGCCGACCGGAATCCCTCTCGTCCGTCCTCAAGGGTTTGATTCAAATCCTCCAGAACTGCAATGGTCTGAGTGGTTTCCATGGTGGTGCACCTCCGTGCATCGTGTAACACGGTGTTTACCCGGATGCCGCCGAGCTAAACCGTAGGGGAGGTCCTCCTGGCCGGCGACATGTCTTTGCTCCAGATCTCGCTCGCGTTGACGTCGGGGAAGGGGGCTGGCTCAACCGTGCTCAGCGGGGTGACGGTCACGTATCCGGCGGCGCACATCGCTGTGTCGGAGGCAGGATCGGACTTGTCGATCGATGGGCCAACCTGGAGCTGGAGGGTTTTCGATTCGACCTGTGCGTTTGCAACGCGGAAGTAGCCGAACTCGTCCAGGTCGGCCCAATGGATCCCCTTGACCTCGTCGAGGGGGAGCGCCGGCACGTTGATGTTGAGCACCTTGGGCTCTGATCGTCTCGCCAGGAGCCACGACGCTGCCGGCACGGCGACATCGACTGCAGTCTCCCAGTGCCAAGGATCCGATTGGGCAAGGCTGATCGCCAGGCCACGTGCTCCAAAGGTCCGGGCGGTCAGAGCCGCGCCTACTGTTCCAGAGTGGATTACTGAATGACCGGTGTTGATTCCCGCATTTATGCCCGATACAACCAACGCGGGTGGGTCGCCAAATGCTCCCAGCGCCGCCGCCATCACCGCCAGACCCGGGGGACCGTCGATGCTGTAGACCTCAGCCGCTCCTTCAATGTCGACCTTCAACAGCTCGACGCCTGTTGCGGGGTCGAACCGACCGATCCCGGTCCCGCTCCCGGACATATCGCGTGCCGGGGCGGCCACCTTGACATCGAATACCTCGGAGAGCGCCCGGGCCAGCAAACGCAGACCGGGGGAGTCGACTCCATCGTCGTTGGTGATCAAAACACTAGGTGCTGTCATATATCGGCGTTGATGGGATCGTGGTCACGACAACATGGTCGGCGAGTCGTTGAAAGAGAGCCTGGGATGCGCTCCCCAAGCCATGGCGGGTCACGTTCGCGGCCGCAGCGCCACACGCAAGCCTGAGAGTCTCTTCTGGACCGAGTCCCGTCTTCAGGGCTGTGGCCAATCCGGCGGTCATCGAATCGCCAGCTCCGCGAAAGTCCGCGGCCTCGAGGGTCGGTGGCACCGCCTCATAGGTTTCTCCATCGATGGTCGCCAGCACGGATCGCTCGGCACGGCTGAGCACCACATTGGTCGAACCCGCGTCAGTCAAATGTTGCAGCACTGCCAGTCCCGATGGGTCGTCATCGTTCGCAAGCAGACCGTCGGCTTTCATGTCGTCCTCACTCACCTTCAAGATGTCCAACGGCCCGCCGTCGAGGAATGACATGAGCTCGGCCCCGTGGAGGTCGCCGACGACTTTGACATCCGTGGACTTGAGGTCGTGTGCGATGCGGCGGTAGTAGCCGAGTTGGAGAATCTCACCGATCTGTCCGGCGATAATCGCAAGTCCCGCTGATATCGCGTGTTCAAGGAAGCGCCCATAGAACTCATCCGCGGAATGGCGGTCCAGAGAAAGGGGAAGCGCTTCGGCTACCAACTCTCGGTCACCGGAACGTCGGTCCTGGATGGTCGTAGGGGAAGGGAGGTCGGTTTCGACAGGGCTGAGGTCAATCCCCCATTGAGGGAGAAGCCCGCGAATCACTTTCCCGGTCTCGCCTCCGATGGGTCCGCAGAGGAGGGGCCGCTGACCGAGATGGCGGAGCATCCGGGCAATCCAGAAACCCTGTCCACCCGGGTGGAAGTGAATCTCGGCAGACCCGTTCTCCTCGCGGGACTCAATCGTCACCGTGAGACTCACAACCGGGGCGAATATCGCCACGGTGTGCTGGTCGTGACCCACGTCATACCTTTCGCTCGATTAGCTGGCGCCTTCCGGTGGCGTGGCCTCATTTACCCTTCGCACGCTGCGCCGAAACGACCCGCCGAGCCGCGGCTAACCCCAAACGAAAGCAGCCATCGGATCCCGGTGGCTGCTTTCGTCTTCTGGTTCCCCGGTCAGTCGGTTACTTCCCAGTACGGTTTGCTTCCGTAGTAGCTGAAGACCTCGCTAATCCATGCTCGGTCCGTGGTCAGCGGCCAGTTGTCCTTGTCGAAGCCTGGCGCGTTCTGGAGGATCTCCTTTTCGACATTGAGGATGACTTCCTCGTTGTCGGTGTCCACCGTCAACAGGTCCCAGGGGATGGCGAAGAACTTCTCTCCCATCCCCAGGAAGCCCCCGGCGGCCAGTACTGCATATGCGACCCGTCCACTGTCGAGGTCGATCACGATCTCATGGAGCGATCCGAGATCATCACCCGCAGCGTTGCGCACCGTATCCCCGGTAAGGGTGCTTGCACTGAGTGCATGTGTCGTTGTCATGTCATGTCTCCTTGATGTTGATGCGCCCTCAGAAGATGAGGATGAGAATCAGTAAGAGGAGGATCAGACCACCGATACTGATATACATTTCATGCCTCCTTCCGGGTCTCTTCCACGATGGCGGCATCGACTCGCTGGTGATAGAGCTCACCGAATCGACCCCCGATGTAGCCGCCCAGGAGCATCGATGCGACCAGCACCACCGACCCGATCACTGCCTCCGTCGTCAGGTCGTCCACGTCGATCTGCGCAACCCAGTTCGGCAAGTCGGACCTGTTGAAAGCGTTGTATTCGGTGCCTACCCAAGCGCCGAGCGCCGCGAACACGGTGATCAGGAGTAGTGCCCAGAGCCCTGCACCAAATCCGTTGAGCCCGCCTTTGTATCTGGCCATCCTGCCAGCGACAAAACCGCCAACGATAAAGGCGGCCAGTACGGCCAGAGCCGCCACTATCAGCCCCAGGATGGAGCTTTCGTCCAGCGTTCCCTCGTCATTGATCATGTTGAGCTGGAAATCGATCGACGCCGCACCAGCACCAAACAAGGCGCCGAGGAATGCAAGGCTTCCCAAGGCGGCGAACATCCCGAACAGTGACGCAAGGAAGTCGGCTCCGCCAAACCGCTCGTACACGGTGGAAAGGTCGTTCGATCCTTCGATGCGCCCTCGTCGTCGTATTGTGGTCACAAGCTTCTTCTCCCTTTCAGACTCCACCATCCATTACCCGCGGCCGGACCATCCGAAACTCGAAGGGACGCCGATTTCGGCGAGAGATCGTGCCGATCAGAGGCTGGAAATCCACTCTCACCTGTTGCACGAACGCTTCGCCAAGGGGGCTGTCAGAGGGGTAGTGTTTGTCGGAGATGACGAGCCCCGAAGTCGAGGCGCCCGGCCCATACACGAGTATCGACCCTGCCCTCGAACGGCGACTGGCGGTCATCGGCCACACCATCAGGTGGCTGGTGGTCGGCTACGCCGTTGTGGTCCTCTGGGACGCAGCTTTCGATTGGTTTGCGGAACTGCCTGATGGCCCTCTCACAGTCCGCGCCATAACCCCCGGCGAGGCAGTCTCGCTTGTCGCCCTTTCGATCGCGGCCTTGCTCGCTGGTGACAACATCCGAGCCGTGGGGGGATCGATGATCCTTCGCCGGGTTGGCCTCGTCATGTGTTGGGTGACGGCAGCCTTTGGGCTTTTTGTGATGATCACATTCATCCTCAATCTGAGTTGGCCGTGGTGGGCGACACCAAACGACATGCCGGCATTTGCAGTGGGGTTGAGCCTCTTCATGCTCGGCGCGGCGATCCCCTTGTCGATAAGCCGCAGAGAACTGCGTGTCATCGCAGGACAGGTGGCAACGCTCCTTGTCTTTTCTCTATCGGGGGTGGTGTTCGTGGGATATGCATTTGGCGACCCCTCGGTAGGACGACTGTTTCTCCGGCCGGAGATCTCGTTCCAGGCGACCGTCGGTTCGCTACTGCTCGCTCTTGGTGTGATCCTCATCCGCCCCGGAAGTGGTCTGCTTTCCATCGCCGCTAGCCCGAGCCAGGGGGGAGGGTTGATCCGTCGTCTCGGCCCGGTGGTCCTGTTTGCACCTGCACTCCTGCTCTTCTTTGTCGAAGGTTTGCCCCCACAAGACCGGATCGACGCATTGGCAGTGGTGGCTGTATCACTCGGCTTCCTTCTCCTTGTCCTCCTCGGTGTCCTGGCGAGAGCAGTCGACGTCACCGCCATTGAGGCCTCGACGGCCCAGGCTCAGGCGGCCCGCGCTCAGCAGGGTCTCGATCAGGAGGCGCCGCTGGTAGCCAGATTGGCCGGGAACTTCCATGTGGTGGAGATGGGTGAGTTGGAAGGGTGGGATGTCGCGACGAGGTTCCGCCCCGGGGAGGGGGCGGTCGGCGGTGACGCCAGCGTCGTCCGCATGCTCCCACATGGTCAGGTAGGAGTTGTCCTGGTGGACGTCACCGGTCACGGTCCGGATCCCGCATTTCGCGCAATCAGGACACGCGACTTGTTGATCCACGCGCTCTCTCTGGGTCACTCGCCGTCCGAGGCTCTGAGCAGTATCGAGATGTCCCTGGAGAGTGACGCCCTGGCGTCAGCGGCTGTCGTGTGTTTGCAGCCAGAAGACGGCGGTCTCATTTTCGCTTCTGCTGGTCATCCTCCGATGATTCATGTCGGCACGCAGGCTGTTCGACTGCTCGGGCCAACGGGTCCCCTGTTGTTCCTTGGGAGTCATGTCGGCCACGAAGATGAGGAGGTCGAAATGCTCCCCGGAGATACTGTGGTGCTGTTCAGCGACGGGGTTGCCGATGTTCAGACCGTCACACGGGGGCGCACGGAGCCGGAGCAGCTAGGTGACCTTCTGCTTGCAGAGGGGGGTTTGGCGGCCCGAACCGCTGACCTCGTGCTCGGGTTCGGCGAGGGCGATCCGTCTGATGATCAGAGTGTCGTGGTGATTCGTCGCGACCTCTGACGGAGTTTCATTCCCGGATCTTTTGGGTAAAGCGGCTTTCACCCGGATGTGAGGTGGGTCAACGATGGGCGACATTCACAGTTTTGAAAACACCGTGGTGGCGGTTCTGAGCGCCGGATCATCATCCGAGGCACTCGAGCAGTTGAGCGCGGCTGGATACGAATATGAGGTGATGGAGGGCGAGTCCGGCAGCAAGCATCTCGATGCCGGCGGGAAAGAGGGATTCTGGGCGGCGCTGAAACGTGCGGCCGCAGCCTTGGGGGACGAGACCAGAGTCCTGAATCGACTCGACTCGGAGCTGGCAGAGGGAAACATCGTTGTCTCCGTGGACATCTCAGGACGTGAGGGCAAGCAAGCAGTTTCGATCCTCCGCGAGCACGGCGGAGAATTCATTTGGAGGTTCGGAGACTGGACCTTTACCCCCATCGAGATTTGACACTCGCGCCTTCTACGTATGCTCTAACGGCGGATGATGATACGATCAAGAGCGAAATGACGGGGTTAGAGATCACCAAGGCAAGAGTGAATGGCTCTTGGACATCGCTGGCAGTGTCAGGCGAGATCGATCTCGCCACCGTCGACCAGTTGGAGAAGGAAGTTAAGGCCACCCTCGACGACGACTCCGGGAACCTCGCCGTCGACCTCACTTCTGCCGACTTCATGGACTCCACCGGTCTCAGAGCTTTGGTCATGGCGGATAGGTCTTTCCGGGATTCGGGTCGGAAATTTGCCCTTGTCATCACGAACGGTCCGATATCGCGTCTCATCGAGCTGAGCGGCCTTGAGTCGACGGTGACCGTTGTTTCGAGCCCCACCGAACTCGACTGAACAGAATAGGTTCAGGCCCTCTACAGCTCCAGTTCCAGTTCGACCCAGACCGTGCAGGGCCCACTGTTTTCCACGCCCCACCGGTCGGCAAGCTTCTCCACGAACGTCAGGCCAAGGCCTTCTCCCCGCGGTTCGCCTGGGTCGAAGCAGGGCCCGCCGTCACTTACCTCAACCCGGACCCGGTCGGCCAAGGTTTGAACAGTCACGGAGATAGTGCTATCCCCGGAGTGGCGAACGCTGTTGGTCACCAGCTCGGAGATGATTAGTGCTGCGTCGTCATACCTGCGCCCTAGAGCATCACGCATCTCCGCCAGTTCTGACCGTGAGATACGGGGCGCATCTTTGCTTGGTTTGAGTTTCAACGTGACTTCGCGCATTATGTTGCCAAACACCATTGGTGCCCTACCCCCATACGTAACAGACTAAACGAGCTTGCATCGCCTTTCGTGGACGCCGCAGAGCCATTTCAATCCGATTCGCCAAGTCTTGCCCGCATATCTTCGATCGCACGGCTCAACAGCCTCGACACGTGCATCTGAGAGATATCGAGCAGGTCGCCAATTTCGGTCTGAGTCAGGTCCTCCTCGAATCGAAGCCGGAGAATCTGTTGCTGCCGGACAGGCAGGGCCAGGATGGCTTCAGAGATCATGATCCGCTCCTCAGCGTTGAAGAGGATCGGGTCTGTCTCTTCGAGGCGATCAAGCAAGCTGAGCCCAGTGTTTTCCGATGGCTTCTCGATCGAACTCGAGGAATATGCCCGTCCGGCGGTTCGTGCCTCCCTCACGTCGGCCGCGTCGATGTCGAGCTCGCGGGCGATCTCTTCGTCGGAAGGGTCTCGCTTGAGGTCCTGGGTGAGCTTCTCGGTGGCGCGCCCGACTGCCAGCGATCGTTCCTGGAGTGCTCGCGGCACTCTCACCGACCAGCCGCGATCGCGTAACAGCTTCTTCAGCTCCCCTGAGATCGTCACCGCGGCAAATGGGCGAAGGTCTCCGTACGAGTCATCAAACCTCTGGATTGCCTTCAGCAAGGCCATTTGCGCCACCTGCAGGAGGTCGTCGTCATCGATTCCCTTACCCCGATATCTCTTGGCGATAGCGCGGGCGAGGTCGGAGTGGCGACCGAGCAGCTCTTCGGAGAACGACGCTGGATCTTCGGCCATCTTGCTGAACAAGTCTTTGTCCGAAAGGTCAGGAGACAGGGACACAGACCCCGGGGTTCTGAGAACGAACCAAACGTGGAGCATCCCGTCGTCGTAGCGGGTACCCCATCTCTGGGAGAATCGCTCGGTGACCATGAGCCCGATCCCTGGTTCTGCTCCCTCGATGTCCTGATCGGCCGGGTGCGAGACGGTGACCTTCAGTCCGGTCGCCCGGTCCTGTTCTAGCGTCAGAGTGATTGTCCCGGCATCAGGCGAGTGCTGAATCGCATTCGCGACAAGCTCGGTGACGAGGAGGTCGGCTTCGGTTTGGCGCATCGAGTCGAGGGTTGCGTTCTCCCGGAGGAACTGCCGGGCCAGGTAGGCAGAACCGACATCGTTGGGGAGTTCCCGGATGATCGACTCGGTCATGTGCCTCTTCCTCGGTTTCGAAGACCGTTCAGCGGGAGCCAACATAGGACGAGCCCGGACGAGGTGTGGACTTATCGCTAAATGCGCCTCTCAAATGGCGCTGCGCTTTTTCACCGAGCGGTATACGAGGAGTGCAATCACGGCTCCAGCCACCGACCCGAGCAGGCCAGCCGTGGTGACATCAAACTCACTTTCGGTGACCAGATTGCCCAGGAATCCGCCGACGAAGGACCCGACCAGTCCGAGGACCATGGTTCCGACCAATCCCATTGGATCTCGTCCGGGCACCAGGAACCTGGCCAGCGCACCAGCGATCAGTCCGATCAGCAGCCAAATTAGGATACCCACGACGTCCTTTCGATTGAGTGGCGTTGATTACCCACACGGGCCGAAACGCAAACGGTAATGGGACGCCGGGAGCCATGAATAGCTACGGAGAATTTGAATGAGTTCTACTGGATCCGAGCCTGAATCTGCCAACGACGCGAGATCTGCCAACGACGCGAGCCCGCAAGAAGTCGATGATCAGTTCCGGGCGATTATGGAGGGTTTGCGGACCACGATCCCCGGAGTGATGGTTCTTTTTTCGTTCCTGCTCATCCTGCCATTGCAATCTTCCTTCTCCGAAATCTCCGCCACCGACACCGCGGTTTTCTACACGGCTTTCCTCAGCTCGGCCCTTTCCTCCGTGCTCTTGATCGCCCCCAGTGTCCACCAGAGGGTCCGTGCCCCGATCAGTGGCATCAGGCGAACCGCACTCGACCATGTCATGACCGCAACCAGGATCGCCGTGGTTGGTACGGTGTTCTTTCTCCTGTCGATATCCGCCGTGGTCTACCTGGTCTCTTCGGTCGTCTTCGCCACCGATATTGTTACTGCTCTCGCCACGGCGGGAATAACCATTGTCGCCGGGTGGGCTTGGTTCTATGTGCCCCTCGTCAGGTTCCGCCATAAGAGCGGTAGCGGGGCTTGAGGACGGGCTCGGTCACCGCGGACCCGCCCTGGACGCCCATCTTGGCTGCCTGATGCTCCAACTCGTCCTTGATCCTCCCGTAACGGCCTTCCCTCCGCCCTTCGGTCCCGCTCTCTTCTGGGTGGAGCTGAATGCTCGCTTTTCCTGGCTGACCGCGTTTCTTCGTAATACCTTGTACCGATCCCCGCCTTTGATGCTCGGGCCCGGATCCAACCTCGCCATGTCGGCATCCCTTTCATGTGGATGAGCCATCCATACCCGCGGCCCGAACGGGCGAAACGCCAACCGGTTGTTTCGCGGCCCACCACACCGGGTACCGGGCTAACAGTCAACGAAAGGAAAGTGATGGCTGTTGCCAAAATCATCGAGCTGACTTCGCGGTCGGGTCAGTCTTTCGAGGATGCGGTGGAGCAGGGGCTGAACAAGGCGACCGACAGCGTGAAGAACGTTCAGTCTGCATGGGTCAAGGATCAGCAGGTCCTCGTCGAGAACGGTTCGATCAACGAATACCAGGTCACTCTCAAAGTCACCTTCCTGGTCGAGTAGAGGCTTATCGATTTGCTCCGGGCGTTGAGGTGACCTGCCTGAACACGGACTGCGATTGCAGCTTGGTTATCAATGTTCCTTGCCCACATGGCGACGCGCATAGATGTGGATGCGGGTACGACCTCGTGCCCGCAAGCGAAGTGCCGGAGAAGTCGGGGATGATCGGCTCAAAACGAGCTCGCACCGCTCCTGACCCGTAACGCTCAGCCTTTGTAGCCGGCGGCACGAGCGGCTTGGCCCTGTTTCGTTGCCTTCCTCTTCGCGTGCTCCCGGGACTCTTTGTCCCCGGACTTGTAGCGGTACCTCTTTCCGCTGTCGCCCCACTGGTAATAGGGTCCATCACCGTCTTGACGTCTTCGAACCGGCATTTGGTGCCTCCTGAACTGGTACCGGTATCCGATCATCAGTGGCCCGTCGCTGAAATAGTAGCGGTGTCTCTCCGGCCCTCGACACCTCTGGCTGCGTCGAAAATGCTCGATGCAGGCCCCGACTGCGACTGCGCTTTTCTCCTTGCCAGATGGCGCGCGATGACTCGGAGACACCCTCGCTCTATTTCAGCGACAGACCACTAGAGTCGGTTAAACCGCCAACGGCGATCCGCAACGGGAAGTGTTTAGCCAGCGGACCCGGCGGGTAGGAGCCACAACATGGCTGGAGTCACAACTCTTGATCTGCGAGTGCCGGACTTCGATCTCCCGGCCAGCACCGGCCAGACCATCTCCCTGGAGTCGTATAGGGGAAAGGTCTCACTTGTTCTCGTCTTCGCGCCTGATTTGAAGTCGTCGGTGCGCACCATCAGACGCTTCAATGATCGTCTTGCCGATTTCGACGCCGCCAGATCGCAAGTTCTCGCAGTGGCTGGAGTCGTGGTTGGAGAAGCGAGAGAATTTGCCGAGGAGAACGATTTGGCTCTGCCGCTGCTGTCGGATGACAGTGGCTCGATAGCACGGGAGCTGAACTTGGAGTACGCCTGTCATCCCGTCGTTATCGTGGTTGACCAGGAAGGTCGGATCAGAGAATCGATCACCTTTCCTGACGTCCATGTCGAGGGAGTTCTCGACCATATTCGCCGTCTCAGGGGCGAGACCTGACCTTGGGCGCCACCGCTGGCATGGCACCGGAGACTGAGTGAAACCTGTTCGCCTAGACCGTCAGCGTCTCGAGCATCTGCTTCGGTCGAGCGGAGAACGGATGATCTCGATTGCGATGCCGACTCATGTCCGGGGCCGGGAGATATCCCAGGACAAGATCCAACTCAAGAACAAACTCGCCGAAGTCGACTCAATGCTCGAGGACGGCGGTGTGAAGCGGCAGCAACGCGAGGACCAACTCGCAGGAGCTGCGGTATTACTCGGAGACGTGGAATTCTGGGAGCACCAATCCGAGCAGCTGGCGGTTTACATAGACGACGCCGGGGAGTTGACCACCATCGCCGTTTCCGGGCAGACGAAGTCACGGCCCTCGGTGGTGTCCTCTGTATTCCACTTGCGTCACGTCCTGGGCGACCTGAACCCGGTGCAGCTTCCTGTCCTGGTCCTCACCGAGAAGGCCGTTGCCTTGTATGACTTGAGCCCGGGAGGTCTTACCGAAAGGGGCGCGAACCTCCCCTCTTCATTCGAAGATGTCAACTGGTTTGTTGATCGGGAAAGGCAGCGGCAGCAGCATCCCGACCGCGTGGGCTCGCCAAGCAACCGGCACGGGCACGACCCCTCGGCGAAGGAGGGGGAAGACACCGCCCGGTTTCTCCGTGCGGTTCGAGACGCCCTCCCCAGCGGGGCGAATGGAGCGCCTCTCGTAGTGCTCGGTGACGACAGCCTGGTGAACAGATTCGCCAAGCTCTCCGGGGGTGAGATCCTCAGTCCGAAGCACAGTGGTGTCGATGACTTGTCGGCGACTGCGATCCTTGAGAAGGCGGCACCTGAACTAGAGAGGTACCGGAGTCAGCAGATCACCGGCCTCAGTGCGGAGGCACTGGACGAGTTGGGCGTGGGTAACGCCACGACCGACCTGTTTGAGGCATTGTCCGACGCGGCGGCGGGCCGGCTCTCCCGAGTACTGCTCTACGGCGATGCCGATCCGGTCTGGGGCGATTTCGACCCTGAATCTCTCGTCGTGACCACACGCGCCGACCAGGAATATGGAGCCGTCGACCTGATCGACCGTCTCGTGGCCACCGCCTATGGGACCGGTGCGGAGATCGCCTTGTCAGACAGCCAACTCGGTGGCAACGATCTTGTCGCCGTTCGACGGTTCTAGTGGTCCGTCGGTGAAATAGGGCCACAGGGCCACCGGGAAATCGTTTCGCGGTTTGAGTCGCTTGATGCGCGGGTAATTGGGGCCCAGTGGTTGAAAGGAAGCCCCGATCATGACCATGGAGACACTCGCGAACAAGATCCAGAGAGTCCGAGACCGACTCGCTGAGATCGAAACGGAGCGTTCGAGTCTTGAACCTGATGACTTCAGCCGGAAGGCCGACCTGATGGACGAGGAACGCACGCTTGAGGCTCGACTCGGTGAATTGAAGGACGAAGCTGCCCGCGAAGGGTCCGGGATCGCCGAGGAAACCGTGGGCAGAGCTACAGACTACGAGCGGGTACCCGACGTCGGCGACGAGTCGGCGGATACCGAGAATGGAGAGACACAATGACCCAGGAACCTCCAGGGGCACACGAGCCCCTCACCCCAACAGAGCCACTCCGACCTCACGACGAGCTCGAGAGTCCGCGTGACTCTGGTGGTCTGATGGCAATCATCATCGCCACTGTCCTGGTTGGTCTGGTCGTATGGTGGTTGTTCTTCAGCGAGCCGGCAGACCCGGTCGACGAAACGACGCCGACCAATGTGACCACCACCATCGCCGCTCCGGGGTAGCCACTAGCCAAGTAGGTCGGTTTCGACGCGCTGTCGCAGCATCGGCAGGGTCATCGCGCCGTTGGTCAGCATCACATCGTGGAAGCTCTTGATGTCGAAGTCATCGCCCTGGTGCTGTTCCGTGCGTCGGCGCAGATCGAGGATCTCCAGCTGGCCCATCTTGTACGCAAGTGCCTGGCCCGGCATCCCGATGTACCGGTCAACCTCCTGTTCGATCGTGAGTAGCCCAATCGGTGTCCATTCCCGGAGCCAATCAATCGCCTGTTGACGTGACCAACCCAAGGCGTGCATGCCCGTGTCGACAACAAGACGACCCGCTCGCCAGGCATCGGCGCTGATCGCACCAAGACGGTCGACCTCGGATGAATACAAACCCATCTCGTCGGCCAAGCGCTCCGAATACAGCCCCCAGCCCTCGGTGTGGGCGTAGACCTGGGAGAATGCGCGGAACGTGGGGATTCCTTGGAGCGAGGCTGCGATAGAGCGATCGAAGTGGTGCCCCGGTATCGCCTCGTGGAAGTGGATCGACTCGTATTCGAAACGATCACGCTCCTCCGGTTTGTAGGTGTTCAGAAAGTAGGTTCCCGGCCGCGAGAAGTCCTTCGGCGGCTGCATGTAGTAGGCCGGGGGCATGGCGGGTGCGACCGCGGCCGGTACCGGGACCACCTGGCACTTCTCGTCGGGCTTGACATTGAACCATTCGTCGACGGCTTCCCAGGCCCGATCGACCGCCGACCGTGCGTGGTCCAGCATCTCCTCTTCGGAAGAGAAACGTTGTGACGGGTCGTTGTGCAGGTGCTCGAAGAGGGCTTTCATCGAGTCGATTCCAAAAGCTGCTCGTCCGGTCTCGACCCACTGGTCGGCGAGAATCTCTGTCCCCCAACTCTGTCCCACCTCGTGGATTTCCTCAGCGCTGCGCTCGAGTTGGGTGTATTTGTGGATCAGCGATTGGTATATGACGTCGCCGTTCTCCATCCACTTCAGCCCCGCCTCCTCGTCGGGGCGGGCCAGGGGTGCAAGGTGCTCTTCGAGACCTGCCTTGTAGTCGACAAATCCAGGACGGATCACGGTCTCGACGAGTTCGCGGGCGGTGGCATGCCACTTCGATCCATCCCCCGGGACCTTGAGCTTGAGGAACGGGTCGTCGTCGAGGTCCGACGACAGGTACCCATCGATCTGACCGAGGACTCGCTTCAGTGGCGCCGCTGCCGGCGTCATCCCGCTTTCTGCGTTTGCCTGGCTGAGGGCGAGGGCATCGGCGAGGTACTGACCAACTCTCCGATACCGCTCGAGTAGTGCATCGGCCTGTTCGGCGTCTTGAACCGTGTTCATCCGGGTGTCCGAGAGGAGCCTGGTGTGGGCACCGAGGAAAGGGTCGATGGGTGCCACCAGGAACCGCTGCTCGACTTCGGTCGCCCATACATCGGCCTCGTGGGAGAGCAGGCCCGCACTTATCTGCTCCTGTGTGCTCAGGGTGGTCATGTCCAGGGCAGCGGTTTCGGACCCGATCCTGCGAAAACGTGTAGCGAAGTCGTCCAGCTCATCCTCGTCGAAGGATCTCAGCTGGTGATTGAAGTCGTGCTCTCCGCGCACGGTTGCGATGGTGGGGGAGTACTCGCAGAACAGTCGCCAGAATCGGTCAGCGAGAGAATCAATGGTCAAGGCTGCCCTTTCGTTTTCGTCATCCGTACCGTACCCCACGTAGGCCACGCCTTCACCTGCGAAAGAGGCGTTCAGGGCACTAGGAGGTCTTCCAGGTCCGGAGTACACATACGCAGCGGAAATGATCTGCTGGGTAGTCTGGGTTCATGGGTACCGAACGCGGCTTGGCAACGGCCGACGAGATCTGAGGATTCATGAGCCTGATCGAGAGGTTCTCTCAGCTGCACCAGGACGGGATATTCGTGATGCCCAATCCCTGGGACCGGGGGTCGGCACTTGTCCTCGAGCAGATGGGGTTTCCGGCTCTCGCCACTACCAGCGCCGGGCTGGGACGGTCGCTGGGCAAAGACGACCAGCAGGTAACGCGCGATGAATTAGTGCGGCACGTGGCGGAGCTAACCGGGGTGCTCTCGATTCCGCTGAATGTCGACGCCGAACGTCTCTATCCCGATGAGGCTGGCGGGATCGCCGAGAGCGTGCGCCTGCTGGTCGAGGCAGGCGCAGCGGGATGCTCAATCGAGGACTACAGCCCATCGAGGCAGTCGATCGATGGTCTTGGATCAGCCACGGAGGCAGTTGCCACGGCGGCGGCCGCTTGCCGTGCCTCCGGGCTTGTCCTGACCGCACGCGCGGAGAATCACCTTTACGGGATTGATGATCTCGACGACACCATTGCCCGCTTGATTTCCTACCGCGACGCAGGAGCTGACGTCGTGTATGCGCCCGGTCTGGTCGACGCTGGCGACATCGAAAAGGTCGTGCGGGAGGTGGGCGTCCCGGTGAACGTCCTCGCCCATCCATTCGGCCCCACCGTCGAAGAACTAGGAGACCTCGGGGTGCGCAGGGTCTCCACCGGCAGCGCCCTCTTCAATGCGACGCGGCGAACACTTACGTCGGCAGCACAGGAACTGCTGGAGTTCGGAACGTCGAACTACGCCGTCTGAACTGAACTCAGTCTGCTTCGGAATGGCGGGCGACGTCGCCTTCGCCGAGGGAGACACCTGTGATCAGGTCGACGAGGTGACGCGTGGTCAACCCGTCGAGAGTTTCCAGTTGGGCCACCTTCAATCCATGGCGCAGCACAACCGCACGATCACAAACGCTCAGCACGTCGTGCATATTGTGGCTGATCAACACCACTCCCACGCCCTCATCCCGGAGCCGGTTGATCAGTTCGAGTACCAGGGCGGTCTGCTCGACGCCGAGAGCGGCAGCCGGTTCATCGAGGAGAACGATGTGGTGGCCCCACGCGACCGCCCGGCCCACCGCAACCGACTGGCGCTGTCCCCCGGATAGTTGGCTCATTGGTTGTTTGACGGAGTTGATCCGAATATGGAGCCGATCCAGTATTTCCTGGCTTTCCCGGTGCATTTGTCCTCGGTCCATCCAACGCAGCCACCGCGCAGGTTTGCTCTTGAGGATCTCCCTGTTGAGGAACATGTTCGTGGTGACGTCGAGGCTGTCGACGAGAGCGAGATCCTGGAATACGGTTTCAATCCCGAGTTCCCGAGCGCGTTGTGGGCTGTCGATGTCTACCGCTTCGCCGTCGACGAGGATCGACCCGGCGTCGGGTTTCAAACTTCCCGAGATGCAGCTGACAACAGTCGACTTGCCAGCCCCGTTGTCGCCGAGCAGGCCAAGAACCTCGCCGGGGTATACCTCGAAGCTCACGTCCCTTGCCGCCCGGACCGCGTCGAAACTCTTGCACAATCCCCGAACCTCGAGGATCGGGCTGACCGGACTTCGGGGTCCCCGGTTGGAGATGCTATTTGCGGTCACGATCTTGCTGCCACCATGGGTTTCACCTCGCCGATCAAACGCTCCAGGGTCTCGTCGTCGTATGGCGCAGCCATCTCCGCGATGACTGTATGGAACCCCAGCCTCTTCAATGAATGAATCCGTTCAGCAATCTGCTCCGCGGTGCCTACCCAAAATGAGGGGTCACCGGCAATGGCTTCCATTGACGTTTTGTTCGCCTCCATCTTTTCGACGAGGACTGCCTTCGCCTCCGCTTCGGTATCTCTGATCAGTGGTTTGCAGCCGACTGTGTACTCGATCTCGGCGGGATCACGCCCGATATCGCGGCAATGGGACTCGAGCACATCCACCTTGTGGCGGAGAGTGTCGACATCCCCAAAGGCGTTCCACATGTCGGCGTAGCGAGCGACTGTGCGAAGGGTCTTTCGCTCTCCGGAACCTCCTATGACAATCGGAAGGTGGCGCTGGATGGGGGCGGGGTGCTGGCGCAGATTCTCGAACTGGTACCGGTCTCCCACATGGTTGACCACACTTCCATCGAGGGTCTGTCGGATCACACCAACGGCTTCGTCAAGCCAACCGAGCCGCTCTCCGGCGCTGCTTCCAAAATCGATGCCATGTGCCCGGTGCTCTTCTTCATGCCATGCGCCACCGATCCCGAGGATGGCCCGACCCCCGCTGACGTGGTCGAGGGTGACCACTTTCTTTGCGACTATGGCCGGGTTGCGGAACGTGTTCGCGCCGACCATCAAGCCGAGCCGCACTCTGGACGTCACCTGAGCACACCCCGTGATCGCAGTCCACCCTTCGAAGATCGGCTGGTAGGGGTCGCCGAAAATTGCGTACAGGTGGTCCCAGGTCCAGAGATGGTCATACCCAAGCCGGTCGACGCGGCGCGCCGCAGTCTGGAACTCCGGCCATGTGGTGGCCTGGCTCCAGAGGAGGATGCCGAGCCCGAGCCTGATCACGCGCCGGCTCCCAGTGGGGCGCTTGACTCCCTGACCACCAACTCCGGCTTCAGGGTCACATCGGATATCTCACCGCCGGTCAGATTGTCACCCAGCATTCTGAACAAAAGGCGCGCTGCCTCCTTGCCCATCTCGACTCCTTTTTGACTGATCGTTGTCAAGGGAGGCGTGGTGTATGCCGCGATATCGATGTCGTCGTATCCGACTATTGACACCTGGTGAGGCACTGAGACACTGAGGCCGTACATGGCACGCATGAGGCCGATCGCCGTGGTATCGGATGTGGCGTAGATAGCCGTCACGTCCGTCCCCAGACCCATCGAGGGAAAGATTCTCTGGCCCAATTCGAAGGCCTTGTCGGGCTCTTGATCGGTGATGTGAATCTGCACTTTGTCGCCCACGCCATGGGCGTGCATGAACCGCTCGTAGCGGTCCGCCCGAAGCCGGCCGTCATAAGTTCGAGAGTCCGACACGCAGATGATGGATCGGTGGCCGAGGGACCAGAGATGTTCCATGGCCAACTCAGTGCCGATAGCGCTCTCCGAGTACACGCCGGGGACCTGGCGCCGCTCGGTGCGGTCCGTCACGCCCACCACGTACTTATGTTGTGAGGCCAGCACATCGAGCGAGTCCTCACCGCCCTCGAGGTCGCCGATGATGATGATGCCGTCGGCGTGCGACTGTTCGAACATCGACCCGTACGCCACCGCTGCCTCAGGTTCGTAGTCGATGTGGCCGAGGAACAGCCGATAACCCTGTTCTTTCGATATGGCGTTGATCCCTCGCAGGATCTGGATATGAAACGGGTCGGAAATGTCCCTGGCAATGACCCCGAGAAGGGAGCTGCGGCTGCCACGGAGCCCGCGGGCGAGGAGATTGGGTTTGTAGCCCAGTTCGGAGGCCACCGAGAAGACTCTGGCCCTTGTCTCCTCCCGTATCGGTACGCCAGTCTCTTTCGAGTTGAGGATTCGCGAGACGGTGGTGATCGAAACCCCGGCACCGGCGGCCACGTCCTTGAGGGTGACCGAGCCCGACGCCTCTTTACTCATCTCGAACCATCTGCGCTCTCCTTTGTTGCCCGAAATCGAAACGGTCTTCAGGCAACCTCTTGACGATCAATCCATCAGCAGTATATCATATTGGATAGGCTTAACGTCAAGCGCAAACGTTAAGCGTTGGCGATACGCCTTAACGTTAGCTGTGCAGAGTGGAGACGGGATGACAAAAGCCCCAAGGTTCGATCTGGAAGGCCAGGTCGCCCTGGTCACCGGAGCGGCTCGAGGTTTGGGGCGTTCCATCGCAATCGCTCTGGCAGATGCCGGGGCCGACGTGGCCATCGGAGTGCGCGATCCTGCAACAGGCAGCGACGTGGCCCGATCGGTCACCGAATTGGGACGGAGAGCATTGGTGGTGCCGTTGGATGTCACCGACCGGGACCAGATCAAATCAGCAACCGAGACAGTGACCGACCAGTTTGGCGCCATCGACCTCCTGGTCAACAACGCCGGGCTCGGGCCTGAGAACTCGCCCCTGGATGTGACCGAGTCCGACTTCGACCTCACTTTCGACGTCAACGTGAAGGGCCTCTTCTTCACCAGCCAGGCGGTGGGGAGGGTGATGATCGGTCAAGGCTCGGGGCGTATCGTGAATCTCAGTTCGCAAGCCGCCCTGGTCGCCCTTCCCGGAGAGAGCATCTACTGCGCCAGCAAGGCCGCCGTATCCCACCTCACTTCCTGCCTCGCCGTGGAGTGGGGTGCGTTCGGCATCAATGTGAATGCAGTGGCGCCGACGTTCATCCGCACACCGGGCACCGAGCCGGCCCTCTCCGACCCGGCTTTCAAAGCTGATGTAGTTGAGCGTATTGCCGCCCTTCACCGCATCGGAGATCCCTCGGACGTCGCCGGCGCCGTGATCTTTCTAGCATCTCCGGCGGCGTCGCTTATTACGGGAACAACGCTGGTAGTAGACGGCGGCTGGACGGTGAGATGAGATGTCCGGTGCCGAGATGACCTTCGACGAGCTTTCGACCAAGGACGGGAAAAGGTCCCTCGCCGAAATGGCGACGGCTTTTCTCACGCCTCAGAGGATCCGCAGTGGGGCGATCCTTCTGGTTCTCATCGTCTTTATGGTGATCGGCTCGTTTCTCTCGCCACACTTCCTCACTGCTTCGAATCTCCTCAATGTGGCCCGTCAGATGTCAATAGTTGGAATTGTCGGCTTGGGAATGACTTTTGTCATCTTGACCGCGGGCATCGACCTCTCGGTCGGGTCGACACTCGGACTCTCCGCGGTGACTGCTGCCTGGCTGCTGACCAGTGGCGTCTTTTGGCCACTCGCTTTGTTGCTCGCCATATCCGTCGGCGCGGCCGTCGGGGCGATCAATGGTCTGGGGATCACCCGTGGGGGAATCCAGCCATTCATCATGACGCTGGCGATGCTTGTGATCGTCCGGGGCTTCACGATGACAGTCTCCAGCGGACAGCCGATTCCGCTTGGCGATGTCTCATCGTCGATCGCCTGGGTGGGCTCGGGCAACTTTCTCGGTCTGCCGGTACCAGTGTGGATCCTCGGGATCGTTTTCGCATACTCTTCGTTTGTCCTCCGGAATACACGCTTCGGTTGGCATGTCTACGCAGTTGGCGGCAATCTCGAAGGGGCCCGTCGGTCGGGCCTCAACACGAAGAGGACTCTGACCTGGGTCTACGTGATCGCCGGCGCCTACGCCGGCCTCGCCTCGTTGATCAATGTCTCTCGCATCACCGTTGGTGCGCCTCTTCAGGGCGCCGGCCTCGAATTGGATGCGATAGCAGTGGTAGTCATCGGCGGAACGAGTTTGTTCGGCGGGGTCGGGGCAGTCGGAACCACACTGATCGGCGCCGCCATCCTCTCGGTGATGGACAACCTCCTGAATCTCCTCGGCGTGTCGCCGTTCTCTCAGCAGATAGTGAAGGGTCTGATCATTCTCGGTGCCGTGTTGCTGGAACGACGGGTTCCTGTCCTGACGGTGGCGGGTCGAGGGGCCGCCGGCCCCCGAAATGAAAAGGAGCGGGCCCGAGGCCCGCGAAAAAGGAGGATGAGATGAAAGGAAGAAAGGGAGGGTGGATCGGACTGATTGCAGTCCTCGCCCTCATCGTTGCTGCCTGTGGGACGGGCGGAAGCGACACGACTACAACAGCCGGTGATGCCGGCGAAAGCACGACAACAACTGCGGGCGCGCCGGACGAGCCGGTGGTGATTGGGTTCTCACAAGCCAACAACGGGGACGTCTGGCGCATCAACCAGACTAACAATGTGGTGGAGGCATGTGAGTCGCTCATCCCGGGTGCTCAGGTCGTCGTCACCGATGGCCAGGGCGAGGGCTCGAAGCAGAGCGCCGACGTCGATGATCTGATCACTCAGGGCATCGATGTCCTCCTACTGACACCGTTGACGGCGGACGAACTGACTCCAGCCGCCCAGCGTGCGCTGGACGCCGGGATCCCCGTCATTACCCTCGATCGGGCGGTCAATATCGATGTGACCCAACACATCGGCGCCGACAACAAGCTCATCGGAAGAGCTGCTGCAGAGTTTGTGTCACAGACCCTGCTCGGTGGTGAGGGCGGAAAGGTAATCGAGATCCAGGGCGTTCTCGGCGCCTCTGCGACGACGGATCGGCACGACGACTTCGTCGCATGGCTCGAAGAGAACGATCCGAGTGTGGAGATCATCGAGAGCCAGACCGGTGAATACCGCAGGGAGCCCGCGTTTGAGTTCATGAACGACATGCTGCAGCGATACGCCCCCGGTGAGTTCGACGTCGTGTACACCCACAACGACGAAATGGCACTGGGTGCGGTGCAGTCGATGAAGGAGGCCGGACGGCTCGGCGAGGCTGCAATCGTGGGAGTCGATGGCCAGAACGAAGCCATCCAGGCCATAGCCGATGGAGAGATAGCTGCCACCTTCACCTACGACAACGCCGGCAAGGAGGCGTGCGAGTCCGCAGCGAAGTTGATCTCAGGCGAATCGATCGACCCCGAGTGGATCCTCGACACCAACCAAATAGACGATACCAACGCTGAGGATTGGATTGGCGCGGGTTTCTAACCATCTGAGAGCCTGGAGAAGGTGCGGCCGCTATGCGGCCGCACCTTTCACGGCAAGTTCATCATCCTGTGGCGTTCGGAACCGAGCATGACTCACATGGCCGACGAGGTCCGGGAGATCCCCGACGCCATCGACCGCCTGTTGTCGGATGGTGCGGATGCAATATCCGAGGCTGCCGCTGCAATTCTCAGTGCACGTCCCCGGTGGGTCATGGTTGTGGCGAGAGGAACATCGGACCACGCAGCGTTGTTCGCCCGGTACTTGCTCGAGGTGAGGCTTGGTCTGCCGGTCGTGATGGCAGCACCTTCGGCACAGAGCATCTATCAGGTTGCGTTTGACTGGACCGGGTCGCTTGTGATCGGAGTCTCCCAATCGGGTGCCAGCCCAGATCTGTCGTGCCTCACCGATGCGGCGCGTGAGGGCGGAGCCTTGACGATCGCCATCACCAACTCGCCTGATTCCCTTCTTGCCGCGTCCTGTGAGCACGTCATCGAATGTCATGCCGGCGCTGAACGGTCGGTCGCCGCGACCAAATCGTACGTCAACTCTCTCGTCGCATTGATTGCACTTGTCGCCGCCCTCGATCGGACCTGGTCATTCGACATCCGAGGGTTGAGCTCGGCCGCCTCGACGAGCATTGCCGCGAGTGAACGATGGATCGAGAAGAGTGATCTCGTCGGCGACCTTGCCCGGTCTCCCGGTGTCCTCGTTCTTGGGCGTGGCTTCAACCTGGCGACGGCTCATGAAGTCGCCTTGAAGCTGATCGAGACGGCAGGTCGGCTTGCGCTGCCCTACTCCACTGCCGACGCAGAGCATGGCCCTCTGGCGCTTGCCGGATCGGATGTCCCGATAATTGTCTTCGAGCCTCCAGGCATCATGGCGGGCCACGTCGTGCCGGTAGTCGAAAAGGCTGCTCGCGCTGGGTCCCGGGTCTGGTCGGTGAAGTTGTCCGATTCTGCTGGAGGATCGGGCGGACGGGACTCCCTAGTCTTGCCCTTCGTTGTCCCGGATGAGGTCTCACCTGTGCCGCTGGTGATCCCCGGGCAACTGGCCGCCGAGGCGCTGGCACGCCAACTCGGTCTCGACCCGGACTCGCCGGCCGGGCTGGAGAAAGTGACGCTCACACTGTGACCCCTTCGGCCGTTCACGTCGCGAAGTCGGGATGGCCCCTCCAGTGAGTGGCGAGGGCTTCCGCACCGTCTTCGGCCGGGGGCTTGTCGCTGAGATCCCCGAATTCGTGCACCGGCCTTTTCTGGTCGTGACAATGGCTGACCTGTGGCCCAAGTTCGAGGCGGATCTCAGCGGGGGGTTCGCCGGGGTGCATTTCGTCGAAACGCTCGAGGTCTCCGAGCTGGAGACAATCGAGGCGGCGCTCCCGTCGTGTGAGAGTGTGGTGGGGTTGGGCGGGGGCAGGGCGATCGACGTTGCCAAATTCGTCTCGTGGAAGCGCAGGCTTCCCCTCTTTCAGGTCCCGACGGCGATGACGGTGAATGCCCCATTCGGCCACCGGGCCGGGCTCAGAGTGCAGGGAGTCGTCCGATATCTGGGGTACGTGGTTCCTGAGGCGGTTTACGTCGACTACGACGTGATTCAGAGCGCGCCCCCGGAGCTGAACCGGACTGGTGTGGGTGACATCCTTTGCTACCACACTGCCCACCGCGACTGGGAGATTGCACGAGATCGCGGGATGCTCGAGGCGGAGTGGCCTTACGATGCTCGCCTCGTCGCCGAAGCACGGGCCAGACTCGACTCGGTACTTGATCATCTCGACGACATCAGAGAGGTCAGTGACCTCGGGGTCCGGACGTTGATGAGCGCCCATAGGTGGGGCGGGACCACATTTCACGACTCAGGATGGAACCCCCGGCACATTGAGGGCATGGAGCATTTCTTCTTCTACAACCTGGAGCGCATCACCGGCAAACACTTCATTCACGGCCAGCCGGTGGGGTTGGGGATCTATATCGGCTCCCTGCTCCAGAACAACGCCCCGGAGGCAATGCTTCAGTCGCTCCACAGGGCCGGCGTCGACATCAGACCGGAGGCGATGGGAGTGACCTGGGACGACGTCGAAGCAGCTGTGCATACCCTGCCTTCCTTTGTCCAGGAAGCCGGCCTCTGGTTCACGGCGGCGAGCGCGCTTCCCATTCCGTCAGATCTCGTGGAGGAAGCGCGCCTTGGTGTCATCGATCGCTACGGAACCCTGGAGGTCATCTCGTGAAGGTAGGTCTGACCCTTCCCCAGGGCTGTGATCGGGAGTTCCTCGGACTAGACGCCGAGTCTGCCTGGCGGAGGACAGTCGAAA
>Ga0299907_10000188_pt1 | contig 26739 bp, 24 predicted proteins | sample RVTome_16_FD_198680 | JGI IMG/M metagenome (GOLD analysis project Ga0299907, IMG submission 198680) | Soil microbial communities from uranium-contaminated site in the Upper Colorado River Basin, Wyoming, United States - RVT152D67 (version 2) ...
CGCTCGCCGCGGCTCGCCAACGGATGAATCGAACTGAGGGCAGAGTCATCGTCGAGGAGTGACGACATAGGTCCGGGGTCGGAGCCCGTCTGTGGGTGGGATTGGGCTCCGACTCGTATCCAAATGGCCCGGGATGGGTGACGCCACATCGCGAGGGGTGGTGGCCACCGTTGTCGGTTTGGTAGGCGTCAGTAGCCTGAGAGCCGGGCCGGTGGGGCCGGTTCGGCTTGGGTGGCGACCGTGATGTGATGGGAGTCGCGCTCCCCTTCGATCACGTAGGCGTGAGCCTCGAGCTGGGTGGCCGATCCGATTTTGAGTAGCTGGTAGCGGTGCAGCTCATTTGAGATCACGATGTTGATCGTGGCCATCAGGTCAGAGTGGGAGAGTTCCATCGTGTGTCCGGCGGCGGTCGCAATCCGGCGCATTGCGTTGACCGCAGGCTGGATCGTCGAAAATGGTCCGAATACTTCGGGATCTGCATGATCGGGAAAGTAGAGGACAACAAACATGGGGACCTCCCACGGATTATCGAGCGATCTGGCAGGCCACTTGACCGATTCGAGCATCCTCGAATGCCACCGCTTGACATCTCCTCATGGCAGTGCATACAATACCCCCCTAGGGTATAGGAGTGTTATGCGTGGTTACGAAATCAACAAGGACGACTACCTGAAGCGTCTGGCCCGGATCGAGGGCCAAGTCCGTGGTTTGCAGCGGATGATCGGTCAGGACAAGTACTGCATCGATGTCCTCACCCAGATCAATGCGGTATCGGCCGCTTTGAGAGGCGTGTCGGTTGGTCTCCTCGACGAGCATGTCCGTCATTGCGTGCGTGAGGCCGCCGAGGCCGGCGACGGTAGAGCGGCCGACGAGATGGTCACCGAGGCGACTCGAGCCATCGAGCGCTTGGTTCGCTCCTGAGCTGATTGGGAAAGGAGAAGTCGTGACAAATCACGCCCTGCACCACAATTCGCACGCCGATTCGACCCTCATGGAAACGCCGCATGCCAACCAGCACGAACACGGCGATGGCCATGTCGGAGGTCACGACAAGCACGCCGGTCACAGTGTCGCCATGTTTCGGGATCGGTTCTGGCTGTCCCTGATGCTGACCCTCCCGGTTGTCTTCTACTCGGAGACGATCCAGGACTGGTTTGGCTACACCGCACCCTCATTCCCTGGCTCGGAGTGGATTGCTCCCATTCTCGGCACGATCATCTTCTTCTATGGCGGTTCGCCGTTCCTCAGGGGCGCCGTCCAAGAGGCGAGGGACCGTCAGCCGGCGATGATGCTGCTCATCGGCATGGCCATAACGGTCGCCTTTCTTGCCTCACTGACGACAACCGCCGGCTGGTTCGATCTCGAGTTCTGGTGGGAGCTGGCTGCTCTGATCACCATCATGCTCCTGGGCCACTGGATGGAGATGCGCGCCATCGGACAGGCGCGAGGGGCATTGGCGGCGTTGGCGGAGTTGCTGCCCGACGAAGCCGAGCGGATCACAGACGGGAAAGCGGAGAAAGTGTCTGTGTCCGCCCTCCGTGTTGGCGACGTTGTGTTGGTTCGACCGGGTGGCCGCGTTCCTGCCGATGGAGTGGTCATCTCGGGCCAGGTCGAAGTCGACGAGTCGATGGTGACCGGTGAGTCCAAACCGGTTGCGAAAGAGGAAGGAGACCGGGTAGTCGCAGGAACGGTTGCCACCGACAACTCGGTCCGTGTCCGGGTGGAGGCAGTCGGCGACGACACCACTCTCGCGGGAATTCAACGACTCGTCGCGCAGGCTCAACTGTCCCGCTCCCGTGCCCAAGTGCTTGCCGACCGGGCGGCAGCCCTTCTGTTCTACGTCGCGGTCGGGGCCGCTGTGATCACGGTCGTGGCCTGGCTCGTCGTGGCGCAGCCCGACCAAGCGGTGGTCAGGACCGTGGCCGTGCTGGTGATCGCCTGTCCCCATGCGTTGGGCCTGGCCATCCCACTTGTCGTGTCGATCTCGACCGGTCTGGCGGCCCGCAACGGGATCCTCGTCAAGGATCGGCTCGCACTCGAAGAGATGAGAGAGATCGACATCGTCCTGTTCGACAAGACCGGGACACTCACCAAGGGCAGCCATCGGTTGAACGAGGTCATGGCGGTCGATGGTGACCAAAGTCGCCTGCTCGCCATCGCCGGTGCGGTCGAAGCCGACTCCGAGCATCCCCTGGCCCGAGCGATTGTCACAGCGGCGCGGGAACGCGGCGATCTGGCTTCGGCCAGCGACTTCAGGGCAATGAGTGGTCGGGGTGTGGAAGCCACGGTCGAAGGGTCGAGAGTGGCGGTCGGGGGACCCGCTCTGCTGCGCGAGCAGCACATCGATGTCCCGGCTTCGGTCGAGGAGTCTGTGTCGGGCTGGCGTGAGCGAGGAGCAGCCGTTCTCTATGTGATCCAGGGCGGCTCGATCATCGGCGCCGTGTCCCTGGAGGACGAGGTTCGGTCTGAGTCGCGTGAGGCGATAGCCGAATTGCATGAATTGGGTATCCGGGTGGCGATGATCACCGGAGACGCCCATGAGGTCGCCGAAACCGTCGGAAAGGATCTGGACATCGATCAAGTGATGGCTGAGGTTCTCCCCGAAGACAAACACGCCAAGGTCGCCGAGCTTCAGGAACAGGGGCTCAGGGTGGCGATGGTCGGAGATGGGGTCAACGACGCCCCGGCGCTTGCACAGGCCGACGTCGGCATCGCCATCGGAGCGGGGACCGACGTGGCCATCGAGTCTGCCGGAATCGTGCTGGCTTCGGATGACCCAAGAGGTGTGGTCGGAATCATCCGACTCTCCCGCGCCGGCTATCGCAAGATGCTGCAAAACCTGGGTTGGGCGGCGGGATACAACATCCTCGCGCTGCCGCTGGCAGCCGGTGCTCTCGCTTGGGCGGGAATCGTGCTCGGCCCGGCCGTCGCCGCCGTGTTGATGAGTGCGTCCACCGTCATCGTCGCGATCAACGCACAGTTCCTCCGTCGTCTCCAATTGCGACCAGCGGAGTGAGTGGTCTGGCTCCGTTGCCGCGAATGAAACGCTCTAGGGGCCATATATGGCCCCTAGAGCATTAGGAACGCGGTAGCCAACTAATCGGGTCTTCGCGTGGGCTTTACAATTCCCAAACGAAAGCCGGGTTGCGTACGGTGCGGCACAGCACTGGACGAATCAGTCAATGGAGGGACCGACGAAATGTTGCGTTTACGCTCACTTGTAGGGCTCATCGTGGTGTTGATGTTTGCTCTCGCGATCCCGGTGGCCGCCCAAGAGGAGCCGGCCGAGCCGGCTCCGGACGAGCTCACCGTCACTACTCCGTATCCACGTGTTGCGGTCGAGGCCGGGGATCAGGCGAGCTACACATTGACGATCACGGCGCCCCGACCGACCGAGGTTTCGTTGCAGGCAAGTGGGTTGCCGGAGGGATGGACCGGGACATTTCGGGGTGGCGGGTTCGAGGTCGATGGCGTCACCGCAGGAGGCACGGCCCCGGAGCTGACCTTCGACGTGAGCATCCCTGCCGAGACACCGGAGGATGTCTATGAACTCACCGTCACGGCCACCGGTGGGGGGGCATCGGTCGAATTACCCCTTCAGGTCAGGGTCTCTGCGTTGGCCGGGGGTGAGGTCACCCTCACACCGGACTTTCCGGGGCTTCGCGTCCCCGCAGGCGACGCCGCCTCGTTCAGTGTCGAGCTGCGTAACGACACCCCGACCGACCTGCAATTCGAGCTCGAGTCGGCGGGACCGGCCGGCTGGGATGTGACGGCTCAGCCTTCCAGTGAACCTCAGGCAGCGACTATCCAGGTCGATTCCGGATCGACGGCCACCATCAATGTGGAGGCAACCTCGCCGCCACGCGCCGAGGCGGGTCAATACAACATCTCGGTGCAGGCAAACTCCCCGGAGTCTTCAGTCGAGGCGGAGATGATTGTCGAGATAGTCGGTTCGTTCTCGCTTGAGATGACGACCGTTGACCAAAGGCTTTCCACCGAAGTGAGTGCCGACGGCTCCAGCGAAGTCCAACTCGTCCTCACCAACACCGGCACCGCCCCGATGCAGAACATCGAGTTGACATCGACCCCACCGAGTGGATGGGATGTCGCCTTCACGGAGCCAACGATCGGCCAGATCGAGGCGGGTCAGTCAGTGAATGCCGTGGCGACGGTCACCCCATCTGATCAGGCAATTGCCGGTGATTACGTGATCACATTCTCGGCAAACAGCGAGCAGGCGAACGCGTCGGTGGACATCCGGACGACGGTCAACCCATCCGCACTCTGGGGGTTCGTCGGGGTAGCCCTGATCGCTCTCACCCTGGCCGGACTGGCCTGGGTGTTCCGTCGCTTCGGCAGGAGGTGACGGCGTGTCAAGCGCCATCCGGACCGCGGGGCTGACCAAAGATTACGACGAGGTGACCGTCGTCGATGGGCTCGACCTCGACATCGAAAAGGGTGAGGTCTTCGGGCTTCTCGGGCCCAACGGAGCGGGGAAGACGACAACCATTCTCATGCTCCTCGGTCTGACAGAGCCGTCCGCCGGCTCGATGGAGGTCCTGGGCCTCGACCCGCGCCGCTATCCACTGGAGGTGAAACGTCACGTCGGCTACCTGCCCGACGCAGTGGGTTTCTACGACGACCTGACCGGGCGCCAGAACCTGAGATTTACCGCGCGGCTGAACCACATTGAGAATGCCGAGGCCCGAATCGACGAGCTCTTGACTCAGGTTGGTCTGGACCCGGCCGCCGATCAGCCCGCAGGCGAGTACTCGCGCGGAATGAAGCAACGTCTCGGTCTCGCAGACGCGTTGGTGAAAGACCCCTCAATCCTGATTCTCGACGAGCCGACCACGGCAATCGACCCCGAAGGTGTTGCTGAGATCCTCGATCTCATTAGAGCGTTGGCGGTGGAAGAAGACGTCACGGTGCTGTTGTCCAGCCATCTGCTGAACCAGGTGCAGGCGGTCTGTGATCGTGTCGCGATTTTCGTCGGAGGCAGGATCGTCGCCCACGGACGACCCGACGAGCTCGCCGCACAACAGGTAGGTCATGCTCGTGTGGAATTCCGGTTCGACGATGAACCAGAGGCCGCTCTGAGACGGTTGCAGGGAATCGAGACCGTCGATGACGTCCTCCACGGCCGTGTACCCGGCTCCTGGATTGCGACACTCGACATCGGGACCCTGCCCGAGACTGTGAATCGGCTGATCGCCGACGGGTCGCGGCTCATCGGCGTGCGACGTGTCGACGAGGATCTCGATGCGATCTACCGCCGCTACTTCGAGGGCGAGGAGGTTCCGGTATGACCGAGAGCGACGTCATCACCGAATCGGCGGGAACAGAATCCCGACCGGAGGCGAGTCGGGGTGGTTGGAGGGTCGTAGCGGCCAAGGAGCTGGCCGATCATCTCTACTCGGGGCGCTTCATCGTCCTTCTCGGGGTCCTCGGCATCGCGACAGCGGCGGCTGTCTTTGCCGCTTCGGGGGGAATCCGTGACATCGCGCCAGACGCGGAAGGAATCACCGCGTTGTTCCTGAAGCTCTTCACGGTCACCGTCGACCCGGTCCCATTTCCACTCATCATCTTCGTGAGTTTCTTGGCTCCGATGCTGGGGATCATGTTCGGTTTCGACTCGGTCAACGGTGAGCGGGCACAGGGCACACTGCCCCGTCTGCTCTCCCAGCCCATTCACCGTGACGAGGTGATCCTGGGCAAGTTCGTCGCCGGCATCTCGGTGATCGCGATCATGCTGGCTGCTCTCGTGGTCTTCGTCGCCGGTATCGGAATCTTCCGTCTGGGAGTCGTCCCGTCGCTGCAGGAGGTGACCCGGCTGTTCGTCTGGCTTCTCCTGGCCGTCGTATACGTCGCCTTCTGGCAGGGCCTGGCCACGCTGGTCTCGGTGCGTACCTCGCGAGCTGCCACTTCGGCGCTGGTGCCCGTGGGCGTCTGGCTGGTTCTCGCTCTTTTTGGCGGCTTCATATTCGGCGCCATCGCAAGTCTGACCAGCCCCGACGACGGCACCAACGCGGGTCTGTTGGCCAACGCTCGTGCCGAGCAGGCGGTATCCCAGATCTCGCCCATAACCCTGTTCGAACAAGGTTCCACCGTCCTGTTGGACCCTGAGGTCAGGGCCACGGGTCTGCTCACGTTGGAGCAGGTCGATCGGGCCATCCTTTCGGAGCTCAACCTGGCCCAGAGCTTGGGGATCGTGTGGCCACAGATGGTGTTCCTCCTGGCGATGACCGCGGCGCTGTTCGCTCTTGCCTACATCTCGTTCATGAGACAGGAAGTCAGAGCCTGACCCCTGCGGGTGGGGTCGCAGGGTCAAGCGCGTGCAGGCTGCTTGGACGTGATCCCTCGGTCTGGGCGTCGCTGTGCCGAGGAGACCTCCACCTACCGCGCGCCAGGGGATGACCTCGAATCGAAGTCGTCGAATCGCGATGATTCAACGTGAACCTCAGGCCAGCCAGGGTTAGCCTGGATGGACTGTGTTTAACGACAGCGACTCTGAATGCGGATAATCGTCGTTGGAGCGGGGGCGGTCGGGTCCCATCTCGCCGAAATGCTCTCTTCCGGTGGTGAGGACGTGGTCGTGATCGAGGACGACGAGGACCGAGCTGCTGAATTGCAAGAGTCGATCGACGCATTGGTGCTACACGGGAACGGCGCCAGTGCCAGCATGCTCGAAAAGGCCGGTGCCGCCGAGACCGACCTTCTGATTGCCGTGAGCAGCTCCGACGGCGCCAACATTCTGGCCTGTCACACCGGAACCGAGCTCGGCGCGAAGACCACCATCGCTCGCATCGAGAGCAGCGAATTGAGAGAGGGTGCTGACCGTCTCGGTGTGGACATGATCATTGACCCTTCCGCTACCGCCGCAATGGAGTTGGTCGGCATCGTGGGCCTGGGTGGCGTGAGCGAGTTGATCCATTTCGCCAACGGAAAGCTGGTGATGGTGGGTGGACGTGTCGCTCCCAATGCCCCGATCACAACTGGCCCGCTCAGCCAGCAGCGACTCCGATGGGCAGAATGGGGATGGGTGGTGGCCGCCCTCGTGCGCGACGGGCGCACGATCGTGGCCCACGGTGATACCGAGGTCAACCCTGGAGATCACGCTCTCCTGATGACCACCCGAGACAGAGTGGATGATGCCACCAAGCTGATAGGTGTGAAACGCCGCCACATCGAACGGGTGGTCATCGTCGGTGCGACTCGGCTCGCCGAGATCACCGCCGATGCGATGGCTGAGGTGGGACTTTCCGTTTCCGTGATCGACGAGGACCACGATCGCTGCAGATGGCTCGCCGGCCGACACCCAGATGCCCTGGTGATCAGGGGAGACCCAACAGACCCCGAAGTACTCGCCGAGCTCGATCTGAGCCCCAAGGATGTCGTTCTCGCTCTTTCCGGGTGGGACGAAGTCAACCTGATGAGCTGTCTCGTGGCCAAGGCGAGCGGTGCCGGAATGGCGATCTCTCGGTTCAACCGGATCGCCTACGTCGGTTTGCTCGGAGGGCTCGGGATCGACGCCGCTGTTTCCTCCCGTCTCCTCGCCGCTTCTGCGATCCTTCGCTTCGTCCGCAAGGGCCAGGTCGAGCAAGTGGCCACATTCTCTGATACCGATGCCGAGGCGATCGAGATACAGGTGCAGGATGACTCCGAGGCAGTCGGCAAGACCCTTCTGGAACTGGATCTACCCCTCGGTGTGATCATCGGGGGGATCTCCCGGGCCGGCACAACATTCGTCCCCGACGGCTCGACTCTGGTTCGCCCTGGCGACCACATCATCTTCTTTGCCCTGCCCCCGGACATCGCCGAGTCCTCAGCCCTTTTCACGGCGTGACCACGCGATCTCAGAGCAGACGAAAAGTCCCTGCAATCAGCCTGCTCCAGACGGTCGCCTTCGTGCTGGGTTCGGTACTCATCTTCATCGCGGTGGCGATGACGTCAGCGGCAGTCGTGTCGGCGTTCTACGGCGAAAACGAGACCGCAGTGTGGATCTCGGTGGCGGCTGGGATCACAGCCCTGGTCGGATATGGCACCCGCCATTCCGTGCAAAGGCCGAGTTCCATCACCGTCAAACAGGGTTTTGCCACGGTCGGTCTCGCATGGTTCGTCTTCTCGATCTTCGGGGCCCTCCCCTACTTGTTGACCGGTTCGATCCCGGACGTCACAGATGCGGTGTTCGAAACCGCCTCCGGCTTCACCACGACCGGCGCATCGATCTTGCCTGACCCCGGGATCCTTCCACGTGGAATCTCCTTCTGGAGAGCCATGACCCAATGGCTGGGTGGCATGGGCGTCATCGTCTTGGGCGTGGCCATCCTCCCGTTACTTGGCACGGGAGGCATGCAGCTGGCCAGAGCCGAATCTCCCGGTCCGTCCCCCGACCGTCTCACACCTCGATTCCAAGAGACGGCGAAGCGCCTTTGGTTGATCTATGCCGTCATAACCGGGATTGAGATAGTCCTCCTATCCGTTGGCGACATGACCGGGTTCCAGGCTGTGATCCACTCGTTCACAACGATGTCGACCGGAGGCTTTGGGACCGAAGCCGATTCCATCTCCGGATTCTCGAACTACACGAAGTGGGTGATCACCTTTTTCATGTTCGTTGCAGGTGTGTCGTTCGCGCTTCATTTCCGGGCATGGAACAAGCCGACCGAATACTTCAGGAACGCCGAGTTCCGGTTATACACCTTCATCACTGTCGCCGCCGTCATCATCGTCACGGGCGGGCTCTTCACCGACTTCTCACCCTCGGACGCGATAAGGGATGCTGCGTTCAACACAATCTCACTCACGACGACCACGGGTTTCGCCTCTTCTGACTTCGGGATGTGGAGACCTGCTCTTCAGATCATGGTGGTGGGTCTCATGTTTCTCGGTGGCATGGCTGGCTCGACCGCCGGCGGCATGAAGACCTTCCGACTCGGTGTGCTCTCCAAAGCCGCCTACGCCGACCTGCGCCGTCTAGTCCACCCTCGAGGGGTCTTCGTCACCCACTTCGGCAGGGTCCGGGTGAATGAGCCCGTCATCGAGTCGGTGCAGTCTTTCTTTCTCTTCTACATGTTCCTGTTCATGACCGCGACCTTTGGATTGGCATTCATAGACGCCAACTTGGCGGAGGGCCTCGACCTGGTGACGGCCACTTCCGCGGTCGCTAGCTCCATCGGGAACATCGGGCCTGGTCTGGGGGACGTCGGGCCTGCCGCCAACTATGCAGGGCTGCCTCATCTGGCCAAGTGGCTGTTGTCGGGTTTGATGATCGTAGGGCGACTCGAGATCTTCCCGGTTCTGGTCCTTTTCACGAAGGATCTCTGGAGGCGGTGAGTTGAGGACGGCCGGGGCCGCCGGAGCGGCTGTCACGACGGCAGCGCTCGAGTGCTTCGGGAGGCCGACTCGAGCAATGGGAATGTCCGTGCCGTCCTCGCGGATGCGGTGATGTCGAAGACTCAACCTCCCGATTGGCAGGTATTGTCAAGGTCAAGTGGCCCGTCACATGGATAACTATGGCGTCTTTCCGGCCTTCGACACACTGGCGACATCGAAAAGGCTCCGCGCAGCTTCCAGGGGTGACTGGGCTTTTTATTGCAAAATGACGCCGATGACTTGGAGACGCGCGCACGCCATAGACGCGATGGACCACCTGGCGTTAACCGCGGAGATGCCTTATTAGTACCTACTTGGGGTTGACGGCTGTTGTCATCCTCATCCTGGCCAATGCGTTCTTCGTTGCCGGAGAATTCGCCATCGTCGCCGTCGAGCGCAGCACTGTGGAGCGACGTGCGCGCGAAGGCGACCGGCGCGCGCGTCGGATATTGAACTCGCTCCGAAACCTGTCATTCGAGCTTTCCGGAGCTCAGCTGGGGATCACCATCACATCGCTGGTGCTTGGAGCAATCGCGGAGCCGACGCTTGCCGCTGTCCTCACCCCTTTGTTTGGCGTGTTCGACTTCATGAGTGAGGGGACGACCCTTGCGCTATCAGTGGCGATCGCATTCGTCCTGGCGACCACGGCGCAGATGGTCTTTGGCGAGCTAGTGCCCAAGAATCTCACTATCTCACGTCCGTATCGGTCGGCGGTGCTCTTCGGGATCCCGATGCAGATTGTCAATCGGGCGGTGCGACCGCTCATCCTGTTTCTCAACAACTCCGCCGACTGGACCGTGCGAAGATTTGGCATCGAGCCCAGAGCCGATCTCGCTGGAGTGAGGTCGATGGAGGAACTCGAGCTGATGATCCGTTCTTCCGGCGAGGAGGGGCGTCTCGACGACGAAGAGATGGAGTTGCTCACCAGGGCAATCACGTTCACCGAGAAGGTGGCTGCGGAGGCAATGATTCCCAGGGTGAACGTGGTGGCGATCAATAGGCATCAGCCAATCTCGGAGCTGCGTCAAATTGCCCAAGAGACCGGCCATTCCCGGTTTCCCGTATACGGACTGGACCTCGACGAGATCGTGGGCATCGTCCATGTCAAAGACACCATTGGCATCCCTGCTTCCCGACGGGCCTTGACCCCGGTCGAAGAGATCGCCGAGCCCGGGCTGCGAATACCTGCGGCGAGCCGACTCGAATACCTGCTCACCCAGCTGCAGACCCAAGGTCGGGGCATGGCGATGGTCATCGACGAATACGGTGGCACCGCCGGGATCATCACCATCGAAGATCTCCTCGAGGAGATCTTCGGGGAGATCGAAGACGAATACGACGAGGCCGCCAGCGGTGTCACCGAATCAGAGCAGGTTGACCTGCTCTCCGGGTTGCTTCACCGTCATGACGTGGAGGAGCGGATCGGCTACGAATGGCCGGAGGGCCACTACGAGACTCTCGGTGGGTTCTTGGTCGCTTCCATCGGGCGCTTCCCGGAAGAGGGTGAGGTGATCGCGGTCGGCGACTTTGCGTTCGAGGTGCTTCGGATGGAAGGCCACCGTGTCGACCAGGTGAGAGTGATCAAGACGCGTCACAGTGGGGAGCAGTCGTGAGCGTCGGCCCGGTCTTGCTCATGGTGCTGCTGCTGCTGGCCAACGGATTCTTCGTGGCCGCCGAGTTCGCCTACATCACCGCCAGACGCAATGTGCTGGAGCAAAAGCCGACGTCGTCTGCCCGCATTGCCGCCGGGTTGAACCGAAACCTCGCACTGAGCCTCACTGCAGCGCAGTTGGGGATCACCATGGCTTCACTGGGCTTGGGAGCTGTCGCCGAGCCTGCCATTGCTCATTTCCTCGAGCAGGCTCTGGGCAATGTTCCCATCTCCGAGGACGTGATCCACGTCATCGCCCTGGTCGTAGCCCTCTTCATCGTGGTGTTTCTCCACATGGTCGTCGGCGAGATGGCCCCGAAGAACATCGCCATCTCCAGCCCGGAACGCACGGCCACCTCACTGGCACATGGGTTCAGAGCTTTCATAATCGTATTCCGGCCCCTGATCGCAGCCCTCAACGCCATCTCCAATGGTGTGCTCCGCCTCTTCGGGGTCAGCCCCACCGACTCACTCGACGTCGGCCACTCCGCAGACGATCTTGCTGTCATCATTGCCACCGGTCAGGAGGAGGGTGTCATCGAAGACTTCACGCATCGGCTTCTCGCCGGGGCAATCATCTTCGGGGATCTGGATGCTGCCGAGACGATGATCCCCCGGCCGGACGTGATGGCTGTCGAGGCTGGTGCGACGGTGGCGGACATCGAGCGGCTCATGAAACAGACCGGCCACTCCCGTATCCCCGTCTATCGAGGTGACCTCGACGACATCCTCGGCTTTGTACACGTCAAGGACCTGATGGGTGTCTCGGACGAGGACGAAGATCACACGATCGGTAGTGAACTGATCAGGGAGACTCTCTTCGTTCCAGAGTCCGCACACATCCGCTCGGTGCTGGATGAGATGAGACGGACACGCATCCATTTCGCCATCGTCATCGATGAGCATGGCTCGACGGCCGGGATCATCACGATGGAGGACATTGCTGAGGAGCTGGTTGGCGACATTCGCGACGAGCATGACCGTCGGGAGAGAAAGCCAACCAGAACGCGCGATGGTCGGATCCTGGCGCCCGCCGTGGTGAGACCCGACCAGCTCTCCGAATACGGAGTCGATCTCCCCGAGGGGGAATACGAAACGTTGGGCGGGCTGATAATGGACCGTCTCGGGCGGCTACCCGTGACCGGGGACATCGTCGAAGAAGAGGGGTGGAGACTTCGGGTCACGAGTACCGACGGTCGACGGGTCCATGAGGTGGAGCTCAGCCCGACACCGGCACCGATCGACGGGGAATGATCGGACAAAGCCGGAGAAAGTTCTAGACGGAATCAGAAGTCAACCGGCTCGACTACCTCTGTTCGATTTCTCTCCAGGTCGAGCCGTCTCAACACAACGATGTGTTCGCCATCGCTCAGTTTGACCTCGGTTGTATAAGGCGTCCGCTCGCCGTTGCTGATCACCGTTATCGGGAACTCGCCGGTCGGTTCGTCCGCCTCCACCCACAAGGGATTGGAGGCGTCACGGAACCTGTTCAGTTCGTCGGGTCCGGCGACCGTTTCCGCAACCGCTCTGCCCGAGTTGAGTGCGTGCTCCCAAGCAGCAAAATCTTCAGGAGCCCGGATGACCTTGATGTCGGCGTCGGCTAGTCGGGATTCGAATGTCTTCGTGTCAGATTCTCTCAGCAGAACTGAGACGTCAGGTACACCGAAGTCCAGAGCCAACTGTGCGGTCAGCACGTTGACCTCAGCGTTGGGAGTCGCCGCGATCACTCTGAGGGCACTCTCTATTCCAGCGCTTTCGAGCGCGACCTCGTCGAGACCGCTCCCGGCCTTGACATCCAGGCCCTCCCTCTCCCCGGCTCTCAGATTTGCCCTATTGGTGTCGAGCATCGTCACCGGCATTGTCTGTTGGAGGACTTGTCCGAGACGACGTGCGATCACGCCCGCCCCGATGATCAGCGCCTGATCCCGGTCACCGGCCCGCACCAGTTCACCGCGGCGTCGCAGCCAGCGCACCCCGACAGTCAGAAGAACGGGCACAGTGGCCGTGGTGAACAGGGCCATGAAGACGAGGATGGAGAACACTTCACGGTCGATCAGCCCCTGAGCAAGAGCGATCTCGGCGACAATGATCTCGACCGCACCACGCCCGTTCATTCCGGCTCCGACCACCACTCCCTCCCGCCATCCGTTGCCACTGGGTATGTAGAAGAGTGCAGTCCCCAGGACCTTGCCCACTGTGGCAATGACAATCACCCCCAGAAGAAGGGGAAGATCGGTGAGGAAAACACCGAGGGAGACCTCGAAACCCGCCGACACAAAGAAGAACGGCCCGAGGATCCCAACCGAGATCACGGCAAGCTTCTGCTGGACATCCTTGGAGACTTTTGGCTCCATGATCTTCTTGTCGATGAACAGCCCGGCCACAAAGGCGCCGAGGATGGCGTGGATCCCGGCCAACTCGGCTGCGTAGGCGAAGGCGAGCCCGAACACGACCACGGCCAGGAGGACTGCTCCTCGGTCGAGATCACGATTGCCGACCAGACGTTGTTTGATCGCAGGGAGCAACCGTCGGCCCACCAACCAGGCTCCCAGACCAAATGCCAGAGCCTTGCCCCCGGCAAACAGTGCGCTCCCGATGGAGACTCCCTCCGTGACGTCGGGTCCGACGACGGCGGAGAACACGAGGAGCACCGTCACGTCGGAGAGGAGGGCGCCGGCAACGAGCACGTGGGCAATACGGGTGTCGAGGATCTTGAGGTCGACGAGGATGCGCGAGTTGATGACGAGCGAGGTCACACCGAGCCCCAGACCCACGAAGAGGGCTTCGAGGAAGGTCCGGCCCACCGCCAGCATCAGGACGAGCCCGGCCGAGGCGGGGACGACAAAGCCGCCGAACGCTGCAAGGAAACTCGGCACCGAAGAGTGGCGAAGGTGGCCGAGGTCGAGGTGCATGCCGATGTAGAGCATCATCAACAGGATCCCGAACTCGCCTAGGATTTCGATGGCCTGATTGCTGACGAGAATGCCAATCAACGGCGGGCCAAAGAGGATTCCGGCGGCGATCTCACCCAGGATCGCGGGATAGCCGAAACGAGCCGCCAGCCGACCGCCGAGAAGAGCCGCTCCCAGTACCAGAGCCAACATGAGGATCTCTTCATGCATAGATCATGGACCTCGTTTCATTGGCGTGATCGAACTTCCCTGGTCAGCCACTCAGGCTCCCCGACCTCGCCGCGTCTCGTTGCGGAGCAACTTGGCGAGTCAGCGCGTACGCCAGCACCGCTGCCATGAGCGCCTCCGGATTGCCGTTTATGCACTCGTCAATCCGAATATCGATGGGAATCATGTCCTCGACCGGCGCCCATCCGTTGGGTAGACCGTCCCAGAATCGGGCTGCTGCCGGGCAATGTGGCGCAGCCACCACCACCTTGGGATCGGGCATTTCCCCATAGACCTGGCGGTACAGATGGCCCGACCCATCTATCACTCGATCTGAGACGATCAACACGTTCTCGTTCCAGACGCCGAGATCTGCGCCGGTTCTCCGCAGCTTTACGTAGTCGAATGAGCTGGAATCGGTGGGATGGGACCGACACCAACAGGGTCCATGCTGAAGCAGCCATATCCGATTCGGTGGTCGCTCAATCTGGCTCTGAGCCGGGACACCGACGATCGCCGAAGCACTCATGCCCAAAGTATTCGAGACGTCCGTGACGTCCCGTCTCTCGCCGTGTGACATTTGCGTGACAATTTGAAGCGGGGATGAGGCTGCTGGTTAACGTCGAACCGATCAAGCGTGACGTGGATGACCGCTCAACAGACATTTGGCTTGATACTGATCGTTGAGGACGACGATCGGCTTCGGAGCGCGCTGCGACTGGCGATGCGGGACGAGGGATTCAGAGTCGAGGCCGCACTCGACGCCGAATCGGGGATGCAGCGGTTTATTGCCACGGATCCCGACCTGGTTCTGGTCGACATCATGCTCCCCGGAACTGCCAACGGTTTCGACCTCTGCCGCTCGATCCGCCAGTCGAGCAATGTTCCGATCATCGTTGTGACGGCGCGTGACGACTCCCACGACGTCGTTGCCGGGCTCGAGGCTGGTGCCGACGACTACGTGACGAAGCCGTTTGTGATCAAGGAGTTGGCAGCGAGGATCCGGGCGCTGCTTCGCCGCAGCCGAATCACTGAACACGACGGCGGGGCGATGGACTTCGGTGACCTTCTGATTTCGCCCGAAGAGGGTCGAGTGACCATTCACGGAGAGGAGGTTGCTCTCACCCGAACAGAGTTCTTGCTGCTCTGCGAGCTGGCTCAGAGCCCTCACCGGGTGATGTCGCGTGACGTACTGCTCGAGAACGTCTGGGGCTACGACTATTTTGGAGATACTCGAGTTGTCGATGCCCATGTGAGACGGCTGCGTACAAAAATCGAACCTGACCCGTCTCAGCCTGTCTATGTGGTGACGGTCAGAGGTCTTGGATACCGATTCGAGCCACCATCGAGCGAGGCAGTTGTCGGCTAGACAGCCCCACGACCTTCTTCCCTCGGGCCGACCGTTGGGCCTTCGGGCGCGGATCGTGGTTCGATTTGGGGCGGTCGCACTGTTCCTCTCAGTCCTTCTCGGTGCCATCACCTATGTGTCAGTGCGTCAGCTGGTCCTCGACGATCGGAGGGCGAGCTCGATCGAGCAGGCAACCGGGGACGCCCAGCTCGTCGCGGCAACTCTTCGATCGGGTCAGGCTAATCCCGGAGAGATCTTGGTCTCGCTCAGACCCCCGAGACGCTCCACTCCCCTGTTGTTCCACGGAGGAGAGTGGTTTGCGGCCTCCCTCCAGGTGAGACCCGATGACCTGCCCGCTTCACTCAGAACGCTTGTGTTCAAGGGCACCCCAGCCCGACAGACGATCTTTTTGCGCGATCGTCCGGTGAGCATCGTGGGCATACCTCTCGATGACGACCTCGGGTACTACTTCGAGGTCTTCTCAATGGTCGATGTCGCCAACACTCTGACCACCCTGTCTCAGGTCCTCATGCTTGGTGGTGCGATCACAACCGTTGCGGGTGTAGTGCTTGGCGGGCTGATCGCTCGCCGCGTGCTGCGTCCGCTACGTGACATCACAGACGTTGCCCGACAGATCGCCTCTGGCGAGATGGAGAGCAGGCTCGACGAGGGTCTCGACAAAGATCTGGCCATTCTCACGGCTTCGTTCAACACCATGGCCGACACGCTGCAGACACGCATCGCCCGTGAGGCGCGTTTCGCCTCCGATGTGGCCCATGAGCTGCGCACACCGTTGACCACGCTCCTCACTTCGCTATCGGTCTTGGAGCGGCGCAGGGGCGAGCTTTCACAGGATGGCCAGGAGGCACTCGACCTCCTCGGGCGGGACGTACGCAGGCTGGAGAGGACGGCCGTAGATCTTGTCGAGATCGCCAAGCACGATGCGGGGGTGGTCACCGCCGAGCTTCAGCCCTTACCTGCGACCACGGTGATCAATCGGCTGCTGAACCGGCTCAGCCGACCTGATCTGCCCGTGGTCGTCGATCAAAGCGCAGTGAGATCTCTCATTCATGCCGACGAAGGAAGACTGGAGCGGATCCTGATCAATCTGATCGACAACGCCGACACACATGGGGCAGGAGCGACGCGAGTCACAGTGCAGAGAATCGGCGATGTGGTCCGTATCGCAGTCGAAGACGCCGGTCCGGGAGTGCCCCACGAAGACCGGACCAGAGTGTTCGAGCGGTTTGCGCGCGGTGCCATGGCCCAATCGTCGGGGCGGTACGACGGCAGCGGGCTGGGTCTTGCCCTTGCCGCGGAGAACACGCTGCTTCAGGGCGGGAGACTTTGGGTTGAAGACGCCCCGGGCGGTGGTGCGAGGTTCGTCGTGGAATTGGAGGCAGAATCGGCATGAGACGGTTGATGACTGTGTTCCTCGCCACCGTGGTTGTTGGCTGTGGAATTCCCTTCGAAACTGTCCCGGAGGCGGTGGACGTGGATTTCGTTGCGGCAGCCGACGCCGGCGACCCGATCCCTGGTGATCTCGCTGCTGTTTCAATCTACCTGGTCCGCAACGACTCCCTGGTCAGCGTGACCCGCGATCTTTCCGCACCCCCCACACTGGAGATCGTTTTCGAATCACTCCTCGGCTCCGTGACCCAGCCCGAGCAGCGGGCCGGTTTGAGGACGGCGATACCCCGCGGCACAGAGACTCTCTCCATCGACGTCGATGACGCAACACTTCTCTTAGACCTGAACCGTGAGTTCGCCGCCGTCGGGGGCGAAGAGGAGATCCTGGCCGTGGCTCAGATCGTGATGACGGCTACGAGCTTCGATGGCATCGAGTCCGTTGCATTCCAACTCGAGGGGGTGCCCACCGACGTTCCGGTGGCCAATGGTGCTTTGTCGGTCGATCCGGTTGGAGCCGACGACTACGGCGCGTTGATCGCTCCCTGACCTCGATCGGGAGAAAATGGCCCGTCTACCGCCGGATGGTGCGGCGAAATCCGGGAGGCGGTGGAACCATCTCCAGCCTGCTGTTGTCGATCTCCCAGGACAGTGAGGATGCCAGCGATACGACTCCGTCGACCCGTCGGACGAGGTCCTCGAGCAAGGTGGCATCGCTCCTTGTCTCCAGTTGACCTGTGAGGTTCACGTTGCCGTCGACCGAGATGACCTGCACCCGTCTCGGATCGATCCACAGGACATCGTTGATGATGTGATCGACGATCTCCTCGATTATCTCCGAATCCGGCCGGGCGAAAGCCCGCAGGATGTCCGAGCGGCTGACGATTCCGACCGGGCGGCCATCGTTGTCGACTATCGGTACACGCTTGATCCCGGCTCCCTGCATCAGACGCGCTGCCTCGGCATGGTCGGCGTTTTGACCAAGAGTAATCACATCCGCGGTCATCACGTCGCCAACCCGACGCTCACTGCTCGGGATTCTGGGCCCACCGTTGGAGAACCAACGGAGGAGACGAGCACGTTTGGCGGAGCGGCGCCCCGATTCGGCCTTGACGAAGTCCGCTTCGGTGATGACACCTTCCAGGCTGCCGTTGGGGTCGGTCACCAGCAGACCGCTGATCCCTGCCTCGATCATCCGGCGCGCTGCATCCTTGAGCGAAGATTCACGGCCGACCGTGATTAGCTCTGTGGTCATCAGCTCCTTGACCTTCATGGTCATAGTCCTTTCACCGACTGATACCGATGCTCGGTCATGTCGAAGCAAGGTCATAGGAGCGGAGGTCCCGACGGCGAGGGTCTTAGTACCCGGTTCTCAGGAAACGCAATGTTCGCAGACGCCGGTGACCACTAGATCGATGTTCTCTGCTCGGAATGAGTGCTGGTCACCGAGGTGGGACCTGATCTGGTCGACAAGTTCGCCTTCATGGTGGTCAACCGAACCGCACAAACGACAGACCATGTGGAAATGGTCATCGGGGTGTGCGATCTCCCACCGGGCGGAGTCGTCTATGCCGAGTTGAGACTCGCGAACGAGGTCGAGGTCTTCGAAGAGGGTCAGTGCCCGATAGACGGAGGAGATGTTGACGGTGGGATCCGCCCGGTTGACTTGCGACGCGATCTCTTCGGCGGTGAGGTGCCCTCCGGCGGAGCGCAAGACAGACCAGACCAGCCAGCGCGGGCTGGTGAGGCGATATCCGTGATCCCTGAGGACGACTCCCAGCTCGGTGACAGCTTCCATCGTTCCCATGGTAAAGGGGGTTTGCTGCGATTGGTTGCTTTTTGCGAGCCATTCGCAAGAGTCATTAACATGGTTGATATGCACGCTCCGGACGGGTTCTTGAATGCCGGGACTGCGGTTGCAACGGGGGCCCTGAGCCTGGGGACGGTGACCATGGCGCTTCGGCAGGCCAAACACCAGCTTCAGGACAGACTGATCCCCCTGGCCGGGATAACCGCTGCGTTCGTCTTTGCCGCACAGATGTTCAACTTCCCGGTGGCGGCCGGTACCACGGGCCACGTACTCGGCGGCGCGCTCGCAGCCATCCTCCTCGGGCCATCGGTGGGCGTGGTCGTTGTGACCATCGTTGTCGTGATACAGGCGCTGGCTTTCGCCGACGGAGGATTGACTGCCCTGGGATACAACGTGTTGAACATGGCCGTGATCCCGGCTTTTGGGGGATATGCGGCGTTCAGGCTGTTCCGCCGGTGGTTCGTCACGACGACCGGTGGAGTGATTGGCGCGGCCGGCCTGGCGGCGTGGTCATCCGTGGTCATGTCGTCGATTGCTTTCTCAATCGAGTGGCTGTTCGGGGCAACAGCACCCATCTCATTCGACCGCGTCTTGTTCGCGATGGTCGGCGTGCACGCTCTCATCGGTGTCGGAGAGGGAATCATCAGTGCTCTCGCGATTGGAGCCGTGCTTGCATCGCGTTCCGACCTCGTCTTCGGGGCGTCCGATCTCGATCGCACTCAGCTCACCGACACCAAGGTGCAGACACGGACATTTCTCATTGGTGGAGCGTTGATCGCTGTCGTCTTCGCCACGGTCATCAGCCAATTCGCCGTAGACAACCCCGATGGCTTGGAGCGAGTCGCCGAGGACACCGGGATGGTCATGTCGGCACCCGCAGATCTCCGATCCGAGTCCTTCTTCGCCGACTACGCAACCGCCGGGATCTCGAATGAGTCTCTGAGCCTGGCGGTGGCCGGCGTGGTGGGGACGCTGGTGACCCTGGCCGTGGTGTCTGGCATCTTTCTCGCAGTCCGAGACAGGCGGCGGCCGGGACACGGTCCACACCATGCGGTGAACGGCTGACGTGGGCGCGGGCCACAGTCACGCGCTCTACGTCCACGAGCACAGTCCCATCCATCGGATGTCTCCTGAGGCAAAACTCGTGGCCGCATTTGCAATGGTCGCTGCATTTGCCGTGACACCACGAGAGGCGTTGTGGGCCTTTGGCCTGTACGCCGTCCTGGTCGCCGGATTGGCCTACATGGCCCGTCTCTCAACGGGATTCGTTGTTCGGCGATTGCTGGCGATAGTTCCCTTCGTGCTTTTTGCGCTATTCATCCCTTTCATCGCCGGAGGGGAGCCGACCGAGATCGGTGGTGTCTCGCTGTCGGTGGACGGGCTGTGGGGGATGTGGAACATCCTCGTCAAAGCCACCCTGGGAGCAAGCGTGAGCATCATCCTCACCGCAACCACGGAGATCCCGGACATCATCAGAGGCCTGGGTGTTCTCCGCGTACCAGCATTACTCACCGCGATTGCGACATTCATGGTCCGGTATTTGGAGCTGATCGTCGACGAGTTGAGCCGGGTGCGGGTGGCGATGGCAGCGCGCGGCTACAGCCCTCGATGGATCTCCCAAGCCCGCCCAATCGCCAGTGCGGCGGGAGCGCTCTTCGTGCGTTCGTACGAGCGAGGGGAGCGGGTTCACGCCGCGATGCTCTCGCGGGGATTCACCGGCACGATGCCCGTCCTCGATCATCGACAGGGGGACAATCGAGAGTGGGCGGCCGTTGTCTCCGTCGTGACCGCTGCCATCGTGATATCGGCGCTCGCCTTGATCTCGTCATGAGCGCCCGGGTTGAAGTCCGCGGTCTCCAGTTCGCCTATCCCGATGGCCGTGTTGCCCTGCGTGGCGTCGACCTGGAAATTGAGGCGGGGGAGCGGGTGGCGATCCTGGGCCCAAATGGAGCGGGGAAGACGACACTCGCCTTGCACTTGAATGGGATCCAGCAGCCCGACGCCGGCTCGGTGACCGTAGGCGGGCTCCTTGTGACCGAAGAGCACTTCCCCGAGATCAGACGTCGGGTGGGTCTGGTCTTCCAGGATTCCAACGACCAGCTCTTCATGCCGAATGTCGGGGAAGATGTCGCCTTCGGGCCTGCCAACCTGGGATTCTCGGGTTTGGAGCTGGAGCACAGGGTCGCCGACGCGTTGGCCGCAGTCGGCGGCAGCGACCTGAGATCTCGTCCATCCCATCATCTCAGTGGTGGGGAGCGGCGCCGTGCCGCCCTGGCCACCGTCCTCGCTATGGAACCCGACGTGCTCGTCTTCGACGAGCCTTCTTCCGACCTCGACGGTGCGGGACGGCGGGAGCTGGTCGCCACCCTGGCCCCATTGAAGATGACGCAGCTCATCATCACCCACGACCTGCCGTTGGCGTTGGAGTTGTGCCCCCGGGCGGTGATCATGCGGCATGGGACGGTGGTGGCGGATGGAGCCATCAGAGGGTTGCTGACGGACACGAACCTGATGGCAGAGAACCGTCTCGAGCTCCCGTTCGGGTTCAGGCTGGAGACGACAACAGAGCGCTGAGCTACTCCTCCTCGTCCCCAGGAGCCGCGGCCGCCACGGGTTTCAGCGCCAAAGCATCCCGCAACTCGGGGGCGTCGAATGGCTTCAAAACAGCGGCATCGGCGCCGGCTCTCCGCGCCAGGAACTCGTCAGCGGAGCGGTCGAGGAGGAGGATCATCCGGGGACGGTCAGCCGGGTCGGTGGCCTGTCGTATCGAGCGCACCACGGCCATCCCCCCTTTCGAACCCACCTGCATGTCGATGATCACCGCGTCGACCCTCGACTCCTCGAGTCGGTCGGTGACGCGGCGTGGGTCATCGATCTCCTCGATCTGCCACGAGCCCACGGACAGGGCCGAGCGCACCTCGTTGGTCACCCACGACCCATCGGCAACGACGAGAGCGGTTGGCATAGCCCTCGACGATAGCGGGGGCCGTTCTGTGCGGGTTTATGGCGCGTGACGCGTGACAAACCCGCACAGAACGGGCAAAAACCGGATCAGATTGCGCGCAGGGCCTCAACCGGCTCGAGCCGGGCGGCGCGGATGGCGGGGTAGAAGCCGGCGAGGAGGCCGGTGGCGGCGCCGACGAAGGGGGCGGCGAGGGGCATCCAGGGGTCGAGAACCGGAGTCCAGGTCCGTGCGGCCGAAATCGAGACGATGACCAGCACGCCGAGACTGGCTCCGATGATCCCGCCGACGAAGCCCATGGTGGTCGACTCGACGAGGAATTGGGCGGCGATGTGCCGTCGCGCCGCTCCCAGGGCGCGGCGCAATCCGATCTCACCGACCCGCTCCAGAACGGACACCAGCGTCACGTTGGCGATACCGATGGCACCAACGAGAAGGGAGACGCCTCCGAGGAGGAGAAACAACGCGTTGACGTCGCTTTCGACATCACGGCGCAGACTTTCCGGCTCCGGAGGTTTCTGCACCTGGAGCACTTCTGGCTGGTCCGGGTAAATGGCGACCCCGGCCTGGTCTGCAATGAGCGAGGCCGCTCCGACCTCGACGTCGATCTGCACCGTGGATGTTGAAGCGAACTGATAGACCTCGCGAGCGGTCCCCTCGGGGATGATCACTGCGTTGAGCAGTTCCGGCTGACGAAGCACGTCGTCGATGATTCCGGACACCACGAACACTTCGTCGCCGATGAATACCACCGGCTGCTGGTCGACCCGGGTGATATTCAACCGCTGCGCCGCCCCGGGCCCGAGCACGGCCACCTGATCGGCTCTCTGCGAGTGACCGGAGTCGAAGAAGCGCCCGGTCCTCAGCCCGCCGCGAACTGCATCCAACAGTCCGGGTGACGCGGCATAGACGGTCATCTGAAATTCGGTCTGAGCGAGAGGATCGGGGATGGGAACGCTGCGGACCAGCGCATCTCCTATATCCACCGGACCAAAGGACCCGGCCGCGACGACACCGTTGAGCCGGGTGAGGCGTTGCTCAACGTCGGCGGGGATGGCCACTCTGGGCTGTTCGCCGAAGAATCCGCGGTCATTCGTGACCACGACCGAGGTCGCGGCCAGCTCGTCGAAACGTCCCACGATCTGATTGCCCGCAGTACGAGCCACCCCGAGGGTGGCGACCAGGGCGCCGATCCCGAGGACGGTGCCAAGGATCGTCAACGCGGTGCGACCTGGACGGGCGAATATTCCTGCCACCGACTCGGCCATGAGGTCGCGGACACTGAGGGTGGCAGTTGCAATGCGGCGGGCCGGATTGACGCTCACCGTCATGCCGCTGTCTCGATCCGCCCGTCCATCATTCGAACCACGCGGTCGGCATGTTGAGAGACGACATCGTCGTGGGTGACCACGATCAAGGTCAGACCGCCCGCTCGCAGGTCATCGAACAAGGACAGGACCGCCTCCCCCGTGCCCGAGTCGAGATTTCCCGTGGGCTCATCGCACAGCAGCAGGGCAGGGCGAGTCACGATGGCGCGGGCGATGGCCACACGCTGCCGCTCGCCGCCAGAGAGGCTGGTCGGAGAGAAATCGATTCGGTGCCCCAGACCGACTCGATTCAGGGCATCCTCGGCGGCCGGGACTCGCTCTCCTCTCGGCATACGGTTGTAGATGGTCGACATGAGCACGTTTTCCAGCACGCTGCGGTGGGGGAGAAGATGAAAGGCCTGAAAGACGAACCCGATGCCGCTGCTGCGCAACCAGGCCCTTTGACCCTCCGTGAGCTCGTTCGTGTCAGTTCCCTCAAAGAGATAGGTCCCGCCACTGGGTCGGTCGAGGAGTCCGACGAGGTTGAGCATTGTCGACTTCCCTGAGCCGGACGGTCCCACGACGGCCACGTATTCGCTCCGATTCACTACGAGGTTGGCGTCAACGAGGGCGTTGACTTTGACATCGCCTGCCGAGAAGCTGCGTTGCACCGCGCGCAGCTCGACAACACTCTCAGGCATCGGATGGCTCGTCCTCGGACTCGGCGCCGTCGGGTTCCTCGGACTCGTCGTCGGATGCGGAATCGTCTCCGCCGAGTGAGGACCCGTCGGCACGCCCGACAACGACGAGGTCGCCGACGACAATGTCGCCGTCGATCGGGGTTATCTCCACCAGCCCTCCGGCGGCGAGCCCGGTCTCGACGTTGACGGTGCGTAGCGTCCCACCGTCCTCCTCGACCTCGACACGTGTCGACCCGTCGGCGGTGGCATAGAGGGCAGCCGCAGGAACAGCCAACACCTCGCCCCCGGTGGAGCTGACCGGGATCACCACCCTCACGTTCTGCCCGATGATCTCTTCTGGCAACTCCTCGGGCTCAATCTCCACGTAGACACGGTCGGCTTGCACGCCGTTGGTTCCTGGGCGATCGGCGACAGAGCTGATGACTCCCGGTATGAATGTCTCACCCTCCGGGTTCTCGATCTGGACGGACATTCCTTCCTCCAGCAGCGGGGCGTCGGATTCGGAGACTGCGGCCCGCATGGTGACCACGGAGCCCGTGACTGTGACAAATGCTCCGGAAATCTCCGAGCCCCGCGCCACGGAGACCTGGTCGACTCGCACCGGGAGCCGGTCGAGGAAGACCAACTCACCCGCCGGCAGCCACGTCCCCAATTCGGACTCCAGATCGCTGAGCTCCTCTTGCGCGACGGCGAGCTCGTCGCGGGCCGACTGGACCTGTCTTTCCATTGCATTGGTGTCGATGCCTTTGCGCATCTCGCTCAAAGATGCTTCTGCCACTTCAAGTCGGTTTTCTGCCTGGGCTACCAGAGAAGCCTGTTCGGCGGCGACCCGCGACACGTTCCGCTCGGCGGCAGCCACCGCCGCCTGGGCCTCGGTCACGTCCCCCTGCAGTTGGGCCAACTGATCCTTCGGCGTCGGTGGCTCCGCCGACTGCGCCTTTTCGAGTGCCGTCTCCGCGGCCGCCAGGTCGGCAGTTGCCTTCCGTAGCGCGTCGGCTGCGTCTTCGTTCGCCCACGTTTCGTCAAGCCTGGCCAGCTCCAAGGCGTCCTCGGCCGCGGCAACCTCACCTTCAGCGGAGAGGATCGCCGAGCGGCCGGCTCCTTCGTTCGCCTCACTCAAGGCTGCAATCGCGTCGGCGACGCCGGCCTCGGCGGAGCGAACCCGATCACGGGCCGCGCGCAGCATGACCTCATCCTCCTCCGACAGACCGTTGGCCCGATAGCCGGCTGATTCGTACCAGGCTGCAACCGCCGAGCCGGTGTTCTCGTCCCATGTCGCGTCGGGCGACACGGCCAGAAAGCCAAGCCCGGCCATGGCCTCCTCCAACTGGAGGACGTCGTCGCCGGTGGATCCGGGACGCAGGTCGCGGTACATGGGGATCTCTCCCGTGAGGAAGAACACCGGCCGACCCACGACCTCGACCACGACGTCGCCTTCCCCGAGCTCGACACCCTGTTCCACCGCTTGAGTGACGATCAAGCGTTCTGGCTGTTGGGCAAACGACCCTGACAGGCTGACCTGTGCGGGCTCGTCGTAGACGATGTCACCTCGGGTGATCACGTCGGCCGACAGCTCCTCACTGACCACCTCCACTGTGATATTCGACGCGGGAGGCGGCTCGGCGTCAGCGGCAATCTCCGCGGGGGAGCGAATCTGTGCGCCGAAGAACCAACCGAGTCCAGCTGCCAGCACCACGGCGCCAATCACCCCGGCAAGCATGACGTTTCTATTCATGAATGGCGCCTACGCAACGGTGTCGTTTGCCGGAGGGCACTGGGCGGAGATGTCAACCACCCTGTGCCTCACGGATCTTCTCCAATGTCTCTCGGTTGGCAGCGATGAAGTCCGCTTCATACTCCTCCGAGATCTCCTGGTAGATCTCGTAGTAGTCGCCCCGGCACTCGAAGGCAGCCACCGCAAGGTCGATCTCCTCCTGCTGCAACGCAGCTAGGGCCTCCTCGTCGATGTCGGCTTGGGACTCTTGCTGGGCCCCCTCGAAGAAGGCGTCGATCTCGTCTTGGGTCTTCTCCTCGAAGAAGGCCTCTATCTCCTCTTCGGTCCAACCTTCCATTGGGTCGACCCACCCGCCATTGGGTCCGACGATTTCGTTGAAACGCGCCTGGAGGCTCCCGGGTGTCTCTTCGTAGATCGTCTCGTACATCTGGTTCTGGCTTTCGTACTCATAGCCGGCGTCGGCCATGCACTCAGACCATTCTTCGTCTAGAGCGACGATTCTGGGATCGGCCTGAACCCGCTCGTACATCGCCGTCATCTCCGGCTCGAGCTCCTGCCAGAGATCTTCTCCCTGGGATTGGTCGCCCCAGATCTCTTCCGATGCCTGGCCATCGCATCCGGCGCCGTAATAGGAGCCTTCGAATGTGGTGTACTCCTCACCCGTATCCGGATCGATCTCCGTCGTGGCACCCTCCATCTGTTCTTCCTCGCTGCCGTAGAGCGCCTCGTAGTAGGCCTCCCGCTCGGATTCGGACATCGCCTCGACCGTTTCCTGGTTGGGGTCTTCCCATTCGACTGCCTCTTCGGTGAACTGATCCTCGTTCCCGTACCAGGTGCTGATGCCGAAACCTTGTGTCCTAGCCATTTCCTCTTCGTTCTCGGGACCCCAGACCTGGTACGACTCTTCGGGTTGCTGCACCGGTATGTAGTCGAAGCCTTCCTCGGCCATACAGGCCCGAATCGCCTCTTGACGTCGTGCCTCCTCGTCGCGCCAGCGAGCTTGGTCCTCCTCGGGGTTGTCGGACTCCCAGCCGAAGAACGCCCCCAGACTCTCCTCACCGTCGGTCTGCTCAGAACTCGAAGACTCACTCGTCGTCGTGGCGTCGTCGTCCGAGCTCTCTTCAGTCGAGGTTCCCCCACCCTGTCCGCAAGCTGCGAGCAAGGTCACTATCGCAATCATCCTCAGAAGTCGCCGCACCGCATCCTCCTTTTGACTTCGCCGTTCGGGTGATCGTACAGACCTCCCATACAGACGTCTCGGAGGGCGCAAAGGTTCCGGATTTGTAGCCTTCCAGAGGGTCCTAACCTGCCCGTTGGTGCGTCG
>Ga0299907_10000189_pt1 | contig 26736 bp, 33 predicted proteins | sample RVTome_16_FD_198680 | JGI IMG/M metagenome (GOLD analysis project Ga0299907, IMG submission 198680) | Soil microbial communities from uranium-contaminated site in the Upper Colorado River Basin, Wyoming, United States - RVT152D67 (version 2) ...
CGATCAGCGTGGTCGATGCCGTGGTCGTTGTGGCAGATGTGGTCGTCACCGGCTCGACCACGCTGACGCTGCATGCTGGCACGATCATGGCGAGCACCGCCAGGGCACCAGCCATGGTGGCCTCGGAAGGCTTCATGCCGACACGGTATGCGGTAGTCCTTAATGCTCGCTTAGGGGGTTCCTCACGAGCCGATCGCCAGGGCGACTTGGCGGACTTTTCTACTCGGCGAGCTCGCCCGCTGGCGTGACAGTGACATCCGCCGGGGGCTGCCGATAAAGGCCCTTTCAGCTCGACCCAAGCCGAAGATCGCATCGGTCCCTTCAAGCTGCTTCAAGCCTCGCCCATACATTGGGGCGTGACAAGGAGGATCGAATGGATCGTGGCGCCAATCACAGAAATGTCTGGTTGATGTGCGTTTCACTCGTCGCCGTCTTGGTAGTCGCCTCCTGCGGTGGTGGATCCGAGTCAGGAAGCGGCGAATCGACTCTCGCCGAGATCGACCCGGGCACCACCCTGGCTCCCGGGACTTCGACGACGGAAACCGAATCCGAATCCGAGGTGACGAGCGAGCCGGGAACGACGTCTGAGGTGCCCGACCCCTGCTCGCTGTTGACCGTTGAGGAGGCAGCTCGATACGACGGCTCCATAGTCGACGCCAACGAGCCGACAGTTGTCGTAGGAGCGACGACGAGAGCCTGTGATTACGGAGCATTCAGCGTCACCGTCGCTCCGGGCGGGCCGGCAGAGTCGCTCCGTTGGGAAGGTATGGAAGACGACGGAACCGAGGCGGTTGACATCGATGTTTCCGGAGCCAATGGAGCGGTGGCTTATCTGAGCGATGGCTCCGTCTGGCAGGTTGCGGCCGCAGGGGACAGCCATTCGCTGCTGATCCTCCTCTGGACCGACCCGATCGCACCGGATTCACCCGAGTTCGAGCAGTTGCGACAACTCCTGGAGCTCGCATTCGGCCGACTTTGAAACCCGGCCCGGGTCAGTTGGCTTCATGGGAGACGATCGCGGATCGTGTTCGTCCCCGCCGACTCATCCGGTCTGCCCGCCTCTCGCCGACGGTCGACCTCGCCACTAGTCCTGTGGTACCAAAACGCCCCCTGAGGGCGGGTTTTAATACCACAGACTTCGAAGGTCCTGTCGACTAGATCGCTATGCGGAATCCCGGGTCTGGGCAGCCGCAGCGGTTCCTGCGTCCGCTGCCTGCGCCAGGAACGAGATGATCGTGCTCAACTCTTCGTCGTCGTAGTTGGCGCAGATCTCCGTCAGAGACTTGCTCATCGGGCCATAGAGCCGGTTCAGCTCGCCACCCCTCTCTGTGACCGCTTCCACGATCACACGACGACGGTCGGCGGGGTCGGAGCTTCGGGTGAGCCAACCCCCTTTCTCCAACCGGTCGAGGAGCCCGGTGAGCGTCGCTGGGTGGATACCGGTAGCCGCGGTGATGTCCCGTGGGGACATCGGACCGTCTCGCCCGATCAAGTCGAGCACCTCCAAGTCACCAGGTGCCAGGTCGACGTGTGAGCCCACAGCGTTGTTGAGCCTGTGCAACTGCTGGGTCAGACGCCGCAGCTCGCTCTGGAGGTCACGGAGCTGCGCTCCACGGGTGGGTCCCGGCTGTTCGGTTGACATATAGTATGAAGATCAAATAGTATGGTGACCGGAATATATTGTACCAGGAGAGATCGATGGCTTTCACCCCTTCACCCGCGTTTCGCATGGCCAACAAGATGGTGAGCCCTCTGGTGCGTTGGGGTCTGCCGATGGGCACCAGGAAGGCTCCGATGGCTTTGCTCACGGTCAAAGGCCGCAAGAGCGGCGTCGACCGCACCACGCCGGTGGCACTGGAGCGACACGGGGACGGGTGGCTTCTCGTCGCCGTGTACGGAGCGTGCGACTGGTCACGCAACCTGGAGGCGGCCGGGGAGGCGACCATCACCAGCCGGAGGACGACGAGCAGGGTCAAGGCCACTCGGCTCGAGCCGGCTGAGGCCGGCCCGATCTTGCGTGATGCGATCTCGGGCGCGCCGGCAATGATTCGCCGGATGACGGCTCCCTACTTCTCGGCAGAGGCTGGGTCGCCGCCGCTGGAATGGGTGCGGGAGGCGACGGATCACCCGGTGTTCATCCTCACACCGATGCCCGACTGAGGCCGCAATCGGCAACCACCCGGATCTAGCGTGAGCCCAACACCTAGCGAAAGGCTGACATGATCCTCGACCTGTTCGGAGAGCTCAACTGGCTCGCTGTCGTCGTGGCGACGCTCGCGTGGTTCGCCTTCTCCGCCATCTGGTACTCGGTGCCACCGTTGAGCAAGGCATGGGCCGCGGCCGCCAGGGTCGATACCACCGGGGATGGGCCGCCTCTCGCCCTCCTCTTCATACCAACGCTCATCGGGTACTTCGTGACCACCGTGGTCATCGGGTTGCTCGTAGCCGGCGTCGGCGCCGACGGTCTGGGCGAGGGGGTCGCGCTCGGTGTAGTCCTCGGGGTCGGATTCGGCATGGTCGGCGCCCTGGTCAACCAGGTCTACGAGGGCAAGGGAAACTCCTACTTCCTGATCAACGGTGTCAACGCCGTGATCGCCTACGGAATCGTCGCCGCCATCCTCGCCGCCTGGGACTGAGCCCGGTCGATGGCGAATCGGTCGACGCGGGGAATGACACCCGACGACTGGCCGGATGTCGCTCGCATCTACGAGGAGGGGATACAGACCGGGAATGCCACATTCGAGACTCGCGTCCCGGAATGGGGGGAATGGGACGCCAGTCATCTGGAAGCTTGTCGTCTGGTCATGGAGGAGGACGGTGTGATCCTCGGGTGGGCCGCTCTGAGCCCGGTGTCACGCCGACAGGTCTACCGCGGCGTCGCCGAGCACTCCATATACGTCGCGGATGCGGCACGCGGCCGCGGTGTCGGAACCGGTCTGCTCGGGTCTCTCGTCGAGGTCTCGGAGGAGGCGGGTTTCTGGACCCTGCAGACTGCCATCTTCCCGGAGAACGAGACCAGCATCAGCCTGCACGAGAAGCACGGGTTCCGCGTCGTGGGGATCAGGGAGCGTCTCGGGTGTCATCACGGTCGCTGGCGCGATGTCGTGCTCATGGAGCGCCGTAGCACCGAGGCGGGCCAGTGAGGGTCAGACTGCGCCGGTGATGTCCAGCCGGTCGTCGATCAGGCCGACGCCGTCGACGGCCCGGATCAGCTCGATGAGGTGGTCGCGCCCCTTCTCACTCTCGACGCGCCCCGTGAGCCGGACCATCCCATCGCGTATGTCGACCTCGATGGTGTCTGGGTGCTCCCAGTAGCCCAAGGCTTCGCTCCTCACCTTCTGGAGGAGGGTCTCGTCGTCATACTCGCGACGCGGGCGAAACGGGGCGGTGAGATCGTGAACCATCCCCTTGGCCACTCCGCGCTGGTACTCGAGACTGCTCTTCAGTGACTCGGACGCCGACCGGGCTTGGGACTTGGTCTGATCACTGAGCCGGGTGCGCCGCGAGTGCCCACGATCGGGATCGAAGAGGTACCCGAGGGCGACACCGGTTGTCATGCCAAGTGCGAAGGCGATGAGTCTCCGCATCATCTCTCCTCCCACTCGTCTTCCGGTGCCCCCGGCGAGATGTCGCCGGGCCCGACGACGCCCATACCTTCGGCACCAGGCCCTGCGGGTGGTGAAGTGGGCTCGACGTCGTTTGCCCTCCAAGGCTTGTTACCCGTCGCCAACATCACACCAGCGAAGAGCGCACCCAGCCCGAGAAGTACGAGGAGGACAGACCACACGTCAACCATTCGGGGCACCATGGCTCATGCCGGGGCGTACCCGATCCTGTGGCGTGTGAAACGGATCCCTCAGGAAGGGACGATTTGGTCGTAGACGGCGAGCACCGCGTCGATCTGTGTGGTGGCCGGAGCCCCACCTCGCGAGTTCGCCGACATGACCTCGGCATCGACCGTCAGGGACACGAGTGAGGCAGATGTCGCCTCGACGGCGGCAGCGGAGGCCTGAAAGACGAGTGGCAGCGCCACCCACTCGACATGCCAGCCACCTACGCCGCGATCCAGCTCGTGCGATGTGCCGGAGAGCATGGCGACAGCTCCGGCGCAGACTCTCGCCGCGGCCACGGCACGCACCGAGTCGAGCGGGTTCTGCTTGCCGGGCATGCTCGATGAGGCGCCGGCGCGTACCGCCACCTCCGCGATGGGACTGGAGGCGAGGAGGGCGATGTCACCGCCGATCTTGGCCATCGTCGCCGCAACCCCTTCCGCTGCCTGGGCAAGCGACCGGATGAGTGTGCGGTCTGTGTGCCAAGAGATGGTGGGGACGCCGAGACTCAGTCGGTTGGCCAGTTCGGCGACGACTTCGGAGAGGGACGCGCCGTAATCGCTCGCCATGCCCACCGGCCCTCCCAGCTGGATCACCAGCTGGCTCCGAGCGGTGCGAAGCCGCGTCATGTGGGTGAGTACAGCATGGAGCCAACCGGCGGTACGGAATCCGAAGGTGGTCGGAACGGCGTCTTGCAGGAACGTACGGCCCATGTGGGGCTGGTCTCGGTAGGTCTCTGTCAGGTGACGCAGTCGACGCGCGATGTCGATCAGGGCTGACTCCAGCAGATCTAGAGCTGAGCGCGCCTGGATCATCTGACCGGTGTCGACGGCGTCCTGTGTGGTGGCCCCGAAGTGGAACCAACGGCTCACCTCTGCATCGACCTTCTCTTCGATGGCGGAGCGCAGGGCGAGGATCGGTGTGCCGTTCTCCCAAGTCGAGGCGATGATGGCTTCGGCGTCGTGTATCCCGGCTGCGCAAGCCTCGGCGACCGCAGCCGCCTGGTCGTGTGGAGCGAGACCCGCTTCTGCCAGCGACGAAGCCAGGGCCGCCTCGAAGCGAAGGATCGCTCCCACAGTCTCCTCCGGTGAATAGACGGCGGACATCGCCTCCGTGGAGAAGCCGGGATCGAGGCTGATTTGGGGGGTCATCGGCTCAGAAGTCGAAGAACACGGTCTCGTCTTCGCCCTGCATGTGAATGTCGAATCTATATGCAGGCGGAGAGCTCCCATCCTGCAAGCGGGCCATGAGGGTGTGGCGACGAGAATCGGGAACCCCGCGCAGGACCAGGTCGTCGCGGTTCGCCTCTTCCTCGTCGGAGAAGTAAATCCTAGTGAACACGGCTGTGAGCATGCCACGACCCTGGACGATCAGGGAGATGTGGGGCGCCTGGAAGGCGCCTTCGGCATCGGGCACGAGGCCTGGCTTGAGGGTCTCGAACCGGTAGTCCCCGGTCTCGAAGTCGGTGGCGGTGCGGCCAAACCCTGTGAAGCCGTCTTCGAGGTCGAGATCGCGTGTGTCGTCCGGGTGGCGGTATCTGCCCGACGGGGCTGCCTGCCAGATCTCGAGGAGAGCGTCTTCGATGTGACTCCCGGCGCCGTCGTAGACCCTGCCTTCGATGACGACGCGGTCTTCCCGGGCGGTGAGGATGTTCTGACCCTCGGCCGCGAGCCTCATGCTGAAGTAGGGGCCGACGGTTTGGGAGGGGGTCTCTCCGTGGCTGCTCATTGGTCGTCTTCCTCGAAAGGAGTGGCGGCGCGACCGCGTAGGACGATGTCCCAACGCCACCCGAGAGCCCAGTTCTCCTCGGTGACGTCGTGGTCGTAGTGGGCGATCAATCGGTGCCGTGTGTGCTCGGGCACCGAGTTGAAGATCGGGTCGAACTCGAACAGAGGGTCGTTCTCGAAATACATCTGGGTGACCAGCCTGCTCCCCAGGGATGGTCCCATCAGGGAGAAGTGGATGTGGGCGGGGCGCCAGGCATTCGGGTGGTTGCCCCACGGGTAGGGCCCGGGCTTCACTGTCTGGAAGCGGTACTCACCATCGTCGCCGGTCACACATTGACCCACCCCGATGAAATTGGGGTCGAGGGGCGCCGGGAAGGCCGTTTCCCTCCAGTGGACGTACCGGCCACAGGCGTTTGGCTGCCAGATCTCCATGAGGGTGCCCGGGACACCCCGGCCGGTCTCGTCGAGAACCTTGCCGGTGACGATGATTCGCTCTCCGATGGCGGGCGCACCCGTCCCTGCATTGGTGGTCAGGTCGGCGTCCTCCTCGGAGACATCGGCCCACACTGGACCGGGGCCCGTGGTCTCTGAAAGAGTCTGCACGATGGTGAGCAGGTCCTGGGTGGGGCCGCGAAGACTCGTCGACTTGTAGGCGGGGTAGCTGAACGGCGGGTGATCGGAGTAGGCCTTGGGCCCGTAGTGGCGGATGACCGGCTCGGTCATGTTTCCTCCTCGTAGATCGTCTTCATCATCTTGAAGGCGTGGTTGGCAGCAGGGACTCCGGCGTAGACGGCGACATGGAGGAGAACCTCGACGATCTCCTCCTGTGTGGCGCCGGTATTGCGTGCCGCGCGAAGATGGAGCTCGAGCTCTTCGTGTCCTCCAGCGGCAAGGAGTGCGATGGTCACCAGGCTTCGCTGTCGGCGCTCCAGCCCCGGACGGCCCCAGATGTCTCCCCAGACGCTGGCCGTGATCCACTCCTGGAACGCGTCATCATTCTCGTTGGTCGCGGCGACGGCCCTGTCGACGTGCTCGTCGCCCAACACCTCGCGGCGCACGGCCATGCCGTCGTCATGTCTCTGATCATCTGTCATAGCGGGAGCCCAACGTAGTTCTCTGCCATGTTCCGCTGTGCCGTCTCCGACGAGAAGAGGTACTCCAGCTCCGTCCTTTGCAGGCGTCTGTCGAAGTCGTTGCTCATCCCGGGGAATCGGTGCATGGTCGATGTCATCCACCAGGAGAATCTGACGGCCTTCCATACACGGGCGAGGGCGCGGTCGGAGTATTCGTCGAGCCCGGCCTCGGTTCCCGAGTCGTAGAAGCTCGCGAGAGCCTCCGCCAGGTAGACCACGTCGGAGATTGCGAGGTTGAGGCCTTTGGCCCCGGTGGGAGGGACGATGTGGGCTGCGTCTCCGGCTAGGAAGAGTCGACCATGTCGCAGCGGCTCGGAGACCCAACTGCGTAATGGTGTCACCAACTTCTCGATCGACTTGCCGGTGACCAGTCGACCAGAGACCTCGGCCGGGAGCCTCGTCTTCAAAGCTGTCCAGAACCGATCGTCGGGCCAGTCCTCGATCGAGTCTTCGGCCGAGCCCTGCACGTAGTAGCGGCTCAGGTTCTCGTTGCGCATCGAACAGAGCGCGAAGCCTTCACTGTGGTTGGCGTAGATCAGCTCGTCGTTCACCGGCGGGGTCTCGGACAGCAGACCCACCCACACGAAGGGGTAGAGACGCTCGAACGTCTCCCTTACAGATGACGGAATGTGATCGCGACTGGTGCCATGCACACCGTCGCATCCCGCGACGAAGTCGCATTCCAGCTCGTGGCTCACACCGTGGCGGGTGAAGCTGACCCGCGCTCGGGGGCCGTCGATGTCGTGCAGCCCGACGTCCTCGGCCTCGTCGATGAGAGGGATGCCGAGGCCGTCGACCGCCGAGTAGAGGTCCTTCTGGAGCTCGGTCTGGCCGTAGATGATCACATGCTTGCCGGTGAGAGCCTTGAAGTCGACATGGAGGAGATCGTCGCTGAAGGCGAGGTTGACCCCGTCGTGGACGAACCCTTCGCTGTCCATCCGATCGGCAAGCCCCAGTTCCCTGAGGACCTCGCCGCTCCCGAACTCGATGACCCCGGCCCGGACCCGGCTGAGCACGTGCTCCCTGGTGCGCATCTCCAGGATCACACTGTCGATCCCATGACGATGGAGGAGGCACGCCAGTAGCGATCCTGCGGGGCCTCCGCCCACGATCGCGACCCGAGTCCTCTCCGTGTGATCGCTCATCTCATCGGTATCCTCGCTGCGGCGAACCTATCGCCCGCACCTGCTCTTGACACGTGTATAGCCATTTCGTACGGTTTTCGCACGAATGTACGGAATCCGAACGCGGACTCCGTCGAAGGAGCTTCGAGATTGGCCGAATTCACGTCCTTGCGGGCCGCGGTAGCCGACCTGGTGCCGGATGGCTCGACGGTGGCCATGGAGGGTTTCACCCATCTCATCCCGGTCGCTGCCGGCCACGAAGTGATCCGGCAGCACAAAAGTGACCTCACGCTGGTGCGGATGACACCCGACGTCATCTACGACCAGATGATCGGCGCCGGATGCGCCGGCAAGGTCGTGTTCTCCTGGGGCGGCAACCCGGGGGTGGGGTCGCTTCACCGGCTCCGCGACGCGGTGGAGAACGGCTACCCAACACCGCTCGAGATCGAAGAGCACACCCACGCCGGCATGGCGACACGCTATGCCGCTGGGGCAGCCGGCCTCCCATTCGGGATCTTGCGCGGCTACTTGGGAACCGACCTGGTCCATCACACGACCGTGGCCACCATCTCCTCCCCGTTCGATGGCGAGGAGGTGAGTGCGGTTCGCGCTCTCAACCCCGACGTCGCCGTGATCCACGCCCAACAGGCCGACCGTCGTGGGAATGTGGGGATGTGGGGGATCACCGGTGTCCAACGCGAGGTCGCCCTCGCCTCGAGGACTGTGGTGGTGACGGTCGAGGAGGTGGTCGACGAGCTCGACCTCCGCGGGCCCAACGGTGCGGTGTTGCCGTCTTGGACGGTCGATGCCATTGCCGAGGTACCTCGGGGCTCCCACCCCTCCTACTCGATGGGGTACACCGAGCGAGACAACTCCTTCTACACCCGCTGGGATGGAATCTCTCGGGATCGAGACGTTTTCGAGAAGTGGATCGACATCCATGTCACCGGTCCCGAAGACTTCTCCGCCTACCTGGCTGCGGTCGATGACGGCTCTGTGACCTCCCTGGTGGATGATGACTGACCGCGGCTACACGTCGGACGAGATCATGTCGATCGTCGCTGCGCGCCAGCTCCGGGATGGTCAAGTGTGCTTCGTCGGCATCGGCCTCCCCAGTGAGGCGGCCAATCTCGCCAGGCTCTCCCATGCCCCCAACGTGGTGCTGATCTACGAGTCGGGGACCATAGGGACGAGGCCGGACGTGCTCCCGCTCTCGATCGGCGACGGAGAGCTCGCAGACCAGGCCGACCTGGTGGTGAGCGTGCCCGAGATCTTCGCCTACTGGCTGCAGGCAGGCAGGGTCGATGTCGGGTTTCTGTCCGCGGCCCAGATCGACCGGTTCGGCAACCTCAACTCCACGGTGATCGGGCCCTACGATCAGCCGCGGGTGCGTCTGCCCGGAGCGGGTGGCGCGCCGGAGATCGCATCGTCGGCGGGCGAGGTGATCGTCATGCTCCGCCAGTCCCAACGTACTTTCGTCGAGGCGGTCGACTTCGTCTCCTCGGTCGGATTCGGCCGAAATGGCGAGGGCCGGACCGGTCATCGCGGGGGCGGGCCTACCGTGGTGATCACAGACCTCTGCGTGCTCCGCCCCCATCCCGATACCAATGAGCTCGAGCTGGTTGCGGTCCATCCCGGCATCGAAGTCGACGCCGTCGTAGCTGCGACGGGCTGGAAGCTACGTGTCGCCACTGACGTCGGCCGGGTGGACCCTCCGACTGAAGAGGAGCTGAGCATCCTCAGGGGCCTCAAGGAGCGGACGTCGTTGGCCCACTTGGGACATCTATGAGCCAGGGAGGCGATCGCCCGGGCGACTTCATCCAGTCGTTGGAGAGAGGTCTATCGGTGATCAACTCGTTCTCCCGTCAGACCCCCCGTCAGACTCTCAGCGAGGTCGCCGGGAGAACCGGTTTGACCAGGGCCACAGCTCGTCGCGTGCTCCTCACGCTCGCCGAGCTCGGTTACGTGACCCAGAGCGGTCGCTCATTCTCCTTGACGCCAAAGGTCCTCGACCTCGGGTATTCCTTTCTCTCCTCATTCCAGATCGTCGACCTGGCCCAGCCCACAATGGAGAGACTGGTCGACGAGGTTCGGGAGTCGTCTTCGATGTCCATCCTGGACGGCTCGGAGATCGTCTACGTGGCTCGGGTCCCCACCACGAGGATCATGACCATTTCCCTTGCATTGGGCTCCCGCCTGCCCGCCTACCCGACTTCGATGGGAAGGGTGCTCCTGGCTGGGCTTCCCGAAGACGTCTTCGAGGCATATCTGTCGAGGACGACTCTGGAGAGCCTCACCCCGCACACCATCACCGATCCCGTGGAATTTCGCGCAGCGATCGACAGGTGCCGTGAGCAAGGACACGCCCTGGTCGACCAGGAGCTCGAGGAGGGGGTCCGCTCCATCGCCGCCCCGGTGCACAACGGCAGGGGCAAGGTGATCGCAGCGGTGAACGTGAGCTGTCACGCCTCGCGCGTCGACATCGACCGGATACTCGAAGAGTTCAGGCCCCGGCTCCTCGACGCCGCGGCGGAGATCAGCGAGAGGGCGATGTCGCTCCAGATGTGAGCCGTGCCGGCTCAGCCCGACATCAAGTCGGGCAACCAGGTCACCAAGTCGGGGAAGAAGATCACGATCATGATGGCGACGGCCAGCGCGCCGACGAATGGGAATATCCCCCGGTAGACGTCGCGCAGGGGGATCTTGGTGACGCCGGCCACCACGAAGCAAAGCAGACCCACGGGCGGCATGAGCAGCCCGGTGAGCAGCATCATGATGGTGAGCACCCCGAACCAGACCCCGGAGTACTCCAGGCTGATGATCACCGGGTACATGATCGGGGTCATGATCACCAGGATGGCGATCTCATCCATCAGGGCGCCGAGCACGAAGTAGACGCCGAAGATCAGGGTCACGATGACCCAAGGGGCGATCTCGAGCCCGTCGATCCACACACCGAGCTCGATCGGGATGCGGGATGCCGAGAGGAAGAAGCCGAAGATCTGGCCCCCGATCACCAGCATGAAGATGAAGGCGGTGGTGCGGATGGTGCGGTTGAGAGCCCCCTTGAACCCGGTCCAGGTCATCCGACGGGTGATCAGGGCATAGACGATGGAGAGGAAGGCGCCGGCGGCTCCCGCTTCGGTCGGGGTGAAGACCCCGAAGTAGATGCCACCCATGGAGATGCCGAAGATCACCGGCACCGCCCAGATCAGCCTGATCGCATTCCACCTGCTCAGCCCGGGTGCCTCCGCGGGGCGGGGCGCATAATGGGGGCGGGCCCTGACCACCAGATAGGCGGTGATCATGAGGAGGATCGTGCAGAGGATCCCAGGGATGATCCCCCCGATCAGAACCTGCCCGATCGGTTCCTCGGTGAGGACCCCATAGAGGACCAGGATCGCCGAGGGAGGGATGAGGATCCCGAGGGTGCCACCCACAGCCGCGGTCCCGGCGGCGAAGCCGCTGTCGTAGTCGAAGCGCTTCATCTCGGGCACCGCCACCACCGACATGGTGGTGGCCGACGCCACAGCAGAGCCGGAGACCGCGCCGAAGAGCGCCGATGCTCCGATGGTGGCCACCCCCAGTCCCCCGCGGACACGCCACAGGAAGGCGTCTATCGCCTTGTAGACGTCCTCGCCCAGGGCCGAGGCGGCGAGGATCAGGCCCATGAACACGAAGAGGGGAATCACCGAGAGGCTGTAGAGCGAGGCCCCGTAGAAGGCATCAGAGCCCATCCGGGTCAGGGCCGCGGTCCAGTTGGTGATCAGGGCGAACCCGACGAGACCGACGCCGATCATGGATATGGCGACCGGGACTCTCAAGAAGAGAAGCACGACGAGGGCGACTATCCCGAGGACGCCGACGATCTCGGGGCTCAAACCTCGACACCTCCGTCGGGATCGGACGGGTCGACCGCGTCGACGGGTAGCCCCATGACCCGCAAGATCATCCGGATGACCGTCGACACCGCGTAGAGGGCCGTGCCGAAAGCGGCGACGAGGACGAACGGCCATATGGGCAGATCCAGCACCGGTGTCTCCGCACCGGATGCCTGGTTGCGAAGCACGAATTGATAGAGCTGAAACGACAGCAGCCCGATGACGATGATGGAGAAGATGTCGGCGAAGAGGTCCATGACCATCTTCCACCGTGGGCCGACCCGCTCGTATATCAAGTCGATGGTGATGTGGTCGCCCATGTCCTCTGAGTGGGCCACGGCCAGGAACACCACAACGACCAGCAACATCGAGGTCACTTCCACCGTTCCCGGCACCGGACGGCTGAGGAGAGTGCGGCCGAGGATGTCGGTGACGGTGAGGAAGAGCAGGGCCATCAGACCGATCCCTGCCAGGTAGTGGGTGACCGTGTTGAACCCACGCACAGCCGCGACCCACCGGGGGATGTCGCGCCGCGTCATGCCATCATCGGATGCCGATGGTCCCAGACCGCTCCTCCTTCAACCCGTCCTGGCGACGAGATGACGGCCGACCCTCACAGGGCAGGCCGCCATCTCATCCACTCGTGAGCACGATCGCTCTAATAGCCGGCCTTGATCTCCTGCATGTCGTCGTACATCTGCTGTGCGGGGACGCCTTCGGCCTCGCGAGCGGCGATCCAGCCGTCTGTGACCGACTGACCGACCTCGTGCCACCGGGCGAGCTCGTCCTCGGGCAACTCGTAGATCTCGATGCCCTCGTCCACGGCGACCTGTGAGATTGCCACGTATGCGTCGTCGTAGACCTGACCGGCGACGAGTGAGTACTCACGACCCAAGTCCAGCATGACCTGCTGGGTGTCGGCGGTGAGGCCGTTCCAGCTATCCAGGTTCATGACCAGGTACTGAGAGGCGACGTAGCAGTCACACTTGGTCCCGTAGGCCAGCTCGGGGTACAGGCCGAAGCTCGCCAACCCGGACACGGCGATCGACAATCCGTCGATCACTCCTGTGCTCAGGGAGTCGAAGATCTCCGGCGCGGGCAGGCCGACCGACGATGCGCCCATGGCGTCCATGACCTCACCCATGATCGGAGTGGGGAAGCGCATGTTGAGACCCTGCATGTCCTCGATCGTCTCCACCGGGACGCTCTTCGTCCAGATGTCGCCCACGTCGTGTGTCCACAAGCCCAGCACCTGCACGTCGGAGTATTCATCCTGGAGCTCGGGATAGGCGTCGTACAGGTCCCACAACGTCTGCGTCGCCTGCATGGCGGAGGTGAACTGGAAGGGCTGTTCGACGACCTCGGTGATAGGGAATACGCCGGCGTGGTAACCCTGCAGCGCCCAGCCCATGTCCTGGCCCCCGGCAACCGTGTTCTCGAACGTCGCCGGCGGCGCTGCCAGGGCGCCACCAGGCTGGAACTCGATGGTGACGGCACCACCCGTGGCCTCGTTGACATCTTCGGCGTAGGGCACCATCACGTTGACGTGGATTGGATGCTCCGCGGGGAAGGGGTGGCCAAGCGTCAACGTCACCGGGTCACCGAAGTCACCTTCGGCGGCGGCGGTCGTGGTGGTCTCTTCCATGGCTTCGGTGGTGGTCGGCTCCTCCGCCGACGCGGTGGTCGTCACCTCCGCGGCCTCGGTCGTGTCCGTGGTGTCGTCTCCGTCACCACAGGCCGCGGCCAAAAGCCCGACCAGGGCGAGTAACGAGACAAGGCGCCAGATACCAGTTCTCCGTCTCACATGATCCTCCTCAAACTCCGCGCCCAGCTGTACGAATACCGAACAACTGTGCGTGTGCCGTACGCCGAGCGTACGATGCGGCTACTGCGAGTGTCAAGGAGCTTCTGGCGCCGGCGACGAGCCGGGGCCAGGGACGCCATCGACTCCCTGCATTGGGTAGTACGAACCGTCTGGTCCTACTTCGACGACCGCGAGGGTCCCGTCCGCTCCAGGACAACCGCCGCCTCCTCAGGCGCTGTTGTGTCGTTCGACCTCATCGCGGCCAGGATCTCGGCCCGGGTGACCCGCACCCGACGCATCGCCCGTGGTTCGAACTCACCTCTCCAGTAGACGAGCTGAGGCGTCGTCTTGACGAGAGACTCGAAACGGTCCGACCGTATGTAGATCGAGCTGACCACCCATTGGAGACCAATCAGAAGTGCCAGAGCGGCGACCCCGTTGATCAGTGCGATGGAGTCGTCGAGGACGAGGGTGGCGAATGCAGAGCCGAGAGCGATGGTGATCACGAAGTCGAACGCGTTCATCTTCGAGAGTGTGCGGCTCCCGGATAGGCGGAGGAAGAAGATGAGGGCAACGTAGCCGAGGACCCCGTGGACGAGGATCCGTAGGAGCGAATCCCAGCCTCCAAACCATGAATCCACTCAGTTCACACTCCCGGGACGCTGGCCGCGGTCGCAACTGACATCTGCTCGACCCTTCCTTCTGTCCAATAGCCCTACCCGTCGGGCACGTCCGATGAGCGATGCGGGTCGGCTAAGGCTGAGGGACGGCGCGGTCGACCAGGCCATCGCTCACGAGGCGCGACGGCAGTGTTCCGAACAGCGCGCCGTGATCGCCGTCGAGCCGGGACACCGCGTAGGCGGCGAAAGCTGCGTCGTCGTCCTGCTGTGCCAGAAGCGAGGCAGCCCACACCGTGGCGAATCGCTCGACGAGTCGCCTGGCCTCCATCTCCAGGTCAGGACTCGAGACGAAGGCGCCGGCGACGGCTTCGATAGCCCTGTCCAGACGCTTGTCCGCCCCGGAGGTGGCCCGCAACTCGGTCAGGAGCACGTCGACGCTGTCCGGGGATCGGCTGGCCGCTCGCAAGACGTCGAGCGCTATCACGTTTCCCGAGCCCTCCCAGATGGCATTCAAAGGAGACTCCCGATAGAGCCGGGGCATGATCGACTCCTCGACGTATCCGTTGCCCCCGAGACACTCCAATGCCTCCCTGACGGTCTCACTGGCTCGTTTCGTGACCCAGTACTTGGCGATGGGGAGTGCGATGCGCTTCATCGCAGCTTCCGCAGGATCGGCGTCGGCGCGGTCGAAGGCTCCGGCGAGTCGGGCCATCATCGAGGTGGCTGCTTCGGTCTCGACCTCGAGATCGGCGATCACGTTGCGCATGAGGGGCTTGTCGATGAGACGTGAGCCGAAAGCAGCGCGATGGGAGATGTGCCAAGCCGCCTGGGACACTGCCTGGCGCATCAGCCCCGCCGACCCGATGACACAGTCGAGTCTCGTGCCGTTGACCATCTCGAGGATGGTGGGGACACCGCGGCCTTCCTCCCCGACCATGAGCGCAAAGGCGTCGTCGAACTCGACCTCAGACGATGCATTCGACCGGTTTCCCAACTTGTCTTTGAGACGTTGGATGCGAAAGCCGTTGAGCTCGGAGTCTGGTGTCCAGCGGGGGAGGAGGAAACAAGAGAGGCCGGCCGGTGCCTGGGCGAGCACCAGGAATGCGTCGCACATCGGGGCCGACGTGAACCACTTGTGGCCGGTGATCCGGTATTCCCCGCCAGGACCGCCCCCGTGCACCGCCACGGCCCGCGTGGTGTTGGCCCTAACGTCGGAGCCGCCCTGTTTCTCGGTCATCCCCATTCCCATCAGCACACCCCGCTTGTCGGGCGCCGGCTGGAACGATGGGTCGTAGTCCCGGCTGAGGATGGCGGGGACCCAGTCATCGGCGACCTCCGGGGTGGTACGAAGGGCGGGGACGACCGAGTAGGTCATCGAAATCGGGCAGTTGTGGCCCGCCTCGACCTGGCCCGTCATGTAGGTGAGGGCAGCCCGGGTGAGATGAGCGGCCTCGTGGGCCTCCTTCTCCCAGGGGAGAGAGTGATGGCCGTTTGTCACCGCGGTCTCCATCAGCGAGTGCCACGAGGGGTGGAACTCCACCATGTCGACCCGGTTGCCGAACCTGTCGTGGGTGACCAGTCGGGGATCGTTGCGATTGGCCTCGAACCCCCAGCGGTAGAACTCCGCCGACCCGGTGGAGGCACCGATCTCCACGAGCATCTCTCGTGATGCCTTTCCTCCTTCCCTGGCCACGGCAGCGTCGAGAACGGGGTCGGTCAGGTAGAGGTTGTACCCGGCCAGTGGTGGCGGTTGATTGAGCACTTCATGGGTCGAGCCCATGGGTGGAGGATACGGGGTCGGGGTATGTTCGGATCATCCGGCCGGTGCCATCCGTTGACCTGCCCTGCCACGAATGGAGCCTCATGAGACTGCACGAGACGCGCCACATCGACCGCCCCATCGATGAGGTGTTCGCCTTCACTGCCGACTTCTCGAACTCGGAGAAGTGGGATCCCGGCGTCAGCTCGGCAAGACGGGTTGGAGAGACTCCCCCCGGGCTGGGAGCCAGATATGAGCTCATGGTGGAGTTTGGGGCCCGTGAGATCCCGATGACCTATCAGATCACTGCCTGGGAAGAGAACCGACGAGTCGTGCTCGAAGGCAGTGGCGAGACGATTCGGGCGGTCGACGACATCAGGTTCGAAGCCAGCGAAGGAGGCACGCTCGTCGACTACACCGCCGACCTCACTCTGACCAACTGGCTGCGATTGGTCGGCCCTCTGCTCTCCCCGGTGATGCGACGCGTCGGCGAGCGCGCTCTCGATGGCCTCGTGGAGGCTCTCGAGGGATGAATCTGCTCTCGATCGCCGGCTTCACCAACCTCGGCTATCTGCTCCACTCCCGCGACCACGAACCGGTGAGGACGGACATGACCGGCAAGACGGTTGTGATCACCGGTGGAACCGGGGGCCTGGGGAGGGCCTGTGCCGAGGCTCTCGCCGCGCTGGGCGCCCGCACAGTCGTGGTGGGCCGTGATCGACAGAAGTTGAACGTCGCGGCGAAAGAGATCGAAGGCGAGGTGGCCACTCATGAGGCGGACCTCAGCCTCATGGCCGACATACGCGACCTCGCCGAACGTCTGGGCGACGAGGATCGGATCGACGCCATCGTCAACAATGTTGGCGTTCTCCTTCCGGAGCGCATGGAGACCGCGGAAGGCCTGGAAACCACATTCGCCACCAACCTGGCCGGCCACTTTCTGCTCACGAACCTTCTGATCCCACGACTGGTCGAGAGCGGCAGTTCTCGGATCGTCAATGTGACGTCGGGCGGGATGTACTCGGAGCGAATCAAACCTGGAGATCTCCAGTTCCAGAGACGTGAGTACTCGGGTACCGCGGCGTATGCCCACGCCAAGAGGGGCCAGGTGATTCTCACCGAGCTGTGGGCCCGACGTCTCGAGGGGAGCAGGGTTAGCGTGCACGCTATGCACCCCGGTTGGGCCAACACACCCGGCGTCGCCCGCTCCCTCCCGTTGTTCGACAAGGTGATGCGCCCGTTCCTGCGCACGGCACAGCAGGGTGCGGACACGATGGTCTGGCTGACCGCCGCACCCGAGCCGGGGGCGAGGTCAGGTGAGCTCTGGTTCGACCGGGAGGTGGTGCCCAAGCATCTACTCGACCGAACGCGTGAGTCGGAGAGTGATCGCCAGGAGCTCTGGGACCGGCTCGTCACCGTCACCGGATCGGATCTGGCGACCCTGCCTGCAGAGGAGCGATGAATGGGCGCGGTCATCGTCGGCACCGGCATCTTCGTTCCCGACAATGTGGTGAGCAATCACGACCTGGCGCGGATCATGGACACGACCGACGATTGGATCACCACCCGGACCGGAGTGAAGGAGCGCCGATTCGCCGACCCGGGTGTGGGGTCATCGGATCTCGCCATCGCCGCGGTCAACGCCGCTCTCGAGAATTGCGGTGTGGCGGCCGTCGATGTCGATGCCCTCATCACCGCGACCATGACCCCGGACCATGTCGCACCCGGCATCGCCGGCCCGGTGCAGGCGGGTGCCGGGCTCCGGCATGTGGCTGCGTTCGACATCAGACAGCAATGCAGCGGGTTTCTCTACGGCCTCGACCTGGCTGACGCTCTCATCGCCAGCGGGCGCGCCGAAACCGTTGTGGTGGTCGGATCCGAAGTACATGCCGGATTCCTCCCGTGGAGCGCGGAGTCATGGCAGGCGGTGCTCTCGCCGACGGGGACGGTCGACGAGATCGATTTCGCCCGAAACACCCGTTATCGGGCCTGGAGCGTCCTTTTCGGAGACGGTGCGGGCGCCATGGTCATCTCGCGCGGCTCTGCGGACGACGACGGATTCCTCGCCACTTCTCTCCACACCGACGGGGAGTCCTTCGAGCTCATCTGGGTCCCCGGCGTGGGCTTCAAATCACGTCCCTACGTCACCACCAAGGACATCGAGGAGGATCTCCATCTGCCTCGCATGGATGGCGCCGGGCTGTTCCGGAGCGCAGTCAGGCTCATGCCCGAGGCGGCTCGAGCCGTCCTCGAGACGAGTGGGCTGGGCCTCGACGACGTCGACCTGGTGGTGGCGCATCAGGCCAACGATCGGATACTCGACGGAGTCCGCAAGAAGTTCGACATGGGCCCGGAGAAAGTCCCCTCCAACATCGGTGCCTACGGGAACACCACTGCGGGCACGATCCCCATCCTCTATCACGAGCTTCGCATGGCCGGACGGGTGACTCCGGGGACTCTGGTGTGCTTCGCCGCCTTTGGAGCCGGGGCACACTATGGAGCTGCCCTCTACAGAGAGCCCCGGGCGGCCTCGTAGGTCGAGATGGCCCTCTCCCGGGCCATGGCGTGGTGGACAGCGAGCAGGTCTCGTCGTAGAGGGGAGGCTCGATCCCAGAGGGCGGGGTCGACCACGAACAGCGGGCACACTCGTCCTTTGCCGGCAGCGGCGACCAGAGCCGGGTTGTCGTCGAGTCGGGCGTCCCGTCTGAACCAAGCGATGGCCGCCGTCACGACGTCTTCTCGTGATCAGAGCGAACCCATTCGTCGACATCCGCCCAGAGTCGGAAGAGCCACTCCACGCGTTCGGCGCGACTGTGCGGGATATCCGCTCGCGCTACCCGCCACATGGCGAGGTCGATCGTCGACCCGACGAGGTCGCCTCGCCAGATGTCTCTCACCGTGGCCAAGCCTTCGAGACCGCGGTGGGCGAAGACGAGAACGTCGGCGTCGCTGGCCTCGAGCAAGGCGAGCGTCCCGCCAGGGCGCGGGGGCAGGACGCGCCGGTATCGCGAGGTCAGGTGCTCGATGCTTCCTGGATCGGCTCTCGGATGCCGTCGCTGGTGCCTTCTGAGTTTGGCTTCGTCGAACCTGGTGCCTTCCGGGTAGATCAGGACCCCGTCACGTGGACCTAGGTCCTCGGCCAGCCGCTTGATGCTCTGTCTCTCCGCCGCCTCCTTAGCGGCACGGTCGACGAAGACATTTGGAAGTCGGCTACCCGCGATGTCCAGGGCCGGATCGATGAGCAGCTCCTTCTTGAGCACGTAGCGGAGACGCATGCCATTTGCCCTGGCGATGAATCGGGCGGGCAGCAACGTATCCACCAGGGAAGCGTGTCTGGAGAGCACGATGATCGGTCCCGGCCGGGCGTGGTTCTCTCCTGTCACCCTCACTTCGACCGAGAAGAGCAGACGCAGCGCCGTCAGATTCCAGGCGGCCCAACGATCCTGGAGGGCGTAAGTGGCGTCCAGCTTCTTGTGACCGGCCAGCACCGACGTGCCGAGGAGGGCCAGCAATGCCCACGCCTCGCCGACCAGGTAGATCCACAGGAAGGCAAGGGATCTCAGCACCATGCCCCGCCTGCGTGTGGCGGCCAGACGCGCCAGGTCGACGATGGCGCCAATGACCAGGAGCGCCGGCGACGCGACTGTGACGACCGCCAGCAATGCGAGTACTGCGGGGATCGTGATCACTCGGCGGGCGATTGGGTTGTCAGGCATCGGCGGAATGTCACACTAAGTTCGTTGCCGATGCCCGGGCGGATGCGATTCACCGCGATCGAGCGGTCGACCATCGGAGCCGTCCCCGCTTGATATCGGCACTGTTCTTCACGTGGTTCTTCGCCGCATGTGTGTGGACGGTGAATGCTCTTCGTCGCCCGGTTCCACCTGGCAGGCGATTCCCGCCACTCTGGCTTCCGGGCATGCTGATCTCCGAGCTGGCGCCGCTCTACTTCGTGGCGAGGGCCTTGATCTTCGCCGGGTTCCTTGCGTTGGGGGCCGGGGATCGCCCGATCGGTGTGGCCGGCATCTGGCTGTTTGCCCTGTCCCAGTTGGGGCTCATCGTCCTCATGGCCCGGAGTGTGGGCGCGGCCCGGGCCACCGGGCACTCACCGTCGCTGCTGACGCTTCCCAGGGTGTGGGAGCGACTCCCCCAGGGAGTGGCGCATCTCGTCGAGATCCCCTATTGGAACGCGCTCAGCCTCGACATCTATGCCCGAGAGGGCCTGCGGCGCGCTCCGACACTGGTATACGTCCATCCCGGGTCGTGGATGCGGGGACGACCCGGGAGACAGGCGCGGGCGATGTTCCATCGTCTCACGGCCCGGGGATGGGTGGTCCTCGACATCAGGTACCCGCTCTCGCCGCAAGCCACCTTTCCAGACCATCTCGTCGGCGTGAAACGTGCTCTCGCCTGGGCCAAGTCGGAAGGAAGGGCATGGGGTGTGGACCCGGAACGGGTGGTGATCTCCGGGGGGTCCTCCGGAGCGCATCTCGCCGCGCTCGCTGCCCTGACCCATGGCAATGACGCTCTCCAGCCTGGATTCGAGGCTGGCGACACGTCGGTGGCGGCGTGTCTCCCCTTCTACGGGATCTACGACCTCCTCGTCCGCAACCCGACCCGATACGACTGGCCCTTCATCGCCCAGGTCGTGATGAAGGCCAGGGCCACCGACGATCCGGCCCTCTATGAGCTGGGGTCACCCGTCGACCAGGTCCATCCTGGGGCACCTCCGTTCTTCGTCCTCCACGGCGAGTACGACTCAGTGGTCCTCCCCGCCGAGTCCCGTCATTTCGTGGCGGCGCTCGAAGAGGCAGGAGTCGAATCCCGCTACTTCGAGGTGCCGGGGGCACAACACGGGTTCGACGCGATTGCCTCTTTGCGCACCCGGGCGGTTGCGGGCATGTGTGTCGAATGGCTGGTCACCCAGGTCGGTGGGTCGGCAGATCCAGTGTCGTGAGCGGCGAGTCGAGCCGCTCTCCGGAGTCCTCGTGACAACGACGGATCAGTTCTCGGACGGCAGCTCCAAGCGGGCGAGGGACTCGTGAGCGGGGCCTTCTATCACCGTCCCGTCCAGCCCGAAGCGAGAACCGTGACAAGGGCAGTCCCAAGTGTTCTCTGCGTCGTTCCAGTGGACTTTGCAACCGAGGTGGGTGCAGGTCGAGCTGACGGCATGCACTTTGCCTGAAGGGTCCCGGTAGGCGGCCACACCTTCGCCCCCCACCTCCATCAGTCTGGCCGAGCCCCGCTCCAAGGCATCGAGGTCGGGGGCGCGCCGCTCCACAACCCGGTCGGCGACCCACTTCCCGCCTACACCGAGGTTGTCCCTGATGAGCTTTCCGATCGACCGGGCGTCTCCGATCCTCGTCGGATCGAACGAGTCGATGAGCGGATTCTCGATGCCCGTGATGACGTCGGTGAGCATGAGGGCGGCGGCCGTCCCATTGCTCAGCCCCCACTTCATGAAGCCCGTGGCGGTCAGCGTCATGTCGCTCAGCGCCACTCTCCCGATGTAAGGGATGCCGTCGCTGGGGATGAAATCTTGTGCCGACCACCGATACTCGAACGACTCCACCTCGAAGTGTTCTCGAGACCACTCCTCCAGATCACCCCATCGTCTTGGCGTTGCCGCCTCCGACCCGGTCTCGTGTCCCTCGCCCACGATGATCAAGCCATTGGGCCCGCCGCCGGGCCATGGCCGGAAGGACCTGGTGGGCGCAGAGGCGCTGATGTACATGCCGGCCGGCGCCTCGTCGGCCAGCTTCGCCGCCACTCCGTAGGCGCGTGAGGGGCGGGTCCGGGCGAAGAGGCCGCCGAGTTGCCCGAATGGGAGCAGTGTCGCCACCACGGCATGGTGGGCGGTTACCGATACCTGACCGCACTCGATGGTGACGTGCTTGCCGGCCTCCTTCGTCCCAGTGGCCATGGTCCCCTCGTAGACCCGACCCCCCATCCGCTCGAAGCGCTCGGCGAGAGCCAGGCAATAGCGAACCGGATGGAGCTGGACCTGGTCGCTGAATTCCAGTGCCGCGGCTCCCGGAATGGGAAGTTCCTGCCCGTCGACCATCGAAGCCGGAAGACCTAGCTCAACTGCGGCGCGGTGCTCCCGGCTCAGCGATTCGACCTCCTGCTCGTTCCTCGCGTAAACCCGTGCGGGAGCCAGCGTGAACTCGCAGTCGGCGGCGGTCTCTTCGACGAGGGCACCGACAGTCTCCACCGCTAGCTGGTTGGCCTGGGCATAGTCTCTTGCGACGTCGCTGCCGTGCCGCTCGATCATGTCGGCGTAGATGAGCCCGTGTTGGGAGGTGACCTTCCCGGTTGTGTGCCCGGTGGTGCCTGACCCGAGACGGTGGGACTCGACCAGCGCGACGTCCATGCCCTGCCTCTGAAGCAGCAGTGCGGTAGTGAGCCCGGTTATTCCTCCTCCCACGACGACGACATCACACCCGATGTCTTCACCTAGAGACGGCCGCTCCTGCGGCCACTCCACCTCGTGCCACACCGACTTGCGCTCAGACATCGACCTGGCCATACCCCGGCTTCTCGATGACGAACCGTTCGAACCGGGACGAGCCTTCGCCGAGCACACGACAAATGGCCGCTATCCCCCTGCCTCCAACTCGATCCGAACTGAGTAGGTCCAGCTCTAACCGGGCGTTTTCAACCATCGAGCTGGCTCACCGGCACTCGCCACGAGCCGGATGGACTGCTTCGACATCCTCGCCATCCAGACGCCGCTGGCGGCTCCAGACAGATCGCGACCGGAATAGTCTCGACGTCGTGACTCACATTCTCGGTTTCGGCGGATATGCACCGGAGCACATAGTGACCAACGACGACTGGGCTCGTCTGCTCGACACCAGTGACGAGTGGATCACCCAACGCACCGGTATAAAGCGGCGACGTCATGCCGGTCCCGATGAGACCACCATGACCATGGCCGCCGCCGCAGCCGTCACCGCGTTGAAGGATGCCGACCTCACACCCGACGACGTCGACGAGATCGTGCTCGCCACCGACACCCCCGAGATGATGACCCCCGACACTGCCGCACTGGTCCAGAACCATCTGGGATGCCGGTACATCCCAACGTACGACCTGGGCGGCAGTGGCTGCGCCGGGTTCGTCCAAGCTCTCGATGTGGCTCGATCGCGGATAATCGTCGATCCGAAGACGATCCTGGTCATCGGGGTGGAGCTCATCTCCAAGATGATCTCCCATGAAGATCGCGCCACGGCTGTCCTCTTCGGCGATGCAGCCGGCGCCGTGGTCATGGGTCCCGAAGGGGGGAAGGCCGAAGTGCTCGGAGTCGTGGCAGGGACCGACGGCAGCGCCGCCGAGATCCTCACGTTGGGGGCGGGTGGCACGCGTAACCCGTTCAATGCCGAATCCCTCGCCAGTGGGGACTACAACCGCCTGATCATGGACGGCCGCAAGATCTTCGTCGAGGCGGTGCAGAGGATGTCCGAGGCCGCCACCGACGTCCTCGTCAAGGTGGGACGCTCCTTCTCGGAAGTGGCCCTGGTGATCCCGCATCAGGCCAACCTGCGCATCATCGAGGCGGTCCGGAAGAAGCTGGGCCTCGAAAGGGAGACAGTCTTCGTCAACGTGGAAGAGTACGGAAACACCGGGTCTGCCACTGTCCCGTTCGCAATGTGGGAAGCCGTGAGGAGCGGCCGGGTGAGCGAGGGCGACCTGGTGGTTCTCACTGCCTTCGGCGCCGGCTTTCACTGGGCAGCCGCCGCCGTTCAGTTCTAGGGACCGGCCACTAGAGGCGGTCGAGGAATCTGGTCAGGTATCCCTCGTATCGCTCCGGGTCGGCATTCCAGCTCATCACATGTCCCGCAGCCGGCGTTTCCACCAGTTCGACCACCTCCGACGCCCGTGCCTCGAGCTGTCTGCTCACCGAGATCGGGATTACCTGGTCGGAGGTGCCGTGGAAGACCAGTGTGGGCACTCGCAAGATCTGATCGGCGCGCTGGACATAGTTGGTGGCCTCCCAATCGATCTTCCAGCGGAGGTCTGCCATCCACAGCCCGAACTCGATCATGAGAGGCGTGACCCGGCGCTCCCGGGTCCCATGGCGCACCGCCTCGGCGAGGATCACATTGGGAGCGTCGAGCACGACACCGTCGACTGCACTCGCCAGCTCGGAGCGTTCCAGGAAGGCCATGACCACAGCAGCGCCAGTGCTGCAGCCGCCAACGACGAGATGATCGACGCTTCGTCCTCCGGTGAAGGCGACGGCGGCTTCGAGGTCTCCCCACTCGCTGAGACCGAACCGATAGCGACCGGTGGCGTCCATGGGGGCGCCCGGGTCGTTGCGATAGTCGATGACGAGGGTGCTGTACCCGCGTCCGTGGAACGAGGGGAGCATGCGAATCAGCTCCCTCTTCTCTGCCGTCCATCCGTGGCACAACACCGCCCATCGTCCCCTTGTCTCGCCGGGTACCAGCCAGGCCGTCGTCGGCCCCAGTGGAGAGTCGTAGACCACTTCCTCGAATCCGAGCCCGACGTCGATCGGGTCATTGGGATAGACGTATGGGTCGATCTCAACGGGTGCGCAGCCCTCCAGGTCACCTTCGCAGACGGGTGGCAGCGAACCCAGGGTTGTGGACTTCGCTGAGCGAAGTCTGGAACCCTGGGTTCGTGCGCCCGATTCCGGCGAGAACTGCCGCGTCACTCTCATGCCGTCGACCGACAGCACCTCTCCGAGCACGCCATGGCCGTCGTCCCAACGCAGACCGAGCCGGCCGGGGTGGCCGATGTCCTGGCGGGGCACGGGTGCCTCCAGGACGATCTCCGAGTCGGTGACCTCTCTGACTCTCACGGCCAACTCCTTGTGCCGGGGCTGTACGGCGAGGGCATTCCTGTATAGGCCATTCGACAAAGCCCAGCCGACCATGAAATGGGCGAGGACAACCACGAGGACTCCGGTGGCGACCGCGATCAAGAACGTCACTGCGCCGATTGTCGCTGTCTCGATGAGAGACTTCTCATCCTGGCCTCATCGTTGTCTCACCGGCCCTTGCCAATGTCTCGGTTGTGACCCTCGTCGACGCGCGCCCCCATCCCAGCGATGACGCCCTTCCCGGGTTCGACGAGCTCGCCCATTCCCCGATTCCCGGTCCGGTGGAGGCGATCTACGCCCGCGCTGGATCTGAGATCGAGACACTTCGGCCGATCCAGGCCGCGTGGCGACCGGGGGAGAGCCTCACCATGCGATATCGAGTCTCCGCGAACGGTGGCGGTCTCTCCGGGTCGAACGACATCGTGGCCGTCATCGGAGAGGTCCCGGAAGAGGTCAGTGTCGTCGCCGGGCTCGATGGTGAGGTGGGAGTCTGGGTGTTGCCGGACGATCCGCTCCTCCCCGGTCTCAGGTCGGCCCTCGACGTTCCCACGGTTCGAAAGCTCCTCGTCGATCTGGGGTCGTCGGAAGAGGCTTCGGCCACCCGCCTTCGCGCCTATCGACCGGGGCGGCGCGCCGTCATCCAGGTGGACGCCGGCGCTTCTTCTCTCTTCCTCAAGGTCAACCGTCGGTCGCACGTCGAAGCTCTCCACGCCAAGCACCGCTTTCTCGCCGACCACATCCCGGTACCGGACAGTCTCGGGTTGTCACCCGATCTCGGAATCGTCGTCATGAGGGCGCTGCCCGGCGCCGATCTGCGGGCCGGCCTCCGCAACGGGCATCAACCGTTCCCCAAGCCCGAAGCCCTCGCTTCGATCACCGCGTCCCTCCCCGACCCGGACCCCGAGTGGCGCTCGTGGTCACCAGAGGAGACGCTGGCCGGGATCGTCGATCTCCTCGGAAGGCTCCTCCCCGAGGAGGAGGGACGTCTTCAGTATCTGGTCGACGAGATCGGAGAGGACCCGGGCCGGCGTGAGGTGGCCGTCCATGGCGACTTCCACGAGGCTCAGATTCTCACCAATGGCCCGGACCTCATCGGTCTCATCGATGTCGATACTTTCGGGTGGGGCCGCGCCGGAGACGATGCGGCAACGATGCTCGCCCATCTCCACCTCCTCGCCCCCGGGTGTCGAGACCCCCGGGCGGTGATCGAATTGGCTCGCTCATTGAACCGCATCTGGGACGCGTCCTGCGATCCGATCCGACTCCGCCTCAAGACGGCGGCCCATGTGCTTGGCCTGGCGACGGGACCGTTCCGAGTGCAGAGCGAGAGCTGGCCCGAGGAGACCCGATACCGCATCGATGTGGCCGAGCAGTGGGTCGATAGCGCTCGCAGACTCCATGAGAGAAGTCTCACCCCCGTTTCAGCTAGCTCTCATCCCGACGCATGAAGATGACCATGTCAGGCCCTAGAACCGCGAAAAGGTGACCATGCAGACAAAAGAGCAGATCAAGAATTGGAAAGTTGTCGCCAGTGTGGCGACGGTGGCGGCGCTCGGTGTGAGCGGTCTCGCCATCGCCAGCCCGAGCGACGCCGACACTCCTCCCCCCATCGAAGTCCAGGATCAACGTACCGGCGAAACGCTCACATCCACGACCATCGGTCGGTTCGAGGTGGTCCCCGGGCCGTCGTTCAGCCCCGGTTCGGACTCACTCGACAGCCCGTTGGCCAGCGCGGGCCTCGACTCTCCTGCGGTGGACTCGGCTTCGGTCGACTCTCCTGCTCCGACTCCCGCTCCGGCTCCGACAGCCGGCGACTCGCCCGCCGACTCGCCCGCAGCCGACTCGCCCGCAGTGGATTCGCCGTCGCCTGACTCCCCGGCGCCCGCTCCCGCACCCGCTCCGGACGATTCGCCGTCGGTCGACTCTCCCGTCTCGGCCGACTCCGGCGACTCGCTCGACTCCTGATCGATCGCGACGAAAGAGCCGTCCCACCCTGCCCCATCCCCGACG
>Ga0299907_10000191_pt1 | contig 26611 bp, 23 predicted proteins | sample RVTome_16_FD_198680 | JGI IMG/M metagenome (GOLD analysis project Ga0299907, IMG submission 198680) | Soil microbial communities from uranium-contaminated site in the Upper Colorado River Basin, Wyoming, United States - RVT152D67 (version 2) ...
ACGAGCGACCTTGTCAGACGTGCCTACCTAGGAGCCCTTTGAACGGGCGGTCGCTTACGAATTCTGTATTCGATGCAGGGCTCTTCGGGACCCGACACCAGCGTCACCGAAGGCTCGTCCAGCGCTCCTCGCCAGAGGCGTCCACCGCCTCGTAGCCGGCCTCCGAATAGCTGGGACTGAGCACAACGAGCCCTGCTCTTCGACTGCAAGGTTCGCAGCGAGGCGATCGCGGGTTCAGAGGCGCCTCGCTTGAACCCGGGGCGACATCACCTTCGAGCCAGGGGTCATCCCGCCAATGCGTCGATCTGACGGACGACCACCATGAAGAATGCGAGGTCCTGATCGCTCTCGAGCGACTTGGTGAGACGTAGAACACGTTTCAGCGATGGAGCGCGTGAACCCAGGAACGAGTCGACGGCATCATCGCCCGAGGCATCGTCTCTGGCCTCGCTCAGCACACGTTCGGCGAGGCGCCGAAGCACCCCGATCAGATCGTCTTCGATGGTCTGGCGTGCCCATCGCTGCCACGGGTCACGGGTAGCGGACATGCTCAGGAGCTGTGCCAGCTCGTCGAGCTGAACGGCCTGACCGATGAGGAAGAACACCCGGCCAACCTCGATCACAGACCTCCCCGATCGTTCGGCGACCTCGAAGATCCCCGGCGCATGCACGAGATCGGGCAGGATGGCGAGACGCAGAGCCATGGGGCGGGGGAACCTGGCCTCGACAAACTTGCCTGCTCGTTCCTCTCGTTCACTCACCCAGTTCGGTGGTCCCAGTGATGGCGCCGCATCTTCCAGGAGCGCGAACTCAAGAGCGAGCGTCTCGATCCTCCCAGGGCCCAGGTCTCCGGAGTCCCTCAGATAGGATCGGGTGAGGCTGGATACCAGCTTGTCGTTGGCGTTGATGGCCTCAGTCCACACGTCCGAGTCGACCGATCCGAATTGCTCTTCTATCTGCCCACGCAGGGCTCCGCGACCTGAAATCTCGTGTGCAATGCGATGGGCTGCGACGATCTGAGGAGGCGTTGCGCCGGTGCGTGCCAACAACTGGGAGGCGAAGGTTGATCCCTGCATGTCAACCACCCTGTTGGCCACGATGGTTGCCGCGAGCTGACGCAGGAGTGGATGGTCCGGGATGAGGTCTCCGAACCGCGATGTGATCTCGTCGGGAAAGTAGGCGACGACGTGCTCGGCGAGACTTCTCGCGTCAGAGACGTCGGAGGCCAGTAGTGAGTCGGCGAGGCTGCGCTTGGAATAGGCGAGGATCACACTGATCTCAGGCCCGGTCATCCCCAAGCCCGCGCGGGAGCGCTCCAACATCTCCTCGGTGGTGGGCAGACCCTCTAGCTCTCGGACCAGGACGCCATCTTCCTCGAGGCCAGCCATGAGTTGCTCGTACGAGTCCAAACGGTGGACCGACGTGCTCACCTCCAAAGCGACACGCTGAGCCTGTTCGAAGCTGTCGCGCAGAACCCGAGCGACGACGTCATCGGCCACACGCTCGACAAGCGCATCGGATTCCTCACGCTCTATCAGGCCATCACGCTGGGCCATTCCGGTCAGGATCTTCAGGTTGACCTCCCGATCCGAGCAGTTGACGCCTCCAGAGTTGTCGATGAAGTCGGTATTCACCTTTCCGCCCGCAATGGCGTACTCGATGCGTCCGCCTTGAGTGAGACCCAGGTTGCCTCCCTCGACCACCACGCGGCAGCGGAGCTCCGAACCGTTGACTCTCACGGCATCGTTCGCCTTGTCCCTCACGGTCTCGTCCGACTCATCGCTTCCTCTCACGTAAGTGCCGATTCCGCCATTCCAGAGAACGTCCACAGGCGCACAGATAATCACGCGTACCAATTCGGCCGGAGTCATCGTCTCGGCTTCGATGCCGAGGGCGGCTCGGGCTTGAGTTGACAGCGAAATCTTCTTGGCGGCCCGTGAGAAGACACCACCACCCGCAGAGATGCGCCCTTGGTCGTAGTCGGCCCAGCTCGAGCCGGGCAGCTCGAAGAGCCGTCGCCGCTCACCGTGCGAGTCCGCCGGATCCGGATCCGGGTCGACGAAGATGTGACGATGATCAAATGCGGCCACTAGCTTGATGGTGTCGGACCCAAGCATTCCGTTCCCGAAGACATCGCCTGACATATCACCGATCCCGACGGCGGTGAAGGGATCACGATGGGGATCGATTCCCTGTTCGAGTAGGTGTCGCTCCAGAGACTTCCAGGCACCCCGGGCGGTGATACCAAGCGCCTTGTGGTCGTATCCAGTGGAACCACCCGAGGCGAAGGCATCGTCGAGCCAATATCCGTACTCCCTGGCGATCTGATTGGCGGTGTCGGAGAATCTGGTTGTCCCTTTGTCGGCAGCGACGACCAGATAAGGGTCATCCTCGTCGTGGATGCGGACTCCTTCTGGATGCTCCACTTCGCCGCCCCTCAGGTTGTCTGTCACATCGAGGAGTCCCCTGATGAACGTGGAGTACGCAGAGACCACCGCCTCGTCGAGTTCGCTCGGGTCTTCGGGCGGGTGGCGGAGAACGAAGCCCCCCTTGGCACCAGTGGGGACGATCACCGAGTTCTTGGTGGTCTGTGCCTTGAGCAGTCCGAGAACCTCCGTGCGATAGTCCTCACGCCGATCAGACCAGCGGATCCCGCCCCTGGCCACCAATCCGGCCCGGAGATGGATTCCTTCGACGTCCTTCCCCAGCACGAAGACCTCGGCAAAGGGCCGCGGCAGGGGCATGTCGGGGACCTGCGACGAGCGGAGCTTGAGGGCCAGAGCCCCGCGGCCGGGCCGGTATGCGTTGGTGCGGACCGTGGCGTCTATCAGGTTCAGAAACCCGCGCAGGATCCGGTCTTGATCCAAAGATGGCACGTCGTCAAGCCTCCTCAGCAGCTCATATCGAGCAGCCTCGAATCCTGTGTCTTCGGCATCGGGCATGAAACGCATCTCGAAGAGATGGACCAAAAGCTCGGCGATTTCGGGGTGGGACGCAAGGGTCTCGTTGACATAGTTGACACTGAATCGGGGTCTCACCGTTCGCCAATAGGTCCGATATGCGCGCAGGATCGCCACCTGCGAATGATCAAGGCCACTGACCGCGATCAGGCGATTCAACGAGTCGGTCTCGGCCTCCCCACCCCAGACTGCGGTAAGAGCCTCCGACACCCGTCTCGCCGATTGTTCGATATCGATCAGCGCACCGTCAGGCCCGACCACACCGAAGTCGTGAATAAACAGGTCTTCCGGGCCTGAGAGCCTGGTGGGTACCTCCTCGACGACCCGCAAGTCCATGTCTTCCAGGGCGGGGATCAGCTCGGAGAGAGGTTGCTTAACGCGGCCGTATAGAGCGATGCGGCTGAGGATCTCGGGTCCCTCAGATTCTTTTTGGAGGCCGACGACGAACGGCCGACCCACCTGTTCCATCTCGTCGAGCCTCTCCATGTCGCCGGCTGCGACGCTCAACTCGGTGGAGGTCTGGTAATAGTCGGGGAAGCGTCCCGCCCAACTCCGGACCAGCTCCATGGCTCTTGCGGTACCGTGCCGGCGAGAGAGCACATCGCCGACCCTCTCCGACCAAGATCGTGTGATCGCCCGGACCTCGGCCTCGAGCTCGTCGAATGCCACATCCGGAACTTCTCCCTCGTCGACCCAGACCTTGAAATGGAGATGAGCCATCTCATCTGCCTCGAGGCTGAGGTTGAAGTCCACCGATTCTCCGTTGAATCGATCGAGGAACAGTTCCTCGAGACCCTTTGTGAGCGTGGTCGAGTAGCGGTCGGAAGGCAGGGCCACCAGCAATCGCGCGGTGCGATCGATCAGATCTCGTCGTACGAAGAACTTCACCTTGGCCCGCTCACCCACGGCGAGCAGCCCCATCAACAGACCCTGCAGGTCGTCGACGGGCAGTCCGAACAGATCGTCTTTCGGAAAGCTCTCGAACAGCGAGACGATCGCCTTGTGGTCGTGAGAACCTTCGATGAGGTCCTCGGCGGCGGACAACTCGTCGAGCTTCTTACGGAGGACCGGGGTCCGTGATGCCCGCTCCATATAGGCCTTAGACGTGAATAGGCCGAGCAGACGCGCCTCCCCCACGGTCCGGCCGTCGGAGTCCACGACGCGAACACCCACGTAGTCCATTCGTGCCCGCCGGTGCACCGTCGATAGACGGTTGGTCTTCGAGACGACCAGGAGATCGCCGCTCTCGTACCTCGAGGCGAGCTGGGGTGGCAACGAAGACAGCGGAGTGGGCTCCGCCAACTTCGAATGCCTCGACCCGGTCAGGATCCCCAAACCAGAGCCGTCCACCATTCGGATGGAGCGGCCTCCCGTGGCGTCGATCAGCTCGTATTCGCGATAGCCGAGGAAGACGAAGTTGTCCTCCCGAAGCCAATCCAAGAATGCGATCGATTCGTCGATAACTGCTGCCGAATAGTGTCCTTCGCCCTGGCGCACATACTCGATCATCTTCGGCAGGACCCCCAACATGGCATCGAAATCGCGGACTGTCGCTTTCACGTCGACAAGAACCCGATGCAGAGCACGTTCGATTGCCAAGAGGTCGGCCTCAAAGAGACGACGGGCCAGCACCCAATGCTGGACGGATTCTCGCTCATCCGATGCCCGCGCCGGTCGGACGTCTATGAGTCGGCCCGCTTCGTCACGTCGGACGCCGACTACGGGATGGAGGACCGTGGCGACCTCGAGCCCGTGGGCCATTAGCTCGTTGCTGATGGAGTCGACCAGGAACGGCCCGTCTTCGACGTCGACCTCGATCACGGTTCCCACGTTTTCACCGTCGCCGGTTTGTGGATTGAAGGCCCTGACGGCAATCGGCTCCGACCGTACCTCGATGAAGTCGAATAGACCGGATACCTCGTCGTATAAGTCGTCTGCCGACCTCGAAGGGCTCCCCGGCAGACGACGAAGGTAGCTTCGCGCGAAACGCGTGATCAGTTCACTGTTTGCACCGTGACGTTCATTGATCAGAGTCAGGACGGTGTTGAGGTCAGCGGTTCCGTTGTTCGACGTGTCGGCATCCTCGATAGACAACTCGTTCACCACCCGGCGTGCTGATCGTTGGTACGTACCGTCTCGAAAACGTCCCGAACACTCTCGACGCGTCGTCTCCTCCATTCAATACTACTGCCGTCCCCGTTCACACTCGATCCTCTCGAGAAAGCTGCGTCTCAACGCCCCTTCAGGCACGGGGATGTCGAGAAGCGCGATCGAGCATGGGCATTTTTATTAGTCTGAGCCGTCGCCTGTAGTCGATCCCAGGGGCGAAAGTCACTTCGCCACGGGACGGCCCTGGCAAGAGGTGTCGATGCTGGGTTCGAAGACGCGAAGACGTTTCATTTCTACGGTCGGGCGCGGCTATTCCGGCCCGTTCGAATTCTCCCCGGTGAGCGCGATTTCATTCCCGATTCTCGACTGAAACGAGTTGTACCTCAAGTCGCCAAGAAGTCCGCAAGTGGACGAGAAACGATCCGAAACGATGGTTGAGCCCAAAGGCGTAGAGCGCTTCTCACCCTCGTTCTCGATTTTGAGCTTTTCAGTACTCGAGGCGAATCCCGGATGTCCCTCATGGAATCAAGCTACTTGACAAGGTATCAAGTTACTTGATAAGTTTGCACAAGGCCCCGGCCTGGCGCGACTCGGGTTCTGGGGTATGCCTTGCTGTTTGAGGAGGTCCCAAATGCTGTCCGTTGCTCACTCTCCGAGGTTCCGGGAGTCGGCCCTCGTTCTAGTACTCGCCATGGTGCTGACTGTTCTAGTGCCGGCGCCACCGGCTCTCGCCGATGAGGAGTTCAGCGGTGAACTGGCCAACGGCACTCAGTGGATTGCGGCCGTGCCCGACAATTGGAACGGAACACTGCTCCTTCACAGTCATGGGTATCTGCCTTCCTTTGTCCCATTTCCCAATCCCGCTCCAACGATCAGTTCCATACCGGCGGCCGCCGATTTGTTGGATCTCGGGTACGCAGTTGTCGCATCGTCGTATGCCGACAAAGGGTGGGCCTTGCCGACGGCACCTCAGGACCAGCTGGATTCACTCCAGGCGGCCATCGACGCAATAGGAACCGAGCCCGACACGGTTCTCGCGTATGGGACTTCGATGGGCGGGCTCGTCACCGCCCAACTCGCAGAGTCCGCCGGAGGCATCATCGATGGAGCCATGCCAACCTGCGGGATCGTGGCTGGCGGAGCCGACCTGAACAACTATCAACTCGACGGCGCTCATGCCGTCAACGAGTTGCTTTCCGATGGGAGCATCCAGATCGCGAACTACGCGACTCAGGGCGATGCCTTCGCCGCTAGTGCAGGCTTGCAAGCTGCGGTCAATGCGGCCGTTACTGCGGATACACCGGAAGGGCGCGCACGAATTGCTTTGGCGGCGGCGCTCTTCCAGTTGGATCCGACCGACCTCGCAGGCATCATTGGTTTCGTCACCCCGGCTCGATTCGACCTGATCACGGCCTCGGGTGGCGACTCAGGTTGGACAGAGGGCGTCGACTATGCGCGTCTCTTCTCCAAGTCTCCGTACCGTCGAATGGTCGCAGAGCTGTACCGCGACGCAGGACTCAGCCTCCATGCAGACCTGAACACCCTCACCGAGACCGCTGATGTGCCTTTCAACGAGGCGGCGGTGGATTCGATGCTGAGTCATTCTCAACCAGATGGTGACCTACAGATGCCTGTCTTCTCAATCCACACGAATTATGACCCATTGGTCCCGGCCGAACTCGAAGAGGAATACGCCGACGACGTGCTGGCCGAAGGCAACCGCCCTCTGTTCCGACAGATTTTCGTTGACCGTGATGGGCATTGCAGCTTCACATCGGCCGAGCTGGTCGCCGGAGTGAAAGTGCTCGAGGAAAGAGTCGATACGGGCCACTGGCCCGCGGCGAGCGTCAATCCCGACAAGCTGAACCAACTTGGCTTGTCGTTTGGTCTCGGCGATTCGGCATTCATCCGCTTCCAACCAGGAGAGTTCATCGGTGACCGAAGCGACTCGGTTAGTCCCTAGTGGCTTGTCGCCGCGCAGCAAAGTGACCCGGTGACCAACGGGGCCCGAGACCCCGAACCAGGTCGAAAAGGAGACGGTTCGATGACCGACGCCGGATATGTGAACAGACAACATCTCGAAATGTTCACCTGGCCGGAATTGATGGAACCCTTCAAGCGCATGGCAGAGATCGTGATGCTCGAGTCCAACAACCTCCCGCGTCAGCTGCGGAGCGAGGCGTTCACCATGGCAAGTGTGGCGGCTGGTTGCATGCACTGTCAGTCGCACGGTGCCTATTCGTTGCATCTTCTCGGTGTGTCGCCGGACCGGATCCGAGATATCTGGACATTTGAGCAATCAGGCGATTTCACCGAGGCTGAGAAGGCGGCGTTGCGTCTTGCCCGGGACGCCGCGCTCGTACCGCCCGCCGTCGAGCCGGAGCATTTTGCCGCACTGCGCGAGCACTACTCCGACCGTGAGATCGTCGAGCTGCTGGCAGTGATCAGCCTCGCCGGTTGGTACAACCGCTGGAACAACGCAATTGCCACCGTGACCGACCAGGAATCGATCGACTGGGCCCGTCAACACCTGACGTCTGTCGGCTGGGAGCAGGGCAAGCACGCCGGTGACCCATCGGAGCAACGACGGAAACACCCGCGATCGACACACGAGGATCGCCTTGAGTATTAAGGCCCTTGTGTAGGGGACTCCTGGTGACGACGGTTCCCTGGCTTGGGGGTTTCACGAAATGTCGAGTGCCTTGATCCATTTTCGCGACTCGATCGTCTGGAGGCGCCTCCAAAGAACATGGTGTCGAAAGGGGGTGACGCGTGAGCGCTACCCGACTAGTTGGCGAGTTATCAGGTAGCTTGATAGCATTCCAATCTTCGACACGGAGGTAGTTACGAAACTCAACGACAAGGTGGCAGTCGTCACCGGCGCCGGCCGTGGACTGGGCTTCGCGTACGCCCAGGCTCTGGCAACCGCCGGAGCATCGGTAGTCGTCAACGACGTGGACGGGGACCTGGCGCTGAATGCGGCGAAAGACATAGAGTCTGCCGGCGGCTCGGTAGTGGCACACGTCGGTCCGGTGGGCAGCGGAGAGACGGCGGATGAACTCGTGCAGATCGCTCTTGATAAATTCGGTCAACTCGACGCCATGATCACAAACGCCGGGGTGATTCGTGACCGGGTCCTTTGGAAGATGACCGATGATGATTTTGACGACGTCGTCAATGTTCACCTGCGGGGAACTTTCAGCTGTGCCCGGAGTGCCGCCGTTCATTTCAAGGAGGTGGGTGCCGGCGGACGACTCATCCTCGTCGGTTCGCCGGCCGGCCAACATGGGAACTTCGGGCAGTCGAATTATGCGGCCTGCAAGGCGGGAATCACGGCAATGACCCGAACTTGGGCGATGGAACTGGCGCGTTCGCAGGTAGCTGTCAATTGCATCATCCCCACAGCGGCCACGGAGATGACAAAGACAATCCCTGCCTTCGCTGAGCACATCGCAGAGTGGGAACTCAACGGAACTCCGCTTCCCGACTCCCTGCGACGAGACCACGCTATGGGCTCGGTCGAAGACGTTGCCCCCCTCGTAGTATTTCTCGTCTCCGACGACAGTGCGGCTATCACAGGTCAGACCATCGGGCTCGGTGGTGATCGACTCGCTCTCTGGAGCTACCCGGACGAGGTTGCCACGGTCTATCGCGACGGGGGATGGGATGCCGACGGAATCGCCAAGGAGTTCGCCAGTCATCTCACGACCAACACTCAGCCATATGGGATGGCAATGCCCGAGGCCTCGAAATGAGCGTCGTAGTCGGCAGCCCAGGTGATATTCACGCCTTGGTCGGTCAGGAAATCGGTACGTCGGGATGGTTCGAGGTGACCCAGGAGATGATCGACGGATTTGCCGACCTGACCGGTGACCACCAATGGATCCATACTGATCCCGAGCGCGCCGCCTCCGGCCCATTCGGAACGACGATTGCTCACGGGTATTTGACGCTGTCGCTGCTCGTCCCCCTTCTCGAGGGGATCTTGACAATCGAGAATCGGACGTCTTCCATCAACTATGGTCTCGACAAGGTGAGATTCCCAGCCCCGGTGCCGAGCGGTTCCCGTGTCCGCATGACCGCGACTCTGGCCGAGGCGGCTGACGTAGATTCAGGAGTGCAGTTGAAAGTCGATTGTCAGTTCCAGATTGAGGGTCAGGAACGGCCGGCATGTGTCGCCAGGGCGGTCCTCCGCCACCAGTTCGCATCGTGAAGGAACCCACCAAGGAGAGACGGCATTTCGCTGGGGTGATGTCGGAGGAGGAGAAGGTAGAAGGTCCCCGCTTCAGTTACGCAGTGGGAAATCTTGATCGCAGCCTTCGCCGCATCCTCGTAGCCATACTTCGGCCATTCGAGATGACTGTGGCCGAATACACCGCTCTCAGCCTCATCAGCCGTCGCGATGGTTACTCCAACGCCGAACTGGCTCGCCGATCCTTCGTCTCCCCCCAGGCAATGCACGAGATGATCAGCTTGCTTGAGCGAAGGGGTCTCCTGGAGAGGGCTTCGTCGGAGTCGCACCGGTCGATGCGTCACACTCACCTCACCAGCCAGGGCCGCGAACTGCTCGAGCGGTGCAACGTGGCTGTGGACAATATGGAAGAAGTGATGTTGGCTGGAGTCTCATCAGGTCAACGCGCCGAGATGATCGAAATCCTGCGGCAGTCAGCCCGCAATCTGAGGCATTACCCCGTACCCGATTGAGTTAGTGGCCCGTCGCCCAAATAATGACGGCGCTTCTCCGGCCCTCGAGGCCCCTGGCTGCGTCGAAAATGCTCGATGCAGGCCCCGACTGCGACTGCGCTTTTCTCCTTGCCAGATGACCTCGATGGCTCGGAGCTGCGCGCGTCCTATTTGACCGACAGACCACTAGCCCAGACCGAGGAGCCTGACTGCGTTTTCCTTGATGATGGCTGTCCGGACGGAAGACTCGAGGTCGATCTCTGCAAAGTCCCGAAGCCAACGATCCGGTGTGATTAGCGGGTAGTCGGAGCCGAAGAGGGCTTGGCGGCTGAGGTTTCGACTTATTGCATTGACCAACGATGCTGGGAAGCGCTTCGGCGTCCATCCCGAGAGGTCGATGGCCACCTGCGGCTTGTGCATTGCGATCGACAGGGCCTCGTCTTGCCATGGAAAGGACGGATGAGCCATGACGATCGACATTTGAGGAAAGTCGACAGCGACGTCGTCGATGGCGATCGGGTTGCTGTACTTGAGCCGGATGCCTCCTCCACCGGGGAGCCCAGCGCCGATCCCGCTGTGCCCTGTGTGGAACAGGGCGACGACACCTGATTCCTCGATCAGCTCGTACAAGGGGTAGGCGAGTCGATCATTGGGATGGAACATCTGGATGCTTGGGTGGAACTTGAAGCCGCGGACTGAGCCTTCTTCAAGCAGCTCACGGGCCTCGGCCACCCCTTCTGCGCCACGCCTGGGGTCGATGCTGATGAACGGAATCAACACATCCGAATGCTCTCGAGCTTTCTCGATGACGAACAAGTTGGGGATGCGGGGCTGACCCGTGGTCAAGGCCGAGTCAACGCCGAACACAACGGCCAGCATTTTCCGTTCCCGGTAGTACTCAGCGATGTCCTCGACCTTGGGCAGCTCGGAGTCGCCCTTGAAGTAGCGCATGGCGGCGCTTCGCAAATCGGGACTGAGGTGGTCGTCGCCTTCCGGTCCCAGCTCGATGTGGACGTGGAAGTCGATGGCGACCACATCGTCGATTGTTCGCGTTTCTTCCGTCACACTATCAAGCTACCTGATATATTCGTCGGCGTGGTGTTAGTTCTAGGAGTCCGTTGAGCAATGCCGTTGCCCAGATTGGCGGCCAGGCGCGCCAAACGCAAGGCCGAGGTTTCGTCACTCCTCGGGTCGGAATGGTGGGGCCGAGAACGCAGCGAGTGGTGATGCCTGGTCGTCAAGATGGGTGACATGCATTTGTTCAAGGGGCTCCAAGCGGGGGGCGCGGGTCTTCGGTGTCACCGGGTTCTCATGACTCATGGAACCCGTGGCTGAGAAAGATGCGTCCGGGAGCGATTCGAATTGGACGCGACGGTTGTGGCTGATCGGAGGACGATGATCGCTGGAGAAGCATCCGCCGAGACTGCCATGCCTGAGCGGGACATAGCGCTGTTGGTTCGAGATCTCCGCGTTTCCTATGGCGGTGCGGTCAAAGCCCTTGACGGGGTGAACCTGGAAGTACCTCAGGGGTCCGTCGTCGCCGTCCTGGGCAACAATGGTGCCGGAAAGAGCACATTGCTCCGGTCGATATCTGGGACGCTCTCGATGCAGGGCGGCAGGATCGCCGAAGGCGATGTGACGTTTGACGGCAAGAGCCTCAACGGCCTGGATCCTGCCGAAATAGTCCGGGCCGGCGTCGTTCAAGTGCCCGAGGGGCGACGGATCTTCGGTGAGCTCACCGTGGAGGAGAACCTCAGGGTTGCATCCTTGGCCACGGACGAGCGAAGCAAACGCACGGCTGCCCGAGAGCGTGTTTATGACCTATTCCCTCGGCTCGCCGAACGTCGCGGCCAGCGTGGCGGTCTCTTGTCAGGAGGCGAGCAGCAGATGCTTGCGATCGGCAGAGCGCTGATGACCTCCCCCAGACTGCTGCTGCTGGACGAGCCTTCTTTGGGGCTGGCGCCGAACCTCGTTGGCCACATTGCAGACGTCGTCAAGGACATCAATCGACAGGGGATCTCGGTCCTGATCGTGGAACAGGACGCCGCCATGGCCCTGGATATCGCGGAGCGGGCGTATGTGCTCGAGGTCGGGCGGGTAGCCATTGAGGGTTCGTCACAGGAGCTTGCAAATTCACCCGAGATCCATGACAGCTATCTGGGGCGGAGGCAACCTGCTGAGCCTGTGTCCGAGGCTCGCGTTGAGACCACACGCGAAGTGCGCGAGCTACGGATCGAAGACTTGAGTGTCAGATTCGGAGGGGTGGCGGCTCTATCCAACGTCTCTTTCGCCGTCGAGCCGGGCACCATACATGCGGTCATCGGTCCCAACGGCGCGGGCAAGTCGACACTGATCAACGTCTTAACGGGCGTCTACAGCGCAAACAAGGGACGAGTCCACTTCGGCGCCGACGAGTTGACAGCTATGCGCTCTCACGAGATTGGGAGCATGGGTGTCAGTCGCACCTTTCAGAACATCGCGCTATCGGCTGGTGCATCGGTGGCCGAGAACCTCATGCTTGGCCGGCACCGGCTCTCACGTTCCGGCTTCATCGCCGCCGGATTCCGAATGCCCTGGGTAATGAGGGAGCAACGTGACCATCGCTCTCGCGTCGAAGAGATCGCGGAGCTGGTCGGGCTTGGTGACCTGATCGACGAGAAGGCGGGTTTGCTTCCCTACGGCCACCAGAAGCTGGTTGAACTGGGGCGGGCCCTCTGCGCCGAACCGAACCTGCTTCTTCTCGACGAGCCGGTGGCAGGCATGAGCGCCACCGAGTCGGCGGAGATGGCGTCGATCATTCGTCGGGTACAGGGCGAGTTTGGCATCTCCGTCGTCGTCATTGAGCACAACATGCCTTTCGTGATGGGGATGGCCAAACGAGTCACCGTGCTCGACTTCGGCCGACTAATCGCGAACGGCACTCCGTATGAGGTGCAGAGAGACCCCGACGTCATCAAGGCCTATCTCGGGGGGAGCGAGGATCGGGGCATAAGAGACGCCTTGGAGCGAGAGGAGCGGAATCAATGAGCTACTTCCTTTCACTGCTCATCTCAGGGATATCGATCGGGTTTGTCTACGGGCTTATCGCATTGGGTTTCGTGATCATCTTCAAGGCCACAAAGGTGGTGAACTTCACCCATGCTGCCATTGCTCTCTTGGGGGCGTATGTCGTGGCCCGAACCCATCAAAGCTTGGGCTTTTGGCTTGCTCTCGTGGCGGGCATCTCCGCAGCTGTACTCATGAATTACTTGATCGATGTGTTGGTACTGCGCAACGCACGCCGGCCGGATCCGGCGACGCTCTCGATCATCACCATCGGCCTCGACATCCTCCTCGGTGCAGAACTGCGCCGGCAGATCGGGTTTCAGGCACTGGGTCTTGGCGATCCGTGGGGCACGGGAGTGATTCACGTCGGTGACTCCTTCATCCCCCAGACTCGTCTCGCGGCAGCGGTGATCGCCGCAATGATCATCGTTTGGTTCGCCGCGGTGTTCCGCTTCTCGAACTGGGGTGTTGCCATGCGTGCGGCATCCGAGGATCCCGAGGCCGCAGCCCTGATGGGCGTTCGTTTGCGGCGAGTCTCGATTGCAGCATGGGGAGTGGCAGGAGCTCTGGCGACAGTCGCCGGGGTGTTCTTTCTGACGTTCCCCGGAGGTGGCGTCACCAACCTGGCGGAGCTGGCCATCTTGGGCGCATTCCCGGCGGCCATCATCGGGGGGCTCGACTCAACGGGGGGAGCTGTGGCGGGCGGTCTGCTTGTCGGCCTCACCGTGACCTTCGCAGCGGGATACCAGAACGAGATCGCCTTTCTAGGTCGCGGTGTGCACGAGGCGGCGCCATTCATTCTCATGTTTGTCGTCTTGCTGGTGCGGCCAACCGGGCTGTTCGGGACCAAGGAACTGCACCGTGTCTGAGGGCAGGATGCCGCGAAGGCCGTCTCGCGTAGGGCTGGTGTCCATTGTGGTGGTTGGGGTGATCGCCCTGGGGGTCCCGCTGGTCGCCTCGGCTTTTTGGCTCCAAACAGGACTCTTCACAATGGCCGCCGCTGTCGGTGCAATCGGGTTGACCCTTCTGATAGGAGTTGCCGGTCAGCTATCGCTTGGACACGCATTCTTCGTGGCCGTTGGAGCATATGCATATTCATTCCTTGCCGGCCAGGAAGCCAGCTTCGGTGTGGGAGGCGGAACGGGGTTGGGCTGGCCACCCCTTCTCGCCATGCTGGGAGGGATGGCCACAGCAGGGCTCGCCGGGATGGTCTTCGCCCCCGTCGCGAGCCGGCTGCGTGGAATCTATCTGGGCATTGCCACCCTTGGCCTGGTATTCATCGGCCAGCACCTCCTGAAGAGCGTCAAGCCTCTGGAGCCCGTCAGTGGAGGCTTCAACGGCCGGACCGTTCCTGATTTCAGAGTTCTCGGGTTCGAATTCAACTCCCTCGAACGGCTCTGGTATTTGGGGCTGGTGCTGCTCGTTGCCGCCTATTGGTACGCCAATAACCTGAAACGCAACCGTCCGGGACGCGCCCTCGAGGCAGTTCGTGACAGCGAGATAGTTGCGGGCGTCATGGGGGTCAGAGTCGGAGTGGCGAAAGCTAAGGCATTCACTGCTTCCTCCGTGTATGCCGGTCTTGCCGGAGTCATTCTGGCTGTGACCTTTGGCCACATAGTCCCCGAGGCGTTCGGTTTCCTCTACTCCCTCGACTTTTTGGCCATGGTTGTGATCGGTGGCCTCGGTTCGGTAGGCGGGGCCGTGCTGGGCGCGGCCTTCGTCACCGTTCTTCCCCTCGCCTTTAACCAATATGCCGGCGTCATCCCGCTCATTGCCCCCATCGGTTCAGGTGGTTTTGATGCGGCAACCGCAGCCCGGGTTCTCTATGGCGTCGCCGTCGTTCTCGCCCTGATGTACCTGCCGGACGGCCTGGCGGGTCTGCGAAGACGACGAGACGGAGTCTACGGAAAGCGATCGAAAACAGGATCTGCCCACCGGCAGGTCGCGAAAGCCGGTTGAGGCCGGCTAGCCAACAGAAAGGGAAACAATGAGAAAGCGACGCAAACCAGTCCGCTTGAGGTCGGTGATCGGCTTGATCGTCATCGGCCTAATCGTCGCCTCCTGCGGTGGTGACGGGGAGACGACGACAACCGTTGATTCAGCCACTACCACCGCTCCGCCAGACGGGGCGACAACCACTGATGCAGGGGCGACAACCACCAGCGAAGCCATGTTGGAGACCGGTCCCGGGGTCACGGATGACACGATCACCCTGGGGATACTCACCGACCTCACCGGGATATTCGCTGCGCCGGGCAACCAGCACGTAGCCACAGCCAACCTCTACTGGGACGGGGTGAACTCAGCGGGTGGTGTCTGTGGACGACAAGTGGAACTCGAGGTGCAAGACCACGGATACGATCCGCAGCGTGCCGTCGCTGCCTATCAGGCGATGGAGCCGAACATCCTCGCTCTCCACCAGTTGCTCGGCTCGCCGGTGCAGGCGGCGGTGCTCCCGGAGGCGCAGGAAGACGAGGTCGCAATCGGGATCGTCGGGTGGTCGTCTTCGTTCCTCGACAGTGAGTCGGTGGTGACAACGGGTGCGACCTACGACGTCCAGTTCATCGCGGGGCTCCAGTATCTCCTCGATGAGGGCCTGATAGCCGACGGCGACACCATTGCCCACGTCTACTTCGCTGGCGACCTCGGAGAGAACGGTCTGCGTGGATCCAAGTTCTTCGCAGAACAGCATGGAATGACCATCGAAGAAGCCACCATCGATCCCACAATCACCGATCTGACGGCTCAAGTCACCGGTTTCCAGAACGCCGGTGCGACCGCCATCCTGATCGGGGCGGCGCCACCGCAACTGACGGCTGTCGTCAACGCACAGGTCGCTTTGGGCTATGAGGTTCCCATCCTCGGGCAGGTCCCACCCTTCGTGCCGCCCCTGCTGGGCAATCCGGATCTGGCGCCGGTGCTGGTCGACCGGTTCTACATGGCGACACCGATTGCACCGTTCGGGAACGACACACCGGAAGGACAAGAGCTCGCGGCTCAGGCCGACTACTTCGAGGATGTGGGTATCGCCATCGACATCCCGTTCGCGTGGGCACTTGCCTCCATGTGGCACCAGGCGCTCGAGGCTGCTTGCGATGCGGGCGATCTGACCAGAGCGGGATACACCGCAGCTCTCCACTCGCTTGATGGTGTGGAGACCGGCGTCACACCGCCGCTGTCGTACAAGGTCGGTGGCCCTTCTGGAACCGAGGTCTACATCGCTCGGCCCAATCCAGACGTGCCCGGCGGCCTGGAGATCGTGGCTGAGAATGTCACTTCACCTCTGATCGACGAGTACGAACTGCCCTAGAGGCTGTGTTTGGGCCCACCGGCATTGGCCGGTGGGCCCAAACGGGTCGATCCACTGAGTGGTGTTGGAAATTGGCAAGCCGCGAGTCATCTGTTGGTCCAGTGTCGGGTGCGCCGCTGCCAGAATTGCTCGCCACAGGTGAGGAGATCGACGTCGGAGCCCGTACTCTGGGAAGAAGCAGATGCCACGTACTACGACGAAGCGCCGTCAGACCACTGGGAAGATGAATTCGTGGTGATCAAGGCGTTGACGACCAACGGAGCCAAGACCACATGAATGGTCTCATGCAGGACGTTCCGCTTTCGATCCCCATGATCCTCGAACGGGCGGCCACATTGGGACAGGACATGAATGTTGTGTCCGTCGAAGCGGGCAAGGTCGACGCTAGATCCTGGCCCGACGTGGCTGATCGAGCCCTTCGTCTTGTGGCGGCACTCGACAGGCTAGATGTGCCCAAGGGTGCTTCGGTGGGCAGTTTCGCCTGGAACGGCCACCGCCACCTTGAGTTGTACTACGGGGTTCCGTGCTCGGGCCGTGTGCTGCACACCATCAACGTCCGGCTTCACCCCGAGGTTGTCAAATACGTGGTGGGCCACGCCGACGATAAGGCCATATTCGTCGATGCCTCCCTGACACCGTTGCTTGCGCCGCTGCGTCACCACCTCGGCGTGAAGACGTTCGTGATCATGAAGGACTCCGACGAAGTGGACCCTGTGTTCGCCTCCGACCCGACATACGAAGAGCTGATTGGGAGCGAGAGCCCCGCCGCGCCGGCAGATGTCGATGAAAGGGACGCCGCCTCGATCTGCTTTACGAGCGGAACAACCGGGAGACCCAAGGCAGTTGTCTACTCCCACAGATCGGTCGTGCTGCATTCGATGGGGCAACTGATGGTCGATGGTCACGCTGTGCGAAGGGGAGACGTCATCTTGCCTTTGACGCCAATGTTCCATGTCAATTGCTGGGGCTTGCCTTACACAGCGGGTTTGGCGCCAGCGTCTCTCGTTTTCGCTGGTGCCGACACCAGCCCTCCGGCGGCAGCGTCATTGATCCAATCGGAGCAACCGACGGTCCTCGCGGGTATTCCCACCTTCTGGGTGCAGATGGACCCGGTTTTCGCCTCCGGAGACTACGACCTTTCCTCGGTGAATCGGATCCTGTGCGGAGGCGCCGAGGCCGCCCCGGCACTTATCCAGCGTTACACAGACCGCGGAATCGACTTCTTTCAGGGCTGGGGTATGACCGAGATGTCACCCAGCGGAACCGGAACCTGGATCCGGGGCCACAGCACAGATGTGGAGAGCCGTGCGAAGCAGGGTGTCCCGGTGCCGACCGTTGAGATGCGTATCGTGTCCGCCGACGGGTCCGTTCAGCCCTGGGACAATGAGGCCGTCGGCGAAATCCAGGTCCGGGGCCCGTGGGTTGCTGCGGAATACCTCGACCCGCCGGACAATGCCAATCAGGAGCGCTTCGTCGACGGGTGGCTGCGGACTGGGGACGTGGGTCGAGTTGCCCCAGACGGGACGCTTGAGATCGTCGATCGCATTAAGGACCTGATCAAGTCGGGAGGGGAGTGGATCAGCTCTGTTGAGTTGGAGCGGAATCTGGCTGCTCACCCCTCGGTGGCGGAGGCTGTCGTGATCGCTGTGCCCCACGAGCGGTGGGGAGAGCGCCCCGCGGCTCTTGTAGTGCTCCGAGGCGAAGGTAACGCCACCGCCGAGGACATCCTTGAGTTTTTATCTGGGAGGGTGGCGTCCTGGCAGATGCCGGACATCATCGAATTCGTCGACGAGCTACCTAAGACCGGTGTAGGCAAGATCGACAAGAGACGCCTCCGTGACGAATTCGTGCCGGAACTCCTCGCAAGAATCGACTCCCCGCCATCGCCATGAGCCGCATGGGACTGCCTCTTGTGGTCAATCACAAACGTGGCATGATCGCCTCGGCACGCCCCGTTTCAGGTGGCGATCAGGTCCCTGTTGCGGAAGGCAGCGAGCCCCGCAACGCCGACTGCTACCGCGATGGCGGCAAGAATCACCACGGGTGCCAGTAGGAAGTCCTCAGCAGGAATGGCGGGAATGTGCTCGAACACGGAGAGATTGAGCACCCACTGCGGGAGGTCCCAGAGAGGGCCAAAGAACCCCATGAGAAATGCGTAAGCGACCGGGACCCACGCAAGCCCGACGGCCCTCGGCACGAAGCCATAGAGCAGACCCGCAATCGCCAGGAATACGAGCAACGCCGGTATGAACGCGAGATGGCTGGCGGCTACGTCCCAAACGAGCGCGGATTCTTGCATGCCCACCGCTGCCCCCAGTCCCATGGCGAGTCCAGAGACTGCCAGGAGCAACGTCGACCCGACTGCGAGGACGACCATGTGGGAGCCGAGCCATGCCCACCGGCTGGTGGCGGTGGCCAGGACAGGCTCGGTGCGACCTCCGTTCTCCTCGGATCGGATGCTGTGCACCCCGAGCACGACGAAGATGGCGACCAAGGCAGCGTTATATAGGCCCATCGAGGCAAGGTAGCCGTCGGAAAGGATTGCCACATCGCCTCCGAAGATGGCCAACACCTCCTCGGAGACACCCTCGAGCCCGTCGACGACGGACTCCACAATGGCACCGTTGGCATAGCCCCACACCACCAGGAAGGCGCCCCATCCGAGGATCGACCCACGTTGCAGGCGGTATGCCACCGCCAGCGGAGAGCCGAGCCATGGAGCCGCGCGGGCAGGTCCGGGGCGGACGCCAAACAGTCCGGCGCCAAAGTCACGACTCGAAGCCAGGGCATAGCCGATTCCTACCATCACTCCTGCTAATGCGAGTGAGAGAAGCAGAGGCCACCAGCGACCGTCCACGAACGGGCGGGTCTGCTGTGACCACGCCAGAGGTGAGAACCAGGAAAGGGGGCTCCCGTGCTCCTGGATGGAATCACCGGCAACCCGAATCCCATACATTGCACCGAGGACGACCCCGGCCAGACCCGATGCGGTCCTCGAGAACTCAGTGAGCTGCACCGTGATCGCGGCGACTCCGACGAAGACGAGTCCGACTGCCCCAACGCCTGCTCCGAACAGGACGGAGGCGGCGGGGTCGTACTTCTGACCCACCAGAACCGTGCCGATCAGGATGCTCAAGAGAACGTTTGCCATCACAGCCACCACGACCGCGGCGGAGAGTGAGGCCATACGTCCCACGGCGTTCGAACTGACCAGCTCGGACCGGCCGGATTGCTCTTCGACCCGGGTATGACGGGAGATCATGAGGATGCTCATAAGAGCGGCCATGATGATGATGTACAGCCCGTACACCCCTACGAACAAGCGAGGGAAGGTGAGATCTTCGAACCCGTACCCGGGACCTCCGAATATGGCCACGACACCCTGGCTCAGAAAGCCGCCGGCCGTCTCTGCCAGACCCTCCTCACCACCGAACAGGACCGGGAGAGCCGTCGTGAAGTAAACCGCCATGAAGGAGATCCCCAGCACCCAGGCGGGAAACTTGATCCGGTCGCGTCGGAGGATGAAGCGGACAAGTTTCCAGGTGCCGGTGAACCGGCTCGAGCGATCCTGAGCGGCGGTCATATCCCCTCCTCGACCACCATCGGCTCGTCTCCATAGTGACGAAGGAGCAGCTGCTCGAGAGTGGGGGGTTGGGCAACCAGTGAGCGGACACCCAGTTCGGCGAGATGTTTCACGGCGGCGTCTATGTGCTCGCCGTCCACCTCGAAACGCACCTGTCCGTCCATGGGACGCAGATCGTGGATACCCGGCAGGCCGGAGAGGCTGTCTCCGGGCCGAGCCATCTCGACCATGAAGGTGGTGCGGGTCAGATGTCGCATCTCCGAAAGGGTGCCGGTCTCGACGTTCCGACCCTGTCTGATGATCGAGATCCGATCGGCCAACACCTCCACCTGGGCGAGGATGTGGCTCGACAGGAGGACGGTTCTGCCTTTCTCCTTTGCCTCCCGGATGTACTCCTGGAACACAGACTCCATCAGGGGGTCGAGACCAGCCGTCGGCTCGTCCAGGAGTAATAGGTCGACGTCCGCGGCCAGGGCAGCGACCAGCGCGACCTTCTGCCGGTTCCCCTTGGAGTACGTACGGCCCTTCTTGGTCGGGTCGAGGTCGAAACGCTTGCAGAGATCGTCCCTCCGGGCTCTGTCCTCGCTGCCGCGGAGCCTGGCCATGATGTCGATCGCCTCGCCGCCGGTGAGCTTCGGCCACAATTCGACATCACCAGCGACGTAGGCCAACCGTCGATGGAGATCGACGGCGTCGGTCCAGGGGTTGCCGCCAAGCATCTCGACCGTGCCTCCGTCCGCCCGCAGAAGCCCTAACAGGACGCGCAGTGTCGTCGTCTTCCCCGCCCCATTCGGTCCGAGAAATCCATGCACCTCACCCTGTGTCACCGACAAGTCGAGCCCGTCGAGCGCCCTCACACTGCCGTAACTCTTCTCCAGACCCCTGATGCTGATGACGTTGTTCATCGCTGACCCTCTTGCTCTTTCTGCCAGGTCTCCTCGACCGTGGCCCGAAGTTGTTTCCAGAAATCCGAACTCGTGAACGCGGCGAATGCCTCGAAGACATCGAACATCGCCCGGCCGACTCGGAGGACCGCCTCGTCAGTGAAAGGCTCGATACCCATTCGACGGGCTAGATGCGTCTGAAGGACCATGATCGAGGTGTTCATCGCGGTCATCACGGCGGCGGCATCGACAGTCCTCTGGTCTCCCGGCGAAAACCTCTCCGGCCACTCATGGGACAAGAACTCCTCGCCTCGAGTCATAACGTCGTCGACCATCTCTCTGATCCTGGGGGAGTCATCGACGAGAGCTTTTCCGACGTAGCGTTGCACTCGGGGCGCCATCTCCTTCATCACACCCATGACACTCGGCTGAGCGAAGGTCCCATCAATGACCGCCTCGGTCTTGAATCGCACCATGTCGAGTACCTGCTCATCACAGGCGGCTCGCAACCCGTCTTTGGTCCCGAAGTAGTGTTGGACAAGGCCCACCGACACCCCAGCGGCGGCGGCCACGCTCTTCAACGTCGCTCCCTTGAAACCCTTCTTTCCGAATTCGGCCATCGCCGCGTCCCTGATGCGGGCACGTGTATTGAGGTCTTCGACGGGCCGGTCAGCGGTGTATCTGGCTGCCATGAGAAATACAATACCCTTGTATTGGTATCAATGCGATCGTATTGCAATACTGACGTGACTCGTCAGCCAAAGGACGAACAGTTGAGTCGGAAATGCCGGTGGTTCGGGCGGTTAGGCAGAGTCTGAACTCTTGAGTTCTGAGCCCGCGCCTTCAGTCTTCATCGGGAAAGGGCAGATAGCCGCGGTTTGCAAGCGCCCGCAGGGTGAACCCATACGCTGCGCCAACGAGTGTGAACGTACCCACGATCACGACCCGGCTCTGTGCATCAGCGACGACAGCCACTACCGACCCGGCGATTAGCCCGCCTGTTATCGAGATCGGCACAAAAACGATCGTGTACCTCATCATGCGATGGACCAATTCGGGTGCTGCCTCGCCCAGACGTCGGGCGAATTCTGTCCTGGAGCGACTTGTGAACAGCATTCGCGCCACTCGCGGCATGACGATGGCGGCACCAAACCCGCGCCATGCGGCATAGCCTCCACCAAGGCAGAAGGGAAACACCAGGACCCCGACTGTGTCCGCCAGTTCGGAGCCGGGTGCGAAAATCCCGGCGAGCAGCCTCCCGACCAGGGCCCCTCCCACCAGCGTTGCGAGAATGGTGATGACAACCGACCTTGTGGGGCGTTGGACCAGCTGCGACGGTTTGGATAGGCCCTCCATGGTCCGACCTCCTCCTTCAGGTCAGGATGCGGCGAATATAGCGAACTCGACTGGCACTATTGAGCAATACACTCGACATCTACGAGTCGCGATACGGGCTCCGCTACGACATGGAGGTCGAAATCCCCGGAAGGCGTTCGCGTTAGCCACGCAGATGTTCGGTCCCTGAATCTGTCGAGAATCAAAACTACGAATCACGCAGAGCGTCGATGTTTTCGGTAGGGGGAACGGGGGTAGGTCACCCGGGAAGGAGGATTCAATATGAGTCGGGTTTTCCGTTTGATGTTTTGGATAGGTATGGGTGTCGCACTGGGCTACCTGTTTGATCCCAACCGGGGCAGAGGACGCCGGGCCAAGCTTGTGGACCAAACGCGGGCCCGTATGCGGCATGTCGCCCACGACGTCTCGGCCAAGGCACGATATGAGGCAGGCAAGGCAAGAGGGCTAGTTCACGAAGTGTTCTCCGAGGAGACCCCACCTCGCACCGACGCCGAGTTGCTCCAGAAAGTACGCAGCGAGGCGGTCGGTCCTTCCGGCAACCTGGGGGAAATCGAAGTTCGCGTCGATGAAGGCACTGTTGTCCTGGTAGGTCCCAGCATCGACCCGGCCCGGGAAGAAGAGTTAATCGATCGCATCGAGAAAGTGGCCGGTGTCACCGGGATCCGCAACGAGCTCCGACGGGCCACCAGTGTCGAGGAAGCCGAAAACCGGTAACACGGATCGTCGGATCCCGTTTGGAAGGCACATCCCAGGGGGTATGCAGCCTTGACTTTGAGTACAGGAGTACGTGTGGAACGAGCAACCGACACCATTTCGGGATCCAGGCCCCGGACTGCCGGCAGGTCACCGAGGACCTTCAATGAGAATCGCACGTGTGCAGAAACGAGCTGCAATACCCGACTGAATCGATACAACCGGTTTGATCGTTGCAGCCAGCACCAACGCATCCGATTTCCCCGGGTGCGAGGTCGAAACCCGGTCGAATAGCCGGGCGTCTTTATCGGTCGGTGGCTGCCCTGAAGTGAGGTCGGCCGTCAGCCGTCAGCCGTCACTGTTGGCGCTTTCGCGGAGATGTGTGACAACCGTCAAGGCAATCACGTCTAGAGCCTTGATTTGTTCCGCGGTGAGCAGGTCGATCATGTGCTCTCTGACACCTGTCATGTGCGTGGGAGTGGCGGTGGCAAGTGCCTTGAGCCCTTTTCGGGTCAACCTGACGAATGCGCCGCGGCCGTCGGACGCGACGTCCTCCTTGGCGACAAGCCCGCGGCTCTCCATCCGCTTGATCTGGTGGGAGAGTCGGCTTTGCGACCATGTCATCTGCTGGGCAAGGCTGCTGATCCGGAACCGATGATCATCGGCGTCCACGAGGTTGGTTAGGACCGTGTAATCCGACATGGATAGTCCGGTTTGCTCGGTCAACTCGCCGGCCAGCTTGGCCTCCAACAGGGTGAACATGCGCCTGAAGTTGCGCCACGCCCGCTCCTCATCATCACCAAGCCAGTTCGAAACCATGAGCACAGGCTACCACATGAAGTTGACATGTCATGTAAAAAGTGTATGATATGTCATACAATGACAAACACATCACTCGACGTACTGAGAATCGTCGCCGTCGCCGGTAGTGGCCGCGCAGGCTCGCTCAATAGGGCACTGCTTGATGCCGCCGCCGAAATGGCTCCTGATGGCGTGGCGATCGAGATATTCGAAAGCTTCGGAGAAATCCCGGTGTTCAATGAAGACCTGGAGGTTGCAACACCCGCGGCGATCGTTGAACTTACAACGATGATGACCGGGTCCGATGGATTGCTGATCTCCACGCCGGAGTACAACCAATCCATTCCGGGCGGGGTGAAGAACTTGATCGACTGGCTGTCACGCTACGACCCGGCGCAAGGCCTTGCCGGACGGCCAGTTGCCGTGACCGGCGTTACCACCGGACCGTGGGGGACCCGAATCGCTCAGACCATCCTCCGCCAGGTCTTATTGTCTTCGGGTTCACTCGTTCTCCCAGGTCCTCATCTCTTCATCGCCAATGGCAGGTCCATGTTCGATGACGACGGGTCGATGATCGATAGCGACCTCCGCTCCCGCCTCGAGAACCTGCTGGCTTCCTTCGCCGATTGGATTCGGCTGGTGGGAACTGCGCCGGCTTGACCAGAGCGTTCTTTTTCGCCAGCCTTCAAACGGCCAACGCGTCGACATGCGAGTCGAGAACGGTTCGTGTCCAACTCTTGAGATCGTGACGCCGGAGCCGATCCCGCATCCTGGTCATCCTGGCTCGCTGGTCCTCCGGATCGAGATGGAGGGCTTGCCACATCGCCTCCGCCATGCCGGTGATGTCATAGGGATTCACGATCATCGCTTCGGTCAGCTCCCGCGCTGCACCGGCGAATTCGCTGAGAAGGAGTATTCCCCGGTTGTCGGTCCGTGACGTGACGTACTCCTTGGCCACGAGGTTCATTCCGTCGACGAGCGGCGTCACTGCCATCACGTCGGCCGCCCGGTAGTACGTCACCAGCTCGTTGCGGTCTAGCGACTCGTAGCTGTAGTGCACCGGCATCTTGTGCCTGTCCCCATGAATGCTGTTGATCCGGCCGGCGAGCTGCTCGATCTCCTCACGCATTTCCGCATAGTCCCCAAGCGCCTCCCGGGAAGGAACGGCGATTTGGATCATTCTGGTAGAACCTGCGAGGTGGGGCTCACGCTCCAGGAGAAGCTCGAAAGCTCGGAGCCGCACGTCGATACCTTTTGTGTAGTCGAGGCGATCGGCCCCGAAGATGATCTTGGTTGGGTTGCCGAGTTCTTCGCGTAGGCGGGTGGCGCCCTGTTCGGTCTCCGCCGAGCTCCCGATTCGATCGAATTCCTCGAAATCCACCGAAATCGGCGCTGTCAGTACCTTGGTGACGTGGTCGTTGTGGACCACAGAGTCACGGAGTACCTCCGAACGGAGGAAGACCCGGGTCGCACGTTTGAAGTTGTCAGCACTCGCTTTGGTCTGGAATCCCACGATGTCCGCAGCCATGAGCCCTTCGAGTACTGCCTTGCGCCATGGGAGTCGGGCGAATATCTCGACTGGCGGGAAAGGGATGTGCAGGAAAAACCGTACATCGGCCCCAGGGACAAGCTGACGCAGTCTGCCCGGCACGAGCAGAAGGTGGTAGTCGTGGACCCAAATCAGGTCACCGCCTGTGGCCTCTTTCTTCACCGCCTGTGCATACCGTTCGTTCACTTCCTCGTAGACCCGCCACCATCCGATATCGAACTCGGGAGTCCGCACGGCATCATGAAAAAGGGGCCAAATGGTTCCGTTGCAGAAACCGAAATAGAAGTCGTCTACCTCCTCCGAGCTCATAGGCACAGACACATGATTGATCCCGTCCATCTCGAATTGGCGGCTCGAATCATCTGGGGTACCCGACCAACCGATCCACATTCCTCGTCTCTCCCTCAGGATTGGTGTCACCGCGGTCACCAGGCCCCCATGACTCGCCTCCCAGCTTCCGTCGACAGATCGGCTGACCGGGAGACGGTTGGCGACGACGATCAAATTCTGATCCATGTTGGCGGTGTACCCCTCGCCTGTCTGGCTCAACCAAGTTTCTCCGGAAGCTCTGTAGCGTGATCAATCGCTGCGGTGGTCGTCGCGGATGAAGCTGAACTCGCCGTCTGCCTCCAACACACAAAATGCAACCTCGGATAGGTCGGCGAATCCGTGAATCCGTGCGGCCTCATTCAATTCGTCAATGCTTATCTTCTCGCGGCGCAGCTGGTCCATCAGTGGCTCCCCGGAGCGCACGATGATCACTGGTGGGCCGGTGAGGACGTTGCTGGCTGACGGAAAGCGCCCGCCGAGAGCATCGGCGGCGAGGGTCCACATCACGAAGACTGAGACGGCGATCACAGCCCCTGTGATCGACATGTCCTCCTGTGTCACTCCCTGCTGCACGAAATCACCGAGGATGACGATCAACAACAAGTCGAGAGGAGTCAACTCCGCAAGCGATCTCTTGCCGGTGCCACGAATCACAAGCCAGAGAAACCAGTAGATAACGGTGGCGCGGATCACAAGTTCCATCACAGCCCCCTCATGGCATCACCCATGTTTTGAACTCCGTGCCGACCATTCGCCGGCCATCTACCCATACCTCGGCGGTGGCATCCTTTCCCCACTGAACCGCCGGTTCGAGGCGAGCGTCGAGTTCGACCACCAGGTTGTCTTCGCCTTCTTCGACTTCGAAGGTCCACCATGTTGTCTCCGTGGTGTTGTACGAGCGACTAGGGGTGGGCTCCAGTCCGTTGTCGTCGAACAAGGCGAGGTAATCCGATGTAACCCCCACGGTCAGCGCGGCCGGGAGCGCGGATCCCTCGGCAGCGGTGACTGTGATTGCGAACGGGGTGGCCAGTCCTCCTCTGGTCACTTTGGCGTACGTGACGTCGATGATGATTCCATTCCCGCTTGCACTGCTCGATTCGACTCGGACTCCAAGGTTGCCGGAGATTCCGAGCAGGACGACCGCGCTTACGAGGGCAAGTGCGACGGTTCGCAAACCTCTCTCGAAGCGCAGTGACGAGGCCGACGGGTCGATCGGCAGCGTGGATGTGGACTCAGGTTCGTGCTCCTGTTGGCCAGTCACTACTACGACTCCTCAAGTCACGAGTGAGATCCCGGCGGGACACAAAT
>Ga0299907_10000192_pt1 | contig 26499 bp, 25 predicted proteins | sample RVTome_16_FD_198680 | JGI IMG/M metagenome (GOLD analysis project Ga0299907, IMG submission 198680) | Soil microbial communities from uranium-contaminated site in the Upper Colorado River Basin, Wyoming, United States - RVT152D67 (version 2) ...
CCGGCCACTATCCGTGGGTGCCCGGCGCCAGCGTGTCCACCAGATGCTCTTCCAGATAGCCGAGCCACCAGTACACGGTGAAGGGGGCGGTGGCGGGATCGTCGGGGTCGAAGCGGGCCGGGTCCATCTCCTCGGTCACCTCCAGACGGGTGCCGAGAGCCAGGCGGGCGTCATTGACCACGGCCAGCCAGGCATCGGCCTCCTCCGAGGTGAGAGTGACCTCCAGGGCGTCGCGATGCTGCCGGGCACCGGCCAGGGTGCGCAGCAGCGTCTCCACCGCCTGCCTCCGCCCTTCGATCAGATCGGGATGGGCGAATCGCTGCCAATCCGACTCCGCCTCCTCCTCGGTCGGATCGAGGTAGGCGCGGGGAAAGAGCCGGGCCACCACGGGATCGTCTTTGGCCGGTTCCCCGCCGGGCTCGGGCAGCAGCCCCGACAGCTCCCGGCACAGCTGGATGAGCACGGCCGCCTCGGCCGTCTCCAGATGGGCCTGGATGCCTCCCCGGCGGAGGCGGCGGAAGCGGGCCGCCATGGTCAGTCCTGCTGCATGGTGGCCCACAGGCCGTGGGCGTGGAGGCGGGAGACGTCGGCTTCGGCCTGCTCCCGATTGCCGTTGGAAACGACCGCCTTGCCCTTGTAATGGACGTCCATCATGAGCTTGGTGGCCTTCTCCTTGGAGTACCCGAAGAGCTTCTGGAAGACGAAGACGACGTAGGACATCAGGTTGATGGGGTCGTTCCACACGATCACCACCCAGGGCCGGGCCGGCACCACGACCTCGTCGACGTCGGGCTGGTCGACCTTCTGGGGGGCGACGGTCCCGGGCATTTACGCCTTCTTCTTCGGCCCCGCCGACCCTGACCCACCCAGGTCGCGGACGGCGTCGGCGATCCGGCCCAGCATGCCGTTCACGAAACGCCCGGAGTCGTCGGTGGAGTAGCGCTTGGCCAGTTCGACGGCCTCGCTGATGGCCACCGCCACCGGCACGTCGGGACAGTGGGCGAGCTCGAAGACGGCCATGCGCAACAGGTTGCGGTCGATGACGGGCATGCGCTCCAGCGACCAGCGGTCGGCGTACTTGCGGATGAGGGCGTCGACCTCCTCGCGGTGGTCCTCGACCCCCCGGACCAGCTCCACGGCGTAGGCCTCGGGCGGGGCGGGCAGCCCGGCCAGCAGCTCGTCGAGGCTGGAGCCCCGCACGTCCATCTCGTAGCACAGGGACAGGGCCCGCTCCCGGGCGTCCCGCCGTGTCCGCACCGCCTGAACCCCGGCCCCCTAGGCCCGCTCTAGGTATTCGCCGGTGCGGGTGTCGACCTTGATCTTGTGGCCCGTCTCCACGAACAGGGGCACCTGGACCACCAGACCGGTCTCGGTGGTGGCCGGCTTGCGGGCGCCCGAGACCCGGTCGCCCTGGACGCCGGGGTCGGTCTGGGCGATCTCCAGGACCACGGAGGCGGGCAGATCCACCCCGACCACCTGGTCCTGGTAGGTGGGCAGGATGACGGTGTCGCCTTCCTTGATGTACTTCACCGCGTCGCCCAGCTCGGACCCCGCCACCGGGATCTGCTCGTAGGTATCGGCGTCCATGAAGGTGTAGTCGTCACCGTCCCGGTACAGGTACTGCATCTCCTTCTTGTCGATGATGGCCAGCGCGAGCTTCTCGTCGGCCCGGTAGGTCCGCTCCATCACCGCGCCGGTGCGGTAGTTCTTGAGCTTGGTGCGCACGAAGGCACCGCCCTTGCCCGGCTTGACGTGCTGGAACTCCACGACGGTCATGAGCCCCTCGGGCAGGTTGAGGGCCATGCCGTTCCTCAGGTCGTTGGTGGACACACTCATGTGATCACGAGCTCCTTGGGCGCGCCGGTGAGGATGTCGCAGCCATCGGGCGTGACGACCACCGTGTCCTCGATGCGGACACCCCCGATGCCGGTGAGGTAGACGCCGGGTTCCACGGTGACGACATAGCCCGCGGCCAGGCTGCCCTTGCCCGTGGCCGCCACCCGGGGGTCCTCGTGGATCTCGAGGCCGACACCGTGGCCGGTCCCGTGGAGGAAGGCGTCAGCCCATCCGGCCTCGGCGATGACGTCACGGCAGGCCTTGTCCACCGCCGCGCAGTCGACCCCCTCGCGGACCGCCTCCCGGCCCACCCGTTGGCTCTCGGCCACCACCTCGTACATTCGCCGGGCCTCGGGACCGGGGTCACCGACGGACACGGTGCGGGTCATGTCGGAGCAATACCCATCCACCATGCAACCGAAGTCCAGGACCAGCAGCTCGCCCGGCTCGATGTGGCGCCCGGAGGGCCGGGCGTGGGGTTTCGCCCCGTTGGGCCCGGCGGCCACGATGGGCTCGAAGCTCATGGCCGCCGCTCCCAGCCGGCGCATCTCGAACTCCAGGTCGAGGGCGAAGTCGATCTCGGTGGGCCGGCCGGCCAGGAGGGGCCGGACGTTGGCGAAGGCCTGGTCGGCGATGGAGCAGGCGGCCCGGATCCGGGCCACCTCCCCGGCGTCCTTCACCCGCCGCAGCCCTTCGACCAGACCTTCGGTGGGCACCAGCTCGGCGCCGGGGAACCACTCCGAGGCGAAGGCCCGCTGCTGGGACCAGGTCACGCCGTGCGCCTCCAGACCCACCCGCCCGTACCCGGCCTGGACGTAAGCGTCGTGGACGATGCGCTTCTGCTCGGCCCCTGAGATCTCGATACGGGCCGGGACGCCGGCCTCGGCTAGTTGATCGGCGGCCTGGTCGCGGTAGCGACCGTCGGTGACGAAGAGCACCTTGTCGGGCCCCACCAGCAGGAAGGCGGCCGAGCCGGTGAAGCCGGTCAGGTAGCGGACGTTGACGAGTCGGGTGACGAACAGCGCGTCGATGCCCGTGTCGTCGAAACGCTCCCGGAGGCGGTCGATCCGCCCGGCGACGTCGAGAGCCGGCAGTTCGGTCACGGTCATGCGCGCTCCTCATGCTCAGTGGGCAGCCCCGGGCCCCCGGGGATCATGGCGATGGCGGCCTCGACGGCCAGCCGGTAGCCCGTGCCGCCGAAGCCGGCGATGGTGCCGGTGGCCACGGGGGCGATCACCGATGTCCGGCGCCACGCCTCCCGGGCGTTGGGGTTGGAGAGGTGAACTTCGACGACCACCCCATCGTAGGCGGCGAGGGCATCGGCCAGGGCATGGGCGTAGTGGGTGAAGGCCCCCGGATTGAAGATGATGGCGGCGGTGCGGCCCCGGGCGCCGTGGATGGCCTCGATCAGCTCGCCCTCGTGGTTCGACTGGAGGTGCTCGACCTGGTAGCCGGCGGCGGCGGCCGCCTCCCGGGCCGTCGCCACGTGGTCGTCGAGGGTCGCCTTCCCGTAGACCTCTGGCTCCCGCTCCCCGAGCAGGTTCAGATTCGGTCCGGACAGAACGAGGATCGTCGTGCGCATCGGCCGTCATGGTCGCGCGCCGGGGGCCTCTCCCGCCGCCGGGAGCGGGAGATCAGCCGGCCAGCCGGTCGGCGAGGACGGCCCGTCGGGCCAGGGAGGCCTGGGCGGTCATCTCTGCTCGGCGCAGTGCTGGAGCAGGTCGGGGAGCAGCACGGCGTTGGGCTCGATCATGGCCACGGTGAAGGCGGCCTTGGAATCGCGCCCGCCGTCCTTGAGGGCGTGAACCGCCACCGTCCCCTGGTGGAACCCCGCCCCCGCGAAGCGGTCCCAGGTCACGGACCGGGTCCCCCTCAGGGGGACGTGCTTGTCGATCCCGCGGGCGGAGATCCGGACGCCGGCGATCTCGACCGTCTCACCCCGGGCCACGCGCTCGGACAGGGCCTGCCGCAGGCGGGGCTCGACCAGCCGGGCGAAGGTACCGGCCAGGACGGCGAAGGCCTCGCCGTAGGCCTCCCGGGCGGCCTTGGTGCGGGCCAGCCCCGTCCCGAGCACGATCTTGGTCTGGCGGCCCTGCGACCAGACGAAGAAGGAGTAGTTCGTCCCCGAGGGGACCCCGTTGACCGTGCGGGTCACGCAGTAGGCCACCGCCTGGACCGCGGTCAGGAGTACCCGCTCGTCGCCCCACCGCAGCACTTCCTCGTCCAGCAGCAGACGCTTCTTGGCCAGCAGCCCGGTGTTGACGTCCAGATCGACGAGATGCCGGGCGGGCGCCACGGGTGCATTCACAGGAGTTCCTTCCGGTGATCGAGCCGACACCACTCCTATCGTCCGGAAGAGCCCCGGATTTGAGCCCGCAGGGCATGTCGGGACGGATCAATGCGGGCACCTGTGCAAATGGTGCACTCCGGGCGAAAGCAGGCGGTTCTCCGCCAAAGCCCGATTCCGGCCGATGCGCAGGAAACATCTCCCGGCGGTCGAAAACTCCTGACCGAGATCACCCAGCTTGACCCCGAATGAGTGGATCGCGGGGCCGTGAGGAGCCGAGCAATGAGACCGTTGACCGCACGCGCCCGCATCGGGCGGATGAGCGTCCTGGCCGTAGCCCTGACCGTCGCAGCCGGGATACTTCCCGCCCATGCCCGGCCACCTGAGAGCTCACCGGGCGACCAGGACACCTGGCGGCGCTACATCGTCATCCTCGATGATGCCGCCGACCCGAGGTCGAAGGCCGACGAGCACGCCAGGAAGCACGGCGCCGAGGTCGTCCACGTCTATCGGGAGGCGCTGGTGGGCTACGCCGCCGACCTCAGCGAGAAGGAGGCGGGGAAGATCCGCCAGGAGCGCGGCGTGCGAGCGGTGGAAGCCGACCAGCCCGTCGAGGCCTTCGCCGTCACCCAGACCGCCGCCCCCTGGGGCCTCGACCGGATCGACCAGCTCAACCTGCCGCTGAACACGACCTACACGTACAACGGCACCGGGACGGGCGTGAAGGCCTACGTGCTCGACACGGGCATCCGGCGCAGCCACAGCGACTTCGGAGGCCGGGCCATCGCCGGCTTCGACGCCGTGACCAAGGGCGGCGACGCCAACGACTGCCACGGCCACGGCACCCACGTGGCCGGCACCATCGGGGGCAGCAGGTACGGCGTGGCCAAAGCCGTGACCCTCGTGCCCGTGCGGGTGCTCAACTGCTTGGGGTCGGGCACGACGTCCGGCGTGGTGGCCGGCATCGACTGGGTGACGACGGACCACCTCGCCGGCCAGCCGGCGGTGGCCAACATGAGCCTGGGCGGCGGAAGGAACTCCACCATCGACACCGCGGTGCGGAACTCCATCGCCGACGGCATCACCTACGCCATCGCCGCCGGCAACGGCAACATCGTCGGCTTCGCCCAGGATGCCTGCAAGACCTCTCCCGCCCGGGTGACGGAGGCCCTCACCATCGGAGCCACCGACAAGACCGACAAGAAGGCGTCGTGGTCCAACTACGGCAAGTGCGTGGACTGGTTCGCCCCCGGGGTCAGCATCGTGTCCGACTCCTACTCGAGTGACACGGCTACGGCCACGATGAGCGGGACGTCGATGGCGGCACCCCATGTGGCCGGGGTCGCCGCTCAGTACCTGCAGACCGTGCCCGCCGCCGCGCCGGCGGCGGTGCGCGCCGCCCTCTTCGGGGCCCTCAGCCTGGGCAAGGTGACCAGCGCCCGCACCACCACCAACCACCTGCTGCGCTCGTTCTGACCGCTGGCCGGCAGCGCCCCGCTCAGAGGAGGGCGGGGCGCTGCCACTCCTTCCCCAGCACGTGGTGGTCGAGCCAGGCCAGGACCGTCTCGTACCAGATCCGGGCGTGCTTGGGCTTGAGGATCCAGTGGTTCTCGTCGGGGAAGTACAGGAACTTGGCCTCCACGCCGTGACGGGAGAGGTCGGTCCACAGCCGCAGCGCCTCACCCACCGGAACCCGGTGGTCGAGCTCGCCGTGGATGACGAGCATCGGGGTGGTGATCCGGCCCACATGGCGGTGGGGTGAGTGCGCCTCGTAGCGGGAGGTGTCCCGATAGGGGTCGCCGAACTCCCGCTCCCACCACAGGCCGTGGTCGGTGGTGCCGTGGAACTGGTCGAGCGCCCACAGGCTGGCGTGGGTGACGATGCCGCGGAACCGGTCGGTGTGGCCCGCCACCCAGTTGGCCATGTAGCCCCCGAAGGAGCCGCCCATGGCGGCGGTGCGGGTCTCGTCGAGATCGGGGCGTTCCAGGGCATGGTCCACGGCGGCCATGACGTCGGCGTAGGGCTCCTCACCCCAGCGACCCCAACCCCGTTCCAGCATGGTCTGGCCGTAGCCGGTGGACAGGGCCGGGTCGGGCATGAGGACGGCGTACCCCCGGGCGACGAGCACGTGCGGGTTCCAGCGCCAGTGCCAGGCGCTGTTCCAGGAGGCACGGGGGCCGCCATGGATCCAGACCGCCACCGGAGCGGGGGAAGAGGCGCTGGCCTCGCCCGGCAGGAGCAGCCAGGATCGGATCTCGGCGCCGTCGGCGGCGGTGGCCGTCAGCTCCTCGAGGCGGCCGGGCACCGAGAACTCGGGGGACGCCCCCGGACCCCCGGGGAGCGGAATCCCGGGCGTGGGAATGAACCGCGGCTCCTGGTCGGCGGCGGTGGCGTCGAGGGCCACCGCGCCGGGAGGCGAGAGCGGCGTGGACCGCAGGGCGTACACCGTGTTCCCGTCGGGCGAGGGGCACAGGTCGGAGAAGGCCCCCGCCGCCGACAGCCGGGTGAGGGATCCGCCGGCGAGGTCAAGGCGGAACACCGGAGCCCGGCCCCGCTCGTCGGCCACGAAGAACACGGCGCTGGAGTCGGGAGCCCACGCCAGCTCGGTGGGCTCGAGCTCGAGCCCGGGGACGGGGTCCCGGCTCTCGCCGGTGGCCAGATCGACGAGGAGGAACTCCGCCCGGTGGGCGTGCTCGGGCGTGCCGATGATCTCCTTGGCGCACACCACCCAGCGGCCGTCGGGGGAGCATCGGACACCGAAGTGGGCCGCATCTTGTGAATCTTCGGGGCCACCCCGACCTCCGGGGGCGAGCAGGCGGCGCTCACCGGAGGACGTGTCGACGGCCACGAGGTCGACCACGATGTCCCGGTCGCGGCGCCAGCCGGTCACCAGGGTGGAGCCGTCCGGGGTCAGGTCGAAGGACATGTCGTCGAGGCCCTGGCCGGTGTCGGTGGCCACGGGCCGCAACTCGCCGAGGCGGCCGTCTTCCGCTTCGGGGGGGTCGGCCACGAAGAGGCGCCGCTCGCGGGGGCCGAGGTAGTGGTCCCAGTTCCGGATGGGGTACGACTCGAAGAGCTGGGCCTTGATGCCGGCCTCTTGGCGGGCCTTGAAGCGCTCGCCGTCCTCCTCCAGGGTCTCGGCACCGGGGAAGACCCCGACGCCGAGGGCGACCGTCCCGGCCTGCCGGGCTACCGCCACCCCGTCCACCCCGGCCGGCGGGTCGGCCACCAGGCGAGCCTCGCCTCCGCCCGCGGGCAGCAGCCACAGGCGGGCGCGGTCCCCGTCGTCCTTGGCGTCGGGCTTGGCCTCGGGGTCGGGCCGGCCCGAGGTGAAGAGCAGCGAGCCGTCGGGGAGGAAGGTGGCCGAGCTCTCGCCCTTGGCCGAGCGGGTGAGGCGCCTCGGCGGTGCCTGGCCCTCCGGGTCGAGCTGCCACAGGGCGGTGGCGAAGCGCTGGCCGTCGGCCGCCACGGTGGCCACCGCGGTCACCAGGCGGGTGCCGTCAGGCGACAGGGCGAGCCCGGCCACCCGGGGCAGGGCGAGGAAGGTGTCGAGGTCAAAGGTCATGGCGGGGGACGCTACCGTCGCCGGGCCCGCGGTCACGACCGAATTCCCCTGACCGCCGACCCCGATCCCCGGTCTCGCGTGAGCGAAACCCCCACCTGGGAGGTGGGTTCGGTTAACGCGCGACCGCCACGCCCACCGCCGCCAGGGCACGCTGGATGGCGGCGGCCGGCGGGTCGTCGACCCGTTCGAGGGGGCCTCCGGCGGGGGGCGGCAACACGAAGGTGAGGCCGCCGGCCGCCTTCTTGTCCCGGCGCATGAGCGTGAGCAGCTCGGGTGCGGACACGCCTTCGGGAGCAGTCACCGGGAGGCCGAGAGCGATCAGCATCTCCCGGGTTCTGACCACCGTCCCGGCGTCGAGCCGGCCGAGGGCGCCGGCCAGCTCGGAGGCGAAGACCAGTCCCACCGAGACCGCCTCCCCGTGGAGCAGGTCATAGCGGCCCGCCGTCTCCAGGGCGTGGGCCAGGGTGTGGCCGTAGTTGAGCGTGGCCCGCAGCCCCGTCTGCTCGCGCTCGTCCGCCGCCACCACCGCACCCTTGATGGCGGCACAGGCGGCCACCACGTCGACCAGGGTGTCGGGGTCGCGGGCCAGGAGAGCGGCGGCGCCGGCGGGGGAGGTGAGCCGGGCGGTGAGGCCGGCGTCGCCCATGCCCGGGTCTGGGTCGGTCCCAGACATCCCCGGGTCTGGGTCGGTCCCAGACATCCCCGGGTCTGGGTCGGTCCCAGACATCCCCGGGTCTGGGTCGGTCCCAGACATCAAGGCGTACTTGGCCACCTCGCCGAGGCCGGCCCGGTACTCCCGCTCGGGGAGGGTGGCCAGGGTGGCCACATCGGCCACCACGCCGATGGGTTGGTGGAAGGCGCCGACCAGGTTCTTGCCCTCGGGCAGGTTGACCCCGGTCTTGCCGCCGATGGCCGCGTCCACCTGGGCCAGGAGGGTGGTCGGGACCTGGAGGCAGGCCACGCCCCGGTGGTAGGCGGCGGCCGTGAACCCGGCGGTGTCGCCCACCACCCCGCCCCCCAGGGCGACCACGGCGTCGCCCCGCAGCAGCCCCCAGGCGGCGAAGCGCCGGCACAGGTCCTCCACCGTGGCCAGGCTCTTGGCCTCTTCCCCGTCGCCCATGAGGAACATCTCGACCTGGGCTCCGGCCGCGGCCAGCGGGTGGATGAGGCCCGCGGCCCAAGCTCCGGCTGGGCCCTCCTGGGTCACCACCGCCACCCGGAGACGGCCGGTGAGCAGGGAGGCGACTTCGGCGAGCACGCCGTTCCCCACCACCACGTCGTAGCCCCGGGAGCCGAGGTCGACCCGGATGCGCCTCATGCCGGGACGTCCCAGCCCGTGGCCCGCAGGACGGCGGTGGCCACCTGGCCCGGGGAGCGGCCGGCGGTGTCGATGAGGACGTGCGCGGCCGCCCGGTAGGACTCCTCCCGCGCCGCGGCGATGGCCTCCAGGGTGGCTTCCGGCGGGCCCTCCGCCAGCAGGGGCCGGGCGGCCCCACCGGAGCGCCGCCGGGACGCCGAGACGCGCCGGGCCAGCTCCCGCGGCGGGGCCTGGAGCCAGACCACCAGCGCCCCGTCCCGGGCCCGTTCCCGGGAAGCGGGGTCGAGCACGGCGCCACCCCCGAAGGCAACCACCGCCCACGTGTCGGAGTCGAGCGCACGGCGCACGGCCTCGGATTCGAAGGCCCGGAAGGCGGGCTCCCCGTCCTCGGCGAAGATCTCCGGCACCGACTTGCCCGCCCGCTCCTCCACCAGCCGGTCCGTGTCCACGAAGGGACGTCCCAGGCGCAGGGCGAGGCGGCGGCCCACCGAGCTCTTTCCCACCCCCATCATCCCGATGAGCACCAGGTGCCGTGGCTCGAGCATCACTTGCGGGGGAGACCCCCCAACCCCCGGGAGCTCATCGGAGCGAGTCGAGGTAGCCACGGTGGTTGCGGACCACCTCGGCCAGGGAGTCGCCGCCGAACTTGCGCTGGGCCTCACCCGCCAGCACCAGAGCCACCATCGCCTCGGCCACCACGCCCGAGGCGGGCACGGCGGTGACGTCGGTGCGCTCCTTGAAGGAGACGGTCTCCTCCTTCGTCCCGGTGTCCACCGTCCGCAGCACCGGGCGGTTGAGGGTGGCCAGCGGCTTCATGGCCACCCGGGCCACCAGCAGCGACCCGCTGGTCATTCCCCCCTCCGTTCCCCCGGCCCGGTCGGAGCCCCGCTCGTAGGTCCCCGTGGACGATTCCCAGCTGATCTCGTCGTGGGCCTCGCTGCCCCGGCGACCGGCCACGTCGAAGCCCTCGCCGATCTCCACCCCCTTCATGGCCTGGATGCTCATCAGGGCCTGGGCCAGGAGACCGTCGATCTTGCGGTCCCAGTGGACGTGGGAACCGAGCCCGGGAGGCACGCCGTAGGCCAGGACCTCGACGACGCCGCCGAGCGAGTCCCCGGCCTTGGCCGCCGCCTCCACGGCCGCGATCATCGCGGTCTCGGCGTCCGAATCGAAGCAGCGCACCGGCGAGGCGTCCACCGCCTCGAGGTCGTCGGGGCCGGGGCGACGGTCCGCCCGGGCCCGGGCGGGGCCCATCTGGATCACGTGGGAGAGCACCGATATCCCGAGGTGGGAGAGCAGGGCCTTGGCCAGCGTGCCCGCCGCCACCCGGGCGGCCGTCTCCCGGGCACTGGCCCGCTCCAGGACGTCGCGGGCATCGTCGAAGCCGTACTTCTGCATCCCGACGAGGTCGGCGTGCCCTGGCCGGGGCTGGTGGAGGGGCTTCTGGGTGGCCCCCGGGGCCGGGGACATCTCCTCGACCCACTTGGGCCACTCGGTGTTGCGGATCACGATCGACACGGGGGACCCCAGGGTGCGGCCGTGACGGACACCGGAGAGAAATTCCACGTCGTCCCGCTCGAAGCGCATCCGGGGACCGCGCCCGAAGCCGAGGCGGCGGCGGGCCAGCTCGTCAGCCACCTCTTCGATGGTGATGGGCATGAGGGCGGGGAGCCCCTCGACGATGACCATCAGCGCCTGGCCGTGGGACTCGCCCGCAGTCAGGAAGCGCAACACGGGCGTATCCCTCTATCTCCCCGGGGCGAACAGCGCCAAGGATAGCGGCGGGGCCCCAACCTCCTCAGGGGGAGGGCCCGGCCCGCCGGTTATCCCGCAAAGGGACGGCCACCGAGGTAGCCCTCAACATCAGTGCGGCGGATGCGGAAGTTCTTGCCGACCCGAATGGCCGGCAGATCGCCGGCCTTGATCAGGCGGTAGACCGTCATGTTGGAGACCCGCATGAGATCCGCGACTTCTCGCACCATCAGAAGGCGGTCGCTCAGGCCGTTCTGCTCTATGGCCACGGGAGCACCATATCAAGCTTAAGTAGACAAATACAACGGGAGAAACGGAGATTTACAATTGTGGCGCGAGGCCGGGCCTACGGGGAACCCGAGTACCAGCGGAGGATGGGGTCCCCCCACAGGCCGGCGATGACCGTCCCGGCCGCCAGAAAGGGACCGAAGGGGACGGCGTCCTTGCGGCCGCGCCGCTTGAGCGCGAGGAGGGCCACGCCGATCACCGCCCCCAACAGGAAGGCGGTGAAGAACCCCAGCATGACCTCTCCCCACCCCAGGAAGCCGAGGTAGAGGCCGAGCACGAAGCTCATCTTCACGTCGCCCATACCCATGCCCCGGGGTGAGATCAGGTTGAGGGCGAGCATGGCGACCAGGCCGGCCACGCCGGCGATGAGCCCGCGGACGAGATCGGCGAGCTCGGCGTCGTCGCCCAGGACGGCCAGCGCCAGGAGCGGGACGGCGGCGGCGGTCAACGGGATCAGGATGCGGTTGGGAACGATGTAGTGCTCGAGGTCGATGACCGAGATGGCCAGGAGGGCGGCGAAGAGCACCAGCCAGGCGGGAAGGGCGGGAGACCAGCCGAAACGCAGAGCGGCGGCGGCGAAGAGGCCGGCGCAGGCCAGGTGGACGAAACGGGCCTTGGCCGTGAACGGGATCCCGCATCTGATCGCCGGCCGCACCGGCTGGCGTTTGGGGACCCGCTCGATGACGGCATCGACGACACAGCCGGTCACCAATCCGGCGGCGGCGGCCGCGAGCGCCAGGACAGCCTGCATCCGGTGACTTCTAGCACCCTCGCGCTCCCAGCGTTTGCTGGAAGATTTCCCCGGGTACGGCGCTCCCATGGATGCCATCACGCTGTTGAAGAAGGATCACCGCACCGTCGAGGACCTGTTCAAGCGCTTCGAGAAGCTCGGCGACCGGGCCAAGAAGGGCAAGCAGGACGTGGTGGAGAGGATCATCAAGGAGCTCTCCGTCCACGCCGCCGTCGAGGAGGCGGTGCTCTACCCGGCCATCCGGTCGGCCATCGAGGACAAGAAGGTCGAAGAGGTGGTCCTCGAGTCTCTCGAGGAACACCACATCGTGAAGTGGACGCTCTCGGAGCTGGACGGGATGAGCCCCGAGCACGAGCGCTTCGACGCCAAGGTCACGGTGCTGATCGAGAGTGTGCGTCACCACGTGGAGGAAGAGGAGCAGGAGCTCTTCCCCAAGCTGGCCGAGGCGTTCGACAAGGAGCATCGGAACGAGCTGGGTGACGCTCTGGCCGCAGCCAAGAAGGTCGTGCCGACCCGACCCCATCCCCGGATGCCCGATGAGCCCCCGGGCAACATCCTCGGAGCGCCGGGCGCGGCCCTGGTCGACAAGGCCCTCGACGCCGGCCGCAAGCTGATGCGGGACAACACCCGCAAGGTGCGCCAGGCGGTCGGCCCCCGCCGCTGACACGCCCTTCTCCCCGGCTGCCACCGGGGAGTTGAGCTGAAACTGGCCGGGGAATTGACCACGCGGTCCGGTACTACTCTCCGGGCGGCGTGGGGACGACGACGACATCGGAGGCCGCGCCGGCGCCTGCGCCGGCCGTGGCCCGGTCGTTCCGCCGGGGTCCGTTCCCCCTGCGGCCCGTCCTGGCCGTCCTGGTCCTTCTGGTGGCCCAGCGGGTGCTGTTCCCCGCCCCGCTGGGCGTTCTCGTCCAGGGGCTGGTGCTGGGCGGGCTCACCGCCCTCATCGCCTTCGGCATCGCCCTGGTGCACCGGGCCGAGGGCATCGTCAACTTCGCCCAGGGCGACCTCGGCGGCCTTCCCGCCTCCCTGGCCGTGCTCCTGATCCTGGTCGCGGGGGTGCCCTACGGCCTGGCCGTCGGGGTCGGGCTGACCGCCGCCGTCGTCCTCGGCGCCCTCGTCCACTTCCTGGTCATCCGCCGCTTCGCCCGGGCGCCGCGCCTCATCCTCACCGTGGCCACGGTCTTCCTGGCCCAGGTGCTGGCCGCCGGCGAGGTGGTCCTGCCCCAGGCCTTCAACGTGACCGGGGTGCCCCAGTCGTTCCCCTCCCCCTTCGATTTCTCCTTCTCCATCGGCCGGGTGGTGTTCTCCGGCAACGAGGTCGTGGCCATGGCGGCCATTCCCGCCGTGCTCGCCGGCCTGGCCGGATTCCTGCGCTACACGGCGCTGGGCACGGCGGTGCGGGCCAGCGCCGAGAACGCCGAGCGGGCTGCCCTCCTCGGCGTCCCGGTGGCGAGGGTACGAGCCACGGTGTGGATCCTGGCCACGGTGCTGGCCACCCTGGCCATCTTCCTGCGGGCCGGCGTGGTCGGCCTGCCCATCGGCCGGGTGCTGGGACCCACCATCCTCCTGCGGGCTCTGGCCGGCGCCGTGGTCGGCCGCATGGAACGCCTGCCCGTCATCCTGGCCGCCTCGCTCGGGCTCGGGATGCTGGAGTCGGCCGTCATCTGGGACACCGGCCGGGCCCTGCTCGTGCCCCCCGTCCTCTTCGTCGTCCTGCTCGTGGCCCTGCTGGCTCAGCGGCGCGACCCCCAGGCTCTGGGCCGGGGCGCCGGGCGGTGGCGTTCGTCGTGGCCGTCGGTGCGGGCCATCCGGCCCGTCCCCGCCGCGCTGGCCCGGCTCCCCGAGGTGCGCCTGGCCCGGGGGGCGGTGGTGGCGGTGCCGGTCGGGATACTGGCCGCCCTGCCGCTGGTCCTGCCCGAGAGCCGTCTCAACCTCCTGGCCCGGGTGGCCATCCTGGCCATCGTCGGGGTGTCGCTGGTGGTGCTCACCGGGTGGAGCGGCCAGGTCAGCCTGGGCCAGATGGCGTTCGTCGGGATCGGGGCGGCGGTGGCCGGCGCGGCCACGGCCAACCTGGGGTGGGACCTGATCCTGGCCCTGCCGGCCGCCGGCGTGGTCGGGGCGGTGGCCGCCACCGTCATCGGCCTGCCCGCGCTGCGCATCCCCGGCCTGCTCTTCGCCGTCACCACCCTGGCCCTGGCCATGGCCACGTCGACCTGGTTCCTGAACCCGGAGTTCATGGGTTGGCTCCCCACCGGCCGGATCGCGCGGCCGGCGCTCTTCGGGCGGGTGGCCATCGGCTCGGAGACGGCCTACTACTACGTCGCCCTGGCCAGTCTCGGTCTGGCCCTGACGGCGGCTCGGAACCTGCGCCGGGGCCGCACCGGGCGGGTGCTCATCGGGACCCGGGACAACGAAGCGGCCGCGGCCGCCTTCGGGGTCAACATCACCCGGGCCAAGCTCACCGCCTTCGCCGCCTCCGGCTTCCTGGCCGCCTTCGCCGGCGGGCTCCACGTCCACCAACAGCAGAGCCTGGGGATCACCGCCTACCAGCCCGAGGAGAGCCTGCGGGTGTTCACCATGGTCGTCATCGGGGGGTTGGGTTCGTTGCCCGGGGCCCTGGTGGGGTCGGCCTACGTGCAGGGCCTCGACTCGTTCCGGGGCGTGTTCCCCCGGGCTCTGCAGCCCTTCGTGGCCCTGTTGGGCACGGGCCTGGGGGGACTGGTCGTCCTCACCGTCCTCCCGGGTGGGCTCGGGGGGGTCATCTACTCCGGGCGGGACCAGGCGCTGCGCTGGGCCGCCCGCCGGCGCGGCTCGGGTTTCGGGGCCTTGCCCGAGGCACGGTCATGAAGCGGTCGCTGCACGATCGGCTGACCGTCGGGCTGACGGGTGGGGCGCCGCTCTACCCCCTGGTGGTCCTCTTCGGGCTGAACGCCGTCGACGAGCTCGACCGGGCCGCCCTCAACGTGCTCACCCCGGAGATCAGGGACCACTTCGGATTGAGCCTCTCGGGCGTGCTGGCCCTGGTCGCCCTGGTCGAGGTGGGCGCCATCGTCCTCGGCCTGCCGCTGGCCTTCTGGGCCGACCGCCGATCCCGGGTGCGGATCGCCACCGGCGGCGCCGCCCTGTGGGGCGGTTTCTCGTTGCTCACCGGTCTCGCCCCCAACCTGGCCGTCCTGGCCGTGGCCCGGGCCGGGGCCGGCATGGGCCGGGCCGTGAACACCCCCACCCACTTCTCCCTCCTGGCCGATTACTACCCGACCACGGTGCGGCCCAAGGTGTACGGGGTCCACCGCTCGGCCAACTCGACGGGCCAGATCCTCGGGCCGATCATCGGCGGGTTCCTCGCCCTGTTCCTGGGCTGGCGGGCACCCTTCGTGCTCTTCACCGTGCCCACCGTCGTGTTCGTCATCCTGGCCCTGCGCCTGCGGGAGCCGGCCCGCGGAGCCGAGGAACGCCGGGCCCTGGGCGCGGCTGAGGACGTCGCCCTGACCGAGGAGACCGCTCCCCGCTTCGGGGAGGGAGTCCGCCTCCTGTGGGGGGTCCGGAGCCTCCGGCGCATCTGGTACTCGCTGCCCTTCGTGGCCGGGGTGATCTTCGTCGGGCTGGGGGCGCTGTTCTCCATCTTCTACGAGGAGGAGTTCGGTCTCAACGAGGCCCAGCGGGGGCTCGTCTCGGGAGTCACCGAACCGTTCCAGATCCTCGGCCTGCTGGTCGGAATTCCGGTGGCCAACAAACTCATGCGGCGCGACCCGGCGCTGGTGCTGCGCCTGCTGGCCCTCATGGGCGTGGTGATCTCCTCGGCCTTCGCCGGGCTGGCCCTGGCTCCGACGCTGCCCGTCGTCATCGGCCTGCACCTGTTCATCGCCGGGGTGGGGGCGATCCTCCAGCCCGGGGCCTACGCCCTGGTGTCGCTGGTCACCCCGCCCCGGGCCCGGTCGCTGGGTTTCGCCCTGGGGGCGGTGTGGATCCTCCCCGGCCTGGCGGCCTTCCCCGTCATCGGCGCCGTGGCCGACTCGTACGGCGTGCGCCGGGCCCTGCTCGTCCTGGTGCCCCTGCTCCTGATCGGAGGGTTCATCCTGGCCTCGGCGGGCAAGTTCCTGAACGCCGACATCGTCCGGACCCGCACCGCCTCCCTGGCCCGGTCGGAGGCGCTCCTGGCCCGGCAGCGGGGAGAGTCCAAGCTGCTCGTGGTGCGGGGCCTCGACGTGGCCTACGACGGCACCCAGGTGCTCTTCGGCGTCGACTTCGAGGTGGGCCAGGGCGAGATCGTGGCCCTGCTCGGAACCAACGGGGCGGGCAAGTCGACCTTGCTGCGGGCCATCTCGGGGCTGGTGGAGCCCACGGCCGGCGTGGTCGTACTCGACGGTGTCGACCTGACCGGGGTCGCCCCCCACCACGTCGCCGGCATGGGCGTCGCCCAGGTGCCCGGCGGCAAGGGGGTGTTCCCTTCGCTCACCGTGGCCGAGAACCTGCGGGTGGCAACCTGGGGCCGGCACCTGCGGGGTGCGGCGGCGGAGGCGGCCGCCCGGGAGGCGATGGCGCATTTCCCGGTGCTGGGCCGGCGTCTCGATCAGCCCGCCGGCACCCTGTCCGGGGGTGAGCAGCAGATGCTGGCCCTGGCTCAGGCGTTCGTGTCCCACCCCCGCCTGCTGCTGGTCGACGAGCTGTCGCTGGGTCTGGCCCCCGCCGTGGTGGGGCGGCTCCTGGAGGTGATCCGGGACATCCGGGACCGGGGGACCACCGTCGTGCTGGTGGAGCAGTCGGTCACCACCGCTCTGGCCCTGGCCGACGTGGCCTACTTCATGGAGAAGGGCGAGATCCGCTTCCGCGGCCCGGCCGCGGAACTGGCGGCGCGGCCGGATCTGCTCCGAGCCGTGTTCCTGCGGCCTGTGCCTCCGGCGGCTTCGCCGCCCCGCCTGGGGCCCACTCCGGGGTCCCCGACGGAACGAAGTTCCGGTGGGGTGGAGCCCCAGGCTCCTCCGGAGCGTGGGGCCCCTGCCCCACGCCCGGCCGTTCCCGCCGTCCAGTCGGCTCTGGCCGTGGAGGGCGTCACCAAGCGCTTCGGGGCCGTGGTGGCCCTCGACGGGGTGTCCCTGTCCGTGCCCCCGGGCCGCATCCTGGGGGTCATCGGGCCGAACGGGGCGGGCAAGACCACCCTCTTCGATGCCATTTCCGGGTTCCTGGTGCCCGATGGCGGCCGGGTGTCGCTCGGCGGGGTGGACGTCACCCGCCTGAGTCCGGACCGGCGGGCCCGCCTCGGACTGGGACGCTCCTTCCAGGACGCCCGGCTGTTCCCCTCCCTGACGGTGGCCGAGGCGCTCGCCCTGGCCCTGGAGCGGAAGGTGGAGGTGCGGGATCCCCTGGCCACCGCCCTGGGCCTGCGGGCCGCGGCCCGATCCGAGAGGTGCGTGGCCAGCCGTGTGTCTGAGATCATCGAGCGTATGGGTCTGGGGACGTACGCCGATTCCTTCGTGTCCGAGCTGTCCACCGGCACCCGCCGGCTCGTCGACCTGGCCTGCGTCCTGGCCCACGAGCCCGCCGTGCTCCTCCTCGACGAGCCGTCGTCGGGCATCGCCCAGCGCGAAGCGGAGGCGCTCGGGCCCGTCCTCGTCGACATCCGGGACCAGACCGGCGCCGCCCTGGTGGTGATCGAGCACGACCTGCCGCTGGTGTCGGGCATCGCCGAGGAGATGGTGGCCCTCGACCTGGGCGGGGTCCTGGCCCGCGGCACCCCCGCCGAGGTGCTGGCCGATCCGCTGGTGATGGCGGCCTACCTGGGCGCACCCCGTGCCTGATCGTCAGGCCGTGCTCGGGGCGTTGGGCACGGGCCTGGCCCGCTACCGCTTCGTGCTGGCGCTGGTGTCGGCCGTCCTCCTCCTCCTCGCCCTCCTGCCCGAAGGCGGGTCACCGTCCGGCCGGGCGGCGGGGGAGAACGGGGGCCATGGTCCGGGCGGCGGCTTCACCACCATCGATCCCACGCCGGGCCGGCCGACGGGCCGGGGCGGGGCGGGGACGCAGGCGGCGCCCGGTGCCGGCGCCGCCGGCGGAACGGCCGGGACCACGGCCAGCACCGGGGGGCCGGGGGAAGCCGCCGCCGGGACGACCACCACCTCGTCGAAGACTGCCGGCACCTCGGTGGGGGCCGGCGCGGTGTCGACCGGGCTGCTTCCCGACCCGCAGTGCGACCCGGTCACCGGCCGCCTGGCCGTCCCCACCCACTACGCCCCGCCCTGCGTGCCCACCGTGGCCGGCAACGGCGGCGCCACCTACCAGGGGGTGACGAGCGAGACGATCACGGTGGCCGTGTACGTCAACCGGCTGGACCCGGCGGCCCAGGCGCTCCTCACCGCCGCCGGGTTCAACGACTCGGAAGCGGACATGAAGGCCACGTACCAGTCCTACGTGGACTACTTCGAGCACCACTACCAGACGTGGGGCCGGAAGGTGAAGCTCGTCTTCGTCGATCCCTCCGGGGCGGACGACGACGACGCCGCCGCCCGGGCCGACGCCATCCACGTGGCCACCGAGATCAAGGCCTTCGCCTCCTGGGGCGGCCCCATCGCCACCACCGCCTACGCCGACGAGCTCGCCGCCCGCAAGGTGCTGTGCATCTGCACCGTGTCCCAGCCCATCGAGTACTACACGGCCCGGGCGCCCTACGTGGTCTCCACCATGATGAGCTCGACCCAGGGATACCTGCACCGGGCCGAATACGTGGGCAAGCGGCTGGCCGGCCGTCCGGCCCGGTACGCCGGCGACCTGTTCCTGGCTCAGCAGCCCCGAAAGTTCGGCCTGCTCTACTACGAGACGGCCGAGCAGTCCTACCGGACGGGCGTCGACTACTTCGAGCGGGAACTGTCCCGCTACGGGGTGCAGCTGGCCGAGAGGCTGGCCTTCACCGGGGCCAACATCGACCCCGCGGCCACCCAGGAGCAGGCCCGGACGATGATCTCCCGCCTGAAGGAGGCCGGGGTGACCAGCGTGATCTTCGCCGGCGACCCGCTCTCCCCGGTGTTCTTCACCCAGGAGGCGACCCGCCAGCGCTACAACCCCGAGTGGGTGCTGACCGGCTCGGCCTTCACCGACACCAGCTTCTTCGCCCGTACCTACGACCAGACCCAGTGGGCCCACGCCTTCGGCCTGTCCTTCCTGCCCGCCCGCCTGCCCGTGGAGCAGGGTGACGCCTACCGGGTCCACGTCTGGCACCACGGGTCCCCGCCGCCGGCCGAGGCGGCCCACGGGCTGATCTACACCGTGCCGTGGATGTTCTACACGGGGATGCACCTGGGGGGTCCGGCGCTGACGCCGGAGTCCATCCGGGACGGGCTCTTCCGGTTGCCGCCCACCGGCCGGGGATCGCTCACCAACATCCACGTCTCCTTCGGGCGCCACGGTGTCTGGCCCTTCGACGACTATCTGGCCAACGACGACGCCACCGAGGTGTGGTGGGACGGGACGGTCACCGGCGAGGACGAGGTGGGCAACTCAGGCCTGGGCCTGTACCGCTACGTCGACGGCGGTCGGCGCTACCTCCCCGGCCAGCACCCGACCACCGACCCCTTCGTGTTCGCCCGCGAGCGCACGGTCACCATCTACAACGAGCCGCCCCCCTCGGACCGCCCCCCGAGCTACCCACACAGAGCCTGACGGACCTCGGCCACCACCGCGGTCGGCTCGTCCCGCAGTCGCGGCCAGGTGTATTGGAGAACGACCAGACCCGCCAGTCTCAGCCGGTTGAGCCGGATTCGATCCTGCTCATAGGCGCCCTCGTGCTCATGGGCGATTCTCCCGTCGCATTCGACGGCCACGCCCCGGTCCGGCCAGGCCAGGTCGAGGTAATAGTCGAGCACGGGGTATTCGAAGACCGGCCGGGGAAAGCCGGCGTCCTCGAGGAGGGTGGCCATCAGACGGGCGAAGTGGCTGCCGGGCGGCGCCCCCTCCCCGCCGCGCTGGGTCAGGATCCGCCGGTAGGTGGTGACCCCCGGGCGACCCCGGCGGGCATGAAGCAGGAGGCACTCCCACAAGTCGTCCCATCCGACGAGCTTCTGCCGCCGAGCCGAGTCGAAAAGCTTGAGCCGGTCGGCATCGTGTTCGAGCCGCGGGAAGCAGTCGAAGAGGGTGCGCGCCATCCCAGTGACCGGAATGCGGTTCCGGAGCTCGGGTCGAGCCACCTCGAAGGCTCTGCTCTCGTGAAAAGTCACGCCGCTTCGGGCGTCGGGACGGCGATGACGAGGAACCGTTACGTCGATGAAGCCTGGCGCCAGACAGCCGTCCAGCCCCCAGAGAAAGGCGGCGCTGAGGTGCGAAACCGCCGCCTCGCTCTTCGCTGAGAGGACCGCCGCCAAGGCCCTCAGCTCCCATGACCGTCGCACGCCCCACGGCCGGTACGTGCGAGGCCCCTCCCGGATCAAACGTCCCGTCGCCACCTGCCGCTCGATCCAGGTACTGGGGACGCCGGCATCCACGAGCTGGTTCCACATCACCAGCGAGTGCTGATCCCAGCCAATCCCTTCCACCGCTGCAGCCCAATCACCCACGCCGCTTCCTCCCCAACGAACTGGCGCTGCTCAGTCCCTGTGAGCGGGGCTGAGCCACGCCGGTTGGCTCGTAAGGGGGAAGTGGCCCCGAACCTGCGCTGTTCAGTCCCTGTATGCGGGGCTGAGCCACGCCGGTTCGGGGGAGGGGGAAGCGGGTTGGCACACGCCGGTTGGGGCAGACGGGTGGGCCGGACGGGGGAGGTGGGGACGGGGGTACGGTAGCGGGATGTTCGGAGCGCAGAAATCGAAAATGGTGGAGCCGGAGCGGGCGTTGGCGGGGCGGGCGCAGGAGATGGCGGTGCCGGAGCGCCATTTCGTGCTCGGGACGCCGCTCAAGGAGCCGTTCCCGGACGGGCTCGAGCGGATCGTGGTCGGGATGGGGTGCTTCTGGGGTGCGGAGCGGAAGTACTGGGAGGCCGACGGGGTGTACACCACCGCCGTCGGCTACGCCGGGGGGTACACGCCCAACCCGAGCTACGAGGAGGTGTGCTCCGGCCGGACCGGCCACACCGAGGTGGTGCTGGCCGTGTTCGATCCCACCGTGACCAGCTACGAGGCCATGCTCAAGATCTTCTGGGAGGCGCACGACCCGACCCAGGGCATGCGCCAGGGCAACGACGTCGGAACCCAGTACCGCTCCGCCGTCTACGTCCACACGCCCGAGCAGCGGGAGGCCGCCCTCGCCTCCCGGGACGCCTACAACAAGGCGCTGCGGGAAGCCGGCTACGGCGAGATCACGACCGAAGTGGCCGAGGCGGGGCCCTTCTACTACGCCGAGGACTACCACCAGCAGTACCTGGCCAAGAACCCTTCCGGCTACTGCGGCATCGGGGGGACGGGAGTGAGCTGTTCGTGAGCGGGCTGGCCTACGCCCACGGGGCCAGCGCCACGCCCCTGATCGGCGAGACGATCGGCGAGAACCTGGAGCGCACCGTCGCCGCCCACCCCGACGGGCTCGCCCTGGTGTCCCGCCACCAGGACCAGCGCTTCACCTACACCGAGCTGGACGACGCGGTCAACGAGGTGGCCCGGGGACTCATGGCGCTGGGGCTCGAGCCGGGCGACCGGCTCGGCATCTGGAGCCCCAACGTGGCCGAGTGGGTGCTGGTCCAGTACGGCAGCGCCAAGGCCGGGATCATCCTGGTCAACATCAACCCGGCCTACCGGACCTCGGAGCTGGCCTACGCCCTCCGGCAGTCGGGCTGCCGGACCCTCGTCGCCGCCCGCTCGTTCAAGACCAGCGACTACGTGGCCATGGTGGACGAGGTCCGCCCCGACCTGCCCGCCCTGGAGCAGGTCGTCTACCTCGACTCGCCCGACTGGGACCGGCTCCGGGCCCGGGCCACCGAGGTGAGCGCCGGCGCGCTGGCGGAGCGCATGGCCGCCCTGAGCTTCGACGACCCCATCAACATCCAGTACACGAGCGGCACGACGGGATTTCCCAAGGGCGCCACCCTCTCCCACCACAACATCTTGAACAACGGGTTCTTCGTGGGCGAGGGGTGCCGGTACACCGAGGCCGACCGGGTGTGCATCCCCGTGCCCTTCTATCACTGCTTCGGCATGGTGCTGGGCAACCTGGCGGTCACGACCCACGGCGCCGCCATCGTCCTGCCCGACGCCGCCTTCGAGCCGAAATCGGTCCTGGAGGCGGTGCAGGCCGAGGGCTGCACCAGCCTCTACGGGGTGCCCACCATGTTCATCGCCGAACTGGAACACCCGGATTTCGCCCACTACGACCTGTCCTCGCTGCGGACGGGCATCATGGCCGGCTCCCCGTGTCCGGTGGAGGTCATGAAACAGGTCGTGGACCGCATGCACATGGAGGACGTCACCATCTGCTACGGGATGACGGAGACATCCCCGGTGTCGACCCAGACGGTGCCGGAGGACTCGCTGGAGCACCGGGTGTCCACCGTCGGGCGGGTCCACCCCCATGTCGAGGTGAAGGTCATCGAGCCCGAGAGCGGGCGGACTTTGCCCCGGGGCGAGGCCGGGGAGCTGTGCACCCGGGGCTACTCGGTCATGCGCGGCTACTGGGAGGATGCGGAGCGCACCGCCGAGGCCATCGACGTCGCCGGATGGATGCACACGGGCGACCTGGCCACCATGGACGGAGACGGCTACGTCAACATCGTGGGCCGCATCAAGGACATGATCATCCGGGGCGGCGAGAACATCTATCCCCGGGAGATCGAGGAGTTCCTCTACACCCACCCCGACATCTCCGACGTCTCGGTCGTCGGCGTGCCCGACGTCAAGTACGGCGAGGAGCTGATGGCCTGGGTCAAGGTGCGGGAGGGCGCGCAGCTCACCGAGGACGAGGTGAAGGACTTCTGCCGGGGGCGCATCGCCCACTACAAGGTGCCCCGCTACGTGAAGCTCACCGACGAGTTCCCCATGACGGTCACGGGCAAGGTCCAGAAGTTCAAGATGCGCGACCAGGCGGTGGTGGAGCTCGGCCTGGAAGGTGCCCAGAGCGTGCGCACGGCCTGAGCGGGGTACGTCCTCGTCGAAGGCGACGAGGACGTCCCGAGGAGGTGGCGATGCCACAGCAGGCCTGGAGCGCCAAGCGTGAGCGCCAGTACAAGCACATCAAGGAGGGCCTCAAGCATCGGGGCAGCAACGAGGACAAGGCCGAGGAGATCGCGGCCCGTACCGTCAACAAGGAGCGGGCCCGCTCCGGGGAGGCGCAGCAGTCCAGCCGGCTGTCGAAGCAGGACATCTCGTCCGGACGCCGGGGCGGGCTGCGCTCCCACAAGGGGCCGGGCGGCCGCACCAAGGAGCAGCTCTACGAGGAGGCCAGGCGGCGCAACATCGCCGGCCGGTCGAAGATGAACAAGGCCGAGCTGGAGAGGGCCGTCGGCCGGCGCTAGCGGACGCGAGGGTCCAGCGCCCACCAGGGCCGGCTAGTGGTGCGTCCGGCAAATGACGGAGCGGTTGTGGCGAGTCCTGGGCGTCGCGGGCAAGGACGCACGACGAGGCGGAGTTTTTCCTCCGCCGAGGAGGAGGACGCAGCCCGCGGCGTTCAGGTCCGCCAGAACCGCCCGATCATTTGCCGGACGTACCGCTAGGGCACGGAGAAGACCGAGACCATCCCCTTGGCGACGTGCGGGGGCCCACCGGCCCGGTCCGGAAGGACACAGACCACGACGTAGGTCCGCCCGCGCTCGAGGTCGATCTCGAAGGTCCCGCCCGCCCCGGGCGGGAACGGTCCCGCGTAGGCGGCATCGCTCGGCTCGGGGACACCTTCGGGGAGGGGGCCGCCGGGGGCGGCGAGGATCGTGTCCAGGGCCTGGCGGGCGGCGGCCTCGTCCACCCCCTCGGGGAAGGACAGGAACGCCCCCAGGTGCATCTGGGCGCCGGCGTTGCGGAACAGAAGGGTCCTCCGTCCGGCGCGGATGGGGGGCAACTCGAAGGCGTAGTCGGTGGCCCGCACCGTTCCGTCGCCGGCGGCCAGCATGTCGATGTTGGCCCGGCGCACCGTGAAGGGCCGGGCCATGCCGCTGCTGTAGTGCGGCGGCGGCTGCGGCCCGGGCCGGGGCAGGGCGTCGACGGAGTCGATGTCGCCGAGGGAGCAGAACATCACGAAGCTGCCTTCGGGCAGGCTGAGCGTCGAGACCGACGTCGCCCCGGGAGCGGTCTCGCCCACGCCGCCGTAGAAGGTGAGGTAGTCGGGGATGGGGGTGCCGCGGCCCTCGAGAACGGGGGCGAGATCCTGGATCACCTGCTCGACGGGGGTGGCGCCGACGGCGGCGATGGCCGCCTCGTGGCGGAGCCTGCCCCGGTTCTCGAACGAAATGGTGACGACCCCGCCGGGAACCTCGGCGGGGAGCTCGAAGCTGTACTCCCGGCCCTCCACCTCGAAGTCGGGCGTGCCCCGGGATTCCGAGGTTGATCCGGAGAGGGCACGGTCGCCCTCGCCGTCGCCGCGACAGGCCCCGCTGAGGACGACCACGAAGGCCAGCACGATGTGGCCCAACCGCGTCATTCCGGGCGGAGGTCCACTACTGCTCGTCTCCCCAGCGTTCCTCCTGCTGGAGAGCGAAGAGCGAGGTGTAACCGGCCGACCAGTCCGGAGGCACCAGGCAGGGCCGGGGATCGTGGTGGGCCCAGCGGGCGGGCCGGCCCCGCACCACGGCGCCGGCCCGGCTCGAGGGCAGCGGGTTGGCGGTGTAGGGAAAGGCGTCGGCGGCCGAGTACACGTTGAGGAGCAGGGGGCGGCCCTGGTCGGACAGGTTCGGCCGCGACCCGTGGACGACCCGGCAGTTGTGGATGGTGACCGACCCGGCCGGCCCGCAGAGCTCGTCGGCCGTTTCCGTCGGCACGGCCTTGACGTCGGCCTCCGACAGGCATCCCACCCACTGGTCGGACTCGTTGTACTGGGAGAACAGCTCGCCCTGATGGCTGCCGGGAACGACCATGAGGGGACCCTGGTCGGGCCCGCAGTCGTGGAGGTAGACGCCGGCGGTGAGGGGCGAGTAATTGGTGTGGGGCCAGTAGGTGATGTCCTGGTGCCATTTCACCTCTTCGCCCCCCTCGGCCCACTTGAAGTTGAGCTTGGAGTGGTGGAACTTGACGTCGGGCCCCACCAGGTCGGCGATGATGTCGGGCAGCGGGGACTCCGAGGCGAACTCCCAGTAGGTGACGTGCTGGTCGACGGGGCTGGTCAGCCGGCGCAGCCTGGGGGTCTCGGCACTGTGTCCCGGTTCGAGGTCGAATATGGAGTCCGAGCGGGTCAGCGACCGGGACCGGTCCACCATCTCGTCGGTCACCGCCCGCAGCCGGGCCACCCAGTCGCCGGGTATCACCGCCTCCACCAGCAGATAGCCGTGGTCGAAGTAGAACTGTCGTTGGGCCTGGGAGAGCACCCGGGGTTCATCGGCCAGGATCTGGTCTTCGGTCATATGCCCTCCGTTCGCCCAGGTGCCCTCAAGCCTCGCGCCGGGGTCTTGAGACCGCCACTGCGCAGGTCGAACAACGGAGGAGTACCCAACAACTCCGTGTGAGGTGCACGTGTCCCTGATCGGAACCGTCGACACCCTCCCCCTGGCCGACCTGTTCGAGGTCCTGTCAGCGGCGGGCAAGACCGGCGCGCTGCACGTCCGGTCAGAACTCGGCCTCGGCATCGTCTACTTCGCCGACGGGAAGGTCTGCGCGGGCGAAGCCGGTCACCGCTCCGGCCCCGTCGATGACCGCACCGCCCTGGTCGCCCGGCTCTTCGACGTGTGCTTCGAGCTGTTCCGCTTCGAGGAGGCGACGTTCGAGTTCGAACTGGGCGGACGTCCGACCTGGCCGGCGACGGACACCGTGGAGGTCCCCGAGATCCTGGCCGAGATGACCCGTCGCCTGGCCAAATGGGCCGAGATCCGGCGCACGGTGCCTTCCCAGGACGCCCGGCCGCGCCTCATCCCGGAGGGTCCCGAGGAGGGGGTGATCCTCGATTCCGCCCAGTGGCGGCTGGTGGCCACCATCGACGGACGGCGTCGGGTCAACGCCCTCATCCGGGTGCTGGACAGCAGCGACTTCGAGGTCTGCGGCCGGCTGGCAAGCCTGGTCGAGGCCGGCCTGGTGGCGCTCGACGCCCCCGATCCCGTGGTCATGCGGACCGAGACCGAGGACCCGGTCGAGCCGATCCAGAGGCGTTGGGTCCCGGCCCTCTCCCGGCTGGCGGCGACACTGGACGAGGATCCCTGGGGCTCCGGAGAAGACGGCAGCGACGAACTCGACATGTGGGACGAGCAGGTGCTGGCCAGCACCGGGACCGCGCTCCGTCAGGCGGTCCGGGAGACGGTCCGGGACACCGTCCCGGAAACGCTTTCCGAGCCTGACCCGGAGGCGGACGACGACGAGGATGTCCCCGAAGTCCCTGAGGTCTCCGAGGTCTCCGAGCCGTCGGCGGCGGCGGAATCCGAGGTCCTCACCCCCTCTTAGCCCCGTCAACACCGTTGGCCCGGGCGGCCTCTACTCCTGGGCGAGGGCGGCGTGGGCGGCGGCGCGCATCACGGCGACCGGGGCCTCGACTCCGGTCCAGATGGTGAACGACCGCGCCGCCTGGTGGACGAGCATGGGCAGGCCGTTCTGGGTGCGGGCCCCCTGGGCCCGGGCGGCGGCCAGGAGCGGCGTCTCCGCCGGGCGGTAGACGAGGTCGACCACGCACTG
>Ga0299907_10000193_pt1 | contig 26417 bp, 25 predicted proteins | sample RVTome_16_FD_198680 | JGI IMG/M metagenome (GOLD analysis project Ga0299907, IMG submission 198680) | Soil microbial communities from uranium-contaminated site in the Upper Colorado River Basin, Wyoming, United States - RVT152D67 (version 2) ...
GCTGGCCCGCATAGCAGTGGTCGGTGGCGGGGCGCGGGTGCCACTCCTCCACGAGCTGCTGAGCCGGCGAACCGGGCTGCAGGTCGTGAGGGGCTCGCAGGAGGCCACCGCCCTGGGCAATGCCATCGTCCAGGGCATAGCCATGGGCGTCTTCGGTGGGCTCGACGAGGCTAGGGACTGGCTGGATGGGGGCGAGGCCTGGGATGGGGTGGGTGCGGGCAACGACACCGGCGGCTTGAATGTCGGTCGGCAGGGGAGTGGGGAGGCGGAGTGAACCGGCGGACGTTCAACAGCCCGGAGGAACGTCTGGGTGAGGTCAAAGAACTCATCTCCGAGCGCGGTGCGGTGCGGATCGACCAGCTCGCCGCCGACTTCGGGGTGAGCGAGATGACCATCCGACGTGACCTCGACGAGTTGGAGGCATTGGGCGTTGCTCGTCGGGTGAGGGGCGGGGCGATCGCTCTCGGCCCTGAACCGTTCGCGCAACGGCATCGGCACAATGCCAGGGCCAAAGGAAGGATTGCCGAGAAGCTCGTCGATCTGATCCCCGCAGTCGGGACGGTCGCCTTCGATGCCTCGACCACGGTCCATCGGCTCGCCGCCTCCATGGAGATGGCACGCGATCTGGTCATCGTGACCAACGGCCTCGACACCTTTCATGCCGCGGTGGGCAAGCCGGGCATCACCGCTTCACTGACCGGCGGCACCCAGGAGCCGCGGACGGGAAGCCTGGTAGGACCGATCGCGGCCCGTGCCGCTCAGGGCTTTCTCTATGACGTGTTCGTCTGCTCCGCCGCGGCCGTGGATCATCCGATCGGCTCATCAGAGGCAAGCCTGGCCGAGTCGGAGGTGAAGCGGGCCTTTGCCGCGACCAGCAGCCGCATCATCCTCGCGGTCGACCACAGCAAGCTGGGGACACGCGCCCAGGCCAGGATGTTCGACCTGGTCGACATCGATCTGCTCGTCACCGATCTCGACCCTGTTGATGACCGCCTGACGCCTTATCGGCCCCTGGTCAGAGTGGCCTAGGTGTTGGCCGTGCGGAGAATCGGATTTGTCCTCAAGGTCAGACCGGAAATGATCCCGGAGTACAAACGAAGACATCAGGAGGTCTGGCCGGAGATGCTCGAGGCATTGAGTCGCACCGGGTGGCACAACTACACCCTCTTCATGCGCTCCGACGGCACCCTCTTCGGCTTTTTCGAGACCCCGAATTCTTTCGCGGCTGCCCTTGATGGCATGTCCCGTGAGGAGGTCAACGCGCGTTGGCAGGCTGAGATGTTGCCGTTCTTTGAGGGAGCGGGCGGCGCCGGGGACAGGATGATGGAAGAGCTAGTCGAGGTGTTTCACCTGGACTGAGCCGGCCGGGTCGCGTCTACCGTCGCGTGGATGAGTCACGGTCACGACGGGCATGGCGGGGGTCATGGCGACTCGTCCACCCACCCCGCAGGTCATGACAAACATGCCGGGCACAGCGTGGACATGTTCCGGGACCGCTTCTGGCTGTCTCTGGCCCTGACCCTGCCCATCGTCTTCTACAGCCCGATGGTGCAGGAATGGTTCGGATACACCGCACCCGTCTTCGCCGGCTCGGAGTGGATCGCCCCGGTGCTGGGCACGGTTGTCTTCATCTACGGGGGTGCTCCGTTCCTACGTGGCGCATTACAGGAGGCGAGGGACCGCCAGCCGGGGATGATGCTGCTGATCGGCATGGCGATCACGGTGGCTTATCTGGCTTCCTTGGCCACCACTCTCGGCTGGTTCGACCTCGACTTCTGGTGGGAGCTGGCCGCCCTGATCACGATCATGCTCCTCGGCCATTGGATGGAAATGAGGGCTATCGGGCAAGCGCGGGGCGCCCTGGCCGCCCTGGCCGAGCTGCTCCCCGACGAGGCGGAGAGGATCGTCGGGGGGGACTCTGAAACCGTGCCGATCTCCGCGCTCGCCGTCGGCGACCTGGTCCTGGTCCGTCCCGGGGCCAGGGTCCCGGCCGACGGGATGATCATCAGTGGTGGGGCGGAGATGGACGAGTCGATGGTGACCGGGGAGTCGAAACCGGTGAGCAAGGGGTCGGGAGCCAGCGTCGTCGCCGGGACCGTGGCCACCGACTCGGCGATCAGAGTCGAGGTCACCGCGGTCGGGGACGACACCGCGCTAGCCGGGATACAGAGACTCGTGGCACAGGCACAGCAGTCGAGGTCCCGAGCCCAGGTGCTGGCCGACCGGGCGGCGGCGTTGCTGTTCTATGTGGCCGTCGGAGCCGCCGCCATCACGGCCATCGTTTGGTGGGCTCTCGGGCAAGCTGAAGACGCGGTCACGCGCACCGTGTCGGTGCTGGTGATCGCGTGCCCTCATGCCCTCGGGCTCGCCATCCCGCTGGTCATCTCGATCTCCACCGGGTTGGCGGCGCGCAACGGGATCCTGGTCAAGGATCGTCTTGCCTTGGAGCGCATGCGCACCGTTGATGTTGTGCTCTTCGACAAGACGGGCACTTTGACCCGGGGCCGTCATGTGGTCGGTGATGTGGCCGCCGTCGACGGGGACATCAATCGAGTTCTGGCCCTGGCGGCGGCGGTGGAAGGAGATTCCGAGCACCCGCTGGCCCGCGCCATCGTGGCCGAAGCGGCCGAGCGTGGGCCCGTCCCCGTCGCCGGCGGGTTTCGGGCGATGAGCGGCCGTGGCGTCGAGGCGACGGTGGATGGCGCTTCGGTGGCCGTGGGCGGACCGGCGCTGCTGCGGGAGAGAGGGATTGAGATATCGACCGATCTCGAGACGACGGTCTCCGGCTGGGAGGACAGGGGCGCGGCCGTGCTCTATGTCATCAGGGGCGAGAAGGTGATCGGCGCCATCTCGTTGGAGGACGAGATACGACCCGAGTCACGAGAGGCGGTGGACCAGCTCCACCAGCTAGGCGTCCGGGTGGCGATGATCACCGGGGACGCCCGACAGGTTGCCGAGTCGGTGGCCGCGGCGCTGGGGATCGACGAGGTCCTGGCCGAGGTCCTGCCCGAGCAGAAGCACTCCAAGGTCGCCGAGCTACAGGATCGGGGTCTCGGGGTGGCAATGGTGGGCGACGGCGTCAACGATGCCCCGGCTCTGGCCCAGGCGGATGTCGGCATCGCCATTGGCGCCGGCACCGACGTCGCCATGGAGTCGGCCGGGATCGTCCTCGCTTCCGACGACCCGAGGGCGGTCGTCGCCACCCGACGTCTCTCCGCATCCGGTTATCGCAAGATGCTGCAAAACCTCGTTTGGGCCACTGGATACAACGTGGTGGCGATACCACTGGCCGCCGGTGCCCTGGCCTGGGCCGGAGTGGTACTGGGTCCGGCTGCTTCCGCGATCCTGATGAGCGTCTCGACCATCGTCGTGGCGATCAACGCCCAATTCCTCCGGAGTCTGGACCTGCGTGCCGGATGAGGCAGGAAGATACGTCATTTCCTCTCCACCAGGGTCATAACCCCAATCGCCGACTGTCCACCCGTCTAACGAAATCGGTCCCACCTCTCGCGCTTGTCGGGAGGCGTTGCCCGGCTGGTAGATCCGGTATTCGACGGCGCTCCCGCCGACGTGGATCCTGCTCTCGAACGGGATCCCGGACTCGGTCATGACCGATAGTCTCGCTCGGTCGGGACTGGCAAGGGGTAGATGCAGACCAACGCCAACATCAGCACCCTGGTCGATGGGTGGATGGAGCAGGGGCGGAGCGACGACACGATCCTGATCACTGCCGACGACGTCGCCTGGTCGGCCGGGCGTCTCCACCGAGGGGTGTCTGCGATCGCGGCCAGCCTCCGAGACATCGGGCTGGGCAGGGAGGATCGGGTCTTGCTCGTCCTCGACGACACCCCGGCGTTCCCCGCTGCGTTCCTGGGGGCGATGCGGATCGGGGCAGTGCCGGTCCCGGTCAACTTCCTGGCACGGCCAGACGACTTCGGCTACTTCCTCGACGACTCCTATGCGTCGGTTGCCATCATCGACAGCGCGTTTCTCGACGCGGTAGGGCCCCAGGTGGCGGCACGACCGTCGGTTCGTCTCGTTGTGGCCAATGGCGACGGGCCGGATGCCACCGGCTCATTCGACGCCTGGATCGCGGAGACCGAGGACGAGGTTGACCCGGTTCCGACCCACCCCGACGACATGGCCTTCTGGCTCTACAGCTCGGGGTCGACGGGGAGACCCAAAGGCGTGGTTCACCGCCATGCCGACGTGGCAGCCACCTGCGTCAACTATGCCGAGCCGGTGCTCGGAATCGGGCCGGGCGACATGGTGTTCTCCAGCACGAAGATGTTCCATGCCTACGGGCTGGGGAACAATCTGAGCTTCCCGATGTGGGCAGGGGCTACCTCCGTCTACCTGACCGGGCGGCCCACACCGGAACGAATCCTGGAGCGGGTTAGAACCCATCGACCTTCCCTCTACTTCTCGGTGCCGGCCCTGTACAACGCCGTCCTTGCCCACCCCGAGTTCGACGAGACCGATTGGTCGTCTGTCCGTCTCGGGATCTCGGCAGCCGAGCCGCTACCTCCTGAGATCTGGCGCCGCTTCCATGATCGGACCGGGGTCGAGATTCTCGACGGCGTGGGCTCGACCGAGATGTTGCATATCTATTGCTCCAACCGGGCCGGTGCGGTCAGGCCGGGAACCTCGGGCACACCTGTCGACGGATATGAGATGGAGGTCCGCGACCCGGAGGGTGCTCTCTGCCCGGTGGGGGAGGCGGGCGAGATGTGGGTCCGGGGCCCGAGCGCCCTCACCATGTATTGGCACCAACAGCAGCGGAACCGGGAAAAGATCCGTGGCGACTGGTTCCTCTCTGGTGACAGGTATCGGCAGGACCCGGATGGCTACTTCTGGTACGAGGGCCGTGTCGACGACATGATGAAAATCGGTGGGCTGTGGGTGAGCCCGATCGAGATCGAGAACCGGCTCCTGGAGCACCCGTCGGTGCGGGAGGCAGCGGTAGTCGCGATCGACATCGAGCACCTGTCCCGCATCAAGGCCGTGGTGATACTGGCCGAGGGCGTCTCCGGCGGTGAACCTCTGGACGCCGAGCTGCAGGCATGGTGCAAATCGGGGTTGCAGCGGTACCAGTTTCCCCACGTGATCGAATACGTAGATGATTTCCCACGGACAGCGACCGGGAAGATCCAGCGCTTCAGGCTGCGGGAGGGAGGTGGCTGAGTTGGCTACTCGGGAGCGTCGATCCAGCGGACTCCCAGGTCCTCGAGCCGCTCCCTGAAGCCGTAGAAGTCGACGCCTAGCTCACCTGCGGAAAGACGTGCCCTGACTTCCGCCTCGCGCACGATGCGCTGACCGGCCGCATCGCGCACGTCCCCGGCGCGCTCTCGCTCTACGACCGCCACGCCGTCGTCGTCGGCCACCACCACATCGCCGGGGCCGACCGTTGCGCCCCCACACACCACCGGGACGTTCACCGAGCCCGGCGTGGCCTTCACCGTCCCGGAGGCATGGATGACTCGTGACCAGACCGGAAGACCCATGCCGCGTAGCTCGTACACGTCACGGACCCCGGCGTCGACCACCACCCCGACGCACCCCCTGGCCATCACCGACGTGGCGAGCAGCTCGCCGAACATCCCGTTTGTCGAGGGGGCGGTGGTTGCGATGATGAGGATGTCCCCTGGCTCGATGACCTCCACCGCGGCGTGGATCATGATGTTGTCCCCCGGGGCGCAGGAGACCGTCACTGCAGACCCGGAGATCCGAGCCCCCTCCTGGATGGGTCTGATCTCGTGATCGAGGAGGCCGGCTCCGCCTGCCTCGTGAACTGTGGCCACTCCGGCGGCACCCAGCTCGGCGATGATCCCGGCATCGACCCGGGGGACGTGTCGTACCACGACTCCGTCGCCCATCTCAGCCGAGCTCTCTCGCAACCTGGGGGAACACCCGCTGGTATGCCTCCGCCTTGGCGTCGGTCACCAGACCCAGGTTGGGGCCGGAGTTGCGGATGGCCTGAACCCCACGTCTGGTCGCCACATCCGTGTAGTAGTCCCAGAGGTGTTCCTGACCGTCCATGCAGCGCATCGCTTCCAGCTTTTGGTCCCACACCTCGGTTATGTCGAGGAGCACGTCGGGCATGAAGCCCGAGTATTCGGTCTGATGGGGCTCGAAAAGGAATACCGGGGGTGCCCCGAGCACGTCTGTACCGGGGTCGTAGCCGGCCGCCTGGGCGATGATGCGGGCTTGGGTGGCGATCGAGTGAGCCGTCTCGTGATCACGATTCCACGGGTCACGCTCGCTGTGGGTGAGAACGATGGTGGGGCGGATTTCCCGATGGACCTTCACCAGGCGGTCGAGGAGCTCGGGGGTCTCCACCAACGGATAGTCATTGGCGTCGAAGACGCTGAGGTCGGCTCCGAGGACCTTGGCCGCCGCCTCGGCTTCGGCATGCCGCACCTCCTTGACCTGCTCGAGGTCCATGCCCTGGCGCCAGTATCGAGCCGACTCCCCACGCTCCCCATAGGCAAGGCAGACCACGGTGACGTCGTGCCCGCGGTTCGCGTAGAGGGCGATGGCGCCACCGGCACGCCACACGAAGTCCCCCACGTGGGCGCTGATAACCAGTAGCGACTCCTGACTCATCCCACCAACCCTATCTGCGCCATTTGGTCGCTAACTTCGCTTTCGAGGCACTTCGACCCATGAGCTCCGACCCCACCGGCATTCGCTGCATGTTGATGCGCGGTGGCACGTCAAAAGGTGCGTTCTTCCTGGCCGATGACCTCCCACGCGCCACAGCCGACCGCGATGAGTTGCTGCTGCGGATCATGGGCTCGCCGGACCCGAGGCAAATCGATGGCGTCGGTGGTGCCCACCCGCTCACCACCAAGGTTGCCGTGGTCGGACCCTCCGAGCGCGACGACATCGGCATCGAGTATCTCTTTCTCCAGGTGTCGGTGGACCGCCCGGAGGTCACCGACAGGCAGAACTGCGGGAACATGCTGGCGGCGGTTGGCCCTTTCGCCCTGGAGCGGGGGCTTATCAGCTCGACCGATGGCCGGGCCCAGGTGCGGATCCTGATGAAGAACACCGGCGGAGTAGCGGTTGCCACCTTCCCCGTCGAAGCGGGAAGGCCCGTCTATGCGGGCGAGACCGAGATCGCCGGGGTGCCCGGCGGTGCCGCGGAGATTCTGATCGAGTTCGAGGACATCGCCGGGTCCAGCACCGGGGCTCTTCTCCCAACGGGTCGGTCCGTGGAAAAGGTGGGCGGTGTCGAGGTCACACTGATCGACAACGGGATGCCGGTAGTCGTGCTGCGGGCGTCCGATGTCGGGGTCATGGGTGATGAGACCTGCGAAGATTTGGAGGGCAATGCCGATCTCCGCCAGAAGCTCGAAGAGATCCGGCTGGTCGCCGGCCCGTTGATGAATCTCGGTGACGTCAGCCGGGCCACCGTGCCCAAGCTGTCTCTGGTGTCGCCGCCCCGGGCCGGGGGCGCCATCTCCACCAGGACTTTCATCCCCCACCGATGCCATCAGGCGATCGGAGTGCTCGGGGCGGTCAGCGTTGCCACCGCCTGTCTTCTCCCAGGGTCTCCCGCCTCCCAACTGGCCCGTCTCGAGCCGGGCTCCGACATCGTCCGGATCGAGCATCCGAGCGGCTCTTTCGACGCCCACGTCCGTCAAGATTCCGGGCCAGAGCACGAGATCCTCGGCGCCGGGATCATCCGCACCGCTCGCAAGCTGATGGACGGGACGGTCTTTCCACGGCCCGGCTGAGTGCCGGAAGATTAGGGTGCGCCGGTGCCACGGGCGGGTGACTGGTCCCGGCCTGACCCGAGCCGGGAGGACGGGTGTCACCTACGTGGCCGATGAGGAGGAAAGACATGAGGACCATTCGCCCAAGTGTGAGATTGCTGATCCTGGTTGCGGTGATGGCGTTGATCGGAGCCGCCTGCGCCGGGGACGACGCGAGCGACACGACCGAGCCCGCCACGGACACCACGGAGCCGGCCACCGACACGACGGAGGCGCCGACGGAAACGACAGAAGCGCCGACGGACACAACGGAGGCGGCCTCCGGTGAGCCGATCATGATCGGTTTGCTATCCGACCTGACCGGATTCACTCCCTGGGCCGTCCAAGCCCGCGATGGGATGCTTCTCGCCGCCGAGGAGATCAATGCTGCCGGTGGTGTCGACGGGCAGATGATCGAGATCGTGGAGCAGGACTCGGAGAACGATGCCGATGCCGGTGTCGCCGGGTTCGAACGGCTCGTCGAGGATGGAGTGGTCGCCCTTGGCGGCATCATCTCCAGCACGGTCGGCGCCGCCGTCTCACCGCTCGCCGAGGAGTTGCAGATGCCTACGTTCCTGGTCAAGTCCGGGACCGAGGTCGCTCTCACCGCGGACAGCCGCTTCATGTTCCGCACCTGTCTCCCTGCGGCTCCGATGGACGCGGCTCCTGTTCTCCAGTATGCCCAGGAGCAGGGTCTCACCAACGTCGGGGTCATCGTCGCCGACTACGCCTGGGGGCAGGCGTTCGCGGGTGCGGTAGAAACCACCTTCGAGGGCTCCGGTGTCGACTTTGGCGAGATTCAGGTGGCGCCGGTTCCCCCGGACACCGATTTCACGCCCTTTGTTCGGAACATGGCCGATGCGGGTGCTGAGATGGTGATAGCCACCGGTCACCCGCCAGGGAACTCGGCGATCCTCGGGCTATCGGCGGACCTGATCGGCGACGTGCCGGTCACGGGCGCCTGGGTGCCCCCGGACCTCGCTGTCGGGCAACAGGTCGACGTCGCGGTCGGGCGGTACGCCGACTTCGCCTGTGCCGATTACACCAGCGAGAGCTACGCCGCGCTGGCCGAGCGCTATTTCGCATTCTCTGAAAACACGTTCATGTCGGACGACGCCGTCGCCGGCCACGGCATCGTCACGATGGTGGCCCAAGCGGTGGGTGAGGTGGGTGACGACCCGGTGGCCGTCGCCGAGTACATGCACCAGAACTCGTTCGATCTCGAGGGCTACGCCCATCCGCTGAGCTGGACCGAGTGGGGTGAGTTGGCAGAGGCCCAGCCGATTTTCTTCCGGATCACGGAGGGTCCGGCTCCCGCAGGGCTCAATGAGGCCGGCGAATGGTGGTTGGAGGTGCTGACCCAATCCGAGCCACTCGAGCCCTACCAGCCGTAAAGGACGGGATGCCCCTACTCGAGCTGGAGGACATGTCGAAGACCTTCGGCGGCCTCCCGGCCGTGAACGGGGTGAATTTGGGGGCCGAAGATGGCGAGATTCTCGCCATCGTCGGCCCCAACGGTGCCGGGAAGAGCACCCTGCTCAAGATGATCGCGGGTCTGGAGAATCCCAGCCGGGGTCTGATCCGGTTCGCCGGTCAGGACATCACCGAGTACCCACCCCACCGGATTCGTCAGAAGGGGATCGCCATGGTGCAGCAGGCCCCGCGCTCGTTTCTCAACATGAGCGTGCTGGAGAATGCGACCCTGGGCGCCATGTTCGGTGCAGTGACCGGTCGGCGTGTCGAGGTGGAAGCGGTTGCCATCGGCGACGAGATGCTATCGCTGGTGGGCCTGGCTGACCGGCGGCACGACCATGTCGGAAGCCTGAATCTCCACGAGCAGCGTTTCCTGGCACTGGCGCGGGCGTTGTCCGGCCATCCCAAGCTGCTCCTCCTCGACGAAGTCATGGCGGGGTTGAACGATGCGGAGCTGGCTTCATCGATCGAGATGGTGCGAACGATCCGTGAGCGCTTCGGATTGACGGTGGTCTGGGTCGAGCACGTCATGCAGGCAGTGATGCAGCTGTCGGAGCGTGTCGTCGTGCTCGATTTCGGCCGGGTGCTGGCCGAGGGGCCTGCCGACGCCGTGATGCGCGACGATGCGGTCATCCGGGCCTATTTGGGAGCGGGGACCGGGTGATGCTCGAAGTAAGCGGGCTCGCCGCCGGATACCAGGGCAGCGAGGTGGTGCGGGACGTCGACTTCCACGTGGAGTCTGGCGAGGCGGTGATGATCATCGGGTCGAACGGCGCCGGGAAGACGACCTTGTTCCGCTCCATGCTCGGGCTCCTCCCACCTACGTCGGGCGCGGTTCGGTTCCAGGGCTCCGACCTGGTCGGCATGCCCGCACAACGGATCGCCCGTCTCGGGATCAGCTTCGTCCCCGCCGAGCGGCGCCTCTTCCCGAGGATGTCGGTACAGGAGAATCTCTCCCTCGGGGCTTACCCCGGTCGTCCCGACCCCGAGACAGTCGAACTGGTCATGGGTCTATTCCCTCGTCTGGCCGAACGAAGACGTCAGCACGCCGGCACGATGAGCGGAGGCGAGCAGCAGATGCTGGCGATGGGCCGGGCCCTGATGGCCAAGCCCGGTCTCCTGGTGCTCGACGAGCCCACCACCGGTCTTGCCCCCAAACTCGCGGCAGAGGCCTACGAGGCCCTTGGTGTGCTTCGGGGGCGAGGGTTGACCGTGCTGGTCGCCGAGCAGCAGGTGCCGCTGGCGATGGCGTTCAGTGACCGAGGCTACGTTTTGGAGAACGGGGTGATCGAACTGGAGGGGACCTCCGAGGCGCTGGCGAGGAACCCGGAAGTCAGGCGTTCCTACCTCGGTGTGACGTGATCGCCAACATTCTCGACGGGGTCGTGCTCGGGCTTCAGTTCGGCTTGCTCGCCGCCGGGCTCACCCTGGTCTACGGCCTGGGTGGCGTGCTCAACCTGGCCTACGGGCAAATGGCGGTCGTATCCGCCATGGCCGTCTTGTTCGCTATCGACGCAGGAGTGCCCACCCTGCCCGCGGTTGGCATCGGGCTTGCAGTCGGTGTCGTGCTCGGGTTGATATTGGACCAGACCATTCTGCGCCCGATTTACCGTATCCAAGGTGAGGCCAGGGTTCTGCTCAGCCTGCTCCTCACGCTCGGGGTGGCCTTCATCGTCGACGGATACCTCACCTGGCGGTATCCGACGCAGGGGCTCACTCTGCGCATCGGTGGGGGGCCGATGGACATCCTCGGTGTCCCCATGCGGCGGGGCAGTATCGTGGCGTCGGGCATAACTCTGGTCGCTCTCGGCACCCTCTTTGCTTTCTTCCGGGGGACCACCCTGGGTCGGGCGGTCCGCTCGGTGATCGAGGACGAGGAGGGGGCACGTCTGGTTGGGATCGATCCGCGACGCATGCTCCGTATCATCCTTGCCCTCAGCGGTCTCCTCGCCGCGCTGGTGGCGGTGACGCAGTCGATGGTCCGGCCGATCACCGTGTCGGCCGGGTTCAGCATCACCGTGTTCGCCCTCATCGTCACCGTGGTGGGGGGACTGGGGAGTGTCACGGGGGCCATGCTCGCCGGGATCATCCTCGGGACCATCAGCAACATCGCCGCGTCGTACATCGGGACATTCCTGTCCCTGATCATCCTGCTCGGTGCGGCAGGGGTGACCATTCTCATCCGACCGTCCGGGCTGCTTGGAGTAAGCGAATGATGGAGCGGTACACCGAAGCAACCGGCACCTCGCTGATTGGTGGCACCGAGCGGCGGGCGTCGCGATCGCTCTCGGCGTTGTTGATTCCGATAGCACTCATCGGAGCGGTCCTTGCACTCGTGCCCCTGTGGCTCGGAGAATCCCGGGTCCTGATGGGAGTCGCCGTCCTCGGTCTCGCCTTTGCCTGCTACACGATCGGTTTCAATCTGATCTTTGGCAGTACCGGTCAGCTCTTCCTATGTGTCGGGGCCCTGGCCGGGGTCGGTGGCTACGGGGGCGCGATCCTTGCCGACACTGTTGGGCTGCCCATCCTCGCGAGCATCGTCCTGGCGACCCTCGGCGCCAGCCTGGTGGGCGGGCTGTTGAGCTGGATCGCAGTGCGGCGCTCGCTGGGCGTGATCTTCACCGGGATCATCACCCTCATCTTTGCCCTCGCCTTCGAGAACCTATTGCTTGGGCTGGGCGGTGTTACCGGGGGCGAGTCGGGCTTCGCCATCTCGTCGGGAGCGGACGGCTTCCTGCGCCAGCGAGTTCCGCCCTATTACGTGATGCTGGGACTCGTCCTGGTGTTTGTGGCGGTCCACGGACTGCTGCGCCGGTCCCATGTGGGTTGGGCGTTCCGGGCCCTACGGGATGACGAGGTGGCTGCGGAGCTGGCCGGAGTCGACGTTGCACGCTATCGGGTGTACGCCGCCCTGATCGGTGCCGCGATGCTGGGTCTGGCCGGAGCGACCTACGCCTTCACCGAGGGCCGGATCAGCCCCACCACCTTCGGGTTCGCCCAGGTAGACGTGGTCGTCATTGTGATGCTGGCTTTCGGCGGCATCGGCACCCTGTTCGGGCCGATACTCGGGGCGATCACCTTCACCGCCATCGACGAGGTGATGATCGAGCTCGGCCAGCTCCGGGTGCTCGTCTACGGGATCCTCATCATCGTGTTGTTCCTTTGGATCCCACGCGGTGTCATCCCGACCCTGGGAGACTTGATGCGCCGCCAAAGAAGTCCTGCCCGAAGGGAGGAGTGACAATCCGCTCCAATCTCGACATCGCCCACCTCGGATACGTGGAGCTGTTCACCCCGACGCTCGACGAGAGCCTCCGCTTCTTCACTGACGTGCTCTCCATGGAGGTCGTCGACTCTGTCGACGCCACCGCTTACCTCCGCGCCTGGGACGACTACGAGCGCTTCAGCCTCAAGCTGACCGCCCGCTCCGAGGCCGGGATTGGTCGAGTCGGCGTTCGAGCCTCCGATGAGGAAGCCCTCTATCGCCGCGTCGAGGAGATCGAGTCATCCGGCCTGGGTCATGGCTGGGTCGACGGGCAGCCCGGGAGAGGAGCGACATTCGCCTTCTCAGATCCCGATGGGCACGAATGGGACCTCTACTTCGAGTCGGAGCGATTCATGCCCCCGGAGTCGGTGGCACCAGCTCTCAAGAACCAGGCCCAGCGCCGCCCCAACCACGGGATCGGCGTTCGCCGTCTGGACCATGTCAACTTCCTGGCGGCCGATGTGGAGAGCAGCCGAGACTTCGTCGTCTCGGTGCTGGGCGCCCGGCCCACAGAGCAGATCCAGCTCGATTCCGGAGACATCGCCGCGATCTGGATGACCTTCACCAACAAGGGCTACGACGTGGTCTACACCAACGACTGGACCAAGACACCGGGTCGGCTCCACCACGTGGCCTTCGCGGTGGATCAGCGTGAGGACATCCTGCGAGGGGCAGACCTGTTCCTGGAGGCCGGCGTCTTCATCGAGACCGGGCCCCACAAGCACGCCATCCAACAGACGTTCTTCCTCTATGTGTGGGAGCCGGGGGGGAACAGGGTGGAGATCGTGAACGCCGGGGCTCGATTGGTCTTGGCTCCGGACTGGGAGCTGATCACCTGGACCGAAGCCGACCGGGCGAAGGGTCAGGCTTGGGGTCTGAAGACAATCGAGTCGTTTCACACCCACGGCACTCCACCGGTCGCTCATCCCTCGGATCGATGACGGCCCGCTTCTTCGATTCCCGCGCCGCCTACCTCCTTTTCAGCACCGCGACAAACGAGAAGCCGGTCGTCGCGGCTCGGATCGGATCCGAGCTCGACCGGGTCGCTCCCGGAAGCAAGGCGCTCCACCTGCTGGATGCCGGCATGGGAGATGCAACCGTTCTGACCGAGCTGCTGCGAAGACTCCACAGAACCTTCCCCCACGTCCCTTGGCTGATTGTGGGCAAGGAGATCAGCATCGAGGACGTGAGGCTCTCGCTTGACAAACTGGCCGATCGCTTCCTCGAGCACCCGGAGATGGTCTTCGTGGTGACCAACATGTCCTACCGGGAGGCCCCCCATCTGACCCCACTACGAGAGGAGACCGGAACCGAGCCGAGGTGGACGACGGTGGCCCTCGAAGGCACGACGGCATTCGACTTCTCCCGTCAGATCAGAGGCCTCTATGACGCCCTGGTCGACGACTGGGCCGTTCGCACCAGCCCGAAGACGGGGAATCCCATCTACGTCCATCCATCGGTGCTGGTCCTCTATCGCAAGGACCGGGAATTCATCCTGGGCGATGTCATACCGAGACGGGGCACGGGTCCGGGACTGAGCTATCAGCTGATCATCGCCTCTCAGCCGTACCGGGCTCGCACCTCCGTCGATCAAAAGATGGGGACGGTCATCACCCCCCTGGCCAGGGTCCTCGCCCCGGGTGGCCGGATGGTGGTGGTCCACTCCCACGGCCACGACCCGGGCCTGGAGATCATCAAGGGGGTCTGGCCCGAGGAGGACCCATTTCAGACCAACCGACATGTCCTCGCCGCGGCGGCCCCGGACCATTTCGTCGAGCCGGGCGATGAGGATCTCACGTTCGAGCCCACGACCGACGAAGAAGCGGTATTTCGCTATCACCTGCACGCCATGCCCTCGGAGCTGCAGGAGCACATCGGCACCTCGTTGATCGTCGCAGCATGGAACGCCGCGACATACGTGGCCCAGATCGACGAGGAGCGGTTGTCCGAGGCGGTCGGCTCGGGTCGTTATGTACCGGCCACCCGGGCGGTGATCCAGGAATACGAGGGGGTGTGGTTCAACGACGAGGCCTTCGTGATATCCCGGCCCGGGCGCTGACCCCAAAAAGTCATGGCGGACGCGGAGCGGTACCCTCGGCAATGACCGCGACCCATTCCAAGGAGATGACATGAGCGAGCGGCCACCCTTCCGGGCAGATCACGTTGGCAGCTTCCTTCGGCCGAAGACAGTGGTGGACGCCCGGGCGCAACGAGCCGAAGGCGAGATCGGCCCCGAGGAGCTGCGGGAGGTCGAGGACGAAGCCATCGCCGAGGTGGTGCGTCAGCAGGAGGACGTCGGGCTGAGGGGGATCACCGACGGCGAGTTCCGTCGCTTCATGTTCCATGTCGACTTCCTCGAGCAGCTCGATGGGGTGACGGTCACCGAGGGGAATTTCCTCGCCAGATTCCATCGACTGGACGGGTCCGAGATCGAGTTCTCCCCGCCGACCATGGGTGTCGACGCGCCGATCCGTCATGCGCGGCCAATCCAGGGGGCCGATTTCGACTACCTCGCCTCGCAGGTGACCAAGACACCGAAGGTCTCGATCCCGGCGCCCTCGATGCTCCATTTCCGTGGCGGGCGGCAGGGTATCAGCGAGGATGTCTATCCCGATCTCGAGCAGTTCTTCGACGACCTCACCACCGCCTATCGGGAAGAGATCGCCGACCTGGCCTCACGAGGGGCCCGATATGTGCAGATGGACGACACCAACCTCGCCTATCTCTGCGACCCGGAAGTGCGGGAGCGGACCGCCGCCCGCGGCGACGACCCGGATGAGCTGACCAGGCTCTACAGCCGTCTGGTCAACGACGCCTTCGCGGGCCGGCCCGATGACATGGTCGCCGCGATCCATCTCTGCCGGGGGAATTTCCAGAGCGCGTGGGTGACCAAGGGTGGGTACGAGCCGGTGGCCGAGATCCTGTTCAACGAGATGGATGTCGATGCCTTCTTCCTCGAGTACGACGACGAGCGCTCCGGTGATTTCGCCCCCCTTCGTTTCGTCCCCGAAGGAAAGATGGTGGTGCTCGGGTTGATGAGCTCGAAACTGGCCGACGTCGAAGAGGCAGACGACGTCCAAAAGCGGATAGACGAGGCGGCGGAGTACGTGGCGTTGGACCAGCTCGCCTTGAGCCATCAATGTGGTTTCTCCTCCACAGTGCACGGCAACAAGATCACACCGGACGACCAGTGGCGGAAGCTCGCTCGCACCGTCGAGGTGGCCCACGACGTCTGGGGTTACTGAGGCCACTGACTGACCGGTCGGGTAGGATCGGGCCGTGATCGATTTTCAGACCGATCCCGGCCGCTACCGCCATTGGCGTCTCCGCTTCGACGGGCCGGTGGCCTACCTCGACATGGATGTGGATCCTTCGGCTGGGCTCCACGAGGGCTACGAGATGAAGCTCAACTCGTACGACCTGGGTGTCGACATCGAGCTGGCCGACGCGGTGCAGCGTCTCCGGTTCGAGCACCCGGAGGTCGGGGCAGTGGTGATCGGGTCGCTGAACGACAAGGTCTTCTGCGCCGGAGCCAACATCGGCATGCTGGCCGTCTCGCCCCATCCCCTGAAGGTCAATTTCTGCAAATTCACCAACGAAACAAGACACGCCATCGAGGACGCCACCGCCAACTCCGGTCAGCGGTATCTCACCGCCGTGAAGGGAAATGCCGCCGGGGGCGGGTATGAGCTTGCCCTCGCCACCGATCACATCATCCTCATCGACGACGGCTCGTCCTCGGTCGCGTTGCCGGAGGTCCCCCTGCTCGGGGTCCTGCCCGGGACCGGTGGCCTCACCCGACTGATCGACAAGCGGCACGTCCGCCGGGATCGCGCCGATGTGTTCTGCACGGTGGAGGAGGGGATAAAAGGCAAGCGCGCTTTGGAATGGCGTCTGGTCGACGAGCTGGTTGCCTCTTCCTCGTTCGATGAGACTGTCAAGAGTCAGGCGCGGGAGATGGCCACGGCTACCGATCGGCCCGCGGACGCCGAGGGGTTGGAGCTCACCCGGCTCCAACGCGATTTCAGCGACGACACCATCACGTATAGCTCGCTTCGCGTCGAGATCGATCGGGCCATTCGGACCGCCACCTTGACCATCAGCGGTCCCGTTGACGGAGACCACGGTCGGGGCGCCGGTTTCTGGCCGTTGCGCCTGGCCCGTGAGCTCGACGACGCCATCCTCCACCTCCGGGTCAACGAGCTCGAGATCGGCACGCTGATACTGCGTAGCGTGGGCGAACCCGACCTGGTGGAGAGCTTCGACCGCCTCCTCGGCCCGGAGGGCGACTGGTTCCTCAGAGAGGTGACTCTCTACTGGAAGCGTCTGCTTAAACGGCTGGATGCCACCTCACGCACTGTGATCTGCCTGGTGGAGCCGGGGAGCTGCTTCGTCGGTTTCCTGGCCGAGGTCGTCCTGGCCGCCGACCGGAGCTACATGCTCGAAGGCCCCTGGCCCGGGGAGGACGGGGAAGCGATGATGAAGCTCACCCGCTCTTCGGCCGGCTTGCTCCCCATGGCCAACGATCTGACGCGTCTCGAAACCAGGTTCTGGGGCGACGACGCCGGCCTCACAGCCGCCGTGAATGCCATCGGTCAGCCACTCGAAGCGGCCGAAGCCTACGAAGCAGGCTTGGTCACCGATGTCATGGACGACATCGACTGGAAGGACGAGTTGCGGGTGATGATCGAGGAGCGGGCCGGGTTCTCACCCGACAGCCTGACCGGCATGGAGGCCAATCTCCGGTTCCCCGGGCCTGAGACCATGGAGACCAAGATCTTCGGCCGCCTCACGGCCTGGCAGAACTGGGTGTTCCAGCGGCCCAATGCGTCGGGTGAGGCGGGTGCGTTGCGCCGTTATGGGACCGGCCTTCGCCCCGACTACGACCAGAGGAGGGTGTGATGACCACAGAGATGGTCGACTACGACCTGCTGATCCCCAACAACGTCGGTCTCGCCGATGATCCCAAGCTCCGACGGGCCTTGGAGCAGTGGCACCCGGGCTACATCGAGTGGTGGATGTCGATGGGGCCTGACGGCTTCCAGATGGCCGACGTCTGGCTGCGCACCGCGATCAGCGTCGAGAAGGAGGGTTGGGCAAAGTTCGATTACGTGAAGATGCCCGAGTACCGCTGGGGGATACTCCTCGCCCCTGAGGTCGAAGATCGCACGATTCCCTGTGGCGAGCACGTCGGGGAACCGGTGTGGACCGAGGTGCCGGGGGCATACCGGGCGATGCTCCGGAGGCTCATCGTGATCCAGGGTGACACCGAGCCGGCATCGGTCGAGCAGCAACGATTCCTCGGTTCCACCGCTCCATCCATCTATGACATGCGCAACCTCTTTCAGGTCAACGTGGAGGAGGGCCGTCATCTGTGGGCCATGGTCTATCTCCTGCAGAAGTATTTCGGCAGGGATGGGCGCGAGGAGGCTCAGGAGTTGCTCGAGCGCCAATCGGGGAGTGCGGAGAAGCCGCGGATGCTCGGGGCATTCAACGAGGCGACTCCGGACTGGCTCTCCTTCTTCATGTTCACGTATTTCACCGACCGTGACGGGAAGATGCAGCTCGAGGCACTCGCCCAGTCCGGGTTCGATCCCCTATCACGGACCTGCCGGTTCATGCTCGCCGAGGAAGCCCACCACATGTTCGTGGGATACACCGGGGTGAAGCGAATCGTCGAGCGGACGGCACAGGCGATGGCCGACGGAGGTGTCGAGGACCCATACGACACCGAGGCGGTCCGGCGTCTCGGGGTGATCGACCTCCCTTCCATCCAGCGCAAGACCAACCTGCATTTTTCCCTGACGCTCGACCTGTTCGGCTCGGAGGAATCCACCAACGCCGCCAACTTCTTCAACGCCGGGGTCAAGGGACGGTTCCACGAGGACCGGCTCGAAGACGACCACCGGCTGGTCGACGACACCTATCCAGTGATGAAAGTGGTCGACGGGGAGCTTCGCCAGGTCGGCGTCCCGGCCTTGAACGCGCTGAACGCCCGGCTCCGGGATGACTTCATCGAAGACTGCCAGGCCGGGATCACCCGCTGGAACAACGAGATTTCCGATCGGGGCATCGATTTCGAGATCGTCCTGCCCCACGTCGCCTTCAACCGCCGGATCGGGGAGTTCGGTGAGATCGCGGTCACGCCGGAAGGCGATCTGATATCCCGTGCCGAGTTGGAGCAGAACCGCGACCGTTGGCTCCCGACCTCGGACGATCAGGGATACATCGAGAGCCTCATGCAGCCCGAGCTGACACCGGGCGAATTCGCCGGGTGGATCGCCCCTCCCTCGCGCGGTATCCAGGGAAGGCCCACCGACTTCGAGTACGTGAGGCTGCCATGACCCAGGCGGCCACTCGGGCTCGGGCCGCAGAGGATCGGCGGGCGGAGCTGATCCGGGTGGCCTACAAGGTGCTGGCCCGGGATGGCGTGCATCGCGTGCCGCTCCAACAGATCTCAACCGAGGCCGGCGTCTCCAAGGGCTTGCTGATCTATCACTTCCAGACCAAAGGCGGTCTGGTTCTTGCCTCTCTGGAGTGGGTCCTGGAGTCGACCGAGGCCCGGATCAGGGAGCACCTCGCCGAGGCCGATGATCCCGCCATCGCCATCTCCAAGGTCGTGGATGCGGTGTGGATCGGCCCGGAGGCGAATCGCGATTTCTTTCGTTTCTATCTCGACGGAGTCGAGCACCAGGCCCGCTCGCCGGAGTTCGACGAGTTCGCCGACAAGGCGAGATCGATCATGAACAGCTTTTACCGGGAGGTCATAGTGGCCGGGGTGGAGGCCGGTGTGCTCGATGTCGACGACCCGACTGTTGCGGCGATTCAGATGCGGGCTGTCATCGAAGGCATGTTCCTTCAGTGGCTCCAGACCAGCGACTGGCGCACCAACCACCAGGAGTACAAGGACCACTGCCGCCAGGCGTTGCTGCGAGTCCTCAGGGCATCGGACTGACCCATCGCCAACTTCGCCGGGCCGTCGAAGGCGTGCGCAACGCCGAGATCTAGGCGGCAGCTACCTTGATGCCGATGAGCAAGGTCGACCCCCATGTCTTCGTGATCTTTGGTGGCACCGGAGACCTGGCCCAGCGCAAGCTCATCCCGTCGCTATACCGATTGATCAGGGACGAGGAGGCAGGCGATCGTTCTGTGGTTCTTGGCGTGTCCCGCCATGGGGTCGGAGACGCCGCCTACCGGGAATGGGCCACGGAGGCACTAGTCGCCGGCGGTCTCGACGGCGACGAGGTGGAGCAATGGTGCCGGCTGAACCTCCATCATCAGGCGCTCGGCGACGACGAATCCGGGTACGTCGCCCTGCGGGAGCGGATCGAGACCATCGAGGCCGAGAGGGGCATGCCCGGAAACCGAGTCTTCTACATGGCCATCCCTCCGGGAGCATTCGCCCCGACGATCCAGGGACTGGGGAGTTCGGGGCTCAACCGGGGCCCAGGATGGGCTCGCGTAATCGTGGAGAAGCCGTTCGGCACCGATCTCGGGTCGGCCCAGGCCCTCAACGAGCTATTGCTGTCACATTTCGAAGAGGCCCAGATCTACCGGATCGACCATTACCTGGGCAAGGCGACGGTTCAGAATCTTCTCACTTTCCGGTTCACCAACCCCATGTTCGAACGCCTTTGGAACAGGGATCGGGTCGGCCGCGTCGAGATCACCGTCGCGGAAGACCTGGGCATTGGCGGTCGAGCCGGGTATTACGAGCGGGCGGGGGTGGTGCGGGACATGGTGCAGAACCACCTCACCCAGCTGCTCGCCCTCGTAGCGATGGAGCCCCCGAACGTCTTCGACGCCGACCGGATCCGCGACGAGAAGGTGAAAGCCGTGACGGCAGTGGCACCTATCGATGAGGCCGATGTCGTGTACGGAAGGTACGACGCGGGTTGGCGAGACGGCAGACCAGTGCCCGGCTATCTCGAGGAAGAGGGTGTCAACAAAGACTCGACCACACCGACCTTTGTCGGGCTGAGGCTCTACGTCGACACCTGGCGCTGGCAAGGGATCCCGTTCCTGCTCAGGACCGGGAAGAGGCTGCCGGAGCGATCCACCCACATTGCCGTGACCTTCCGGGAGCCCGCTCTCTGCGTATTCCACGGGCGTCGCGACGATTGCCTCCACGAGCCCGATGTCCTCCTCATCATCCTCGAGCCCGACGAGGGATTCTCTCTGCGCTTCAACGTCAAGGCCCCGCATGAGGACACCGCGATCGTTCCCCAGACCCTGCATTTCCGATACTCGGATGTTTACGGGCAACTACCCGACGCCTATCAGACGCTGATTCTCGACATCCTCGAGGGCGATCAGACGTTGTTCGTCAGGGCGGACGAAGTCGAGGCATCATGGCGTCTCTACGACCCGCTGCTCGAGCACCTGCCCAAGCTGATCGGCTATGAGGCAGGGACGTGGGGGCCGCCCGAGATGGATCAGGGCGTGCCGCTGGGCGGCGAGCAGTGGATGCGCCGCCTCACGTGACCTGCAAAGTGATCCCGTCCATCGGATAGAGCTCGAACTCGACGGTCGTGCCCGGGGTGAGATCGATCGGAGGCACCACCGAGCCGCAGATGACGACCTCGCCTGCCCTCATCATCTCGCCACGGTCCGCCAACAGACCGAAGAGATGAAAGACCACATCGATCACACCGCCGGTGAGGTCTTCCAGGCGGTCGGTCTTGGCCTGCTCCCGGCCATCTACGCGAACCCGCGCTTCCAGACCGGTGAGATCGGCGCCGGCGCGACCGGGATCGACAGGGCCGAGGACGACGCCTCGGTGGAATATGTTCCCCACGAGGATCTCGTGCACGTCATCGGGCGGAGGGTCGATGTCGGCCAGCTCGATGGCGGGCCCGATCGCCGAGATCGCAGCCCGGGTCTCCTCGCGGCCGCTGCCCGGAGGTAGATCGGACCCCAGATACGCCGCCAGCTCCGGCTCGGCGACCGGACGGGCCCACCCCGAGATGTCAACGTCGGCTCGATCGTCGATCAGCGTGGCATCGGTCAAGAACCCGACCAGCGGGCCATCGAGGGCGAATCGCTCTTGCCAGACCGGGGCGCCGAAGCCCGCCTTCCATCCAAGTGGCCGATGGCCTCCGGAGATGAGCTCGCCTCGGAGCCGCAGTTGGTCCGCCAAGCCACTGTTCACCGCTGAAAGGCTCATTCCAGGAGCTCATAACCAGCCGCATCGAGAGAGCCGGCCCCGCTCCAGCCCCAAACCAGGGTGACCTCCTCGTCTCCGGTGTTGTCGAAGCCGTGCCACAGGCCCCGTCGCGTGAACAGGACATCTCCTTCGCCGGCAGGCTGGTCCTCGTCGTCGGTGTAGATCATCCCGTGGCCGGAGAGGACGATCAGGAACTCGTCGGCATTGGGGTGACGGTGCCGATCGTGTCGGGCTCCCGGCGGTAGAACGGTCCAGCCGAGGAGGAGGTCGTCGGAGCCCGCCTTGGCCGCGTCGACCAGGAACTGCACCCTCATGTCGACCCAGCCCTCATCCTCGCGCAGCCCTCCTTCGACTGCCACGTCGTGACGGTTGATCCGGAAACGGTCCGTCATTCGTCTCCTCCCAATCGTCGATAGACGTCGAAAACGGTGACAAAGTCGCGATGGCTCAGTCCGAGACCGTGGCAGGCGTTGAGCATCTCGTTCGCCGCGGCGGCGAGAGGCACGGGACTGCCCTGACGCCGGCCCAAGTCGAGGGCGAGCAACATGTCCTTCTGCTGCACGGTGACATTTGCCAATGGCTTGTCGGGCATGTTGCCCTCCAGGATGAATTGGCCCCTATAGCCCATGACCGGGGAGGCAACGACGCTCTTGAGCATCGCGTCGACCGCCACCGCGCGGTCGACTCCACCCTTCTCGGCCAACGCGACGGCTTCGCTGAAAGCCACCATCTCTACGATCAGACAGAGATTGATCGCCACCTTCATCTGGACGGCCATACCGCTTGCCCCTATGTAGGTGACAGTGGGCCCGATCGCCTCCAGAACCGGGAGCACCTTCTCGAAGGCGGCGCGGTCACCGCCGACCATCACCGAAGCCTTGCCCTGCTCGAGCGAAACCGGGCTTCCCGACAGCGGCGCGTCGAGCATCGTCCGTCCCGCCTCGGCGTAGATGGCGGCGATGCGCCGCGACGCATCAGGGTCGATCGTGCTCATGTCGGCGTAGACGTCATCGGAGCCGAGACCCGACAAGACGCCATCCTCCCCGATGGCGACTGACTCCACTGCCGCGGCATCGGTCACGATGGAAAGGACCACCTCGGCAGCCTCGGCCACCTGGCGGGGGGTGTCGGCCCATCTCATACCCAGATCGCGAAGAGAAGCGGCCTTCCCCGCAGTTCGGTTCCAGCCCGTGACCTCATGCCCGGCGGCGAGGAGTCGGGGAACGATGCCCTGGCCCATGTCGCCAAGGCCGATGAAGCCAACCCTCACTCGGTCCTCCGGAGTCGATCGTCGAGGAAATCGAGTTTAAGGGCCGGCATCCCCAGGAATACCTGCCCGGGATCGCTGGTTGGCGGAGCGCATGCAATTCGGAGTCTTCAGCGTCGGCGACGTCACCACCGACCCGACCACGGGCCGAACCCCGACTGAGGCCGAGCGGATCAAGGCGATGGTCACCGTCGCCTTGAAGACCGAGGAGATCGGTCTCGACGTGTTCGCTACCGGTGAGCACCACAATCCCCCCTTCGTCCCTTCGTCTCCGACGACGATGCTCGGCTACCTGGCCGCTCGCACCGAGAGGATCATCCTCTCCACGGCGACCACACTGATCACCACCAACGATCCGGTGAAGATCGCCGAGGACTTCGCCATGCTCCAGCATCTGGCGGACGGGCGGGTCGACCTGATGATGGGCCGTGGCAACACCGGCCCCGTGTATCCCTGGTTCGGCAAGGACATCAGAGACGGGATACCCCTCGCGATCGAGAACTATCACCTGTTGCATCAGCTGTGGCGCGAGGAAGTGGTCGATTGGGAAGGCAAGTTCCGCACCCCGCTCCAATCGTTCACCTCGACCCCCCGTCCCCTCGACGGGATACCACCGTTCGTATGGCACGGATCGATTCGCAGCCCGGAGATCGCCGAGCAGGCTGCGTATTACGGGGACGGTTTCTTCGCCAACAACATCTTCTGGCCGAAGGAGCATTTCATTCGTCTGATCGATCTGTACCGTCGGCGATTCGAGCATTACGGTCACGGCAGGCCCGATCAGGCCATTGTCGGGCTGGGTGGCCAGGTGTTCATGCGCAAGAAATCGCAGGAGGCGGTTCGGGAATTCCGTCCCTACTTCGACCACGCCCCGGTGTACGGCTACGGCCCGTCGCTGGAGGAGTTCACCGAGCAAACGCCGCTCACGGTCGGCAGTCCACAACAGGTCATCGAGAAGACCCTGAAGTTCCGGGAGTACTTCGGCGACTACCAGCGCCAGTTGTTCCTGATGGACCACGCCGGCCTCCCCTTGAGCACGGTCCTCGAGCAACTGGAGATGCTGGGCAGTGAGGTGGTGCCCGTTCTCCGCAAGGAATTCGACGCGTTACGGCCGGCCCACGTGCCCGATGGCCCGACCCATGCCGGGCTCAGGACTGCGGCGGAGGGTCAGGTCGTCGAGGCGGAGGTCTTGTGAAGCAGCGAAGTCTCGCGGTCATCAGCGGCGGGCTCAGCGAGCCGTCGTCGACGCGGCTGTTGGCCGATCGCATCGCTACCACCGCCAGGCGGACTCTCGCCGATCTCGATGTCGAGGCGCAGGTCGATGTACTCGATCTCCGGGATCACGCTCATGAGCTGACCAACATGATGCTGACCGGTCTTGCCGGGCCGGATCTCGCCACCGCCATCGACAAAGTGGTGAAGGCCCATGGCGTTATCGCGGCAACGCCGATCTTCAGCGCCTCGTACTCCGGCCTGTTCAAAACGTTCTTCGACGTGCTCGAGCCCGACGCCCTTGCCGGCAAGCCCGCATTGATCGCCGCCACGGCCGGCACCGCGCGACACTCGCTGGCGCTGGAACATGTGGTCCGGCCCCTGTTCAGCTATCTCCGTGCGGTCGTAGTGCCCACGACGGTCTTCGCCGCTTCTGAGGACTGGGGCGCGGGGAGTAGTTCAGGAGAGGCCTTGTCGGATCGCATCGACCGAGCGGCCCGCGAGCTAGCCCGATTGGTCGCCTCGGATCAGAGACCGGCGCCCGTAGACCCGTACGACGATGTCATGTCGTTCGAGGACCTTCTTGGGAGCTGACGGGAAAGCCTCATCCTCTTGTTCGTCCCGAATCCAGCAGATTGATCAGGTCTAGGGCCTGTCGGGGGGCGTGACCGCCCGAGTCGTTGTCGAAGTACACATACACGTCCCGTCGTTTTCGGGGCGGTGGCTCGAGATCGGTAAGTCGTCTGGCATCGTCCAGCTCGGTGCCCGCGGCCCAGGCTTCGATTCGGTGCGCCCAACCTTCCAGTTCACGCGGTGAATAGGCGCTGGAATAGAGCGTCCGTGGGCCATGGAGCCGGATATAGACGAAGCCCGCCGTGAGCTCTTCGGTATAGGGCCAACTCGATGAGTGGGAGAAGGCGATCGCGACATTGTGCTCGCGGGCGATACGGGCCAAAGCAGGGACGAAGAAACTCTCGTGGCGAGGCTCGATCGCGTGACGCAACTTCCGATTCCCCAGCTTCCTCGGCAGGGCGGCCACGAACTGCTCGACACGGTCGCGGTTGAAATGGAGGTTTGGGCCCAACTGCCAGAGTATCGGTCCCAGCTTCTCCCTCAGCTCGACAAGCCCGGAAGCCAAGAACCTGGCCATGGGCTCCTCGATATCACCCAGCTTCTTGTTGTGGGTTATGAACCGGCTTCCCTTCACCGCGAACCTGAAGTCACGGGGAACACGGTCATGCCAGTCACGCATGTTTCGTGGCTTGACCAGCGAATAGAACGTCCGGTTGATCTCCAGGGTTGGGAATCTCGCTGCCGCGTAACTCAGCTCATCGGCCTGACGGAGGTCGGGAGGGTAAAAGTCACCGCGCCAGTGTTTGTATGCCCATCCGGACAGCCCGATCCAGATCCTTCCGTTAGCCATCCGATTGCTTACCCGCCATCGGCGATCCCTATGGGGTGTGAATTTTCCGATGGGACCGCTCACGTGGTCAACGCGGTACTGATCCCCCCCGGCTGACGACGTCGCCTAAGGCCCGCGGGGGTGGCGGATGGCCTGGATCTGTCGGATGGCTGATCTGATATCGATCGTGGGTGGCCGTTTCGGCCTGGTACTCGGGAGTGCTGAGGGGACCGGTCTGGCAAGTGGGTCGGCGTGGAGTTGGCTTCCGTCTGGCCGATAGAAGCCGAGGTGCCCGGGGTTCCCTCGATCCGCCATCCTCCTTCGTGGACGAGGGTGTGATGGTGTCGGCAGAGCATGACCAGGTTGTCGAGACTGGTGGGGCCGCCCTCGGACCAGGGGATGAGATGGTGGATGTCACACCAGCTGGCGGGACGGTCGCATCCGGGGAAGATGCAGCGCAGGTCACGGGCCACTACGGCGATCCGGAGGGCGGGGGTGACCAGCCTCTTCGTCCGTCTCACGTCGAGGGGTTGGCCCTCAGGACCGAAGACGCCTCTGGTGAGGTTGGATTCACAGGAGATCCTCGAGATCTCGTCGGCGGTGAGGAAGGTCCCAAGCTCTGTCTCCGAGACACCAGGCTTCCCTTCGAACAAGGTCTCGGCCGAGACGTGAACAATGAAACTGGGCCTCCCGGCCCCGGATTCGACCATCTCCATGAGGAGGTCGGCGCGACGGGCTGCATTGGATCGCGTGTCATCCGCGATAGGGGGGCCTGGGTCGAGTCTGGCCGCAAGTCTCTCCCCGGCCTCGATGTCGACCCAGCCGTTGATCCGCATCATGTCGTGATCACGCCGGAGATTCAGTGCTCTGAC
>Ga0299907_10000195_pt1 | contig 26372 bp, 22 predicted proteins | sample RVTome_16_FD_198680 | JGI IMG/M metagenome (GOLD analysis project Ga0299907, IMG submission 198680) | Soil microbial communities from uranium-contaminated site in the Upper Colorado River Basin, Wyoming, United States - RVT152D67 (version 2) ...
GACACGATTGGAGGGGCCGACCCCGAAGGCTTAGGACGGTGGATTGGTGGTGACGCCGGGGAGGTCGAGCATGCCGGGCATCCGGGCCGGTTCCACGTGTTGCACCCTCATTCTGGCGTCGACGACGCATATGCCATCGCCGGGTGGGAGGACCTTCACAGGGTTCAGGTCCATCTCCACCAGTTCGGGGACCACGGAGATGAGGGCGGAGACTCGCTGCAGCGCATCCTGCAAAGCGCCCACGTCGCCTTCCGGGTTGTTCCGGTAGCCTTCGAGGAGTCGGTAGCCCTTGGTCTCGGTCATCATCTCCCGGGCATCGACATCGGTGAGTGGATGGAGGCGGAAGGCCACATCTTTGAGCAGCTCCACGTACACACCGCCCAAGCCGAAGACGACCAGGGGCCCAAAGTTCGGATCCTGGGCGACACCGATCAACACTTCGTGGCCACCCGGGATCATCTCCTGGACGAGCACGCCGTCGTATGTGGAGACCACCCCCGTGACCTGGTCGAATGCCGCAACCACGGCCAGGTCCCCCTCGACGTCCAGGACGACACCGCCCACGTCGGACTTGTGCAATGCCTCGTCGCTGATGACCTTGAGCACGACAGGGCCACCGATCCCAGCAGCCGCCGTCTTGGCCTCCTCTGGGGTTCGCGCCATCTCAGTGATCGGAGTGCGAAGCCCAGCGGCGCGGAGGCAGGCGTCGACCTCATCCGGCTCGAGCCAACCCCCCTCCTCACCTACTCGGTCGACGGCGGCGTCGATGACCGCCCTGATCTGTGCGGAAGCGTCTGCGGGGAGCTTCATCTCCTCACCCGGCTCGCGCATTCGCCACTCACCGTGACGCGCCGCCCTGGCGAGGGCGTGGGCGGCAGCTTCGGGGAAGGTGTAAGTGGGGATCGAGCGACGCACATCGGTCCCGGCCAGCGACTTGCCCGCTCCCGCCGCTTGCATGAACACCGAGAGCAAGGTCACGTTCCCGTCGTATTCGCTCTGGCAGTCTCTGAGGGCGTGGGCGACCTCCGCTGCGCCGTCGGTCGAGGTGGGGACGTAGATGACCATGACCGCGTCCACCTCGCCCGAAGCGAGGAGGAGTCTCGTGGCATGACCGAACTCGTTGGGCCCACCGGATGCGATCAGATCGACCGGGTTGCGAGTCGAAGCCTCAGCGGGCAGCTTCGAGCCGATTTCCGCACGCAATACCTCCGACAACTCAGGGATTTCGAGACCGTTGGCCTCGAGGGCATCGGCGGCGAGGATGCCAGGCCCACCAGCGTTGGTGACGATGCCCACCCGGCGCCCGGCCGGGATTGGCTGGTTGGCCAGGAGGCTCGCCGTGTCGAAGAGGTCTTCGATGGTGTCGACCCGAATCACGCCGGCTTGGCGGAACAGCGCGTTGACAGCCTCGTCGGAGGAGGCCAGGGCGCCAGTATGCGAGGAGGCGGCCCTGCTCCCGGCTGAGGTTCGTCCCGACTTCACCGCGATTATCGGCTTGCGCCGACCAATGCGGCGGGCGATGCGGGAGAACTTGGCCGGATTCCCGAAGGACTCCAGGTAGAGAGTGATGACGTCGGTCTGCGGGTCGTCCTCCCAGGCCATGATCAAGTCGTTGCCGCTGACATCCGCCTTGTTGCCCACCGAGACGAATTGTGAGATGCCGATGTTGTTCCGGTTGGCATAGTCGAGGATGGCGATCCCCAGCGCACCCGACTGTGAAGACATGGCCACGTTCCCGGCGGGTGGGTAGACGGGTGCAAAGGTCCCGTTCAACCGGACCGAAGGTGCCGTGTTCAACAGACCCATGCAGTTCGGGCCGACCATCCGCATCCCCGAATTCCTGACGATCTCGAGGAGCCTGTGCTCGTCCTCCGCGCCGTCCTCACCAACCTCGCTGAAGCCGGCCGAGATCACGACGATGCCTCGGACTCCAGCTCGAGCACATTCATCGACCACCTCAACGACGAAACGCTGAGGCACCACGATGAAGGCCAGGTCGACTTCGTCGGGGACGTCTCCAATCGTCGAGTAGGCCTTGACCGAGCGCACCACCGTGGAACCGGGGTTGACGGGATAGAGCGGCCCCACGAACCCCTCCGCCAGGATGTTGTTGAACAACTTTCCGCCGATCGAGCTCGCGTCGTTCGACGCCCCGATCACCGCGATCGATCGCGGGAAGAACAAAGGCAGGAGCGATGCGGCCACCGCCCTTTTCTCGTGATCGGCCTCGACGGCGAGTGACGTCTCGCTCTCGGTCGTCGGGAAGTCCACCGTGAAGACCCCCGAGTCCATCGTCCGGGTGAGCTCGTATCCGGAGTTGCGGAAGACACGCATCATCCGGCGGTTCTCGCCGAGCACGAAGGCACGGAACTCCCCAATGCCGTGTGAGCGGGCGTGGCTGGTCAGCAGCTCGAGCAACTTGGTGCCGATCCCTCTCCCTTGCTGTTCGTCGATGACCGCGAATGCGACTTCGGCGCTTGTCGGCTCGTTGGGATCGACGTCGTAGCGGCCCACACCGATCATCTCGCCGTCGCGGAGGGCGACGAGGGCCATCCGCCCGTGGTAGTCCACATTCGTGAAATGCTCGATCTCAGACGGCTCGAGTGTGTTCTTGACCCTGAAAAAGCGGTAATACCGGGACTCGGGGCCCAGCTTCTCGAAGAAGGCGACGACCAGCTCGCCGTCGTCGGGCTTGATCGGGCGGACACGTGCGCCGCCACCGTCGCGCAAGACGATGTCCAGCTCGTACTCGTCGGGATATTCAGCCATGTTTGGGAAACGCCATCATTGGCAACCTACCGTGCTCATGGGTGGACCGAACGTGCCGGAGAAGGGAGTTGGTACTGGCATCCGAGCCGGTACACTTCGCTCACGGGGTTGATTAGGAGGGAAGACGTCTCCACATCAGACGCTTGATCAATCACTTGTGTCCGTCGTGGGACCCGGGCCCGGTTCCTCTCCCCTCCCCCACCCACCGGCCCGGGTCCCACGTCCTCTCGACGACATTCAGCCCGTCGCACCATGCGTCGGGCTGCATGATTTTCGTGCCCAGGGGGAGAGTTGAACTCCCACGAGCCGTAACGGCTCAAGGGGGTTTAAGCCCCTCGCGTCTACCAATTCCGCCACCCGGGCCAGGGATCTCGGTTTCTAGGTTACGTGTAGTAACTGCATGGCGAGGCCGTCGAGGGTGTCGCGGACGCTGATGACGGTCTCCTCGATGTCGAGGACACCCATCACGGCATGGGCCACGATTGAGCCGGCGCGGATGACCGGGGCCCGTTTCGGGTCGAGGGCCGGGATCGCCTCGATCTCCCCGAAAGTCATGTCACAGAGCATGTCGACGACACGATCGAGATCCGCCTGATGCAGGACGAGCCCGTGGACCTCGGCGTCGTCATACCGGGGAAGGTCACGGGCGATTGCGGCGAGGCTCGTCCAGGTCCCGGCAACACCGATGTGAGTGCCGATCTCGAGGCCGCGGGCATCGTCGAAGGCGGCCCACGCCATCTCGGTGGCCTGCTCCCAGTCGGCATCACCGAGCGGGTAGTTGGCGCTCATTCGGTCGGTCAGCCGCACCGAGCCCATGTCGACCGAGAGCACGGTGTCGTACATAACGAACTCGGTGCTGCCACCTCCGATATCGGTGACCATGACCGGCTCGGCCACGAGGAGGTCGGAGGTGGCTCCGTCGAAGGCGAGGAGTCCCTCCTCAACACCTGATATCACGTCCGGGCGCGCCCCGAGCACGGCCTCGGCCCTGTCCAGGAACGTATCCCGATTGGCGGCATCCCTGGTCGCAGAGGTCGCTATGGCAGCTCTGCTCTCCACCGCGAGCCCGGACATTCTCTCGCCGAACTCACCCAATACCTGCAGTGTTCGCTCCACCGCCTCGTCGGAGAGATTCCCGGTGGCATCGACGCCGCGACCGAGACCTGTCACCTCGACCCAGCGCCCGTACTCGCGATCCTCATCCCGCACCAGGAGCCGCATCGAGTTGGTCCCGATATCGACCACCCCCACTCTCACGGCTTGGCGACCCACTCCGGATTCATCCCATCTCCCAGCACGCATGGCACCTCACAGTCGAGGGGCCCGACCCAGGCGGCGACCAACTCACCGACCGGATTGTCTCCCCCTGCAGCGGTGTGTGCGTAGTGGGCATGGAGACACTTGACGCCGGTTGCAGCACCACCGACGCCACCGTCAGGAGTCGGTGCGGCACGGTCCTCGATCATTCCGTCGCGCTCGGTGGCATAGGACGCGTGTGCGCGGTTCAGTCTCGCCCCGAACTCGGGGTCGGCTGCCGCCTTTGCCTCCATCCGTTTCACGCCTCCGGTGCCTTCCAGCCGCCCGATCCTGGTCACGGCGAGCGGACAGGTCAGCCAGTAGATGGTGGGGAACGGTGTGCCGTCATCGAGATGAGGGGGGACCCGTACCACGACCGGCATCTCCAGGTGACACCGTGCCGCCACCTCGGATGGAGCACGGAGCGGCCGTCCGATTTGGACCTCGATGACCGTCCTGTCGTCGGTCGCCGCCACGGCTCAATCCACATCGGCGCCGGAGAGGAACTCCCACACTCGGTCCACCCAGGTCTTGTCCTCGACAGAGTCCGTCGAGGTTTCCGGAGCGACCGCCTCCTCCTCGGTGCCAGGTGGGTCGAGCACGACGAAAGCGGTCTCTCCGGGACGGACGTATCCGAGCTTCTCCCGCGCCAGCTTCTCGATCTCGCCGGGGGTCTGCAAAGCCTCCACATCGGCCTGGAGTGCGGCGTTCTCAGCTTGGAGATCAGCCAATTGCTGTCTGGCCTCGGACACCTGGTGTCTCGAGTCGACGATCTGGCCGTATGGAACGACCTGTGTGAAGAACGCGGCACCCATGAGAAAGATGAGCAGTGTGGACACGAGGGCCCCGGGCCTGCGCAGGAGACTCATCGGAACCCGTCCCAACCGGCATACCGCGCCTCTGATCCGAGACGCTCCTCGATGCGGAGCAGTTGGTTGTATTTGGCCGTTCTCTCCCCCCGGGCCGGCGCACCGGTCTTGATCTGGCCGGCGTTGGTGGCAACGGCGAGATGGGAGATGAAGGTGTCCTCGGTCTCACCGCTTCGGTGGCTCACCATTCGGGTGTATCCGGCGCGCTCGGCGGCCTCCATCGTGTGCAGCGTCTCCGACACGGAGCCGATCTGATTCACCTTCACCAGGATCGAGTTGGCCGCCCTTTCCTCTATCCCCCGACGCAACATGTCGAGGTTGGTGACGAAGAGGTCGTCACCGACGAGCTGGGTCTTTTCGCCGATCCGCTCGGTGATCGCCTTCCAGCCATCCCAGTCGTCCTCGGCCATCCCGTCCTCGATGGAGACCAACTCGTGACGGACGGTTAGGTCGGCGAGGTAGTCGATCATCTCCTCGGATGTGAGATCGCTTCCCTCCAGGTGGTATCGGCCCTCGCGGAACAGCTCGGTGGCGGCGACGTCGAGGGCGATGCCGAACTCTGACCGATACTCGTAGCCGGCCTCCTCGATTCCCTCGAGGAGGAGGTCTACGGCGGCTTCGTTGGTTGGCAGATCGGGGGCGAAGCCGCCTTCGTCTCCGACATTGGTCGACAGGCCGCGCCCGGCGAGGACCCGCTTCAGGGCGTGGTAGACCTCGGTGCCGGCTCGAAGCGCCTCGCGGTACGAGGGAAACCCGGCGGGGACGAGCATGAACTCTTGGATGTCGACGGAGTTGGCGGCATGGGCACCGCCGTTGAGGACGTTGAGGCAGGGGACCGGGAGGAGCCGGGCCGAGGGACCGCCCAGGTACCGATATAGCGGAAGCCCGGCACTGGCGGCCGCAGCCCTGGCCACCGCCATGGACACCGCCAATATCGCGTTGGCCCCGAAGTTCGCCTTGTTCGATGTGCCGTCGAGGTCGCTCATCGCCAGGTCGATCTCCTCCTGACGGCTCGAATCGCGTCCCGTCAGCGCAGGAGCGATGTCATCGATGACGTGGCCAACGGCGCTGGTTACGCCTTTGCCCCCGTAAGCGTCGCCTCCGTCACGCAGCTCGACAGCTTCGTGTGTGCCGGTCGACGCACCTGACGGTACGATCGCCCGCCCGAAGCCGGAGCGCGTGAAAACCTCGGCTTCGACTGTGGGGTTGCCGCGTGAGTCGAGCACCTGACGTGCGTGGACTCTCTCGATGGTGAAGTCGCTCATCTGCTGGGGTGGGAACCGCTTTTGCCTGGCGCGCCAAGCTACCACCGGTCAGATGTTGTTCCCCGGTTATGACTCCGACGAAGCGCGCTTGGCGTTCTCCCACCGTTCGTTCATATGCTCGAGGTCGAGCCCGTCCAGGGGGCCGTCTTTCTCCATGAGGCGAAACCTGGACTCGAAGACGTCCGTGGCGCGGGACAGGGCGAGCTCTGGATCTATTCCGACATGTCGGGCCAGGTTGACGATCGAGAAGACGACGTCCCCGAGCTCGGCCTCGACATCCCCGTCGCCCGCAAGTGCGCGATCCAGCTCATCGAGCTCCTCTCGCACCTTGGGCAGCACCTGATCGGCTCGTTCCCAATCGAAGCCCACCTTGGCGGCGCGGTTCTGGATCTTGGACGATCGCTGCAGGACGGGGAGGCCGCTGGGGACGCCATCGAGCACCGACTGGCCCGAGGTGGTCCCCGACTCGTCTTCCTTGATGCGATCCCAGTTCTGCTTCACCTCATTGGCGCTGGAGACCGAGACATCCCCGAACACGTGGGGGTGACGCCGAACCAACTTCTGACGCAGGACCTCGGCAATCCCATCGATGTCGAACGCTCCTTGCTCTCTGGCGATGGCCTCATGGAACAGCACCTGTAGCAGGACATCTCCGAGCTCATCCTCCATGGCGGCATAGGCCACCCAGTCGATGTCGCCGCGAGGAAGCCTGCCGATGACCTCGATCAGCTCGTACGCCTCCTCGATCAGGTTCTTCACCAACGACTGGTGGGTCTGCTCCTGGTCCCAGGGGCACTCGGCGCGCAAACGCCGCATGACCCGGATCGCCCCGGTCAGGCCACCCGGCTCGGCGTCGATGAACAATGAAGTGCGATACCCCGCCAAACCCACGTCGATCCTCTCGGGGTTGTCGGTGACGATGGTTGCGTCGTCGGCGCCGAGACCGACGAGCATGGTCACCTCTGCGTCCTCCGCCAGGACCCGGGAGACGCCGTCGAGAACGTCCGCCAGGATCTCTGGTCGGTCGAGGTGGGCGATCACGGTCGGTTTGTCGATGATCAGCGGCTCGGGAAGCTCATGGCCGTTGAGGATTTGAAGTCCGCGATCGAGAGGGTCGTAGCCGACCGTGGCGAGGGTGATGTCGAGGAACGACTCTCCGGGGATCATCTCGACCTCGATGCCGCTGTCGAGGAGCTTGCGCACCGCGTACTCACCGATCATCGGGCTGCCCGGCACTGCGTAGACCACGTGGCCGAGCCGCGATTGCTCGATGACACGACAAGCGATTGCCTCATAGACGTCGTCGAACCGCTCGGCGCTCTCATAGAGGTCGTCACAGAAGACCACCGCGCGTCGCCGGCCGAGCTGCTCTGCGGCCGGGTGATGACTGGTTCGAGCCACGACCACGACTTCAGGGTCGAGGAGAAGAGCCCTCACCGGTGTCGGGACCCGGTCGAGAGAGCCGGGGCCGAGACCGATGATCGTGATCATTCGCTTGCCGGGGGAACCACCTGCGGCGGGTTCGCCTGCCAGGTGCCGTACGCCTCTTCGACCGTGACTTCGGCCTCCTCGACCGCTCCGAGGAACCACGCTTGCAACTCGGAGAGAATAAATGCGTCGCGGACGCCAGTCGCCAGTTCCTCATCGGAGGGAAGATCGGCCTCGGCCGCGTCCGTGCGATCGGTCACCATGACGACGTGCCATCCGAATTGGGACTCGACCGGCGTCTCATAGACCTCGCCGATGGGCGCGATCAAGGCGGCATCCCGGAATGGCTCCACATAGGTCTCCAACGTGCCACATGGGAGGATGCCGTTGTTCTCTGCGCTTCCGGTGTCGGAGGAGAGCTCCATGGCGAGCTCGCCGAACTCCTCGCCGCCGCCGAGACGGTCGAGCACCTCGTTCGCCTCCTCCTCGGTTGCCACCAGGATGTGGGAGACACAGGCGTTGGTCAATGGTGCTTTTGCGGTGTTGAGCTGTGCTTCGAGATCCGCCTCGGTTGGCTCGGGGGCGTCCTCTCTGAGGATCTCGCGGATTTGGGCATCGATCAGGCGCTGTCGGGCGATGGCGCTGAGAAAGTCTTCGGTGACGCCCCGCTCGGTCAAGAAGTCCTCGCGTGTTTGATCCTCGGCGGCGGCCTCCTCGAAGATCAGATCGGCTTCGGCGGCCACCTCCTCGTCCGTGACGGCTATCCCGTAGTCGGCCTCGGCAGCGTCGCTGATGACATGCCACTGGATCTGGAAGCCTAGATATTGGGCAAACTGGTCCTTGGGGATCGTGGAGCCCTCCGAGTCGATCAACGCCTCCACCTGACCGACGGTCACATCCTGGTCGTCGACGGTGGCGGCAACGGTGCCGGAGCCCCCACCACAGGCGGCGAGGACCATGGCTCCGAGCACGACGAGGTATAGGAGTTTCTTCACAGGGAGTCCTTTGAACAGGGGAAGACCGTGGGAAATGGTAGGGGGCCAGACCCCTTAGATGAGATTCAGGTCTCCCACATTCTCTTTACAAAGTCGATCAAATTCTCGACTAGCGGCGGGTTTGCCGGTATGAACACGGTTCCCTCCGAAGCCCGCAACACCGACCGTGGAGCGAGTCGCTGCAGCCGCACCTCCTGAGAGGGCTTGAGGTCGACGGGCCCCAGTCTGACCTCGTTGCGAAGCTTGACGATCTCGTCGAGGCCAACCCGAATCGCCTCCACCCGGAGCCGGGCCAGGGCGATGAGCGAGTCTGCCTCAGGCGGCAAGTCCCCGAAGCGATCGTTCCACTCCGCAACGACGTCGTCGACCTCGTCATTGGTGGTGGTGGAAGCGAGCCGCCGGTATGCCTCGAGTCGGAGCTCCTGGTCGGCAATGTAGGACTCGGGGATATGGGCGTCGACCGGCAGATCGATGCGGACCTCCGGCGGCCCCTGATCCCCCACGGGTCGTCCCTCCATCTCGGAGACGGCCTCGGCGACCAACTCGGCATAGAGGTCGAAGCCAACGGCCGCGATGTGGCCGGACTGGACCTCACCGAGAATCGACCCTGCGCCCCGGATCTCTAGGTCGCGGAGGGCGAGCTGGAAACCGGACCCCAGGTCGGTCGCCTCACCGATCGCCTCGAGTCGTCTGTGTGCGTCCTCGGTCAACGATTGGTCCGTGGGGTGGAAGAGGTAGGCGTAGGCTCTCTGGCTGGAACGACCGACCCGACCTCTGAGCTGATAGAGCTGAGCCAAACCGAGCAGGTCGGCGCGTTCGACGATGAGGGTGTTCACCTTGGGCAGGTCGAGGCCCGACTCGATGATGGTCGTTGCCACCAGGACGTCATGCTCGTGGTTCCAGAAGTCGATCATCACCTGTTCGAGCTGGCCCTCCGACATTTGACCGTGTGCCACCACATATCTGGCATCTGGGACCAACTCGCGCAGCCGCGCCACAGCTCGCTCGATCGATTGGACTCTGTTGTGCACGTAGAAGACCTGGCCTTCCCGTAGCAATTCACGGCGAATAGCCGCCGAGACCGCCTGGTCGTCGTATGGCCCGACGTAGGTGAGGATCGGGTGCCGGTCCTCGGGTGGGGTCCGAATGTGGGACACGTCCCTGATCCCGGTGAGTGCCATCTCCAGGGTGCGCGGGATGGGTGTGGCGGTGAGGGTGAGGACGTCGACGCCTACGCGCAGACGTTTGATGGCGTCCTTTGCCCCCACACCGAAGCGTTGCTCCTCGTCGATGACCAGAAGACCGAGATCCTTGAATCGAACGTCTTCGGAGAGGATGCGATGCGTTCCTATCACCAAGTCGACCTCACCCGTTGCCAGGCCCTCTATGACTCGACGAGCTTGCTTTGGTGTCAGAAACCGGGACAGCACCTCGACTCTCACCGGATAGGAAGCGAATCGCTCGGAGAACGTCTGATGGTGCTGCTGGGCGAGGAGAGTCGTCGGGCAGAGCACCGCCACTTGCTTTCCACTCTGCACGGCCTTGAACGCAGCCCGGATGGCAACCTCGGTCTTTCCGAACCCGACATCGCCGAACACGAGACGGTCCATCGGCCTGTCGACCTCCATGTCCGCTTTGACCTCGGAGATCGCCCGGGCTTGATCGTGGGTCTCCTCGAACGGGAAAGCGCCTTCCAGCTCCCGCTGCCAGGGCGTGTCGGGGTCATAGGCATGGCCTTCTGCTCTGGCGCGCTTTCGGTGCAATTCGACGACCTGGGCTGCGACGGCGGCGACTTCTCGCCGGACCCGCGCCTTTTGCTCGGACCAATCCTTGCCACCCATTCGCGACACCCGGGGAGTCTCGCCACCTGTGTAGCGCTTGACCGCCGCCAGCTGCTCCACCGGGACGTAGAGCTTGTCGAAGCCGGCGTAGGCCACGACCAGGTAGTCGCGTTCGGTGCCCACCATCGTCCTCGTGACCAGACCCTCGAAGCGGCCGATGCCGTGCTGGTAGTGGACGACGTAGTCGCCCTCGACCAGGTCGCGGTACTGCTGCCCGGTCTGCGACCGGGCCCTTGCCGACTTGCGGTGGGCCCGCCGCCGGCCCGCGATCTCCCGCTCGCCGAGCACTGCCACACCCAATTCCGGAGCGACGAAACCCCTGTGGATGCCGGTGGGGATTATCGCCGACCGCGGACTGGCCAGATGATCGAGACGCTGCAATGCCAACCCCTCCTCACCGAGCACCCGGGCGACTCGGTCGGCCGCAGCGTCTCCGTCCATGGCGACCACCGCCGTGATCTCCCTCGACAACAGCCGGTTGATTCCGGCCGCCACGGATTCGGGATCGCCGGCGGCGGCACCGAACGCGGTCACCCGGAGCACGGGATCCGCCGGGCCGGTCGGCGTAGGCGGCATCCTCAGTTGCGGCCGTTTCCGGACGGATGTCTCGAGGTCGAGGAAGAGGGCGGGATGGTCGCCGGCATTGGGAGCAGCCTCTCCCCAGGTAGGGGCGAGCGCTGCCGCCAGTTCGTCCTCCTCCTTGACGAGATCACGCGATCTATCGAGGGCCTGGACCGGATCTACGAGCACCAGATGGTTGGTTGGGGCGAGCTCATCGATGAGTGACATCTCATCGGTGAGCCAGGGCAGCCAGGACTCGATCCCCGGGAAGAGTTGGCCTTCGGCGATGCGATCCCAGGTCGAAGCCGCCCACGGCTCATCCACCAGGAGTCGTCGAGCGCGCTCCGCCATGGCCTCTCCGGGGCGAACCTCCCGAGCGGGATAAGCGACCACCTCCGAAACAGGCTCCAGTGATCTTTGGCTGGCCACCGAGAACTCGCGGATCTCGTCCAATTGGTCGCCCCAGAAGTCGAGCCGCATCGGGAGATCTGCCTGCGCCGGGAAGATGTCCACGATCCCCCCACGCACCGCGAACTCACCACGGGCCTCGACCCGGTCCGTTCGGGAGTATCCGAGACCGGCGAGTGTGGCGGCGATTTCAACGAGATCGCCCTCCGCTCCCTTGGCCATGCGGAACGGCCCGGACGAGGAGGGGCTGAGACGCTGAATCGCCGCCCTGACCGAGGCCACAACCAGCACCGGCCCATCTCCGCCGAGACGATGGCGGGCCTCGGAGCGACGGGCCATGGTGGCGATGTTGGGCGAGACATGTTCGAACGGGAGGATCTCCCAGGCAGGGGCCAGTACCACATCATCGACGAACAGGCGGAGGTCGTCGACGAGCTCCTCGGCATCGCCCTCTCCGGGCACCACCACGAGCATGGTCTCTCCCACATTCTCGAAAAGCCCGGCTATGGCGAAGGCGCGACCGCCCGCACCCACGGCCCACGTCGACGCAAGATCGGGAAGAGGTTGTGAGCGCCAAGCAGACAGGAGCGGTTGCAGCGGGGCGGACATCGAGATGGCTGATCGTACTGACGCGATGGCGCTGTCGACGATCCTTAGGATGTCGAGGCCATGACCCGCTTCACCCGCTAGTGATCGAGTTCACAGAGGCGGCGCAAACCGTCGAGTTTCGCCTGCTCATACTGGCCTTTCTGATCCTGGCGGGGCCGATCATCGCCGAGAGGGTGAAGGTGCCCGGGCTGATCGGGCTGATCTTTCTCGGGATGGTCTTCGGGCCGTTCCTCATGGGTTGGGTCACGCCCGACGGCCTCATAAGCGCCGTCGGCGCGGTGGGTCTCCTCTATCTGATGTTCCTCGCCGGCATCGAACTCGACATCAACACGTTCATCGCCAATCGAGGCGTCTCGATCACTTTCGGACTCGTGACATTTGCGATCCCGTTCGGGCTCAGCTTCCTCGTCGGCGTCCAGATCCTCGGCTACACCGGGGCTGCCGCCGCCCTGGTCGGCGCCATGTGGGCCTCCCACACCCTGGTTGCCTACACGGAGGTCAAGTCCGCCGGCCTCGAGGCGAACAGGGCCGTCGGCGCCGCCGTCTCGGCGACCGTGATCACGGACGTCCTCGCCTTGGTGATACTCGGTTTCGCCGTGTCTACGGGAGCCGCGCCGGATGCCCGCGCCGGAGGCGAGGACCTGGCGATCATGCCGGTTTGGGCCGGGATCACCGTCCTGGGTGTCTTCTGCATGTGGCTGTTGCCTCGCGCAACGAAATGGTTCTTCGTCCATCTGGGTCACAGCAGGACGCAACGGTTCATATGGACGTTTGGAGGCATGGCCGCCGGCGCCTTCCTCAGCCTTCTCGGGGGCATCGAAGGCCTGGTGGGCGCCTTCCTCGCCGGTATCGGCATGAACCGGCTGGTGCCGGCACACGGTCCGCTCATGGAACGGATCGAGTTCTTCGGAAATGCCCTCTTCGTCCCCGCCTTCCTCATCACCGTCGGGCTCTCCATCGATCCTCGTGCCCTGAGCGAGTGGGACACGATTCAGCTTGCCCTGATCTTCGTCGCCTTGGTGGTGGTCGGGAAGGTGCTGGCCGCGGTGATCTCGGGGCTCATCTTCGAGCTCAGCTGGGCCGAGATCGGGATGATGGCGTCACTGACCATCGGCCAGGCGGCAGCGACCCTCGCCATAGCCCAGGTAGGCGTGAGCACCGGCCTCTTCTCGCAGCAAGTTATCAACGCTGCGGTCATCGCCGTTGTGGTGACGGTGATCATCACCTCGGTTGGCACTCGCTATCTGGCCCGTCTGTTGGAGCCGCCGGCCGAGGATGCCTCGGCGATCGGCAAGCACGTGCTGCTTCAGGTGACCGGCGAAGGAGCCTCCGACGCCCTGGTGGCGGCATGCGTCGCCATGAGCAGGCCAGATGACGGGCTGCTCTCGCCCTACGTCATCTGTGACGACGACGGATGTGGTCCGCTCGCAGAGCGGCTGGAAGAGGCGGTTCAGTCGGCAACAGACAAGGGACAAGATTCTGAAGGCATCTCACGTGTCGCCGACTCCGAGGTGACCGGAACGCTCAACCTGGCCGTGGAGAAGAAGGCGTCTCTCGTGGTGCTGCCGTGGACTGGCCGGAGACCGACGAGTCATCGGTTCTTCGGCGAGGACATCGACCGGATCGGAGCTCGCTCACCGGTCCCGGTCATGGCCGCCCGTGTGGTCGGCGAGAGGTGGCGGCGAGTCCTGTTCTTCCAGGGACGCTCAAAGGGCTGGGCAATTCGGGACGAAGACGCGGCGATGACCCTGGAGGTGGCCTCACGCATCGCATCGCATCTGGAGCTGGAGCTGGTCCTCTTCGTTGCCGAGCCGGACAGGGTCGAGCATCTCGATCGATTCGAATCCGTCAACCACTATTCGGGGCGGACCGCTGCGCCATTGTCGTCCATCCAGGAGGGTGACCTCGTGGTGGTGCCCCCACATGTCGTCGAGGACGCGTTGGGACTCGGCTCGAATCGTCTGACCCGCAGCCTCGACGAGACCTCGCTGATGGTCGTGGGTGGCCCCGGGCGGTTGCGAGTCTCCAACCGCTCCTACACCGACGACTTGGTGGGCGGGAGAGCGACCTTCAAGAGAGACCGAACCCTCTCCGCAATTTCGGGAGGAGCGAATTGAGGCTGCGCATCTTCGACGATGAGGCGAGATACCTGGACAGGTTCGGCCTGCTGCTCCTGATAACGGGAATCGCAGTGATCACCCTTTCTCTGATCGACGTGGGCAGATCTCGCGATGATCTGGCCTCGGCCGTGGCGCAACTCACGGTCACGATCTTCGTCGGCGCCACCCTGCTGCTCGCATTGCAGGCGTCGGGCGTGCGTCCGCGCTTCCAACTGATTGCAAATGCCGTGATCGGTCTGGGAATCCTCGCTTCGTTGGCGATCGTTGTGCTCCAGGCCGTTGGGATGAGCGACCCCAGAGATCTCGGCCCTCGGTCGATCGTGTGGACGGTGCTGTCGGTCTTCGCCCCGATTCTGGTCATTCGGAGGGTGGTGCAGCACCGCCGCGCCACCCTGCAAACCCTGCTCGGAGCGGTATCGGCCTATCTGCTGATCGCTCTCGCCTTCAACTTCTCATTTCTTTTGATCGGCGCCTTTGGGGGGCCGTTCTTCGGGTCCGAAGAGCCCACGACGTCGTTCATGTATTTCAGCCTCGTGACGTTGACCACTCTCGGGTATGGCGATCTCGCCGCCGCCGAGCCGATAGGACGGCTGATGAGCACGATCGAAGCAGTGATCGGACAGGTCTATCTGGTGACGTTCGTGGCGATGATCGTGGGGCTCATGGTCGCCCAGGCCCGGCACGCCGACGCCGAACACGACTGACGATCACCAGATGTCCACGAGACGATCTGCCGGTCGCCGCATCGGAGAGCCGTCGGCCACACCAAATGCCTCGGCGAAAGGAGGGAAATTGGAGACGGGCCCGTTGGCCCGGAACGGGTTGGGCGAGTGCACGTCGACGTTGGTGATCATCCGCAGGTACTCGTCGGTGTAGTTCATGCGCCAGATGGTGGCGAAGGCCACGAAGAACCGCTGCTCTGGGCTGAATCCTCCGACCACGGGCGTCGATCCGTCCAGCGTCGAGACGAAGGCATCGTATGCGATGGCCAAACCGCCGAGGTCGGCAAGGTTCTCACCGAGCGTCAACCTGCCATTCACCTTCAGATCGTCGAACACCTCATAATCGGAGTACTGCTCGACGAGAACCTGGGCTCGCTTCTCGAATTCGGCGCGGTCTTCCTCCGTCCACCAGTTGCGGCGCCTCCCGACCTCGTCGAAGCGGCTGCCGTTGTCGTCGAAGCCATGCGTGATCTCGTGGCCGATCACCGCGCCGATCCCCCCGTAGTTCACGGCATCATCGGCGGCGGCGTGGAAGAAAGGCGGCTGGAGGATGCCCGCAGGGAAGACAACCTCGTTGTGGAGCGGGTTGTAGTAGGCGTTGACCACGTGAGCGGGCAACTCCCACTCGCCCTTGTCGACGGGATCGTCGAGACGCGACATCTTGCGGTCGAACTCGAAGGCCGCCGCCCGAATCCTGTTGGCTGCGAATGAGGTCCGGTCGACTGCGACCCCGGAGTAATCGCGCCAATCCTCGGGATAGCCGATCTTGTGGGTGAAGGTGCCCACCTTCTCCAGGGCGGCTTGCATGGTGGCCTCGGTCATCCAGTCGAGGGCTTCGACCGAGCGAGCCATCGCACCGATCAGGTGATCGACCATCCTCTCGCAGCGTTCCTTGGCCTCGGGCGAGAACGCCGTATCGACATAGAGTCTCGAAACCAGCTCTCCGATGTCGGAGGTGGCAGCGGCGAGGACTCTCGTCCATCGCTCACGTGGCTCTTGTTGGCCCCCGAGCTTGCGGTTGTAGAAGTCGAACGCCTCTTCCTCGAAAGTGTGAGGAAGAGCCGGGGCGAAACGACGCACCAGGTGCCAACGCAGATAGCTTCTCGACGTCTCGATCGGGGTGTCGGCGAGCAGACCGTCGAGTGTCTCGAAGAAGGCGGTGTTGTCGACACTCACCGACGGGGAGGTCACTCCGAGCTCGCGCAGATGAGCCGTGAGACCGAATCGGGGCATGAGCTCATCGAGTGATCCCATGTCGTGGCGGTTGAGGACCTTGCTCAGGTCGCGATGCTCCTCAGCAGGCATCGAGACCGCGGCGAGTCGGGTCTCCAGCTCCACGATCTCCTCGGCTTCGCCGCGCCCACCTTCGCCCAGGTTGTGGAGCTGGGCGGCAACGTGGTCCACATATGCTGCCACCAGCGCTTTCGACCGGTCATCGTCACGTAGGTAGTAATCACGTTCGGGGAGGCCCAGCCCGCCTTGCGCCAGATAGACGAGGTATCGGTTGGAGTCTTCGAAGTCGGGCTCGATACCTACCGAGTGGAACGCCGGGACGCCGACCTTTCTGAGTTCGACCAGGACCGCACCGACGTCCTGTTGGGACTCCATGGCCGTGATCTTGTGGAGATAGTCATCAAGCGGGGAGATGCCGGTGGCTTCGATCTTCTCGGTGTCCATCCCGGCGGCGAAGTAATCCCCGACCATCTGTCGTGGCGTGCCCCGAGGCCCCGGGGTGGCCGCGGCGTCCACGAGGAGGTCGTGCAGTATCGCCTCGTTCCTGACATGGACCTCGAAGGCCGCTCCCCACGCAGGATGTTCAGCCGGAACCGGGTTGCTGGCGAGCCATCCCCCGTTGACATGGCGATAGAAGTCGATCCCCGGATCGGTCTCCGGGTCGAAATTCGTCGCATCGATGGGATCGAGGAAGTCCATGGCGGGGTTTCTAGCGGGATTGATGGAGTCGGGTCCACCGACTCAGCTCTCGGCGCTCCGGGTGAATCAGCGAACCAGCCCTTCGGCCTCGAACCATGCGAGGGTCCTATCCAATGTCTCCTCGAGGCTGGTGTACTCCAGACCGAGCTCCTGTGTCGCCCGCGAGCCGTCGTAGCGATGCCCATGGAGCAGAACACGCGCCGACTCGGCGCAGAGAGGTGATTGCTTGCCGGCTATGCGATAGACGGTATCGACAACCGGGGCGAGCGCGGTCACGACTCCCGGGCGTAGGAACCACGGCGACCGGCGTTGGCCGGTCTTCCGCATCAGCATCGATACGGCGTCGCGGATCGTGAGCACTGCGCCGCTGAGCAAATAGCGCTTTCCGGTCTCGCCCTTCTCCGCGGCGAGAAGGTGCCCACGAGCGCAATCGTCGATGTCCACCAGCGAGATGGTCGTATCCACCAGAAAGGGAAGCTCGCCCCGAGCGATGGCCAGGAGGATCGCCCCTGTGCCGGTTGCTCTCCCCGGGCCCTGCACCGAGGAGGGATTCACGCTCACCACGTCGACTTCGCCGGTGCGGTCTAGGACGAGACGCTCGGCGACGGTCTTCGAGCGCTCGTACTCGGATAGGAAATCCCCGCGATGGAGCGAGGTCTCCGTTCCCACCGTTCCCCCGGGCTCCCCGATGGTCGCCGCCGAAGAAGTGTGAATCAACCGCTCGATGCCCGCCTCGATGGCGGCCTCGACGACACGCCTGGATCCCTCCACGTTCACCCGCCACATGTGCTCTGGATCTCTCGAGCACATCTCGTTGACACCGGCGACGTGAAAAAGACGGCGTCGACCCTTCACCAGCCGTGCGAGGGCATCGTCGTCGAACAGGTCTCCGGCGACAACGCGGGCGCCCAGGCCGGAGAGGATCTCCGACGACTCCGATGAGCGCGCCAGAGCCCATACCTGATGACCCTCGTCGACGAGGTGTCTGACAAGTGCCCGACCCACGACACCTGATCCCCCGGTGACGGCGATGCTCATTTCTTGGCGTCGCTGGGGTGATGTCGCACCACCGACCAGAACGCTGAGACGTAGCCCCAGGCCGACCCGATCGTGGCGATGACCGCGATCAGCATCAGGTATTGGTCGAAGTACCACGGCCCCCATTTCTGTGAGAAGCGCAGGAAGGCGAAGAAAATCGCCGCGTACTGGGTGAACGCCTTCAGCTTCCCCCACGTCGACGGAGCGATGAGCCCGCCGCGTTGTGCCACGACACCTCGCAACGCCATCACCGTGAACTCTCTAAAGATGATGATCGCCGCCGGCCAGATGGAGACCCGATCCACCGAGACGAGGGCGAGGAGCGCGCCGGTGACCATGATCTTGTCCGCCGTTGTGTCGAGGAACGCCCCGAGGACGGTTCCCCCGGTGGTCTTGCGGGCGAGATAGCCGTCGAGGAAGTCGGTGAAACTGGCCACGAGGAAGAGGACTGCTGCGATGGTGAAATGGCGGTCGATCTGGTCGGCGCGTGTGAACGCCATGATCGGCACGACCATCGCGATTCGAAACAATGCGAGCGCATCGGGAAAGTTCAACGACATCTCGACTCCGCGGCCGATCATAAGCGGAGGGGGTCCTCTCGGGGTTGTGAACCGTTCTGTGAAGGGGGGCGGGGAGTGTGTCCCCTGAAACCTCCACAGAATGGGATTTCCGGCCCAGTCCGATCACATCGGACTGGAAGGGGATCGCATCACGCCCAGTCCGATCACATCGGACTGGAAGGGGATCGCATCACACCCAGTCGAGAGAGCGCTCGACGGCCTCACGCCACCGATCGTGGAGACGTCGGGCTTCGTCCGCGGGGATCTGGGGCGTCCAGCGGGCGTCTTCGGACCAAAGGGCGCGGATGCCGTCGAGGTCGGACCAAACACCTGTGGCCAGCCCCGCACCGAAGGCGGCGCCGAGCGCGGTCGTTTCCGTGATCGCGGGACGGACCACATCGACTCCCAGGAGATCGGCCTGAAACTGCATGAGGGCGGCGTTGGCGGTCATGCCCCCGTCGACGCGCACCTCCGTGAGCGTTACGCCGGAGTCCTCGGTCATAGCTTCGAGGACATCGGCCGACTGGTAGGCAGCCGCTTCCAGAGCTGCCCGGGCGATATGACCTTTGTTGGCGAATCGGGTGAGCCCGACGATCACTCCCCTGGCGTCCGGCCGCCAATGTGGTGCGAAGAGCCCGGAGAAAGCAGGCACGAAATACACGTCTCCGTTGTCATCGACGGAGACGGCGAGCTCCTCCACTTCGGAGGCAGATGAGATGATCCCCAAGTTGTCCCGCAACCACTGGATCAACGACCCGGTCACCGCGATCGAGCCTTCCAGGGCGTAGACGGTCTCTCTATCCCCGATCCGGTAGCCAACCGTGGAGATCAGCCCGGAGCTCGAGCTCACGGGCTCGGTACCAGTGTTCATCAGCATGAAGTTGCCGGTGCCATATGTGTTCTTCGCCTCTCCGGGCGAGAAACAGGTCTGACCGAACAATGCGGCTTGCTGGTCGCCAAGGATCGCAGCCAGAGGGACGTCTTCGAGAGGCCCGCGACAGTGCCCGATCTCACCGATCGAGGAAACGATGTCGGGGAGCATGTGTGTGGGTACTCCGATCTCCATGCAGAGATCCGAGTCCCATCCCGTCGTCACCAGGTCCATGAGGAGGGTTCGGGAGGCATTTGTCACGTCAGTCACGTGGAGACCGGTCAGGTTCCAGGCGAGCCAGGAGTCGATGGTGCCAAACGCCAGCTCACCCCGTCTGGCGCGATCGCCCAGGTCGTGCTCGTCGAGGAGCCAGCGAAGTTTGGGGCCCGCGAAGTATGTGGCGAGAGGTAGGCCGGTGCGGGCACGGAAGCGATCGATGCCTTCGTCACCTGCGAGATCGGCGCACAAGTCGGCCGTGCGGGTGTCTTGCCAGACAATGGCGTTGGCGACGGGCTCGCCCGTCGATCTGTCCCACACCACAGTCGTCTCCCGTTGGTTGGTGATGCCAACGCCCGCCAGGTCGGCGGCCCGCAGAGACGCCTTGTCGAGGGCCTCCTCGATCACCCGCTTGGTGGTCTCCCATATCTCGAGAGGGTCGTGCTCCACCCAGCCAGGCTGAGGGAAGATCTGACGGTGCTCTTCCTGTGCTACCGATACGACGTTGGCGTCTGAATCGAAGACCATGAACCGGCTGGAGGTGGTGCCCTGGTCGATGGCACCGACGAGGCCGGCCATGGTCAGCCGTCCTTTCGATCGCGCAGCGCCGCCATCTCTTGGGCCCGCTCCCGGTCGTGCAACCAGCGATCGACCACGTCGGCGGCGTCGACGATGATCTCATCGACCTTGGCGCGCTCGCTCTTGGTGAACATCCGCAACACGTAGTCGGCGGGGTCCTGGGTGCCCGGGGGCCGCCCCACTCCGAATTTGAGACGTGAGAACTCTTTTGTGCCCAAGGACCTCTCCAGCGAGCGAACCCCGTTGTGTCCCCCGCTACCCCCTCCAACCTGGATGCGGAGACGCCCAAACGGGAGATCGATGTCGTCGTGGACCACGATCAGATCGGAAGGCTCGAGCCGGTAGTAGTCGAGGGCGGCGCGCACCGCGGAGCCCGACTCGTTCATGAATGTGTAAGGAAGGAGAAAGAGGGTTCGATCGTCGCCAACGCCGGTCTGGGCCACGAGGCCGCTGATGCGGGAAGGGCCGCGCTTGAAGGACTCCCCGGCGGCTTCGACTGCGCGTTCGACGACCTCGGCCCCGGCATTGTGTCTGGTGCCCTCGTAGTCGGGTCCCGGGTTGCGCAGCCCGACGACCAGGCGCACCGGGCTATTCGCCGCCTTCTTTGGCTTCTTCGCCCTCGCCTTCAGCCTCTTCAGCACCCTCTTCGCCTTCTTCACGCTCTTCGAGCTCTTCACCCTCGAGAAGCTCCGGCTCCTCGGGCTCGGGCTCTTCGATCTCCGCGGCCGGAACGGTCACTGACATGACAACGGCGTCGGCCTCCTCGAGATACTCGACGCCTTCGAGTTCGGGAAGGTCCTCGATCCGAAGCGAGCCCCCGATCTCGACGTCAGAGACGTCGAGCTCGATGAAGGACGGGATCTCGGTAGGCAGAACCTGAATCTGGACGTGGGTGCGTCGAGGGCTGAAGACACCACCCTCCTTGACACCTGCCGGGGTCCCCACCCAGTGCAGCACCACCTCGGCGGTGATCTTCTGGCTGAGGTCGACGGTCACGAAGTCGACGTGGCGATACTCGTTGCGGAAAGGATGCTTTTCGATGACACGGGCCATCGTGGTGAGGGTGTCGCCGTCTTCGATCTCGAGAGTGATGATGGCGTTGGTCCCCGCCTCGGTGTGGAGAGCAACGTGGAGGTCGTGGGAATCGATCTGGACCGGGATGGGATCGAGACTCGTCCCGTATACGACAGCTGGTACGTCACCATCCCGGCGTATGCGCCTCGACTCGCGTGAGCCTGGCTTTCTACCGGCTTGGGCGCGCAGGCTTACTGGGGTCATTGTGAAGGACTCCTTGGACGAAAGAGAAAGGGGTGGGGCCCAATTATGGCCGCAGTCACTTCGTTGTGCCAGATGAGATCCTGGCAATCCAGCTCAGAGTCCCGGCGACGTAGCGGTCGGAAATGGTCTCGAGATTCCAGCCGCCTCCGCGGTACCCATGACCCGCTCCGTCGAGAATCTCGACCTCGGCGGTGGCCAGCGGCGCGATGTGCTCGTTGAAGAGCTCCATACGGCTCAAGGTGTCCATCGTCCCTTGAAAGAAGAGCATCGGGACCGCGATGTCTTCGAACTGGTTGATCCTCAGCTTCTCGGGCTTTCCCGGTGGATGGAGTGGATAGGCGTACAGCACTAGCCCCGCTGCCGGATGGCCTTCGGCCACCAGGTAGGTTCCCATCCGTCCCCCCATCGACCGACCGGCCAGGAACAACTCATCGACATCATCGGAGAGGGCGGCGGCTGCGGCCCGGTGACAGGCGAGGAGCCTGTCCTGTCGATCCGGTCGCTTCGCACCACGCTCGGTGTAGGGGTAGTTGAAGGTCATCACCTTCAAGCCACCGGCGGCGAGGCCCTGCCTCAAGACAACGATCGAGGGGTGCTCCTGGTTGGTCCCTGCCCCGTGAGCCAACAAGACCCCGGACCTTCCGTCGCCCTCGATGATCGCGGTCACCTCTTCACCGTCCCAGGTGATCGTGCGCCGCGTGCTCATTCCGACACCTTAAGACGACGGTTACCGTCCTTCTGATGGATCTGGTCGTATACGACACACCCGAGGAGGTGGCCGTGGGCGCGGCAGAACGCATTGCCGAGCTCGTTGGCGCATCGAGCGGGCCATTCTCACTTGGACTTGCCGGGGGAAGCACCCCGATCTCGACGTATGAGGCGTTGCGGGGCCGTGCCACCGGGTGGGAGCGAGTCGATGCCTGGCTCTCGGACGAGCGGTGGGTTCCCCACGACCACGAGAGATCGAACGGTCGGATGGCGGACGAGACCCTGATGAGCCATGTGCCCGCTCGCTTCGTGCGTCCTCGATGGAGTGAGCTCATCGAGCCGGCGGACTCCGCGGCGCATTACGAGGCGAGACTTCGATCGTTGCACGACGGACGGGTGCCGGAGCTGATCCTGCTGGGCATGGGTGACGACGGCCACACCGCCTCCCTGTTCCCGGAAAGCGAGGCTCTGAAGGAAGAAAGCCGTTGGTATGTGGCCAATCTGATCCCCGAGACCGGCGAGCCGCGACTCACCGCGACCTACCCCCTGCTATGGCGAGCGCAGCGGCTCATGATGATCACAGCCGGACAGCACAAGGCCGAGGCACTCCGGGGCTCATTCGCAGGCGAGACCCCGGCAGGGCAGATCGGCGATGGAGACGCCGTAGTGGAATGGCACGTAGACACAGCCGCAGCTTCCTTGCTCTCCTGATCGTCGTCGCACTCGTCGCCTGCTCGGGCGATGAGTCGGCCGGACCGGCGAACCCCGGCTCACTTCTCCCTGCCGATACGACGACCACGACCGTCGTGGCTACCTCCACCACGACAGCAACGCCAACCACGACCGGCAGCCCAACACCTTCGACATCGAACGATCCGGCGACGCCGACCGAGTTCGACGCCGACATCGGCGTGCCCGATGGCGGCGGACCCTTCCCGGCGGTGGTACTCGTCCACGGCGGTGGCTGGGTGACCGGGGACCCATCGATCATGCTGCCCCTGGCCCGGCATCTGAACGACCGTGGGTTCTTGACGGTCAATACCCGATATAGCTTGGCTGCTCTGGGCATCCCCGGTTATCCGGAGGCAGTCGACGACGTGGCATGTGCGGTGCGGGTGGCGGCGTCTCACCCCGACTCCGACGGCTCGGTGGCCGTCGTCGGGCACTCCGCCGGGGCACACATAGGTGCCATTGTCGCCCTCACGGGAGACGAGTACGCCGAGAACTGCCCCGCTCCAGGAACAGGGATACCAGACCGATTCGTCGGACTGGCAGGTCCTTACGACGTGAGTCGTCTCGGTCTCGCCATGCAGATCTTCTTCGGGGCGGGGCCCGAGGAAGCCGCGGAGCTCTGGACCGCCGGGAACCCCCAGGCTCTGACCGATGCCAACCCGGACCTCGACGCCCTCATCATGTACGGCGAATTCGACGGCCTCGTCGAGGACCGGTTCGCGTTCGAGTTCTTCGACGCCCTGGAGGGTTCAGGAGCCACTGCCCTCCTCGAGCTCGTCGAAGGGGCCCGACACGACGAGATGCACGACCCCGATCTGGTCGGTGATCTCATAGTGACCTGGCTCGACCGTTAATCTCCAGCTATGGACCTTCTGCGATGGATGGGTCGGGTGTTCGCCCGGTTCGTCGCCGTGTCCGTGGCCTTGATCAGTGGTTGGACTTTCATCGTCAATATCGCCCAACCCGGTGCCTGGGAGCCATGGGTCTACGTCTGGATCATCGCCTCGGGGCTCAGTGGGGCGGTCGGTGGCGTCGTCTACCTGCTCAGTCTCGACGGTCCGACTCGATTTCAGAAGAGGCCGTTCCGTCTCGGGGGATGGACCATGATGCTTGCCGCTGTGGCACTGCCCACCAGCCTGACGTTCATGCTCGTGCCTCTCGTTCTCCTGCTGATCCCAACCCTGTTCACTGTCGACCAGAACGACCAGGCGAAAGAGGAGCCGGTCACATCCGGGTGATGTTCCTGGGTGCCATTCGCGGACCGAACTTGGGCTCGTGCCCGAGTGTGTGCAGCAGCCGTATCACCCGCCCCCGGTGAGGCCGGAACGGCTCCAAGAGCTCGAGCATCTCGTCGTCTGTCCCCCGATCGCGACCGGTGAGGTGATGGACGACGATGTGCTTGATGTGGAAGTCGCCAACAGGTACCTGGTCGGGATCGCCATGGGAAACAGCCAGGGTCGAGGCCGATGTCCAAACCGAGATCCCCGGAATCCCCTCCAGGTATTCGGCTGCTGACCCCGGTGACACCTGAGCGAGACGATCGATGCGGTCAGCGTCATCGCTGACCCGCCTGAGGAGGTCTGCCCTGCGCTTTTCGAGGTGCAGATCGTGAAACTGGTAATAGGGGGCCTCGGCGATGCGAGCCGGGTCCGGAGGGAGGCGCATTCTCGGGTTCGGGCCCGGGGCAGGGTCGGAGAACCGCCGGTAGAGACCGCGCATGGCCCGCTTCGCCTCGGTGCCCGTCACCTTCTGTGCGCAAATGGTCGTGATCAATGAGTCGAAGACGAGCTCAGTACGACCGAACCGGGAACCCGGATATGACCGATGAAGCGCGGAAACGATCGGATCGTCGGTCTCGAAACTCTTTGGGTCGTCGTCGAGCCCGGCGATTCCAGTCATCCTGGCCAGCAGCCAGCCAGCACCCCCGCCCCAAGCCTCGCCGACCACCTGCTGTCGGATCCGCCGCACCCTCAGGGTTCCAGGTCCCTCGGGTGTGCGGGCAGCCAGCCACCAGCCGTCCGGTGCGAACCGGCCGTGCAGGGGGCGAAGCGTCCGTCGCAGGTCGAGCGCTCCCTCGACATTCACGGTCATCGTCTCCACTTCCTCATCTTCGTCGGTGCTCCCGGATTACTGCCAGCCGGAACCGGGTTGGAACAGCGGACAGCGAGATGGAGGACCAATGTCAAGAGTGATCGTCGTAGGCGACGGACCGGGAGGCCTGTCGGCCGCTCTGTTCCTGGCGAAGAACGGACATGAGGTGACGGTGTTCGGACAGGACAAGACAGCCATGAACTACGCCTACCTCTATAACTACCTCGGAATCTCCGAGATCGACGGCACCGAATTTCAGGGCATCGCTCGCCGTCAGGTACAAGGCTTCGGCGCGGAGATCCGGGACGAAGAGGTTTCCTCGGTCGCGGTCAACGGGATCATCGAAGTCGTCACAGATTCCGGCTCCTACGAGTCCGACTACCTCGTGCTCACCGAGGGCAAGAGCCCGGAGCTGGCCCGATCGCTGGGCGTGGATGAGGACGAGTCCGGCGCAATCGTCGTCGATCGCGATATGAGGTCGTCGTTGGACAAGGTGTACGTCGTGGGCCGCTCCGTCCGGCCGACGAGGAGCCAGGCCATCATCTCCGCCGGCGCCGGCGCCGTGGCCGCCGTAGACATCCTGGCCCGGGAGGCCGGCGAAGACATCCAGGACTGGGACACGCCTCCCAAGGGGTGATTTCTTCTCACATCTATTCCTCCCGCGCTGAAAACGCGATCTGCCGGCCGAAGTCGGATTCACCTGTTCCGGTGATGGATTCACATCACGTCGTCGTCTTCAGATTCATCATCTGACGCCCTGGGCGGAAGGCGGCGAGACCAATCAATCTGACCTGGTGGTCCTCTGCTGGTTCCATCACCACGTGGTCGTCCACGAGCGAGGCTTCGAGGTCGTGTTACACCCTGACCGGCGACGGGTCAGGTTCCGCCGACCGAAACGTGGACCGCCAGCCGGCTGAGTGGTGACGGGTCGCCGGCTTGGGTGATCGACCAGGGTCGGCCTTGGCCTGGGACCAGCCCGGCTCTGGGCGCATGGGGCCAACGCTGCATGTCAGTCACGAATGGCGCACTGCAGAACGATCGCTCCGGACCCCGGCGGAGGGTTAGCCTCTCCGAAGTGGGAGTGTCAGCTGTTGTCAGATCGCGATAGTCGACCCCAAACCGACATGTCCTCGGATTCGGTCCGACGCGAGACGATGCTCACCGCAGCGTTTGTCGATATCGCCGACAATCTGGTGCGGGACTATGACGTGGCCGAGATGTTGCATGCGCTGGCAGTCCGCTGTGTCGAGACATTCGGCGTGTCCCAGGCCGGGATCTTGCTGCGCAGGGAGGGCGGTGATTTGACAGCCGTCGCCGCGTCGAGTGAGGACGCTCGGACCATGGACATTCTGCAGATGAACACGCAGACTGGCCCTTGCTGGGAAGCGGCCCATACGGGCAATCCTGTCCACGTGGCCGACTTGGAGAAGGAAGCGACCCGGTGGCCAGACTATGTCGAGCAGCCTCTCCAGCTTGGACTGCGG